>Ga0182013_10000784_pt1 | contig 44258 bp, 27 predicted proteins | sample 612S2MmetaG_FD_120487 | JGI IMG/M metagenome (GOLD analysis project Ga0182013, IMG submission 120487) | Permafrost microbial communities from Stordalen Mire, Sweden - 612S2M metaG | ecosystem: Environmental > Terrestrial > Soil > Wetlands > Permafrost | place: Sweden: Stordalen | collected... | reverse complement strand
GGTCGCCGAATTCAGCGAGTCCGACCTTCAGGTAACAAGAAGCGGACAAGTATCGGTGGACTATCCGGAGGGTCAATCGCTTCTGCACTTGATAGCCGCATATCCCGCCGAGGCTCCGCATAGCAACGGGAAAACTCTGGCAGAACTGTACCGGAGTGAATTGGATCCGGGCATCGCCTCGTGGTCCGTCAATCGCTATACGGGCTTCTCCTCCACTGAGGAGTTGCGATGGGAAGCCGCTGGAAGCAGCACGGCCGGCGCAGTCCGGATTGATCGCTACGTGCTTCATCACAGCACTTATCTTGAAATGCCTCTTCTCCATATTCACAACGATGGCGGCCATCCCAGGGGGGCGATCCTTTGGCTCAGCCTCGACGGCAAGGTTTCGCAAAAAGACTGGCCCCAGGTTTCAAAGCTGCTAAGTGATGGTTATGAATTGTTCTCATTCGATTTTCGCGGGCTAGGCGAAACCCGCATGAACTATCAAATTGACGACTCGGGTAACTCAAATCGGGCGCCGGACCAATTTGACGATGCTTATGTCAATCCTCTCGGAAGTATATTGGGAGATTACGTCTATAACTCGTTGCTTACTGGGCGGCCATACTTTCTCCAGTTAATGGACGATCTGAAGATAGCTGAGCTCTTCGTTCGCAGCCGGAATCCGGGGGCATCGCCGGAGTCCATAACCCTGGTCGCCACCGGCGAAGCATATACCTTGGCAGTTCGGTTCAAGGAAATCGATCCGCAGGTGGCTATATTGCCGCCTGAATCGTCGGCCATTCTGAATTGGTCCACGCTGCTGGCGCAGGGCCGGGAGCAGTGGCCGATAGCGTTTCTGTTGCCGTCCGGAGCCACGATTCGCCATCACATTAGACCTGTGCTCGACATGTCCTCCACTAAGGACGGCCGCGGCAGGACGGCGGTGCGTTGAAATGCAGTTACCGGCAGGGAGATGATCATGCGCTCTATTGTAAGTCGTCGGCAATTTGTAAGAACCATTGGCCTGGGAGCTTTGGCAGGAACAGGTGTGAATCTAACCCGGGCGCAGGCAACCGCAACAACAGCGGCTGATACCGAAGCAGGAAAGTCCAAGCTGCCGAGGCTCCTTCCTGGATGCTGCGCCTACTCCTACGATAAAGACCTCAGGCACGGCCCCATGACCATGGAAGATTTCATCCTCAAGGCGGTGGAACTGCGTCTGGTTGGCGTCGACATGACAGCCTACTACCTCAAGTCCACTGATCCGGAATATCTCCATGGTCTTCGCCATTTGGCCTACCAGCATGCGCTGTCTTTCTCGGGGGCGGCGTGCGGCGTCAGTATGGTCCAGCCCGATGCGGCAAAGCGCGCAGACAACCTCGACGAGATCAAGAAATGGGTCGATGTTACAGAACAGCTCGGAGCTTCTCATCTAAGAATCTTTGCCGGCAAGTTACCCGACGGCGTCGGCCTGAGTGACGCCGTAACCTGGACGGTTGAAGCCATGAAGGCCGCCTGTGACTATTCCGGCCAGAAAGGCATCACGCTTGGCGTTGAAGACCACGAAGGCGTAACTCAGAACGCGAGCATATGCGTTGAAATCATGCAGCGCGTGAATTCGCCCTACGCGGGCATCAACCTCGATATTACAAACTTCATCGCTACTCCGGCTCAGGATGCATACTCTCAAATTGCGGCCTGTATCCCCTACGCAACTAATATCCACATCCGCGATCGCTTTTATGATGGCACTCCCGTGGATATGGACCGCGTCTGGCAAATCTTTGCGCAGGCCGGCCACCAGGGTTATGTATCGGCGGAATATGAATCCAGCTCCGCTGGCAGCCTGCCTCCCGCTACCGGCGTGCCCAAACTGGTAGAAAAGATCCAGGTGCTCTGCAAGAAATACTCAAGTGTCTAGCTCGGGCATCTCTTGCTATCACCCCCTTGCGACCAGGTTCTGCGCCGTCTGCTTTTATATTGACAGCCGAAGTTCGCGCGCGGCATTTCCGTTGTAGACCTTGCGCAGAATGTCCTCTGAGAGGTTGATTCCGTAGATGCGCCACCGGCCCTGCGGCGGCACTTTGGCCGGCGCATAATCGAAATACTCATCGTCCGTCTCAAGAAATCGATAATAGATTTCATAGAGTTCATCGACGAATAGCTGTTGCGGATAATTTTCGGCATGCGGCGTGGCATCGGTCCCAAAGAGAATCCTGTCTTGATATTTCTCAAAGAAAGCGCGCGCCGCTCGTGGCTGTCGTCCTAATTCGCCGATCCGCGCCGCGATGTCGACGTTCATATTCGGAAAACGGTCCAGGTTCTGCGAGACATTGTCCAGGTCCTCCGCAAAGTTGCCCACGTGCAGCACAATAAAGCGCGTCCCGGGATGACGGGCGATCACCCGGTTTCTGGCCTCGATCAACTCCGCGTTACCGGGAAAGTCTCGGCCGAAGAAAGACCAGTCCGGATGATTATTCAACTCTTCGAATCGCTCGTTGAAGCGGTCAGTGGGCGTAAAAAATGCAAGAGGGTCGGAGATGTGAATTGCGACCGGCATGTTCAATTGTCCGCAAGCGTCCCACATGGGATCGAATCTCGGATCGTCGATCTTCACCAGCTTTCCGGTGGTGATGTGATCGCGCAGGTAAAGGCCAAGCGTCTTAAGAATCTTGAGCCCACACGCTCCTTCGCGGCGCGCCTGCTCGATTGCTTCGGCCTGGATGCGGGGATAATCCGGTTCCAGGAGCCGTTCGTAGCATGGCTCGGTAAAAGTGTAGAAGCGATCGCGATAACTTCGATCGTATCTTCGAATGGTTTCACTCAGGCCAGAGCCATATCCGCCGGTGAGGTTCACCATGGAGCGAATATTCCTGCGATCCATAACCGCGATCAGCTCATCGGGCGTGGCATGAAAATCCCGGCCCGCGCCCAGGTCAACACCGTTGATGGACTTGCTCGACTCAGTAATGTGAGTGTGAATGTCGACGACCGGGAAGCGCGCTCGCTCAACTCTTGTCTCGCGTGTATGGAGCATGCTGGTAGGCTGATAGTCAGGAAGATTGAGCACGGCGGGCTTGGGTTGTTCATCGTTGCCCGGGAAGGCCTTTACCCCGGCGCGCGCCGCCACACCTGACACCAGTCCCATGCCCGTTCCGTACAACAGTTGGCGGCGATTCATATCTTGAGTCCTCCTCGTGTTACTTGGCGGTTGAAAGTTCGCCCATAGCTTCCCTGGCCAGATGGTGAGACATGCGAGTATCCGGCAGGATCAATGTTTTCTTAAATGATTTTCTTGCCTTGTCGTTCTGTCGAAGCCCAGCCTGCAGCAGTCCAACGTTGTACCACCATAACCCTGAAGTCGCGCTCGTGCCAGAATGGCTTAGCGCCGCCGCCAGGGATGCTTCAAGCTGTTGATCCGCCTTCTTCGCATCGTAAGCGCCGAGAGATTTCTGCGACTCGATCACCCAAGGCAGGCTGCTTGATTCCGCATCGGCCGTGGCCTTGTCGAAAATCTCCCGTGCCTGCTTCGACTGCCCACAGCGCTGTGCAACTTCGCCCAGTTTCACAGCATCTCGCGCCGAATCTCCGTTCAGCCTTATCTCCTCCCGCTCATCTGCGAGAAATCCTTCCGCGCCTTTGCAGTCCCCTGCTCTTGCCCACGCATCGGCCTGCATCAACTTGATCTCGAACATCACCTGTCCAGATGTGATTCCGCCCTCTTGGCTGGGGAAAAACCGATTCTTGAAGAGCGCCAGTGCCTGCTCAAACTGCATTGCTTCGGCGCGAGTCAATGCAAGTTGATATACAAGGTCGGCGGGCATCTTCGAATTGGGAGCATCGGCTGAGGGGTATTGCGCCAGGGCGTTGGCGCGGTCTGCCGCTGACGCCCCGGTGAGGCTCATTGCCGCGTCGAGCCCGACGTACACGTCCGCGTTGTCAGGATCGATCCGCGCACCCTGGCGATACGACGCCAGCGCGCGTTGCGGATCGTCCTTCAACTTCAAGTACGCATCTCCGAAGTCAGCATCCACGACAGGCAGCTGCGGAGAAAGTTGTTTTGCTTCCGCCCAGTGCGCCATTCCGGCATCAATCTGCCCTTTTGAAAAGAGCAGTGTCCCAAGGAGGTAATGTGCCGTCGCATCCTTGTCGTTCGCAGCCAGCGCGGCCTCCAGCACGACTCTGTCAGTTTCCGATGAAGGAAAGACGAGACTCGGAGAGAGCTCCGAGCCGGCTTGCCAGTTTCCCGGTGAATCGGCGCCGAGCTTCTGCTTGCAGTACGCGGCGTAATAAAGCACCAACGGATGTTTCTGCGGAAGCACCGAGCCGGGCTCGCTTTCATCCGCCTTCACTTGCGGATAGGTGCGAACAAGTACTTCCAATGCCCTTTGATAAAGTCCAAGCCGCATGTACTCGGCCGCCACGCGCAGCACGCGATAAGGGTCCGCCGCGAGGTGCTCGAGGTCCGGCTTGCCAGTATCCTCTTTCAGAAAATCGCTCATCGGGTCAGCAGTGAACGCCAGATTCGCCACGCGTTCTGATTCCTGGCGCTCGCCGGAAGCCCGCAGTACTGCTTCCAACTCCTCCTGCGCGCGAAAATTGGCCGGCTCTGCGGCGACTGCATCGCTCAGGAAAGAGGCCGCGTCTTTCAGATTCCCCTCTCGCGCCCGCAGTTCTGCGAGCCTGATCGCGGCTGCCGCACGCAGACCTGCTTGACGGTATGCGATTTCATACGCCGTCTCCGCCTCGCGCGTATGCCCCAGGCCTTCTTCGGCAATGCCGAGGTAATAGGCGATGTTGGAATTGGGTGTGTCGCGTTGTTGCGCCGGCTTCAGCAATCGTGCTGCGTCATCATACCGTTGCAACGACGCTGCCAACCTTCCAGCCGCGATCTCAATCGACTGGCTCCGCGGAAATTTCTCCAGCGCCGTCTCATAGGTTCCGGCTGCGAGCAGTACTTCGCCGTTCAGCTCCTGATTCCGGCCCGCCTGCAGCCAGTCGTCTTCAGATCGGTCTGCCGGCCCAGGAATCCGCTCCCCTGGCTGGGGCCCGGTCTTGATTGTCGACTCCGGATCCCAATCGTACTCCCCATCCGTTTGCTTCAGCAGCAAACCTCCCGCCGCGTCTTTCAGCTCGAAGGTCACTTTTCCGGCCCCCGCCCTGGGAGTGACGGAATGCGACCATGTATTCTCCGGTTTCAAATCGGCGGTTTCGCTAAATAGAGTCGATCCATTCTGCGTAAGCTTGATCTGCCCATGATTCACACGCTGGTTCACATTCAATGCAACCGACACATCGGCGCCATGCGCATTGAAATGAACGACACCAGCCTTGTTCGCGCGTGAAATTCCGCCCGTCCCGCGAACCGGCATCCAGTACTCGCTGAATCGGATGGTCTGTCCGGGCTCGAGAAACGCATACGTCTCCTGGTTGCGAAATAGCCCGGCCTGCACTTCTGCGTAGGCGCTCTGGTTGTCTGATAGCGCAGTGCGCCAGGCCAGGCCCGCGGGATCAACCCCCCAAGTCCAGATTTTCTTCGCCGGCAACTCCCGGTATTCGGCGAAATGAGCGACCCCGGTTTGCGTGTGCGGGTTCCAGATGCCCATGAATGGCTCATGGCTGCCATGCACAAAAAACGACACCGGCCCATCCGTCTGGTTCTTGATGATGCTCAGGTCCTTGCCCTCTGCATCGATCGGCCAGCGATATACATTGGTGTACCCATGCGAAGCGATAAACCGCATCGGGTAGTCGATGCGCGAATCGTCCCACACCTCGACTCCCGCGTTGTTCCACCAATAGTAACGGTGCCGAACATCGCTGGGGTTGGACAAGGTCACCCGCTCTTCCAGCAGGGTTGAGCCAGGTTTCAATACCAGTTCCACGCCCCATTGCATCCCGTAGGCTCGATCGATATTTCCCACCCACACTGAGGCGCTCCCGTCCTCATGGGCGGCATATGCAAAGTCCACCGGCGACATTGAAACCCAGTTATGCGACACCGGAAAATTGAATTCGACTCCGAATGCGGCCCACGCCCCGCGGTATCCAATCTGAGCCTTCTTGATCGAAGGGTTGGCATAGAACATCGACTGCCCCGAGATCTTGTCGATGCACGTATAAAGGTGTCCGCCAATATCCGGCAGCACCGTGCACTTCAGATTCTCGTTCTCCATAAAGATTGCGCGCCAGGCGTGATCGGTTTTCTCGCCGGTCAGACTTGTTCTCAACGTGTAGGGATAATTGAAGCGGTCTCTCTGATAGGCATCGAACGGCGGATTCGGATCGGGCGCGCCCTCTTCATAGGTAGGAAGCGTAAACGTGCCCTGCCACACCTTGACCTCGGCTGCAACGGGATCGCAAATGAAGATGAAAATTCCCGCCAGCAATAAGAAACACGAAGAGCTTTTCTTCACGTTTGGCACCCCTCCCGGGAGCGAAATCAGAGTCATTATGTCCTTTTGATTTTCGTACAGGGTCGTTGCTCCCCGGCGGTCGCGTCGACTCGAACGTTGGGACTTCGGCATACGTCGACTCAAGTTTCCGAATCGCCGCTTTCGTTTTTCTGCCCACAGCAAAGAAACCGCACAGACTGGCCTGGCACTGAACTGCGAAGTTCCTTTTTATTATCATAAGTGAGTTTTGTTGTTCATTTATAATTCTTTTGACCGATAAGGGGGCCAAATGGAGCCGTCCAGCGTGCGCGCACTTCCGAATACGGGACAATGGAGACTGGTGTGGATGAATCTGAATGCCCGATTGAGACATGCGATTTGCCTTTTAATCCCGCTGCTCTTCTCCGCGCCGGCCTGTTTCGCTCAAGGCGCCGACTTAGGCAGTTGGAAAGTCGTCGGCCCCGGCGGGGGCGGTACCATGATTGCTCCGACCATCAGCCCTCACGACTCCAATCTGGTGGTCGAACACTGCGACATGACCGGCGGTTATGTCACGCGAGACAATGGCCAGTCCTGGCACATGTTCAATCTGCGGGGGGGCATCAACGTTTTCGCTTTCGATCCCGCTGCGCCCACCGTCATCTATGCCGGAAATGCCGCCCTCTGGCGTAGTAACGACAGTGGCCGCACCTGGAAAATGGTCTTCCCAACTCCTGCCCGCAACACTGTCGAGCATCAACTCGGCGATCACTCCGACTATAGCCTCACCTCAGACGATCCAGTCTATCCCGGCGGCGATATAACCGCCATCGCAATCGATCGTCAAAGCGGCGAAGCCGGGCAAGGGAGTTCCGGGCACCTCTATCTCTCCTTTGCCCAAAAAGACCAGCCCTCCGTCATTGTCACCTCTTCGGATGGAGGTATCAGCTGGAACCGCCTCGCTACGCTTCCCGCGCGAACCCTTCTGCTCACGGCGCAAGACTCCGGCCTGATCGCAATTTCCGGCGCCTCCGCGTGGCGCATCGCTTCCGATGGCACAACCACGCAACTGGGCGTTGTTCCATCTCCGATTCGAGCAGCCAGCGCGGCCCGCTCCGGCAACTCGATCTGGATCTACGCGACCAGCCAGAATGGAAAAGTCTATCTCTCTCAGGATTCTGGCATGAACTGGAGACCGGCCATGCCTCAGCTCCAGCAGACTTCCGGCCGATTTGAAGCCATCGCCGCAAGCGAGCGCCACCCGGAGACCGCCTACGTGGGGTTCAGAGGCCTTCAGCTCGGCGCGGGCAAAGAGAACTTGTTCAACGGCATCGCCAAGACAGTAGACGCCGGCCAGACCTGGAAGATTGTCTTCAAGGAATCGAATAAGCCTGCCGCGAATCTGACCCCAAGCTGGCTCGAGCAGCGTGCCCGACAGGGCAATGAAAACATCTGGTTCGACTCGCCCTACAGCCTCGGCGTGGCGCCCGCCAATCCGGATGTAGCCTACGCGACCGATCTTTTCCGTACCTATCGCACCCTCGATGGCGGAGCAACCTGGCAAGAGATGAATTCAAGGGAACTCAGTGACGGCGCCTGGACCTCTCGGGGCCTGGATGTAACCACCGACTACGGCGTGCAGTTCGATCCTTTTGACTCCCATCACATCTTCATCGACTACACGGATATAGGCCTGTTTCAGAGCAGTGACGGCGGCCAGTCGTGGCGCAGCACCTCCGATGGCGTTCCCGACAGCTGGCGCAACACCACGTACTGGCTGGCCTTCGATCCAGCACGGCGCGGCCTCATCTGGGGAGCCTTCAGCGGCAAGCACGATCTCCCCCGTCCCAAGGACTGGCGAACCACGAGCCCATCGACCTTTCAAGGCGGCGTTGCAGTGTCGACCGATGGAGGCCGGCACTGGTCCCCCAGCAACTCCGGCCTCCCTGTGGACTCCATCACCCACATCCTCCTCGATCCCTCGAGCCCCGTTGGCAGCCGCACTCTCTACGCCTGCGCTTTTGGGCGCGGCGTCTACAAGTCCATCGACAATGGCCGCACCTGGGCGCAGAAAAATGCCGGCATCGTCGGCGACGAACCTTTCGCCTGGCGCATTACGGCCTCTCCGGATGGCTCACTGTACCTCGTTGTCTCTCGCCGCAGCGAAGGCTTCGACCAGTCTCCGTCAGGTGCCGGAGCCCTTTATCGCTCGACGGATAAGGCGGAACACTGGCAGCGCATGGATATGCCGGCAGGCGTCACCGGCCCAACGGGCCTGGAAATCGATCCCGGCGATCCGCAGCGCCTCTACCTGACCGCATGGGGCCAGGAAGGCAAGATCGCCGATGAGAATGGCGGTGTCTTTACCTCTGACGACGGCGGCAAAACCTGGCGGACGCTGTTCACGAAATCGCAGCACGTCTACGACCTGACCATCGACCCCCGCCAACCCGACACGCTCTACATCTGCGGCTTTGACGCTGCGGCCTACCGCTCAGCTGACCGCGGCGCCCATTGGCAACGCATTGACGGCTACGACTTCAAGTGGGGCCATCGCGTCATCCTCGACCCCAGCGACCGCAGCAAGATTTACATCACCACGTATGGCGGCGGGGTGTGGCACGGACCAGCTACAGGCGCCGCAAACCCGCCAGAAGCCGACCAGTCCCGGGTGGCCATTGCTATGTCGCGCTGAACAGTCCATCCGCGTTCAAAAGTTTGCTCGATCGTTAAAATCGGGAGACGAGGACGGTCTCCTCAGGCAGCGCCTGATTCGCGCTTTTGCATTTGCCAATACTGGGGGAGCGCAACCGGATTTCAGCTGCCGCTGCGCGATCTAAACGCGAATCACTTCGATACCTGCCGCCTTAAGCGTTTCCACATCCTCGTCGCCAAGCTGGTCGTCGGTAATGACCGTATGAATGGCTTTCGGCGGCACGATAAGGGCCAGGCTGCGGCGAACAAATTTTGTGGAGTCGCAGACCGCAACCACCCGCGTGGCGGCGTTCACCATGGCGCGATTCACCCGCGACTCCGCCAGGTTCGGCGTCATAAGTCCGGCCTTCACGTCAAAGCCGTCCACGCCGAGAAAAAGAATATCGGCATGCATTTCGCTCAGCACGTCCTCGGCCAGTGGTCCCACCAGCGAAAATGAGTTTTTGCGCAGCGTTCCCCCGGTCAGTATCACTTCAAAGTCCGTCCCCGCCAGTTCGGTCGCAATGTTTACGGAATTTGTAATCACCGTAAGATGCTTGAAACGGCGCAGTTCGCGACCCACCGCCATGGTCGTTGTGCCGGAGTCGAGCAGCACGCACTGGCCTTCTTCCACCAGGGATGCAGCGGCTTTCGCAATACGCTGTTTCTCCTTGAGTTGTTTCTGTTCCTTCTCCTGCAATGAGGGATCAAGCAGAATGCTGCCCTGCGGAGAGAGCGCTCCACCATGAGTGCGCTGCACCAACCCTTTCGACTCCAGATAGTCGAGGTCCTTCCGAATTGTGATGCGGGAGATGCCTAGGGCATCGGATAGTTCCGAGACCAGAACTCGGCCATCGCGCTGGATCAGGGTCAGCATGTGATTCCGGCGCTCGTCGATGAGCATGTCAGTTCCGCTCTTTGTGTTGGCCTTCATTTTTTCTATCTCGGACTGTCAGAATTGTTCCTTATCATACCGGTTGGCGTGCGCGGCGGGGCCAAAAAATCACAGTCCGAAACCATCGCGTGGACGGACCTGGTAGATGCCTCCACCGCATTCCCCGCCCCAAATTAAGCTGATGCAGGCGAGAAGCCCCCGCATCATTCGAGCAACCCGAAACATTCTGCATTCTTTGGCCGCGTAAGGCCCAACAGTGCCGCTAAAATGGAAATCATAGCATATAGGTCGAAACAAATCGCAAGACAAAAACATCGAGCGCCACCGGAATTTCGCACCCGCGGCGCTCCTGAAAGCTCTTGCACCTGGAGACATTAGGATGGTTCCTGTTATGAAATCTCGGCGCTTCGCCCTGGGATTGCTGTTCATGCTTGCTTCGCTGCCGCTCGGGACTGCGAGCAGCGCGCGCGCGCAGTCCGCACCCGCTCAACCTTCCTCAATCCGCGGCGGAAATCTCATCGTTGAGACATTCGATGACGGGACCTATGCACTACAGTCACCGGCGATTCCCGGAGATGTGCTGCGGACGGAAATCGCGGTCGATACAGCCGCGGGAACTCTCAGATCGTCGCTTTATCCCCGCCGCATCGCAACCTCTGCGCCCTTCCATAACGAATTGGGATCGGGAAGTTCGCTCGCAGTCACGCACACGGGTTTGCCCGGCAAGCCCGACCTCGTCTGCGAGTTTCGTATTTACGAGGACCAGCCATGGGGAGAAATCGAGGTCCTCGTATCAAATACGACGTCGCAAACCGTTGAAGTGCGGGCCATTCACGTTGTGAACAGTAGCGGCGGCGACCTTCTGCGATTGAATGGTCCGGCTTCGGATGACCGTGTGCTCTCCGACAATTTCTCTGAGAACCCGGTGCAGCTGATGGATCTTGGCCAGCCCACCGATGGCCTTCACCTTGCCTTCGGAAGCCAGCTCCTCTATAACCGGAAAAGCGGAGAGAGTCTCTTCCTGGGAGCGCTCACCGCTGACAAATTCCTTACGGGCTTCCATCTGCTCAGCACCGGGGGGCCCGATGCACATGTGCTCTCCTACGACGTAGCAGACGCCGGAACCGACCGGGCATTGCAGGACCAGCTCAAACAGTACCCGGCCGCAAATAATGTTCCCTTGAGCCTCCAGGTTCCTGCAGGAGCAAGCATCCACTCCGAGCGCCTGATGTTTACCATTGGCTCCGACTATCATGCCCAGCTGGAAAACTACGGGCGCGCGATTCGCATTCTCCATAAGCCGCCGGTTTCAATTGCTCCCATCATGGGTTGGTGGAGTTGGACCGCTTATTACTACGGCATAACGCAGAATGCGGTGCTCACCAATGCCGCCTGGCTGGCGCAGAATCTCGAGTCGCTTGGCTATCAATACTGTTTTGTAGATGAGGGTTATCAGTTCGCCCGCGGTGAATATGCCACTCCTGATCGAAAGGCCTTTCCCCAGGGCATGGCCTCTGTGACTCACCGGGTAGAAGGTCAGGGCCTTACCTTCGGACTGTGGGTGGCGCCCTTTGAGGTGTCGGAACGTTCATGGGTGTACGAGCACCATAAAGACTGGCTGGTGCACAACCTCGCCGGAGAACCGATTCACATCGGCACGGTCGGCCAAAAAATCGACGAACTTTATGCACTGGATCCCACCAACCCAGGCGCACAGGACTATCTGCGCTATACCTACCGCACTCTCGTGAACGACTGGGGTGTGCGCTTCATCAAGATGGACTTTATGGACATCTCGGCCGTTGAGGGCGTTCACTATCGCCGCAACACCACCGCGCTTGAAGCGTTGCGCATCGGCCTTGAAGTGATTCGGTCTACGGTCGGAGAAGACGTGGTGCTCGATAAGGACGGCAGCTTCATGCTCACCCCGGTGGGGATTGTGAATACCGGCCGCATTGGGCAGGACACCGGCCACACCTTTGGCTCAACACACGATGCCGCGGCCGGCATAGCCGCGCGCTACTATATGGACCGTAACTTCTACATCTCCGACCCGGATGCCTTCACCATTTCCAGGCAGGTTGTCGGGGACCGGATCTGGCATGGCAACAAAGATCCGCTGACGCTGGACGAGGCGGAGGATTCTATAGCCCTCGCCGCCATCGCCGGTGGCATGTTTGAAATTGGCGATGACCTACCTGCGTTGGGCGCTTCTCCTGACCGTGTCGCACTGACGAAGAACTCTGACCTCCTTGACATGATTCGGCTGGGACTCGCTTCAGTACCTCTCGACCTGATGACGTACCGGGCGGAAGATAAGCAGCCCAGCATTTTTCTGCTGAAGGAAAGCCGACGGCAAAAGATTCTTACTATCTTTAACTGGACTGAACAATCACTCAGTCACACGCTTTCGCTCAACACTCTCGGTCTGAATGCCAACGGCTCTTACACGGCAACTGACGTGCTGCGGGGCGGCGTATTGCCCGCCGAAGACGGTGCGTTTGCCGTCACCCTCCCGCCGCATTCCGTTCGTATGCTGAAAATAATCGACTCGTCTGTGCCCGAGCCCGACCCTGCCTTCAGTGCGAATGCGCCGGCAAACGACCAGGCCGGTGATATGGTTCAATTTCATGCGGCTGAAGACAGTGCAGAAGCGCCGGTGATCCAATACCACTGGGACTTCGGTGACGGCGTGCACGCCGACGGTGCAGATGCCTCGCATGCGTATACCCAGGCGGGCCAATATACGGTCACCATCACAGCCACCGGGCTCGATCGGCGCACCCTGCAACACAAGCTCGCAATCTCCGTCTCCGGAGCAGTGCCCACCGTGTATAACCCTGCGGCGAAGGAACGTTACAGCGCGCCCAAATAAGACGGGTTCCAGGGCGCCGGCTTCGATCATCTATGCCGTCATCTGCGTCGTAATCCAGTCGTAGATTTCTTCCGGAGCTAAAGCGCGTCCCTCGCTCCACGCCAGACTCTTCCCTGGCGGAAGAATTAAATACGCGGAATTCAGATGTTCTGAGACGCAGAGGCAGATCGTTTGGCCGTGCTCCGGATATCTGGAAGCAGAAAGCCACGCATAGCGCGCCAGAATCATGGCGTCGATAGCACTGTTCTCAGGGTCGTCCACATCGGGAAGCGAACTGATCCGCTGCTGATTCTCAAAGACGGCAATGCTGGTGAACGGCTTGGGTTTGCTGCGCATGCCAAAGCGGGCAACCATGGTCCTCGGTCGAGCGCGGCGCAGCGCCTCCGCGACTCCCCATTCCACAAACGCGTTGGAAAAAATGAAAGCGCCGTTTCCGCTGAGAAAAAGGTCGATGACAAATCTCCGCATCCTTGGCCGGCTGGCTACTTCCGCCGGCCAAAGACCCCAGCCGTCCCAGGACTTAAGCCGGAGATTTGAGATGATTTCATCGGTGGCTCGAATGTTCTTGGGAGCTTTGTTCAATTCGGTGAGGAATCGATCGCGAAACGGCTTGAGGGTGGAATAGTTCAGACATGAAACGGACACCGCTGACTCGGGAGTGAGCATGCTGGTCATCTTTCCTTCAGCGTCGATGAGCCACAGGTCGCTGCTGTCCGCGCTGCCTTGTCGTGCCGCCAAAGCTCGAATCCCTTCGAGCCCCGGCTGGCCATGCATCACCAAGTCGCACAGTCTTTCAGAATCGCCCGCAATTTTGATCTCCCGCCCGCGTGGGTCCCATTGTTTCCAGGCAGACTGCGCATCCACAGGGAGATTGCCGGGAAGAAAAAGTAGAATTAATCGAGTGAAGTCTGGTTGAACCGGCGCAGAATCAGATCCAGCGGTGTTGATCGCTTCGAAGACTCGTTGCACCTCCTCGCGCCACGCCTGGTAATACTCCGACCGCGACAACTGGCTGGCATTCTCAATCGTGTCAGCCGACTCAGAAAAACCCCATTTCTGGACACCCATCTTCGTTTCCAGGGCTTGCAACGGACCCGTAAGCGCGTTCAACGCGGAAGGGCTGAATGTCTCGACGCCTCTCATGAATTCCGCCACGCGCTGTTGCTCGAACGGGAACAGCGTCTCCCATTGGCTCAGTTGTTGATTGATTGTTGGCCGCATTGTGGTCGGCAGTCGCGCGATCAACCGGCGATGCGTCTCCGGAGGAGGCGCTTCCGGCTGCGATTTGACGGGCCCATCGTTCATCGCGCTCACCATTCCTGTCTCACAGTCCCGGTAATGGCTTGCCGGGAAGATTCAGATTCCTTATCCCGAACAACCCGGCGATCGTGGGGCAAATGTCGATGTGCTGCACCGGGCGCTCTACCACGTCCGGCGATCGCGCCGCTTCACCAAGGCACATCATCCATGTCAGGCGGGTCGAGTCATCGACGGCGCGATGATTGAAAAAGCCGTTGGTGGTCGACCCGTCAAAATCGCGCCCGAATTCGGGAAGGACAAAGATCGTTGTCCTGCCTCTGTACGAAGGATGCGATTGCACCAGCTCCCAGAGTTCATAGACCAGGCGATCCATCGTCCGGATGCCCGCCAGGTGCATGGAATATGAGCCAAAATGCGCAACCTCGACATCGGAGAATGTCATCACGAGCAAAGAGGGCGCAAATCGTCGCATCACTTCCTCGCTCACCAGGAACGTAAATTCATCCCCTGTGACCGGCGCATTGGTGCGCACGAGGTCTTCGATTGCCTGTTGTATCGACTTTTGCATTGAAAGGTCGAGAACCGATTCGTCTCCTGAAATCGACCAGCCAAGCCCCTCATAATCGTCAGCGTTTCTAAGCACGGACTCGAGTTCCAACTGCATGGCCGCCCGGTCCGCGCTATGCTCGGGATGCCCTTGTGAGGCCGCGCGAATCACCGCGTTAATCAGCAATTGCTTGGGAAATATAACATTGGCGCCGTAACGAGGCCCGAATTCCGACGCCGAACTGGCGCCTATCCGGTTGGTCAATGCCTTATTGCTCGATACCAGCCAGGCATTGTCCTGCGTAAGACCCATGCGCTTGCGCAGATACTCAAACATCGTCGGGCTGGCCGGCGCCGTCATTCCCCAATCGTCCAGCCGCTGCCAGTTCCCTGTAATGATGCTGGAGATTGTGTTGTAGTGCGACGTGGCGCCCGCATTGCGGATGTAAGGATAGAACACACTCCCCGGCAGCAGATCGTGGACAAGATGAGGAATGTTTCCCAGCCCGGTATTTTGAAACGTCTCAGCACGGCGTATTCCGCCACACGCCACAACAATGACTTTTCGCTCGTCCTTTCCCGGCCCTTCCGCAGGCTCGCCTGCAAAGGCGAGTCGGCGCGATATCGCCCAATGGTCCACCAGCAGGACCGCGGCCGCTTTCAAAACGTCTCGACGAGAGGCATCCATTGCTCACCACGGCTTACCGTAATACTGCGTTGTGCGTCCCGACCGGTCATTGCGCTTGTAGCAGATACTACCCCGCAAGCCATCCTGAAACCAAATCTCCCGCAGGCGCTTTGACGACTGCGGGAGACTTGCATTTCAAATTACGGCCCAATGAAGCTTTCAGGTTACTGTACCTCTAGAAGACGTACTTTCCTGAAAGTTGAAAGAATCGCGCATCCGGTGTCAGGTTCTGGAACGATTGCGCGCCGAGAATGTCTCCACCTCCGGAATCGTTGCTTGTATCATCGGCTGGATTGCCCCACGAGGGGTGATTCAGCAGGTTGAACGCATCGGCGCGGAACTGAATGTATTGCTCGTGCCACACCTTGAAGGTTTTGAAAGCCGACATGTTTACGCGATCAAATCCAGGCCCATAAATTTGATTCGATTTTCCGCCGAGGTAGCTCATTGCATTTTGGACGCCAACCACCGCGCTGCCATCCGAGGCGGACGGTTGTCCAGGCACCGTCGGCATCGGAATCGCGTGGGGGCCCGTAGCGGCGTTCCACGGGTTGGCAAATGCGCAAGGGTTATACCAGTGAATCTTGTTGTGCACTGTGGCCGGGCAGGATGTTACGCCTGCTGCGAGTTGGGTCGGATCCGGCGTGCCGCCCCCGGCGAACGGATCGCTGATCTTATACGCATACGCATTGCCGCCGTTCGGAGCAGTACCATTATCCCATTCATTGATTGAAGTAATCGTAAAGGGTGTGCCTGTTTGCGCCTGCCAGGTCAAGCTGGTTTGCCATCCGCCCACAGCGTAGTCCAACAGGCCCCCTTGGTGCGCCCATTTTTTGCCCCTTCCAAAAGGCAACTCATATTGGCCATTCAAGGTAACACGCTGGCGGACATCGTAACTGGAGTTAGTTACGTCGTCTCTGATGGGAATGATAAGCGGGCTGCGAAGCCCGGGGCCCACTCCGATTCCCGGGTTGGAGGAATTGTCCATCGCGTGCGCCCAGGTATACGTGGCAAGGTAACTCAGCCCGTCCCCATACCGTTTTTGAACTTTCGTCTGCAGCGAGTTGTACATGCTCACGCCATTGAAGGACGACTGGAGCATGCCCAGGCCGGGGAACGGGTACGTCAATGAGTAATTGATGTTCGGGTTGGTCAGAGCATACGCTCCGTCGGAGTTGATTGCGTTATACAGGTGCCGGGCCACATTGCCCACATACCCGATAGACGCAACCATGTTCTTTGACAGTTCACGTTCAACCGTGAAGTTGTATCCCATGGTGTAGGGAGTGTGAACAGTCGTATCTTCCATGTTGAAGCTGGTCCCATTCACCAGGTTGGCGATGTTGCCGTTCGCCCCGTTGATAAAGTTTCCCATGCCCGTTTCCAGAGCAGTGGTATAGGGGAGCCCAGGAAGATAGTTCGGGTTGTTATTGACCTCGGCCGTCGAGTTGCAGGTTCCGATGTCAGGCGGTGCTCCTGTAAATCCAGGAGCTGCAGCGGGCGGCTCGCAATTCGTGCTGTTGTAGACAACGGCATAAAACTCGCCAAATGGATAATTGTCGGTCAATTCCGAGGCGCCCGGCACTTCAATGCCGCCGTAGAACAATCCAAAGCCGGCGCGCACAACGGTTAATGGATCGACTTGATAGTCGAGACCGAGACGTGGGGCGAAGTTCAGCTTTTGCGACGCAACCAGTGAGGAGCTGTCGACGTATTGTACGTTGACGTTGTTGGTCGCAAGTTCATTGATGAAGGATGCACTGAGATTGCCCTTAACCTTGGTTGGCTCAACGTAAGTTGCCGTTCCAGTGCCAATTCCGGCTGAATGAATCACGATATTGGCAATGTCACCGTCCTTATTGCTGATTGGCTGAAAGTAGTCATACCTCAACCCCACGTTGACAGTGAGCCTGGAGTTGACTTTCCAGTCGTCCTGCGCGTAGCCGGCGCGATACCAACGATAATATTCGGTGTTCCAGTTCGGAGAGACCTGGGTGTTTGCCATGTTGTCGGTGAACATGTCCGCAACGCCCCAGCCGGTCTGATTGCTGTTGGGATTGTAGCCATAGGCACTGGGTTGGCTGCTGTACGTGGTGGCGAAATGGTCGATACCGCGCGGACAATACGGCTGGCTGATAGAGGCGCGAATCGCCTCCAGCTGCACTCCGAATTTTAAGGAATGCTTTCCCCAAGTCTTGGTAACGTTATCGAGAAACTGGTAAACGTTTTGACGCTCGATGGAAGGAAGGTCCCTGGGCGCGCCGAAGTGGGAAAGGTCCGAAGTATTGAAGAACGGCAAACCGCCGTTGCCGCCGGAAGTGGGTAGGCTATACAGGCCGGGGATAAGCGTGCCTGCCGACACATCGGGGTTGTACTGAAGGGCTTGGAAATTGCCCCAGTTATAGCCGTAACGAAACTCATTGATCAAAGTGGGAGTGAATATATGGGTTTCGCTGAACATCAGGCTCTGACCCATGTTGAATGATATTTCTCCGCCGTTGAATCCCGGCCCCTCTGAACCACCGTCCAGTATCGGCCCGAGCGCAGGAGTCTCGGAAGTTTGTTGATGGGAATAACTGAAACGTGCGTAAGTCTGGTCCTTCGGGCTGATATTCCAATCCAAACGCTGATCCCACTGCCAGGTATCTTCCCTGACCGGCAGATTGGTCTGGAAGTTGGCAAAGGTTTTCCCGCCTTCGCCTGCAGCGAGCGTGCTCGCATTCCAGCCATTGGCATTGGGCATGGGGAAATCGTTCATCAGTTCAGACGTTACCTTATCCATCTGTCCAGCCGCGCTCCCGCCCGCCGCGAGAGGTTCGCCGGGAGAAAGTATGTTGGTGGTCTGTTGGCCATTGCCGGCAATGCCGATGCCGGCAGGGGGCGTGGCGGCAATCTGACCGGCCGACACGTCCGTTCCGGCAGCGCTGCTGGTGTTGGTCAAGGGGTAGTAGCCGCCAGACCCCGCACCGGTGGTCGGATTTGTTCCAAAGACCGCAACGGGCTTGCGTGAACTGACGAGGTCAGGGTTAAACAACTCGGTAAAGTTACCCACCCGCATGAGCGGGGTAGGAACGGTAAGGCCCGTGTCGGGAAAACCGAAAGTGATGCGATTTGCTTCTGCATCCCCAAAGTAGAACAACTTGTTCTTCCAGATGGGCCCGCCCAGCGTGGCTCCAAACTGGTTCTCGTGGTACGCAGGAACTTCACCACCGTTATCCCAGTCCGCCGCGTCGAACTTGGTATTGCGGACGTATTCCCACAGATCTCCGTGGAATTGATTGGAGCCCGACTTAATGCTGGCGCTGAGCACGGCTCCCGCCGCGTGACCAAACTCGGCGCTATAGTTTGAAGTTTCAATCTTGAATTCAGCCAGTGCATCCGGTGGCGGCCGCACATTGTAGCTGGCGCCATTCATAAGATCGTCGGCATCCACGTTGTTGTCCACGCCGTCGAGGACAAAGTTGTTCTGCGTGGTGCGCTGACCATTGGCCGCAAAGTCGCCGGTGCCGGCGCCGCGGCCCAGGTTATTCACCGCCGGATCGACTCCGGCCGCCAATTGCGCGATATAAACCCAGTTCCGCCCGTTGAGCGGGGTATTATTGATCGTTTGTGTGTCCATCACTTGGCCCACCGATGCAGTTTCCGATTGCAGCATGGGCGGAGCGCTGGTGACGGTCACCGTCTCGTTTGCGCCTCCAGGTTTCAGAGTGATATCGATACTGAGACGATCCTGGATATTCACCACAACATTTTCCTGGGTCGTCGTTTCAAACCCGGGCGCCGCTGCGCTCACGGTATATCTGCCGATCTTGATCGGAGAAAAGCTGTATTCTCCTTTTCCGTCCGTCTTGCCTTTCAATACGAAATTCGTATCGGTGTTGGTGAGAGTCACCTGCGCGTCGGGGACCAGCGCCCCGGAGAGGTCTTTCACCACACCATTGATGGCCCCCTGGTCAACCTGACCGAATGCCGCCTGTCCTGAAAAAACATAACAAACGCCCAGCATAAACAACGTAACGCCCAGCCAGCGCAATTTCGTCCGCCTCGATCCAATGTTTCTCATGACCACGGTCCTCTCGTTTTGCGTTTAGTCGCACAATCCCTGACTACAAATTGGCCGTCCTCTTAGTTTCGTAGGTGCACGCGTCCCTCACACATTTGAGAGATGATGGGAAACAATAACACATTATGCGGTCTAAAAACAAACAATAAGTATAAAAAACAAAGAAATTGGGAGCTTCTTCTGTAATCCATTGAATATACGTATTTTAGACGCAAGAGATCCTCGCTTGATTCAAACTTCGTGCCCTTTCCTCATCTTCTCAATCTTCAATGGCTATCGATTCGCGGAAGCGGTCGAGGTCGAAATACATAAATTAGGGTTCAAATACAAACAAAACATAAGGATAATCCTCCTACGAAACACAGAATCGTCCATAAAAGATGACGGACCAACGACTTCCGGCCCGGGCCGACCAATACGCGAATCTCGCGCGGCCGCCTGAAAAGCCCGGAGATTGGCGCGAAAAGACCGCAGATGCGAGTGAACATCGGCGAGACACGGCCATTGAAAGCGGGCGCAGGAGCACAAAAGCCAAAGTCGCCCGAGGAGCCTCTCAGCCGCAATCATTGCAGCTTTTGGAGATCCCCCTGGTATCGGCTTCGAACAGCCGGCCATATACGGACCATTCCGGTTCCGGACTGAGTCAAAGCTGCGATCGATGCAGCAGGTTACAGTCGTGCGAGGTAGAAGGTTGAGTTATTCTTTTTCAGCTGCTCGTCTTACTTCCAGAGGGGGGGACTCGTGTTCTGAGTTGAAAGCCCATTGGCAGTTGATGGGCCAGGAGAGTAATTGTAATCACATTGTAAAATCTTGAAAATCAGCGGGGGAAAAACGCCCGAATCTCCGAGAATAGGTGAGAAAGGTTTCCCAACATGATCCAGGATGCAATAGTCACCGTGGAAGCCCAATCCGAGCCTTTCCCTTTGGCGAGCCTTGGGACCATCCTGGTGATCGAAGACGATCCACGCATGCAAAAGATACTGCGGAGAATCTTCACAGAGGAGCGGTATGCGATTGCCGTGGCGGGCGATGGTCAAACCGGGCTGAATCTGTTTCGGAGCCAGAGGCCGGTTGCTGTTGTTCTCGATCTGATTCTTCCCAACATCTCAGGGCGTGAGCTCTGCCAGTCATTCAAGACCATCTCAAATGACACTCCGATTGTGGTACTAAGCGCCATTACCGAGGTTGCAGACAAAGTACTGCTCCTCGAACTCGGCGCCGATGACTATGTCACAAAGCCATTCAGTCCGCGGGAACTGATGGCCCGGGTGCAGGCGGCGATCCGCAGGCGGAAGAAACCCACAGTGCAGACGTTGTACCGCTTCGGAGATTGCGAAGTAGACTTTGCAAGAATGACGGTACTGCGCAAAGGGAAGCCAGTGACGCTTACGGCGCACGAGTTCAAACTCCTGAAGTTCTTTACTGAAAATGCCGAACGGGTTCTTACTCGAGATGTCTTGTTGAACGAAGTTTGGGGGTACAATTTTTATCCAACCACGCGGACCGTGGACAACCAGATTCTAAAGTTGCGCCAAAAGCTGGAGCCAGACCCCTCAAATCCCCGGCATCTGCTCGCGATATACGGCGCAGGATACAAATTCGTCCCATGACGAATTCGCGGCCAAGTGCTCCTGACGGCGATGCTCCCGGTCAAGTGGCGAGTAGGCGCAGGAAGCACGGAGTCAGAACGCACATCCTCCTGGTCGTAACGATGGCCCTGGTGATCTTCGTGGTCACGGGGCTTAGCCTCTTCCTGATCCGCCATCAGCTGCGGGTGCAAGTGGCGGAGGATTTGACCCAGGATCTAGACCGCTCGGTGGTTACCTTTCAGATTCTGCAGCAGGAGCGTGTAAGGGCGCTCGAGCGCGAGAATGCGCTGCTGGCCGAACTGCCGACATTAAAGGCTCTGATGACCAGTGGGGACGACCTTACCATTCAGGATGGGGCGGCGGTGTTCTGGCGCCTGAGCGGTACGGATTTATTTGTGCTGTCCGACTCTGGCGGCCGGGTGGTTGCGGCGTACGGGAAAAGCGCCCCGGCCGATTTTGCCTTGCGGAAGAATCTGCAAACCCTGCTCTCGTCACCCGGTAAACAGTTCCTGATTGATCGGGGCTCATTATATGCGTGCGCAGTGCGGCCGATTTTCTTCGGCAGCGATGAGGATGGCACACTGCTTGGATACGTCGTGAGCGGTGTATCAATTGAAAGAACGGTACGGCAGAGCAGCGAGCCCACAGGCGTTGAGGCCGCGTTTTTCAGCAATGGGCAGGTTGTTGCCAGCACGCTGGACGCCGACGCGGAGTCGGCATTGTCAAAGCAACCACCCCGCCTGGTGGCCACTGCGCAAGCGCCCGTTGCTGTTTCGCTCGGAAACAAGCAGTATCTTTGGGCAATGACGGATCTTTCCGCGACGGCGACATCGCCCCTGCAGCTGGTTGTATTCAAGTCGTTGGAACCCGCAGAGCGCTCCATCAGTCGCATTGACCGAGAGGTGATGGTTGCCGCCCTGCTGGCGCTGTTGTCGGGCACGGGGCTGATGATTATGGTCTCCCGCGCAGTGACCCGGCCGCTCGAAGAGCTATCACAGAGCGTTACAGCTTTCGGAATGGGAGACGTTAAGTATCGCGTTCCCCTCCATGGCACCCGGGAAGTGCAGCAGTTGAGTTCGGCGTTTGCTGAGATGCGCGGGGAGATTCAGAAGGCGAATCAGGCGGTGCTGGAGTCGGAGCGGCTGGCGACGATCGGCCGCATGGCCAGCTCGGTTTCGCACGATCTGCGCCACTACCTTGCCGCCATCTACGCCAACTCGGAATTTCTGGCGAGCGATCGGTTTTCTCCTAAAGATCGCGCGGAGATCTTTGGAGAGATTCGCGCGGCTGTCAACGAAACAGCGGACATGATCGAGTCGCTGTTGATCTTCAGCCGGACCGGCGCTAGAACACTAAGGCAGCCGGAACTGGTGGCCGCCATCGTGGAGCGTTCGACTTCACTTTTGAAGGCGCATCCCGACGCCGAAGGCGTGACGCTGACAACGTATTGCCAGCATCCGGCTGAAACCGCGGCGATCGTTGATAGAAAGCAGATGGAGAGGGCGATCTCGAATCTGCTGCTCAATGCGTGCCAGTCCGCGCGTTCCATGGGCGCAGAGGCTCGAGTCAACATAGTCGTCGAGACCCAGGGACAACATGTAACGGTGAATGTGATCGACAACGGTCCGGGAGTTCCGGAAAAAGTCCGTGAGCGCCTCTTCGAGCCGTTCGTGAGCGAAGGGAAGCAGAAAGGTACCGGGCTCGGTCTAACTCTTGCCCGGTGCATCGCGCTGGAACACGGGGGCGACGTCGTTCTGCTGAGAAGCCGGCCGGGAGAAACGGTGTTCCAGATGAAAGTGGTGCGCGAAACTCCGCATTGCGACGAGGTAGACGGCAAGCCTTATGTGCAGGTGATCCCAAATGAAGACATGCGAAAGTGAGCAGAATCGGAAAGCGGGCGCTTGGCGCGATCCATCGTGGAGCCTGGCGCTTTTGCTCGCGGTGGTAATGGTTTCAGCTTCGCGAATCTCGTATCCGCAATCGCCCAGCCAGCGGAGCGTGTCGCAGCAGATCAGGGAATTGACCGAAGCCATGATACGCACGCAGGCACAGCTGGAAGAATCGCAGCGCCAGTTGCAGGAGATGCGCGGGCAACTGGCTGAACTGCGAAACCGGGTGGCGCAGGCAGACTCGGGCACGACCCCGGACATAAGTCCGCCAATCGCTGCATCTACCGCTGAGCCCCAGGGCAATTCGCATGTGGAGACCGGCACGCTTGAGGAGTTGCGCGAGCGGCAGCAGATTGATGAGGCGCAGATTGCGACCCACGAGCAATCGAAGATGGAGAGTGAATCGAAGTATCCTGTAAAAGTTACGGGGCTGCTGTTGTTCAATGGATTCGTGAATACGAAAGCGGTAGACATGGCTGCTACGCCGACTGTCGCGGTGTCTGGGCCGGGGAGTACCGGAGCATCGATTCGTCAAACCGTTCTTGGATTCGACGCGCGCGGCCCGCATCTGTTGGGAGCGCGGAGCTATGCCGATCTTCGCGTAGATTTCGACGCAAGCCCGGGATCGGGCAATTCGGTGGACGAGTACTCCGGCGATTTCAGGACCGGCACGGCTTTAATTCGGCTGCGAACGGCTCATGCCGGCCTGCATTGGGAGAACACGAGCGCGTACTTCTCTCTCGATCGCCCGATTTTCAGCCCCGATGCGCCCGCTTCGCTGACGGCTGCAGCCGTGCCGCCGCTGGCCTGGTCGGGGAATCTGTGGACGTGGAATCCGCAGCTGGGTGTGGTCCATCGGTTCCATGGCAGTGGCGCCGCAGCAGTCGAGGCGGAGGCCGCGTTGGTGGATATTGGAGATGCGCCGCTGACTCCGCAGCCAAGTGATTCGGCTACGCCACCCAGCAGCGCGGAGCAGAGCCGCTGGCCAGGTGTGGAAGCGCGCGTGGCGTTGCTTGGCAATGAGCGCGACACGGAGCACAGCCACTTTGGCCTGGGAGGCTTTTTCGCTCCGCATCGCAGCTCATTGGGAGAGAGCTTCGATTCCTGGGCAGCGACGGCAGACGCGCGCTTCTTTCTGCCCGCGCGCCTGGAGCTGGTAGGCGCCGGTTATCGCGGGGCGGCGCTTGGCGGACTTGGCGGGGGGGCGTACAAGGATTTTGCTTATAGCCTCAATGCGCGTACGGGAGAGACATATCTGACTCCCCTGGATGACGCGGGCGGTTGGGTGCAATTGAAGGAGAGATTCAGTGAAAGGCTTGAAGCGAACGCAGCATTCGGCATGGACAACGCGTTCGCCGGGGAGTTGGTGCGCTTTGCTACTATCGGAGGGCCAATGGACCAGCACCTGGCAAGAAATCGCACGTTCACCGGCAACTTCATTTACAGTCCGAGCGCGTTCCTCTTGTTTTCGATCGAATACAGGCGCCTGAATAGCTTCTCTGTTCTGGCGGCTCCGGCAACCAGCAATGTGATTGGCCTGGGCGCGGGGTACAAGTTCTGATTCGGGCCAGCGGATCGGCTATATGGTTCGCCGGCGCGCTCCTGGCGTCCGCAGTTGCATGCGCGCAAACCCCCACCGCGGAGTTGCGCCTTCATCTTGTCTCGTCCGTGCCGCGCGCGAATCGACCGGTGCCGGCCGTGATCTGGCTTGAACCCCTTCCGGGAACTCAGAGGGTTCCGTTCGTCGCTCACGGCCACTATTCGTTATTGCAGAAAAACCGCACGTTTATTCCCCACCTGCAAGTGATTCCAGTGGGCAGTGAGGTCCAGTTTCCGAACGCCGACCCCTTCTTCCACAATGTCTTTTCGCTTTTCGAAGGCAAGCGCTTCAATCTTGGACTCTACGAAGCAGGATCGAGCAAGTCGGCGACGTTTTCGCGCGAAGGCGTCTCTTACATCTTCTGCAATATTCACCCGGAGATGAGCGCGGTCGTGCTCGCGCTTTCAACTGGCCTCTACGCCATTGCTGACCATAAGAACGCGGTCGACCTGCGCAACATTCCGCCGGGCGACTACGGGCTTCATCTTTGGATCGAAGGAGTACCGCAAGCGACGCTCCAGGGGCTCACCCGCACAATGCATCTGTCCGCGCGTGTGGTCGACCTGGGAGCGCTGACGGCCCCGATTCCGCGTGCGGGAACCATGGCACATCGCAACATGTATGGGGAAGAATACGCAAATGAACCTCCTCCGGCTTATTAGCTCACTATGCTTCTGATTCGAGTGCTGCGAATGGTCCAAGGTAAGTTCGTGTGCAGGAATTTCAGCGCAGGCCTGGCTCTCCAAGGAATCAATTCCACCGATCAAGAATCCTGGCATAGGGAACCCGGACCCGCCTGTTTCAGGCAGGCCCGGTTACCTGTCGCTCTCAAGTTTTCCAACTATGGCCTGAAGGTGATTTTTGCGAAAGTGCCGGCCAATTCGGAGGTGCCAATCCCCTGACCCACGGTGACGAACAACTCGTTTGATGATCCGTTGGTCGCGGTTCCGCCACCGAAGGCAATCCCCTAGAGGTTGTTCAGGACGATCTTCCTGCCGTTCTCGTCCTTGATCGTGCCTACGAATGTCCCGGTAATTGGATCGAAGGCATTGATAGTGCCTTCGACGGAGTTGTTTGAAACCAGCAGAGTATTGCTCAGCGGCCCAAAATTGCGCGGCGCCGCAGCGATACCCCAGGCTTGGTTGAGCGGCCATCCCTGGATCAGTGTTTTTACGAAGGTGCCGTTCTCCGTGAAGAGGTCGATGTAACCGCCGGCGCCGATGTTCGGGACAGCGTACGCGACGTAAAGCAGGCCATTGATGTCCTGGACGCCGAATACCGAAAAGTTTGAAGGAATCGCCGGATCACCAAACGACTTCACCAGTGCGAAGTTACCATCGTACATGTCGATTAGATTATTTGTGTTATCCGCTGCGTAGAGATAGTTCCCCGATGGATTGCTGGTAATGGCCAGCCCCGTGTAGCTGGCCTTGCTGGCTGAGTTGTCAACAACAAGCGTCGACTGGTTGGCGTTTACTCCTGGAGCCCATGCGCTGATGGTGCCATCGAGTGTCGCATAAATGAAGTCCGATTTCATGCCCTGGACCTTGAAATCCGTAGACGATCCGTTGAAAACGATTCCCGTCGGCGTGCCCGGGCCGTTTAGCCCTGTCGGAGAGGACGGTCCGTTCCCGGCGGTTGGAATCAATACCTTGAGTGACGATTGTTTTCCGTTTGCATCATAGAGCGTTGACCATCCGGTGTCGTTATCACTAATCCACCAGGGGCTTGAGGCGCCCCGGGCCAATCCCCAGGCATTGGCGAGAAGTGGATCGATGGTCCGGGCTTGCCCGACTTGATTCGAGACCAAATTGGTGATGCGATATTGTGCTTGAGCCTGGGCCGAAACCATGAGAACAACCAGCCCGAGGCACGCGGCGACTGCGGTCCTGCAAACATGCATAGTAATCTCTCCTTGGCGAAGTCAGAACAGAAGGGGTCGAAGCATCTGCGGGGATGACTGGATAGCGAATCTTCCCTGAACTGCTCTGTGGGAAATGCTAGGCGGGTTGCGAATCGGAATTGTCAGGCGTTTGTCACCAGTTTGCAAATCGTTGTCATCCGAAGAATCGACCGATCCTGCTGCACTGCTAAACTTCGCTTGACTTTGGGATGCCCACGAGATTTAGTTCGTAGCGGCTAAGGCGTCGGCTGCGGGGTCAGTCCATACACGTCGACGCCTCCGTTGTAGTTCGGGACGTAGACTTGGCCGCCATCGACGATGGGCGGGTTGAACTTGTTGAAGGCGAACTGAATATTCCATTGCTGCGAGTCCCACAGCACGGGGATAGTCTGGCTGCCGTCAGGATTGGTGACCCAGTTGTCAGGATCGTAGACCAGCAGGCGACCGCTGGTAACGGTGCTATTCGCGTCGCCATAAGGCACGGTGCAGACCAACAGCGCAGTGCCGGGCGTGGACCCGTTGCTGGACATGGAGCAGAAACCGCCGGGCATTCCGCCGGGGGTATTTGTACTATTCGGCGATGCAAATTCGTTGCCCTGGGCGAGGTAGGTGAGCGCGCCGGAGGGAGCGACAGACCAGGCGTGGAGCTGGCTGTTCTCGCCCCACGCGAACAGGACCTGGCCGCGGGTGGGGCTTATGTACTGGACCGGAGTCATGTGCATGTGACGCGTCTTGCCCCAGGGGAAGAAGTTCAGCGTAGTGGGATCCTGCGGACAGGCGTCGACGGGGCCCGGGTCTTCGGTAAGCCAGACGGGAAGAGTGGCGAGTTTGGCGCAATTGGCTTTAGCGTTGGCGAAGTCGGCGGGCATGGTGTTGCCGAGTCCTGCGATTTTGGTGACGTAGGCGATGCCGTCTTTGCCGCTGACGATGTAGAAGCCAAGGCTCTCCAGCAGCGCTCCTTGCGCGGAGCCCAGGTCTTCATCCCACCACGCCCCGGGGGTGGCGATACGGGGATAGACGAGACGGACGGCTTTGCCGCGGGTGTTCTTGGTCTTCACAATGCGCGCGTGTTTCATCGAGGGGCTCATGGCGGCGTTGACGGGGCGGACCGCCTCAGACGGCGCGCTGATACCCGAAGGCTTGATGGCCGCGGGTGAGGTCGGGCCGGGGTAGCCGCCGGGCGAACGCGCTGTGTCGCTGAACGGCGTGAACCAGCTGACAATTTTGAGAGAAGCGGCTGTCTGGCCGGAGGGCGGCGTGTACTGTATCTTGAGGATCGATTCGGCAAAGTCGTTGACCCCGTCGAAGGAGCCGTTGCCCGTGACGCCGTAGAGGTAGCCCTGCGAATCGGCGGCGAGACCCTGGCCGCCCATCCAGATGCCGCCTCCGAAACCTTGCGTGGTGGGCAACGCCGCGGTGACCTGGTTTGTGGCAACATCGTAGGCCAGAACCCAGCCTGCCGCGCCTGTGCCGAGCTCCTGAATGGTGCCTGAAGCGAAAAAGATGGTCTTGCGGCCGTTGATGTTCGTCATCACCAGCGAGCTGCGCTGCTTGCGCATGTAGGCCGACCAGGTTTGCGAGCCGTTGGTGCCGTCGATCAGGACGGGCGCGATGGCCTGGGTTCCGTCTTTCACGTTGAGGACGTACATATAGTGCTTGCCGTTTTGCGGCGTGCCATCGGGCGAGACCCAGGCGACGAGATAGACGAGTGAAGTGTCAGAGTCGATGACGCCGGTGGAGAGGACCCCCCACTTGTCGTTGATTTGGTAACAGTCGATAGTTTGATTGGGCCCGGGGCACATGGCGCCGGGGCCGTTGGGGCCGAGGGAGTCGCTGCCGGTGATCGGCGTCCCGAGGGGCGGGGTTTGCCAGAGCGCGGCGCCGGTGGTGGCGTCGACGCCGCGGACGATGTTGGCCATCGAGGGCAGAATCATGACGTCGTGCGTACTGCCGTCAGCCAGCGTGACCCCGGGCAGGATGAGGGGCTGGGATTCAATGCCCCGCGCGTCGCCGAAGACGGGGATGGTGGTAATGCGGGCGATGCCTCTGGCTTTAACGTTGGCCTGGGTGAGGATGGTTTCCTGCTGGTTCCATCCGGAGCGGTGGTTATCCCATGCGCGGGTCAGCAGCGGCGCCATGGTGGACTGCGCGAGAGCGGATGCGGCAAAGAGGAGGATGGAGAGCAGAGCGATAAGGGTCTTCATGGATCCTCCCGTGAGGTGTGGGTGGTCCGGCGTAGCAGATTTTTCTTTGTTGTTCTGGGTCGGAAGAAGACCCAGGGAGTGAAGATGTTTCACGTTAGCACGGAGCGGTTGGGAAGGCAATGCGAGTGTGGGCGATCAGGTTAGTTCGCGGGAAGTACTCTTCCGCGCCGGGCAGCGGTGATTCTTCTCGAACTGCGGCATCTGTCGAGGTTTCTTCGAACCTCGAACATTTCAAAAATATCGCTTGGCGGATGATCCGTTACTGCGTGGACTCCGTCGCCGCGGGCCAGCCCACTGCAATCGAATAGACGACGCCTTCTTCAAGTGGAGCGAGTAAAAGAACCCGGTTCAGTTCTCCGTCTGCATACCCACCCATGCAAAGCGAACCCAGTCGTTGCTCCGCCGCCAGCAAACAAATACTCTGCGCAACGTGCCCTGCTTCCAGCAGCACGTACCGGTAGCCCCGTGGTCCATATTTCTTCTGCGTCCTGTTGAATACGGCTGCTAGAAACACAATCGCATTGGCATTCTCGATCGCCTGGTACATGAATAAATGCGGTTGCAGGGTTTTGAAGAAGGGTTCATTTCTCACGGGTTCCAGAGCATGATTGCGGACGTTGTAATGATGCAACCCATCCGCAAGACCCTCGACGCGTTGCGAGGCTACATAAACTTCGAGTGGGAACAAACCGCCGGCGGACGGGACAGCACGCATGAGCGCTAGAGATCCGTCGAGCAAAGTTGATTCTGTTCGAGTGATGCCATAGCTGCCAAGTAATATAGCGCTCAGTTGCGAAAGGGCCAGCGTTTTGGGTTCAAAAGCGCGGCATGACCAGCGCTTTCTTGATACGCGCAATAACTCAGTCTCAGGCGGAACAGGCAGGGCAATCGCCGGCGAAGAACAGGTGATCCCCTTGTACTCTACTTCGTAAGTCGCGGTCTGATACGCATCCACGTTGGCCCACGGTTCTGAGTTCAAATGGAAGAGCAGAGAGAGACTCTTGCTGTCTTCAAAGGGCAACATATCTGTTCCTCATGCAAGGGGATGTGGACACGGATTCAGGTCGCTCTCACTGAGTATTGTAGAAGCGAAGCCAAGTTTGCGCGGAAGTTCGAAGAGACGCGTCCCGCCCAGGCGTTCCTCACCCCAACCGAAATGAATGGGCTGGAGACCGGTGGCAAGTCCTCGCGCAACGTGGATACCGTAGCCGGCCACGTCTGAAGTGGTCAGGTCAACATAAAGGACCCGCGAGCCGGCGCGCTGCAATGTTCCTATGCAATGCTCTAGGTCGAGGCTGGTGTTGCCGGTCGAATAGTCCGGCAAATCCTCCAGGCGTTCCGTCCGGCGGCTATCAATCAGAAAAGAGAAATCTCCGAGCCGTTCAGGCAGGCTCGCCCACGCGCTATGGTCTTCGAGTCCCTTGATATCTTCCGGCCGTTTCAGCCGCTCGCCCGGCGGCCGCTCTCGATATCTTCGCGCCTCGCCCGGGTGGACCTGGCAAATCTCCAGCATGGCGCGAGTTAACGCATCTTCAGGGCAGGCGTGGCAGCCAAGGCCTACCACGATCGCCGGACCGTGGCCAGTCCGGTCAAGCGCAACGGCCATCATGACGTGAACCTCAAGGTCAGTGCACATTCTAAAAACCCGCAAGTCGCAGCCAAAGCGCTTGTAGTGCGCGCGGATGGAATTCGCCAACGAAGGGCCTTCATCAAAAAGGATTTCAGGGGCCGGAAGCCGCGCCATCCATGTAACCAGGAAGGCGTCTCGCTCCATGCATTCGTAGAGTCCGTGCAGAATTGCATGGTCGAGCGTGGGTCCAGCCGCGAGCCCATTTGAAGTAGCCGGCGTAAATATATCTTCGACGCGTTGCTGGGGGAATTGCAGATAGACGAGACTGGCAGGGACATACACAAGGCGATCAGACGGCAATTCGCGAGCTGCGACCCACGTCACCTCGTCTTTGGGGTCCCATCGGTGGTACTGGATCTTTCGCTGCTCATATTGGCTGGCGGAGTAGAGCACGAAATCAGTGGGGGCCACTGCTCGATCCGAGATGGGAAACCATGGCGAAACGATCGTTGCCGTGGGGTCGACGTGGGAAGCGCAGTAGCGCTCAATCGCTTCCCCAATCGCTCCGCGAATCGCCGCTTCTTCTGTAACGCCTTTGCCGGCCGATGCTCGGTCCTGGGGTCTGGCCATTTGAAAATCGAAATGCGAAACTTCGGATTGATAAATGTACGGTGGAGATGGCTCTTCTGCGCCGCGCTGAACACGCGATACGGTTCGAATGATGCCTGTCCTGGGGCTTACAAAATCAGCCCAGGTCCCGACAATCTGACGAAGGGAAATATCGTTCATGGCCGCTCCGCCTGGGGTGATTCCCTGTCATTCTTTTCCGTTTCAGCGGACTTGGACGAAAAGCACGCAGGACACCACGGCTTCCGCAGCACGACATGCTTGGACGTGCTCATGTCGAGAATGTTGAAGATCACCACCTTTCCGAGAGTCGGGACAGGCGTCAGGCCGACGATTTCCCGAAAGGCCTCAACAGCAAGCATGTTCGCGGCAACACCTGCGCCGAAGACCAGATTCTCGCGCTGGGAACTGTCATCGCGCTTCCGCTTGTCGAGAAACTTCTCAAGTGCGAATGCATCTTCGGGATTGCCCGCGCAGGCCACGACCCGCATCTTGTAGCAGAGATAGCATGGAGTCTTGCGAGGGTGCACGGTCGGACCGACGATCACTTCACTTCCCGACAATGCGCAGGAGCTCCAACGGATGTCCTTGTTGATGCAGGCGCGGTTCAACTTGTAGATGAGTGAAGACTGGCCGGCGTCAAGGCAGCAGACCACAAAATCCGAGCCGTCGATCACGCTTGCAACCGCCTCATCGGAGGTGACATCGTCCGCGATAATCTCCAGCCTTGTATCTGGAGCGCGTTCGGCCGCTCGCCGTTGTGCGACGTCGGCGCGCCTCATTCCCACGTCGGCTCCACTGATGCCGAATGATAGATACACGTCCGCCGCTGAAACTGGCAAACTATCCACGACGCGAATTGTGCCTACGCCGGCCGCGGCCAAGCTGTCGACAATGCCCGCGCCCGCTCCGCTCAATCCGAATATGGTTACTTTCGCAGCGCTGAGCCGCCGTTTCATGTCGAGGGAATCCAGGCCCAGTTCATGAAAAAAGTTGAACTGCGGAGTCAAGCGCGCCGCGGAAGCGTCATCCTGTTCTTGAACCGGACCGTCTTCCAGCAGGTTTTGAGCAGCGAGCAATTCAAGTCCTCCTGCCAGATCGTCGAATGCGAACACATCTTCAACAGATCGCCCAATCTGCTCCAGCGTATGCCGGCCATCAAGCAAAGGAATCACCCTGCGCTCGAACTCGCGAAAAGAGTGGCCCTTCAGCTTGATCCTTCGGCGTTCCGAGACAAAGTGCAACGATTCATCGCCCGACTCGTCAGGTGGCTCAGACCACACGTAATAGTGGCTCGGAAGTCGCGGCTTGTCGAACATTTGTGCTTTCACTGAATCGGCTTACCTCCATGAACTGGGAGCGCTCACGGAAAACTGCGAGGCTCAGGTAATGATCATCCACTCGAACCATCGTCTTGGCTGCAACAAAGCCGTCGAGGATGGCGCGGACCTCAGCGTCGTCAATTGCGTGGCTCAGCGAGCGGGCCAAAGACCTGACATTCCTGGCAGTATCGCAGCTCAAATACAATTGCGCGGAAATCCCGCTCAGCACATCCTGCTCTTTCACCGCGGTTTCACGAGTGTCTTCGATGAGAACGCCGCGAGGGTGGGGCTTGGCATCGAGCCGAGGCTTCTTCCCGTCCGCCTTCAGTTGCACACCCCACCATTTCCCGACCTCTTCCCGTAACCGCTTCATGTAGCACTCTGGATCTCGCTGATCCAGGTAATCGAAGTCAAAGAAGTAGGCCAACCTGGCAAGTTCGCGGCGCTCGAGCGGAAACACGTAATAGTACGCTGCCGCGGGCCGCACGCGCCCAAATCCGAATTCACCTGGACTCGAATAAAACGGGCTGAAGCGGTCCAGGCGAACAGGCGTGCAGCACGTAGGCGGCGTGAGGTGCGTAAGAAGCGGAACTAAATCTGCCTGCCGATCGTATTCCTGCGGCGACTCCCCCGGAAATCCTGCCAGAATGTTCCAGACGACGTCGATCTCAAGCTCGCGGCACCAGCGAAGCAATTGTATGTTTTGAAAAGCCGTGCAACCCTTCCTCATGATGCGAAGCACCTGATCGCTGAAGCTCTCGATTCCGGGCTGTATGCCGCGCACGCCGCCCGCTCGCATAAGCTGCAGCTGATCGTATCCCAGGTTTGCTTTCACCTCATAGAACAGCGACAAGTCGAGATTTTCAGCAGCCAGGAGCGGGAACAGCGACTTGATGTATCGTGTGTCCAAAATGTTGTCGACGCAATCGATCCGCTTCACCTGGTGTTGCTCCGATACGGCTGTGAACTCCCGAACGCACCGTTCAATGCTCTTGCTGCGAAACGCCATTGTCGCGCCATTGAGGCCGCAAAATGTGCAATGATGTTTCGCGCCCCACCAGCATCCCCTCGAAGTTTCAATCAGGGCCACTGGATTCAGCGCGGACCCGAGCGTGGAAGATCGTGCACGCGCGAAGAATTCCGAATAATCAGGAATCGGGATCGCGTCCATATCGCTGACAAGTTCAGCATTGTTTGGCCCTTCATCCCGGCCCAGTATTCCCGGCGGAGCGTTGAGGTCGTTGCGAACCAGCAGGTTTTCGATGAGTTTCGGAAAGCTCAAATCCGCTTCTGAAGTTGCAACGTAGTCGATCCAGGAAAAGGAACGGATCATCTGCTGACCCATCTCGCCTTCGCAGTTAGCTCCTCCAAAAACTACCCATGGCGCATTCGGCGCGGCTTTCAATCTCTGAGCGACTGCAAGACAGGCACAGGTTTGGTGGAAGCTGGTGGGAAATCCCACCACGCGAGGGTGCAAATCGGTTATCCGCGCCACGCACGAATCAATGAACCGGGATCTAAACCTCCTGGCTTCGAAAATCGCGGACCTTGCCGCCTCGGAAGGCAGGTAGGGATACAAGACTCTTTTCAGGTAGTCCTCTGCATCCGGAATCCTGTCACCGAAGACAAGGTCCGCGAAAAACCACTCGCCCGCGAGGCAATCCGGCGGCAGCGAGTTTGCCAGTAACTGATATGTTTCCGGCCCGATTGATTCGGCGAACGCGATGTTGAAATACTCGATTTGAGAATGGAAGCCGCGAGCCCGTAAACCGGCTTGCAGCAGACTTACGCCGATGACCGGCCGCTGCATGTCGGCGAACGGGAGCGCGGCAAAAACGACATCGGGGGAAGCTGGATGCAGTTCCATTGTTCACTAACTGCCGAGCGTGCCAAATCCTCCGGTAGGACCTTTAGCTTGGGCAACGCAGGCGCAGGGGCCGCATGTGCATTCGTATATGCAGTTTTGATGGACGCAAATCGACGAGATACAAGCGCTGATAATGCAGCGCGCGATGCAATTCAGCACGCAGACCTGAGGACTGAGTGCCGGTTGCGCCTGTTGACCAACCAGCGAAGAAACTTTCTGGTAAGCCTTCATTTCGTCTTCGGTGATATGGATCTTGGACAGCTTGTCTTCCAATTCAGCTACCCGCATCTCCAGGGTTTTCGGCTGACTCGATGTGCTTTCATCGGCCATGATCTCCTCCTTCTCGCCAACCGGTTGTTTTAATAGGGGATCCAGTTGGCGGCTAGACCGAAGGTTCCTTGCGGAATTTCGTCAGGAGCCAGCGATATCACAAAAAAGTATTCGGTCGCAAGTTATTTTTTCTAAAATTCGCTCATTCTTTATGAAAGATACGGGCTGCTCGACTTTGGCAGCGATATCACGTGCATTCGGCGCCATGGCGATTTGCCATCGACAGTTGGGCGGCCCCAAGGGGGTCAGCGGGGGTCGACCAGGCCCATCGATATCATCCCCAGGGCGGTAATGCTGGGCAGAAAGAAATAATCCCCGCCTCGCAGTTCAACAAAGTCGGGAAGTCCGCTGCACACAAAGGGCGGGTTTGTAAGGCTTGTCTCGCCCTGCACCACAAATCTGCCCTTGCCTCCGTGATTTCCAAGCAGCACATCTTTGTCGTTGCCAAGGTGGGAATCATTGCCGTACTGAATCCATTGCTGCTGCACGAACTCGAACTGCCGCGAGAGGCTTGCATTCAGCACCATGAAGATGATCCCGCGTTCCTCAGTGTCGGAGACAGGTTCGCCTTCCGGAACAAAACGTCCGTAGGGGAGTCCGCGGCGGGTGATGCGGCGACGGTTGATCAGCTGCCCGTTGAAGCCGAATGCGTCTCGCGGATGAACGCGGCGGATGTGTGCGCCAATGGGGCAGCGCGTGCCCTCGGCATCGCCGCCGTAGGTGAAATCGGTGTTGCGGTTCGGATCCTTTACGATGGTGGGGTCGGGCTGGTTGGGGGAAAGTTCCAGCGGCGTTCCGTCTCGCCAGCGTCCAACGAATTTGGCGGCTAACTTCTCTTTTCCCCCGCTGTAAACCGCCGCCTGCTTGTCGAGGTAGGCTCGAAAGTTTGCAACATTCTGGTGCAGTTTGCGATACACCATGAAGGTTCCATTGCTGGCCAAAAGGTGCGGTATCGGTGCAACCGGCAGTTCGCCGGCTTCGTCTGCGTATCCCAGCAGCAGTTCACCCGTTGCCAGCGGCGCCCACTTGCCGTTGGAAAGCAGCTTGCCTTGTCCGGGCTGCATGCTCCGCTCTATGCCAAGGTAATCAGGATTGCCGAAGCCGTCGGTGTAGCCGAAATGTTCGCTGGTGCACGGCTTGCCATTCATCACCACGGCAGCGGCGTCTTGCGTGTAGACAACCGTTGCTCCGCCCGTCTCCTCCACTCGAGACTGAATGTTGGCGCAGCTGGCTTCGAGGGCCTCGTTGGTAAGGCCGTTGACTCCAATCCAGGCGTGAACGCGGCCTTCGCGCCAGACCCCCTCCCAGTGATCGGGGGAGTTTATGCCGCAGTCTCCAAGGATCCCGGCGCGATGCCTCATTCCCTGTTGGAATTCGACGGGGAAGCTCAGCAACGTCGCGTCGGGCAGTTCAAGATGCTGGAGGCCGCGATGGGTGAAAGCAATGTTCATCGTGCTCTCTGGCTTTCCCCCGTCCCATCGTTGACCCGTTGTCACCACGCTGAGCAACCGGCCGATCAGCTTGCGCGCACGGTGCGCGTCTTCAAAGCGAAGAAAGAGATAGCGGGCAACAGGCAGGTTGTAGCCGCGCAGAACAAAGCCCTGAATGTCGGTCTCATTGAGTCTACTCATTTCGGCCGCCTGTCTTGATGTCGCGGTGAGGGCCCATGGAACCCGGTCGGGGAAGCGGCAAGGCTTTGAGATGGTCCACGAACTCGATGAACTCGCGTTGCAGAGTGGCCGAGTCCACGCCCTGGTGGCTCGCGATGAAGTCGGCGACGGCACTCTGCGTCTGAAGGGCGCGCAGTGTCTCGCTTACGGACTTGTCGTTGACGGCTGCGAAGAAGAAGGTCGTGTCGAGTTGGCAGGCCTTCATGTAGTCAATGAAGGCCTGACGGTTGGCTGCGCCGGGGTAGCCGACGCAATGCTTCCAAATTGCGTCAAGGTAGTCCGGAATGCTGCCGGCAAGGTTGGAAAGATAGCTGTCCAGGTCGCCATCGCAATTTGATTCGAAGATCAGGTATTTCGATTTCAAGTGCTCTTCACAAGCCGGCATTCCAACATAAATCACGTCGTCCATTACCACCAGCCGGGCGAGATGCGTCCCCGGCGCCTTCGCGAAAGGGCTGTCTTCGCGGGTGGAAAGATGTGCCAGATGGTTGCGAATCTGCAGATCGTGAGAGGGCGTCGCTTTCTCGTCGTCGATGATCGGAGAGAGAATTGTCAGGCCGTAAACATTGCCGTTTCTGTTTGGCATGGGCCCCTTTCTATCCTGCGATGGGAGCTTCTCCTGTTTCACCCAGGTGGGATTGAACTTGAAGCACAAACCGAAGGTATGCGTCGGCAAACTGTTCGGGGCTGCACTGCTTAGCGATGACACTAAGGCTGTCCAGCGAGGACTGCACTATGTGGGCCGACTTCACATCGTTCGCCGAGGCGTGGGGATAAGCAGTGTAGTAGTAATCCGTATCAAACTGGACGCGGGCGATGTATTCCTTGAAGATGGTCACCGGAACCGAGCCGGGAAACTTCTCACTCCAGCGCCAAATGAGATTAAGGCCCTTGCTCAAAACTGCCGAGAAGGCATCAATGTACTGGTTCCAGGTCCCATTGAAGTTGCTGAAGAACAGCAGGTAATCGTACTTCAGATCCTCTTGTATCTGGCCGTTTCTCATGAAGGGGAAACCATTGCGTGGGACGATGACCCAGCGCGCGAATTCGATAAAAGACAGGTCGATCAAATCTTTCTGCAACGGCTTGATGTGGTCCAGGACAAAGAAAATTGTCCGCAAAATCCATGTCTTCCATGTCTTCATGGGAGTCACGGCGTTCATCGCGTAGACCTTGCCGTTGATGTTGCTCATTTGACCTCGATGAGTAAAGGGAAGGGATACGCCGAAGGGATTTGCCCTCTCCCCTTCTCGCCTGCATGCTCGCCTGGAGGGCACCTTGCCGGGATGGTGAAGCGAGCAAAGAGATTATGTCACAAACAATAGCGGACGGAAAAGAAGATCGCAGGATCCACCCACGGAGTGGTTTCTCTTTTTGGCAAGCCGGTGTCATCGACGATCCAGCCCATCACCGGGCTGGACCTGGTCACCTGGAAGTCATTGTCGAGCCATTTGCCTTTTGCGGTCCGGCACTCATACGTTTTCTAGCCGCAGAGCGCTCTCTACTGGACCGGAGTATCGCCCGTTGCATCGAATGTCGCATCTGCCGGGATCAGGACGATGGAAACGACCTTTCCATTCTGAGCACCGGTGTAAACGGCAATTCGGGACGAGTCGATTCCTTTTTCGCCAACCAGATAGGCTTTTGTGTTCACCGCGCGCTCGGTAGCACGTTTGTGGCCGTCCTTTTCGTCACCGACCGCATTGCCAACTATGGCCAGAGTCGCGTTGGTGTTGCGCTGCAGGCTCATTGCAACCTCATCCAGGCAAGCCTTCGCTTCGTTGTCCACGCGTGCCGGACGCCGAGAGTCCCTATCGAAGTTGACGGGACAAAGTTCGCTGGTTGCCGGCTTGGGCGCAGCCGCCGGGGCCTCAATCGTCACCGAAGTCGAGCTCGAAGCGGTTTGCCCCTTATCATCAGCCACATTGCAGGTCACCCCGACAGTTCCAACCGGGACGCCCCCCGTCGATAGCACAACCGTCGAACCGGTTCCGCTCACGGAGCCGGAGGTCGAGCTATAACTGTAAGTCAAGGGGCGATTCTGTGGACTGACGCCGGTTGCCGTAATCGTAGATGGGTTTCCGGGAATTACAACTGAAGGATCGGCTGCACAGCTGACAGTCGGCGGCTCAAACGCCTTCACCACATAGGGCGCGGTGCAATCCGCATTATCGCCGGCCTTGGCGCCCGCAGAGACGTGACCTTTCAGAGTGTATGTGCCGGGAGTTGCGCCGCTCGTGTCGATGCTCGCCGTGCTTGAGGTTCCAGACACTGTTCCGCCGTCCGCAGACCATGTGTAAACGGCCGTCTTTGAGGGGTCCAGATTGATGGCTGTGCCCGAGACGGCAATCGCGTCGCCGGGGTACACGCTCGCCGGGTTCACGAAACAGGAATAAGTTATGGGCGGCAGCTCGGCCGAATGTGGATTTCCGCCGAAGCGGAGGACGAGTCCGGCGGAAAGTCGCATGTCGTTCTGCATCGCGGAGCTTCCGGTCGTGTAACTCGTGAACCTGGTCATCAAGTATTCGGCTTGAATGATGCGTATGGCAAGATGACGGCGAACCCTCCAGTCAAGGCCGCCACCGGCGGTCATGGCAAACGCGTTCTGGCTGGGAAGAAGCGTGCAGCTGAATGTACAGCCGGCGAGTGTTACCTGGTTCGCATGCACGGCCCCAAACAGAGCCTGGACAAAGGGAGTAATTCTGTCGTCCTTCCGGAACGAAACGCGCGGACCGATGAGATAAGAGAGGACGGCCACGTTTGAATTATTCACGTTGACCGTAGACGTATAAGCGCCTGTGAATTTTATTTGCGAGTTCGTGTAAGCGCCAAAATCGGCAACCAGCCCAAGGTGCCGATTCATATTGAAGGCGAGGGACGTACTGCCGCCATTGAGCCACACTAGCCGGTTCCTGGTTTCCGGCGCTGGCACTGCGCGCAGGTAAGAGTAACCCAGGAACAGTTCGACTTTAGGAGAACCAGCGTTCGGGCCCGCTGAATACGGCGAGGCTGCAGCCGTTGAGGCTCGAGGCATCGGTGCAAACAGGGTCGAAGCGACCGGGTCGGCGGAGGAGGAAGAACCTGGATCGGCTACCGCTTCATCGCCGGCAGATGGACTTGCAGCGCTCTCCGCATGCAGCAGGAATCCGCCCATAAGTAAAACAGCAAATGCCGCCATGGCAATCTTCCTTGCACTCAATCCCATTGTTGCCTCCCGAATTGCGCGTCGCGATCATCAAGAATCCGAGCGCCGGGTTAATTCGACGCGCATAGAACATGCCACATACCGCGCATGGCTGAAGCCCCGCTGAGGCCGCCGTCGGGCGGCCTCAGCTTCGCATTACGGTACGTTGATGACGGTGTTCACCAATGTGGTGGACGCAGTCAAAGCAATCACCCTGCCGTTGATCGTAGTTACAGCGGCAACACCTGGGCTTGAAACCGTGATCCCAGGCTGAGAGATGATGGTTCCCACCATCGTCCCGCCTCCCCCGTAATTGATGACCGCGCCGGGAAGACCACCAACTGCCCAGTAGACGTTGCCGGCCTTGGCGCCGTTGATCAGGATCACGCTTTCAGGTGCTGCAGGCGTACCTACGGTGAGAGACGATCCGATCTGGAAGACCCAGGAAGCATTGGGATCGCCCTTGGCGTCCAGAGTAAGGGGCCCAGTGGTTATGCCAACTGCGCTTGCGTTGGTGTAGACGCCAGGAGCAATGGTCGTATTGCCCAATTCCGCTGCCAGCGCGCCCGTGGAAGGAAGGCCCTGAAGCGCGGTGTAGGCGGTTCGAGCCTCCAGCGCTGCTTCGGTTGCGATGGCCATGGTATTGGCGGTCCCTTCATTGGGGCACGCGCCGCTCGGTGGCGGCGGAGCGGTGTCAATCGCGCCGTTCACCAACCCCAAATTAGCCGGCGTTACGGTATAAGAGCATGGATATACGCCGGCAACAGCCGCAACGCTCTCATCGTAGAAACCGGTCATCGTGGTCGATGCGCCGGTAGTCCCGATATCGCCATTAACGACCGTGTGAATTCCCTGATTCGTCATTCCGGCGCCTCCGCCAAAACCGCCAAAGAGGGATATGGTTGGCCCAAGGATGACTGGCGGTGGAACCACAACCGTACCGGTGGTGAAGCTCCAAGGATTTGGAGCGCCGGTGTTCCCCAGCGGATTGCCGGCGAGATCCGTGGCTCCAGAAGTGATCGTCGCGATATAGGTGGTGCTCGCGGTCAGCGGCGCCGCGGGCGTGAAGGTTGCAATGAAGCCGATAGCATCGTAAGAAACGGTTCCAACTACCGCAGCCCCACCCGGCCCCGCAAGTGTGAAAGTGGCCGTAGTAATGGTCAGCGGATTCATCGCCTCGGTGAAGGTTGCACTGACGGCCTGATTGAGAGGCACATCAGTGGCGGCGTTCGCCGGAACCGTCGAAACGATCTCCGGCGAGACGATGGCCGGAGCCGTACCGGTGGTAAAAGTCCAAACGTAGTTGTTTGCCAGTGCGGTTCCTGCCAGATTTTGGGTCCCGGTAGTGATGGTGGCCGTGAATGTGGTGCTGGCCGCCAGGTCCGCTGTCGGCGTAAACGTCAGCGTATTACTGATGGCCGAATATGCAACCAGACCAGTTACGGGCGTGGCGCCGGGTCCCGTCATGGTGAAGGTCATCGAACTAATCGTCGCAGGGTCCATCGCCGTGCTGAACGTGGCGCTGACGATCTGATTGAAAGGCACATTCGTGGCTAAATCGGCGGGAATGGTTGAGATCACAGTCGGTGGTACAGCGATTGGCGCTGCAGCGGTGTTGAAGGTCCAGACATAGTTGCTGGCCAGCGCGTTGCCGTCCAAGTCTGTGGCCCCGGTGGTGATGGTAGCCGTATATTCGGTGGAAGGTGCAAGATTTGCATCCGGCCTAAACGTCGCTACCGAGCCGGCGGGGACATAGGTGACGACTCCTGTTACGCTGGCTCCGCCCGTTACCATCAACGTGAAGGTTGTCGAGTTGATCGTGGCCGGGTCCATTGCTTCACTGAACGTGGCAGTAAGTGCTTGATTGGTAGGCACGCCCGCGGCTCCATTGATAGGCACAGTGGAGATGACCGTTGGCAGGGTCGGAGCCGGAACCGTTCTGAAGCTCCACACGTAATTACTGGCCAGCGACTGGCCCGCGAGATCCTGGGCGCCGGTGGTGATAGTGGCTGTAAATACGGTGTTGGTTGCAAGATCGGCAGCCGGCGTGAAAGTAACGACAGCGCCGATGCAGGCGATCGTTCCTGGTACCGAAGTCGCGCCGGGTGCTGCAACGACCGTAAACGCTACTGCGGGAAACGCCAGGCAGTTCATGGGCTCGTTGAAGGTCGCGCTTAATACCTGGGTGACAGGTACGCCGGTAGCTGTATTAACAGGGACCGTGGCGATCACCATCGGCGGCGGAGTAATCGTAGTGAAAGTCCACACGTAGTTACTGGCTAAAGCAGTGCCACCCATGGAAGTTACCCCGGTGGTGATGGTAGCCGTGTAACTGGTGCTGTTGGCGAGAGCTGCGCTTGGCGTAAACGTCGCTACGTCACCTGCGTAAGTCACGGTTCCATCTACGGCAGCTCCGCCGGTCACGGACAGCGTGAAGGTTGTAGCGGTTAGGGTGGCGGAGGCCATTGGCTCGTTGAAGGTGGCGCTCAACATTTGACCGATGGACACATTTGCGGCACCATTCGCAGGGGTCGTCGACACTACCGCAGGTGGCGGAGGTGGCGCGGTGACGGTCGTGAAGGACCACACATAGGGACCGATCAGTTCAGCGCCGCCCGGGCTCGAAACCCCGGTGGTGACGGTAGCCGTATAAGTGGTTCCATACGCCAGAGCGGCAGACGGCGTGAAGGTCGCTGTCATGCCGCTGTACGCGACGGTTCCAGCAACGGCAGTTCCACCCGGCCCCACCACCGTAAAGGTTGAGGTGGTAATCGAGGCCGAGTTCATCGCTATGCTGAAAGTCGCGGTGACGGGGGTAGTAATGACGACACCGGTAGCGCCCTGAGCGGGAGTTACAGATACGACGCCTGGAAGACTTACTGTTTCTTGACCGCAGCCGGCGACATAGACGACCAGAAGAGCCGCCAGAAAACACGTGAAAATAGTCCTATATCTGCGCATTTGTACTCCCTCATCCAAATGTGGTGGCATAGCGTCCAAGCTTATCAACTTGTTACTCGGCGTGGCGTGCTGATACACACGAGTCATCCAAGAGTACCAACGACAAATCTGCAGGGCTGTCCCGAATAGCTCACTTTCTAAGAGACTGTCAAAAAAGCCTTCACATTTCGATTCGAATTCGACTCTTGATGTGTGCAAAGTCACGGCAGACGGATGCCCCGTGCGAACTTTGAAGCGGACTGGATGCGGGAGATTTTCCCGTTAAATCATCTTTGGTCTTGCAGGCGAGCCCACAAATGGCGGAGTTGTCGCGGCGAGGATGTGTTTCCATCAGGCAGGTGCGGCCATCGGCAGCGGCGAAGTGCCCAAGCTCAAGCGCTCGAGGCTCGAACAAATCTGCCCACAATCAAGACGACGGTTGGCGTCGAACTCCGGATTCTAACTCGATTCTTTAGGTTTGATTCTTGGTTTCCGAATCATGGGATGACTGTGTCTTCTGGGCGGACCGGTCCGAATGCACGGGAATTCCGCTAATCAGGCCCTGAAATTCCGTGAGTCGCTTGCCCAAGATAACCACTCCTTTGGAAGTGATTTCATATTCGCGAATATCCTTGGCATGATTGCCGCCGCGCATCTTGATCACCACCATAATCTTGCGAAGCAGCCCATCGATGGATACGTACCGCAGCCGGATGATGTCATCCGTGAGAAAAGAAATTGAGTAGGTACTGAACGGAAATTCGGTGAACGACTCATCTACTTCAACTGTGCTGAGAATCGTGACGCCGATTCCCGTTAATGCGAAGATCATCCGGTAGAGCGATTCGCGAAAGTCAGCGCGGAACCCGGGCGAAAGGGCCATCTCAAAACCCGCCAGCGAATCGATCACCAGGCGCTTGGCGCCAATCTTCTGCACTGCATCGAGAATCGACTGCATGGTTTCGTCCACCGACAGATCGAGGGGACGGAGATAGAGGATTGTGAGTTTCCCGTCTTTCTGCGGCGTTTCCAGATCCAAACCTAGACTGGTTGCCCGTTCTGCATACGCTTCCGGGCGTTCTTCAAAGACAGCCACGATTCCCGGTTCCCCATTTCTTAATCCTTCCGCAATGAACTGGGTTGCCAGAACCGATTTCCCGGTTCCCGAAGAGCCCGCCACGAGGATGCTATCTCCTTCGCGCACTCCCCCGTCCAGCATCGTGTCCAAATCCGGAACGCCGAAGGAAAGGCGCCGGTTGCTGGGCGGATTCCCCCTGCGTGCGGTCAACCCAAAGGTGCGTGAGAAGGCTTGCACTCCGGCGTCGGTGATGCGGAACGTGTGCAACCCAGGTACGGAAGCCTGGCCCCGCAGTTTGATGATCTGCAACTTGCGGACAATCGAGTTTCGCTCCGCCGTCTGCCGCAGCCAGAACAGTCCATCGGCGACAGTAAATATGGGATTATCGCGCAGCTCGTCCTCGGCATATTCGCCGATCAAGAAAGTTGTCGCTTGCCAACTGGCAAGAGCCAGGGCTAAGCGCTGAATGAAGGATTGCAGGTCCATGTCGCTTTTCGGCTTCCGCACCATGGTGCGGAACGAGTCAACTACCACGACAGCAGGGTTGGCCTTTTCAACTTCCTTTGTGATCTCTTCCAGCACAGCGCCCAGGTCCTTCTCCAGGACAACCTGGCTGAGGTTGATAAACCGAATAGCATTGGGCAGCTTGTCGGGATCGAAGAATGTGTACTGCTGCTGGTATCGAAGCATCTTTATGGCGGACTCACCCAGGACCGTGAAATAGAGAGCCGGTCGCTCCGGGGTCGCATTTGCAAACACGAACTGGTGCGCCAAAGTCGTCTTCCCGCTTCCGGGAGCACCCGCGATGATGTTGAAAGAGTACTCGGGAAGACCGCCCCCCACAATTTCATCGAGGCCTGGAACTCCGGTTGGCAGCTTGTTGATCGTTACTTTCTTTTCCGTGTTCACGATTTTCTCCCAATCCCCGAATTGCGCTCGTCAAAGATTGCATCTGGCCACGCATCGCGCAGCAGGCTCAACGTTATACACGACAGTGCCAACTTCTCGGTTCGGTCATGGGCGCTTATTTGCCAGTCGGATATTGGATAGTTCAGTGGCCAGATCGATCCAGCGGTCTACGAGCGTCTTCATGACCTCGTAGTTCTTC
>Ga0182013_10000780_pt1 | contig 44484 bp, 38 predicted proteins | sample 612S2MmetaG_FD_120487 | JGI IMG/M metagenome (GOLD analysis project Ga0182013, IMG submission 120487) | Permafrost microbial communities from Stordalen Mire, Sweden - 612S2M metaG | ecosystem: Environmental > Terrestrial > Soil > Wetlands > Permafrost | place: Sweden: Stordalen | collected... | reverse complement strand
GGGCTTCGAGATGCGGGATGAGTTCGGTCATGAGCGCATCGCCGTAGGGCCCGTTGTTCGCCGAATTGACGGCGTACGAATCATCGTAGTAGGGCGTCGGGTGCTCGAAGGAGATCGCGACCATCGGCGGTGTGTCGCCGTGGATCCACGCTTGGGTGAACTCGTACGAGCTCTCGGCGTTCGTGGTCTCGACCCGCGCGTCGTGCTCGGCCCGGGTCTCGGGTTGGGCCGCCGGATTGAACCCAAACGGCGGATCGAGCGAGAAGTGCCCTTGCACGTAGACCGCGGGATAGCGGCGGTCGCTTTGCGCGTCGTAGTCTTTGGGCAGCAGCACGGTCGCGCCAAGGTAGATCGGAGCGCCCCAAAATTTCGAGAGCAGCGCGCTCGCAATGCGCACGTGTTTGACGAACGCGGTGTCGGTCGGCGGCGCGAGCGCGGGGATCGCTCGCGCGAGCTTGAGCGCGAACCGCTGCGCGCGCGCCGGATCGATGTGAACGCGCTGCGGCAGGCTGATCAGGTTGCCCGGTGCGAGCGTGAAGTTCTGACCCTCGCCGCGATCGTTGTGCGCCCAGATCGTATTGCCGTCGGCGCGCGGAAAGCGCGTGTAGACGTTCGCCAGCGCTTGGACGGTGTAATCGCCGGCGGGCAAGTCGCGCGGCGCCGCCAACGGATAGCCCGGCGTGGCGGCGTCGATGAGGACGGGGCGTCCGGCGGGTAGTCCTTCGACGTCGCGGCCGAAGAATGGGACCGAATCGGCGAGGCCGCCGTATTGCAGGCGCGGTTCGGGATCGGCGCGCCGGCTGACGAACACGAAAAGCCGGCCGGTGAGCGGCTCGTGCCGTTTGGCGGGATCGACCCAGATCGCGAACTGCGGTCCGCGCTGGGCGGCCGGCGCGGGAGCGAGCCCCGCGACGACGAGCGCGACGGTCAGCGCAGCGCGGAAGCTACGAAACGATCGCTCCGAGAGCCGCGCCGATTTCCGGATACTTGAAAAGATACCCACTAGCAAGCGTTGCTTCCGGAAGAACACGTTGTCCTTCGGTCACGATGCTCGCAGCTTCGCCTAACAGCAGCGAGATCGCGAACGCGGGCGCGGGCAGCACCGCGGGCCGGTGCACCGCGGAGGCGAGGGCAGCGGTGAAATCTCTATTGCGAACCGGATTGGGTGCCGTCGCGTTGAGCGGACCGTCGAATCCGCCCAGCGCGCGCAGATAGATGCCGACGATATCGTCGATGTGGATCCATGAATACCATTGCTCGCCGCTCGCGACGATGCCGCCCAGACCCAGCTTGAAGAGCGGCAAGAGCTTCGCCAACGCGCCGCCTTCGGCGCCCAGCACGACCCCGGTGCGCACCAGCGCGACGCGCAGCCCAAGGTCGCGGGCGCGCCGCGCTTCGGCTTCCCAAGCCACGCACACGCCGGCCAGAAAGCCGTGGCCCGGCGAACTGCTCTCGGTGAACGTCGCGCTCGTACTCGTGCCGTAGTAGCCGACGGCAGAGGCCGAGACGTATTGGCCCGGCTTTTGCTCGAGGCGCGCGAGTGCGTCGATGAACGCATGCGGCAGGTCGACGCGCGACCGTTCGATGTCGCGCTTGTGTTCGGGCGTCCAGCGCTCGCTCACCGGTGCGCCGGCAAGATTGACGATCGCGGTGCTGCCCGAGCAGGCCGCCGCCGCGGCGCCGGGATCGCGCAGGGAAGCGGTGACCACGTCGTCGCCGCGTGCCTGCAGCGCCGCGCGCAGGCGGCGGCCGATGAAGCCCGACGCACCGATTATCGTTACACGCATCGTCGCTTAGACGCCGCCGGGCCACCGGTGGTGGCACCCGCGGCTTGGCCCGCAGGGCCAAACGCCACGCGCGGCTTGCGGCGAAGCCGCAAACGCCACCCGCGGCTTGGCCCGAAGGGCCAAACGCCACGGACTCGGGCGAAGCCCGAGTCCTGCTATGCGTCGAGCAAGAAGGTGGCGATTTCCGCGCTGAGCACGCTGACGGCGGCGCGCAATTCGCCCAGCAGCGGCCGTTCGACCGGATTGGGAACGTCGGCCGCCGCTTCTTCGATCTGCCGGCTGATCGCGTATAACCGGTGATCGCCGATGGTTCCGCTCGTGCCTTTGAGCCGGTGTGCCGATTCGAGGATCGTGCGCCGGTCATCGATGGCCGCCGCTCCGGCGATCGCGCCGGCGTCGCTGCGGATCGAAGCGATCGCGGCCGCCAGCAATTCAGCGATTTCGCCGGTATCGCCGTCGAAGAGATCCAGAAGCGTCGCGAGATCGAACGATAGGCCGGGCGTCGGTTCTGACATCGGCTGCTCCGCGCGTTCGGTCCCGTCAAAAGGGAACGTCACCCCGTACTTATCGGCAGCTCGCTTGCTTAAAATGCCGGACAAGCCCGTCGCGCGCCGACGAAATGTTAAGATTCGGTTTCGGTCAGCCGATGCTGAGCACCTGACGATGCTTTTCGGCGTCGGCGATGAGCGTCTCGACCGCGGCTCGCAATTCGGCCAGCAGGGCGTCGGAGATCGCCGGTGTGGATGACGACGATGCCAGCTCGGCGGCCAAGCAGAGCTCGCCCAAGCGGTCGGAGCGAATGCTCGCGCACGTGCCGCGCAGACGATGGGCGGCCTCGGCGACGTTGCTGAACGCGGCGACCGCCGTGGCGCTCTCGATCTTCGCGAAGTCGGCCTTGATCGACTCGACCGCCGTTTTGAGCAGCGCGATGACCGCGCTGCGGTCGCCGCCGAAGAGCTCGAGCAGTTTGGAGACGCGGATGCTCACGGGACGGCCGCGGTTGGCCGCCGCCCGGGTGGTCTGCCGCCGATCGGGTGCCGGCAGCCAGCGTTCGAGCACGGCGCGCAGGCTCTCCAAACTCGTGGGCTTGGAGACGTAGTCGTCCATCCCCGCGTCGAGGCAGTTCTGATGGTCGGCGGTCCGGGCGTCGGCGGTCATCGCGACGATGGTGAGGTGCCGCCCGGTGCCGGCCTCCAGCCAACGGATCTTGCGGGTTGCCTCGAAGCCGTCCATTACCGGCATGTGGCAGTCCATGAACACCAGATCGAAGTGCTCGCGGCTCACCGCTTCAACGGCGTCCGCACCGTTGGGAACGGCGCTGACGACGAAGCCGATGCGCTGCAATTGTTTGAGCGCCAGCAGCGTGTTGATCTCGTTGTCTTCGACGAGCAGCACTTTTTCAGGCCGCATGACGACCGGCTTTCCGCGCGCCGCGCCGCGCTTGCGCGAATCGTGCGCCTTGCGCGACTCCTTCACGCCGGGCAGCGGGATCTCGAACCAGAACGCGGAGCCTTCGCCGGGGAGGCTGCGCACGCCGATCTTGCCCTTCATGAGCGCGACGAGCTGGGAGCAAATCGAGAGCCCCAGCCCCGTTCCGCCGTACTTGCGCGTCGTCGATTCGTCGCCTTGCGAGAACGGCCGGAAGAGCCGGCTGACGGTTTGGGGCGCGATCCCGATCCCGGTGTCTTCGACGGTGAACCGGATGGGGATCGCGGTTCCCGCGCGCGGCAAAGCGGCGACGTCGATGTTGACGCCGCCGCCGGCGGGGGTGAATTTGAGCGCGTTGCCGGTCAAGTTGAGCAGAATCTGGCGCAGCCGGCCCGGATCGCCGGCGACGATCGCCGGGACGTCGGCGTCGAACGTTGTCGTCAACCGGACGCCCTTGATCTGGTACTGCGCGCGCAACAGCTCGACGACCGATTCGACCTGACCCGACAGATCGAAGTGCACGCTCTCGAGCTCGAGCTTCCCGGCTTCGATCTTCGAGTAATCGAGAATGTCGTCGAGGACGCGTAAGAGCGACTGGCCCGAGTCGCGCACGATTTCGATGTACTCGCGCTGCTCTTCGCTGAGCTGCGAGAGCAGGAGCAGTTCGGTCATGCCGATCACCGCGTTCATCGGCGTCCGGATCTCGTGGCTCATCGTCGCCAGAAAGCGCGATTTTGCTTCCGTCGCCGCGAGCGCGGCATCGTGCACGTTGACCATCAGCGCTTCGGCCGATTTGCGCTCCTCGATGTCGGTCGCGGTCACCAGCCACTTGCCGGCGTCGCCGGCGGAGTCGCGGAACGGAACGTTGCGCACCAAGTGCCAGCGATACGTTCCGTCGCTGCGCCGCAAGCGGACCTCGCAATCGTATTCGACCGGCGGCGTCGCGCGGCGCGCTTGGGCGACTTCGGGCCACTGCGCGGCGTCGTAAATGCCTTGCACGCCACCGGCGCGGCTTTCTTCGAGAGTCAGACCGGTGTAGTTGGTCCAGCGGGCGTTGACATACTCGAAGCGGTCCGCGGCGTTGATCACCCAGACCATCTCGGGGATCGCTTCGGTGAGCGCGCGATAACGGGTTTCGCTGGTTTGCAGCTGGTCGCGCTGCTTGCCGCGTTCGAGCGCCGACGCGATGAGCTCGCCGGCAACCGCGACGAACTCGATATTGGCTTGGGAAAAGGGGTGCGGGCGAATCTCGCGCGAGGCGAATCCGATCGTCCCGTAGTTCACGCCGCCGATGAAGAGCGGCGCCGCGATGTACGAAGCCCAGCCGCCGTATACGACGCTTTCGACGGTCTCGCCGACGCCTTGCATGATCTGCACGCCCTTGGCCGGCGAGACCCGGCCGACGATGGTCGAACCCAGCGGCGTCCGGACGCCGGCGTCGACCACGAAACTGTCCTCGCGGCCGATGCTGTTCTCGATCACGAACTCTTGCGTCGCGTAGTCGATGACGCCCAAAAACGCCCAGTCCAAATCGAGCTGCTCGAGGCCCAGTCGCAGCGCCGCGTCGATTTGATCTTTGCGGTTACTCGTCGTCGTGCTGGCGATCGCGTGCAGCGCGCGCAGCCGGCCGGCGTACGTCCGCTGTTCGTGTTCGGCGGCGGCGAGTGCCGCGAAGCGCTGCGCGGCACGCAGGGCCGTGAGCAGGTTCGACGCGGCGAGCTTGAGCGTCTGGATGTCCTCGTCGCCGAACGCGCCGCGCTGGGCGGATGCGACTTTGAGGACGATGGTCACCGTCTCGGACATCACGATCGGCACGACGACCATCGACGCGATGCCCATGCGCCGGCAGGCTTCGCGTTCGGAGCGCTCCACGTCGCGAATCGAGTCGTCGCACAGCAGCGGCGCGCGCAGATCGGCGCTGATGCCCGAGAGCGAGCCCGCCCGCGGGATGCGCGTTCCGACATACGGCGCAAGCATTCCGGTCGCCGCTTCGTACACGACTTCGCTATCGGTCAGCGTCTCCATCACGCTGCCGCCGGCGTTGGTCTGCGCTTGGGCGAACGCGAGAATGACGTTGGCGATCGCCGCGCGCGAGGGCAGCGCGGCGGCGACGTCTTCGTGGAGTTTGACGAGTGCCGCCGCCTGCGAGTTGCGGCCGTCGAGATACATGTCGACGTGCGTGACCTGCTCGCCGCGCTGGCGGTCGCGCGTTTGGATCTGCGCGTTGAGGCGGCGGCGCAGCGCCGACGCCGCTTCGAGATCCTCGTCCGTCCACCGGCGGATCGCCGCGGTCTCGCCGGGTTTGGGCGAATCGCGGAAGACGAGCAGAAAGTCGCGCCCGTCGGCTGACAGTCGGATGAAGAGTGCGTCGGCCGGCTCGAGCGTCGCGGCAACCCCGTCCCGCGCTTGCGCGTTGAGCTGCGCGGCCACGGCCATCACGTACGCGTCGTCGCCGGGCGCGTTTCCGTTGCGGCGCATGACGTTATCGAAACGGACCGCGGCGCCGTCGGCCGCGAAAAGATCCAGGATGCGCGGCGCCGCTTCGAGCGCCGCCGCACCGAGGTCGCTCGAGACGAGCAACGAGGCCGCGATTTGCGCCTGCAGCGAGGCGGTTCGCGAACGTTCACGTTCTATTTCGAGCCGCGCAGCGAGTTGCCAAGCAAGGATGTGGGCGATGAGTTCGCACACCGCGCGTTTGCGGTAGCCCAGCCGACGCGGCGTCCGGTGATGGCAGATGATGAGGCCCCAAAGGCGGCCGCGGATGACGATCGAGATCGCCATCGTCGCGCGGCTGCCCAAACGCACCAAGCAGTCGAGATAGTCGGGCGCGACCCCGCATAGCGTGGTCGACGAGAGGTCGACCGCGGCATCGGGCCGGTGCGCGTGGATCAGCCGCGCCGGCACGTAGTGCGTGTCGGGGATCGCGCGCAGCGTGTGATGCAGGTGCGAACGCCGAACGGGTTCCGAGATATGATCGGCCGGGAACCGCTTGCCCAGATAGCTCAGCGGCACGCCCGGCCCGGTCGTTTCGGCGACGACTTCGGAGGTCCAGTCGCTCTCGAACCGGTGAATAACCACCCGCTCGAAGCCGCTGATCGTACACACGTCTTGCGCGGCATTGGCCAGCAGCGCGGGGATGTCGGTGGCGGTCGCCAGCCGCTCGATCGGCGCGTGCGCGTCGGCAAAAGTGGTACCTTCGGTAACCGTCGCGCTCAAGCACGGCTCGAACTCGATGATCGAGCGGTTCCCGTCGCGCCGATGGACCGTGCATTCGACCCGCAATTGTTTGCCGTCGAGCCCGGCGAGGGTCAAGTTCTGGGGGTTGAGCGCGGTTTGCTCCGACCCGTCCAAATTCGCCGTGAACCTCTCGGCTTCGGCGGCATCGAAGAGCGATGCGATCGGGGCACCGCAGAGATCGAGCGCCGGGACGCCGAGCAGCGACGCCGTGTTGTCGCTGATACACTCGATGGTCAGCGTTGCGGCATCGATCACCGCCAGGATGCCATGCGGCTGGATCGTCTCGGTCGCGACGAAGTCCCCTTCGACGCTGGGGGCGGTTATCGACGAACGGACGATCTTTTGCGCGCTCACGATTGCTCGCTTGCCGTATCTCACTAGTCGATTATCATTGCCGCTGCTCCGGGTTGGAACGGCGCGGGCAATCTCTTTACAATTCCCATACGCGCACCCAGGCCGGCCGTCGATCAGATCGAGGAACCCAGCGCGGCGGTCGCGCCGTCGAGAGCCGCGCCGGCCCCGGCGAGCGCCGCCGCGGCAAAGCCGGTGTCGCCGGTGTTCAGCGCCGCGTCGATCTCGCGTAACGGGCGCGCCGCCGGGCCGTCGGCTCCGTAAAGCAGAACGTCCAGCGCCCGTGCCGCGCGCAACTCGCGGGCGCCAAGGTCGCGGCCGCGGGGAACGCTGCGGTCGAACGCCGCTGCGGCGGCGCCGAAGTGTTCGACCGCCCGCGCGAAGGCCGTGAACTCGACGGCCAATCCCGCGTATGCCGCGCGTGCCGCGACGCGCGCGGCGGCGTCTCGCAACGGCGGCAGGTAGCCGGAGAACGCGTACGGCACGCTGCCCGCGTCGGCAAGCCTGAGTGCGGCGACCCCATACAGCTGCGCGGCGGCCCGATGTAGACTGAAGTCGGGGTCGCTGAACCGGGTCGCATAGAGCAAGGTATCGTCGCTGGAATGATACGCGCCGAAGGGTCCGCGGAAGCTGAGCGCCGCGGTCGGTGTCCCGATCGCGCTGAGCAACGGCGGAAAGCCGCCGTCGCTGTCCGGGCCGTCGTCGCGGGGCGCGCTGCGCGGAGTTTGCCGGGCCCAACGGTCATAGATCGTTCCCGCTGCCTCCGGATCGCGCACGGCTCGCGCCGTCTGGGCGATTAGGGGCGCCAGCGCCGGCACCGCGGCGGCGCCGAACGCCGATCCCGTCACCGTTTCATCCGCGTCAAGGTAAGCCAGACACCCGCGGGCGAGATCGACCGCGTGGCGTTCGGCGTAGGCTTGCTCTCCGGCCAGGCCGATCTCTCCGCCATCCCAGCCGGCGATCACGATGGTCCGGGCGGGTCGCCAGCCGCCGCGAACCAGGAGGCCGAAGCCGTGCGCGGCCTCGAGCAGCGTGGCGATGCCCGCGGCATTGTCGCCCGCGCCGTAGACCCACGCATCGCGCTGCGCACCGAGGACGATGCTCTGATCGCCGTCGATGCCCGGAATCGTGCCGACGGTGTTCCACAGCGTCGTCGGCTTGCGGTTGAGCTTGACGATCAGATGCACCCGGCCGGGCCCCCGGGCGAGCGGATAGGCGACGGGCAGTGCGCCGCCCCAACCCGCCGGGCCGGCGGCGCCGCGCAGCGAGCCCAGCAGAATCTGCGCGTTGGCGGCGGATATCGGCAGCGTCGGAATGTGGATACCCGGGCCGATCCAGCCGCGCTCGACGGAAGTGAGCGGCCGCCACGGTCCGTTGGGATACACCAAGCCGCGAGCCGCGCCGTCGTCTTTGGGGTCGGAATAGAAGATGATTCCGGCCGCGCCGCGACTCTGGGCGCGCTGCGCCAGCAGCCCGCGAAACTGCGCGCCGTAGCGGATGAGCGCGATGCTGCCGCGTACCTCGACGCCGGCGCGCGCCAAGCTTCGGTAGTCGTCGTCCAAGCCGCGGTTGGTGAACACGAGCGGCGCGACGACGTCGCCGTCGCCGCTTCCGGCGTTGAATGGTAAGCCGATCGCGCGGGCCGCCGTCGCCGGATCGGCGGGTTCGGCCGCTTCCGCGAGTGTCAGCGCGACGGGGAAGGCCGAGCGGCGGCCGCGGCGCTTGGGCGGCGGCGTCGGTTCGAGCTCCGGTGCGAGTTCGAGCACGAGCTCGCTCGGCGTCTCGACCGGCACGCTGAAGGGCTCGAGCTCGGCGTTGATCCCCGCCGCCCGCAACCGGTCGCGCATCTCCATCGCCAGCGCGTAGTCGGCCGGAGTCCCCGCGTAGTGCGGCTGCCCGCTAAAGGCGGTGGTGGCATCGAGGGCGCCTTGGGCAGTTGGGATGTCGACGAATCGCGATTCCGTTCGAAGTTCGTTCGCGCTCTCGAGCGGCGTATAACCGCGCAGCGTCGTTGGTTGGGCCGCGCCCAGCGAGGCCAGCCCGAACGCGACGATCGCGGCACTCCAAACGGCGTTCATCTCGGCCGGCGGTTCGTGTTCGCGCGCAAAGCGCCCCGGCCGTTTCGGCGGCGTTCGCAAACGCCTTACATTCGCGTTCGCGCGGGAAGGACGGCCGCCGAGGATTTTTACGGATCATGCGGCAACTCGTGCGCAAGGCGATTCCGGACGTCCTCGACGCGATGGGCCTCGTACCGGCGACCCTCGAACGCGACGTAAAGACCTAGTACGATCGCTGTTTTTCGCAGCCGGGTTGATGTTTGCCGTCTAAGCCTAGCGGACATCCGGCTTCACTCGCCCCAGCGGGGAGCCGATACGTTCGATATGTTGCAGGGACCAGCGGTTAACGCCTATGTGTTCGCGTTCTTTTTCGCGGCGAGTTTTTTGATTACCGGAAAGCGGCCGATCCTCACGTTTTCGACGCGCGTGCTGCTCGTCGTGGTTCTCGCCGCTGCCTTCGGCTACGTGCTCAGCGAGCACACCGGTTGGCACATCATCTTCGGCGCGGCGGCCCTGATCCTCAACCTCACCTTCATCGGGTTCGCGCTCATCGACTACCTCAACTGGCACAAGGGCAAGGCACTCCGCTGAGCCCGAACGCGCGCGCCGCCGGTCGTTCCGCATGAGTGACAAGCCGATCCTGTTCCTGGTGTTCGCCGCGGCGGCTGCCGCCGTGTACTACGCACTGTCCAAGCCCGCGATCGGCGGCCGGCGGCTGCCGACCCGCAACGGCCTCTTGGGCGCCGGGGCGATTCTCGTCGCGGGCGTCGTGTTCCTAACGACCGTCGTCGAAGTGCCGGGCGGCCGGGCCGACGTCATCACGTTCGGCGGCGCCTACACGGACGGGCTGCTCATGCCCGGGTTCAATTTCAAAGCGCCGTGGTTCGGCACGTATCCGGTCGACATCTCGACGCGCGCGCTGCACGTCGAGAACAGCGATGCACGTTCGAGCGATCAGCAGCAAGTGCTAACGAATTACACGCTCAACTTTGCGCTGCAGCCCAATCGGCTAAAAGAACTGCTCACGACGTACGCCGGGGACAACGTCACCGATCGTATCGTTCAGCCGCGCGCCGAAGCATTGCTCAAACAGATCGAACCCTATTACAGCGCGGCCCAACTGCTGCAGAAGCGCGGCGAGGTCGCCGATCGCGTCTCCCAGCAGCTCAAAGCCGAACTCGAACCCTTCGGTGTGACCGTCATCGGGTTCCTGATCACGAACATCAACTTCGGCGAGCAGTATCAGAAAGCGTCCGAAGCGCGCGCGACGGCGGAGCAAGAATTGCAGCGCGCGCAAGTGGTGCTCAAGACCAAACAGGTCGAAGCCGAGCAGACCGTCGCGACGGCGCTCGGCGCGGCCAAAGCCAACGACCTCATCCGCCGTTCGCTCGGCGGCGATCCGAACATTGCCGAGGCGATCGTCAAGATGAAAACCATCGAATTGCTCACCGACAAGTGGAACGGCACGCTGCCCAACGCGCTGGGCGCCAATTCGATTTTGTCGATCTCCGGCTCCGACGCGCGGGTCGAGAAGCGCTGACCGTGACGCGGGACCGCGCGGCGGCCGCCGCACGTAGCCGGGATGAGCCCGCTGGGCTAAAACGCCGAGAGTCGCGCGGCGGTCAGGATCGGGACGATTGCGTCAACTCCGAATGCGTTGCCGGGGCACTACGCTCTCATGTGGACCCCGACCGCTATGGCGATCTCACCGACGAATTCGAGCAGATGTATTCGGCTGAGGCGATGCCGGGCAACGGGAGCGTCATCATGTGCGGGGACATCGACGATCTGCTCATCGAAATGGTACGCTATCTCGTCACCCGGAACTAACGAACCCCTTAACGCGACAGAACCCCATTTTCTGCGCAGGTTGGGCACCGTGTCATGAGGGCGACTTCAGCCGCGAAAGGGGGCAGACGTGCGGGCGCTGATTGTCAGCGACAAACGCGGTGCGCGCAGCATGCCACGCCGCTCTCCACACGGACCTCGAGATCGGTTGGTGGTCGTGGGCTTCTTACAAGCGGGGCTTGGTAATTGTATTACTGAGTAATGTTACCGCGGCGTTTCGTGCCAACACTCGGCCATGTACCGTCGCGCCGGTGCCGAGTGTGATCGATGCCTGCGCCAGAATGGTCCCGTTGAAAGTCGAGTTCGTGCCAATGGTAGCCGAACTGCCGACTTGCCAGAAGATGTTGCACGCGTCGGCCCCATTGATAAGCGTGACGGTGCTGCTGCCCGCCGTAACCAGGGTGGATGCCATCTGGAAGATGAAGACGCTGTTGGGGTCGTTCTGACCGTCGAGCGTGACGTTTCCAGTGATCGCAAGCGACGACGGCGCGTGATAGACGCCGGGCGTCATGACGCTACCGCCGATATCGGCGATAGCGGTGAGCACGGTTGTCGGCGCTTGTCCGGCCGCGTTGTTGTACGCGGTGGTCAAATCGAGTTGTGCCTGCGCCGCGTCAGCATCAGCGACGTCTGTCGCACCGTCGCCGACCACGGTGCCCGGCGGGAATCCGGTCACCGAGGTGCCCGGGCTCAACCCGAGATTGCCGGTCACGACGGTCAAACCGGAGTTCGTGACCGTCGAAGCGGCCAGCACCGCGAAAGTTGCGTCCGATCCAAGGGGCACTCCCTGGCCCGTGATTGCGTTTTGGGCGCATGACGACCCGGTGATCGAGACGTTCGTCGAGAGCGCTGATCCGTCGCTGTTCGGAGCCGGAGTCGCCGAAATCGAGATGGTCTGCGGCGCCGGGTTCGTGTCGGTGATATTGTACACCGGCGACGCGCTTGGGGCCGGTGTTGCGATGCTGATTTCGCTTCCTGTCGTCGAGACGGTCGGAGTGATAGCGCCGACGCCGAGAATCTCGTTACTGTCAGCGTCGAGCGCGTCGATAGTGAACGGGGTCGACGAACTACTCAAGTACGTGAAGCCCGTCGCCTGCGATCCGCTGACGTTTGCGGAAGTCGTCGTCATCTGCAAGGATGTCGCGCGTCCATACATGATGATGGAGCACGTATTGGCAGCGCCGATCGTGACCGAGCACGCCGCCGCGGTGTTCGACGCCAACTCGTTCCCGCCGCCGTTCGGCAGGTCCCAAAGCCGGAACGCGAGAGTATGCGATCCGAGCGTTAAGTTCAGCGTAACGGTACAGGTGCCGCCCGTGCAAGTCGACACGGCCGGCGCAACGCTTGCCCCATCGACGCCGACCGTAACGCTGCTCGTCGAATGCGAGATGTAGCGCGGCGCGCGACCGCCGGTCTTCGGCATCGTCGCGACGCTCGGAATCTTGAACGAGACCGTCAATACGCCGGTACCCGGTGCGAAGCTCGGCGCCGACGCGGGCATTTTCAGCAGCGTATTTGCCACGTTCGATGACGTTGAATCGGAGCCGCAGCCGGCGGCAAGGAGGAGAGCTGCCGCGGCGGTCAAGCTACGCAGTTGTACGTTCATTTTCGTTCAAACCGATGCTCGTCGGCGAGACCGTTACGTTGACAGTGGCGTGCTGGCTGACAATGGTGAACATGATGCCCTGCTTGCCGGCCGACTGCGGCGACGCGGGTGAAACGAGAGGGTGAACGATCCACCCCTTCCGCTGCATGCGCAGAATGCCGCGAGCAGGACTGCTCCGGGGACAAGAGCGCTCGCACTTAGCTCACCGACGCTGATGCTGCTGTAGGGTGAACCCGATGGTCGTGGAGTAGACGGTGACGCTGCCGCTGTGACCGAGGCCGTCCGAGACGAGGATGGTGCAGGTTCCGCCGCCGACTTGCGTCACGGTTGGTGACTGCGACGGGCCCAGCCCCGCAGTTCCCGGAAATGTGACGATGCCGGCGCAGCTAGACGACGTCAGCGTGAACGTTCCGCCAAAGCCGGGTTCGGAGAGCGGTAGCAACGCGGTCGACGTGCTGAGGTCCGTACCCATCGCGATACTCGCCGGAACCGAGAGTCCTCCGGTGGCCAACGTGAGCGTCAAGGTAAAGGTGACCGTAGGAACCCCGGTAGCTGACGCCGAGACCGTCTGGCTGCCGGCAAACAATGTGCCGTCGTAGGATATCCGGCCGAGGTTATTGTCGGTGGTCGCGTTAACTGCCGCGGTCGCAGGTGAGCCGCTCGTCGTTTGCAGGACGACGTGGGTGCTCGACGACGATGACAGCGTGATGGGATTCGGGGCGTTGGCCGATGTCACAAAGTTGCCGGGGCCGATGATGGTGGCCCCTGAGGAGTCCTGCGCCTGGAGCACGAGCGGGAGCGTGGTCGTTAAAGTCGCGTTTGTTGAATCCGCGATCGGAGCGAACGCCAGAGATTCGAGGATCGGATTGAGAGTGAGCGCGAGTATGTTCGCCGCGCCTTGAAGCACTGTGAGCGTCCCCGTGTTCGTAGACAAGGCCAAGCCCGAGCCGTCGCCCGACGTGTACGAGTCGATCAACCACGCGTCTTGACCGAGCACGCCTTGGAGCGTCAATAGGCATGTTTGCCCGCCTAGGCTCGGGGTGCAACGTGCGCCGCCGATGGTGAGCACTGATACAGAAGAGCCGGTGACGGCGGAACCACCCGATTCCGTTTGTTGGAACGTGAGGCTGTTGACGGACGTTGGCAGATATTGAGGCTTCAGCGAGTTGCTTGACGCGCTCGCACGACCGATGCTTTGCGATCCGGACTTTGCTTTTGGCACAAAGACCGAAACGCTGACCGGAAGCGTGCGCGCGCTTGGGACGCTTGGTGTCTTTGAGGTTGGGGGGCCGCACGCGGTGACACCGCCGATGGCAAGCGCCATTGCCGTGATCGTGGTGATATTGCGTATCATGTTTTCCTGTTCTCCTGATGCGAGAACACTTGATATTCGCCTTTATAAGAAGCGACCGCATGAGTCGTCGAAAGCGACGATGGAAACGCTGCGCTCAATGCAAAAACAGCGTGCGATGGTCATGTTTCCGATCAGAATGACGAAAAGCGATCACATCAGTCTCCAAGGCAGGCACGCGGAACCTAGTTGACAGTAACCGTGGTCTGCTAGTTGACCTGATTTAGCATCTCATGGCCTATTTGATCAGTCCGTGCGCGGTCGTTCGAAACTCCTTTTTCAATGAACCATTAACGCGTTAACGTTACATAGATTAACGCGATAGCAAGCTCAACAGGTCGCGGAAACCGCCGGTCGCTCAGTCTCATGGAATCACTTCATCCGCGGTTCTCATTGCGGTTCTGTTGCAACTGCGCTCGCGAGGATCTCGCTGCCGGCATCGATGACGGCTTGCACTTCGCGCGCGTCGCGCCGGCCGAACAGCAGGAGCGGGTGCAGGTTCCCATCGCCGGCGTGGAACACGTTGCCGACTTGCAGCCGGCGGTCGCGCACGATGCGCTCGACTTCCAGCATCACATGCGGGAGTTGCGAGCGTGAACGACGACTTTGATGACGGGCACTGGGTGCATTTCAGTCCGTACCAGTACGTGGTGAGGCTGGGAAATGAGCTTGGCCCCAGCCTCGAACGCGATGGTCGTGGCGGCGACAATTGGATCGCGACGCACATCTCCGACGTGCTTAGCGGTTTCGCGAGCACTATCCGAACGCGACGAAGGTCGTTGTGAAGAACTACGCGCTCAAGCCGGACGACGCGGCGTAGGTTTCAATCGCCCCATAGGGGCCGGGCTTTTCTCTCTAGCCGCTACTGGCCGACGGAAGAGTCAGAATAACGTGCGAAATGGTACGCTATCTCGTCACCCGGAACTAACGAACTCCGCGCCTGATTTCTCGCAATGGCTGACGCGGATTAAGAAGCTCGGGCGATCGGTTTGATCCGCCCAAGCGCGTTGCCGGCTGGGCCGTGCAATGCGTCGTACATATCGACCGTCATCTGCATCCGCATCCACGACTCCGCGCTGAATCCCAGCGCTCGTTCGAAGCGGAGGGCAGAGTCCAGCGTAACGGGCCGTTTTCCATGAATGATTTCCGATAGCCGACCATTCGTGATGCCGATGTGTTTGGCGAACGCGGATTGCGTGAGGCCTAACGGTTCGAGAAACTTCCGAAGGAGGATCTCACCCGGCGGAGTCGGCCGGCGGTGGGTCGGGATCGAAAGTGGGCGATTCATCGCCGTCTCCTAGTCATGGTAGTCAGTGATTTCGACATCGGTCGCGCCGTCTCTGGTCCAGCGTTACCCGAGCGCTGCGAGCAGTGCCGCGCTTTCGGCGTCGAGGTGTTGTTCGAACACCTTGGGGTGGGTGAGGTAGAAGAGACACATCGCGCGCAGCACGAAGGCGTGCCACTCACCGTCTTGAAGCGCGCGCACGCGCGCGGCTGTCGCCGCAACTAAGCGCCGCACGCGGGTGACGGCTTCGGCGCTCGACGCATAACACGCGACGAAGTTGAGTTCGCGATGCTCGCGGTCTTCGGCCTGATCGATGAAATAGTCGAGCAGGATGTGGACCGCTGAGACGTTGGGAAAATAGGCCGCCGTCGTGAGACCGACGGCGTCGGGTGCCAGCGTTTTCTGCGACGCCAAGTGCAGCAGCGCGAAGACCGGCATCGACGAGCCGCAGGCCGCCGCGAATTCCCACCAATACAGTCCGGGGAAACGTTCGCGGTTGCGTTCGTACCAAGCGTTACAGAATTCTTCGCTCGCGCCGGGGCCGGCGTGCTTGAACGTCTGCAATTCCGCGTAATAGCCGGCGATCTCGACGAGCTGCTCGCGGACTGCGGCATAATTGGGCAGCCCGCTGATGCCGCTTCGCACGCGCTCGACGAGCCGGCGCAGATAGCCGCCGTCATCGCGCGCCGGACCATCGCGATAGTAGTCGCTGAGCGGCCGGCGGTCGTCGAGTGCGTCGAGGAGTGCTTCGTGCAGCGTCGGGTATGCCGTCGTGGGAACGTTCGGCAGCCGGTCGCACAAGTTGTCGAGATAATCGTAGATCGTTTCGAGCGGGACGACGATATCGACGTAACGTCGCGCGGCCTCACCGTGCAGAAAGGTTGCCAGAATGCACGCGCCTTGCACATGATATGCCTTGTCGGAGATCGACGCCGTTGCTTGTTCGCGCAACGCGGGATCGGGAATCGTTCGCGCATCGTTCTCAACCGAACGCAGCACGCGCACCCCGCGCGGCACCACCGCGGTGAGAAAGCGGACCATCGAGGCCAAACCGCGCGGCCCCAAGCCCAACAGCCGCCGAAACCGCGTCGGCGTTCGCAAAACGGCGCTCACCACGGCATTGAGATCGCGGACCAACGACGCCCTACGCATGTCGGACTTGCCCGACATGCGTGGGCAGGATGGGTGCCCTCGGCTTCGCTCGGTACACCCTCCGGCTTGCGGCGAAGCCGCAAACGCGACGCGCGGCTTGCGGCGCAGCCGCAAACGCGAAGGATTCAACGAAGTTGAATCCTCTAGATGCCACCGACGAACCGTCCGGGTGCGAGCGTCGCGCTGGGATCGAAGCGTTCCTTGATCGCCTGTAAGGTCGGCAGCGTCGAGGGTGCGGCGCCCCAGGCGTCGACCTGCGCGCGCAGCCGCGGATCGCCGGCCAAAACCGTTGCTCCCGGCAGTGCGGCGCGCAGCTGCGCGTCGATTTCGATCAGCCGCTCGGAGGTGCGGGTCGCGGTTTTCCCGGCGATGCGAACGATCGCGTCGCCGGTGCGGATGTCGGCGATGAAATCGTAACGCGTCTCGAACGACAGGACGATCGCGCGGGCCGTCAACGCGCGCTCCCAGACCGTCGATACCGGTCCCGTCGAACGATATGTGATCGAACGGTTGTCGATCGGCTCGACGTATGCGTCGATCGTGTCTTGGAGCACCGTGGCCGCCGCGCCGCCGTCGAAGAGCAACGTCTCCGCGACGCCGCATTTTCCCAATACCGAACGCAGGTCGCGCGTCGCGCGGTCGACCGCGGCTTCGGAGCCCTCGAACAAGATGACCAGCCGGACATCCTCTTCGCGCACGCGCGGCGCGCGCTCGAAAAAGCCGTCGACGACCAGCGCCGCCGTCGGCTCGATCCGAAGCTGCGCGAGCCCGGCCAAAGCGCGCTCGCGGACTTCGTCGCCCAGCGGTGCGACGGCCAAACGCCGCGCCGCGGGCTGCGGCAAGGCTTTGAAGTTCGCGCGCACGATGATGCCCAGCGTACCGAGCGAACCGACGTACAGTTTGCTCATGTCGTAGCCGGTCACGTTCTTGACGACCATGCCGCCGGCCGTCGCCAAACTGCCGTCGGTCAAGGCCACGGTCGAGCCGATCAGCAGATCGCGCAGCCCGCCGTACGTCGTGCGGCGCGGGCCGCCCCAACCGGCGGCCAGCGTGCCGCCCACCGTTGCACGGCGCGGCAGCGGTGCGTCGAAGGGAATGAACTGCCGCGCTTGGCCCAGCGTGCGCGCCGCGCTTTCCAGCGTGATCCCCGCTTCGAGACCGATCGTCAGATCGCGCGGATCGTACTGCAGAACGCGGTCGAGCCGGCGCAGCGAAAGCGCGACGTCGTAGCGCCGCGGCGGGTTGCCGATCGATTGCAGCGTCGAGCCGCCGAAGGCGACGACACCCCAGCCCGCCTCCGCGGCTGCCGCGAGCAGCGCGGCGACCTGTTGTCCGTCGGCCGGTTCTTCGACTCGCGCCGGGAGCCGCGTTCCCAAGGCGAACGGATTGGAAGCGATCACGCCGCGTCGAAGGCGCGGGCGCCCGTCACTTCGCCGCAGACGGCGCCCGTGGGAAAGATCTTATCCGGGTTGAATGCGCGCATCGGATCGAAGACGTCGCGCACGCGGGCCATCGCCGCGAGATCCTGCGTGCTGAACACGAGCGACAGCGACTGGCGTTTTTCGTAGCCGATCCCGTGTTCGCCGCTGATCGTCCCGCCGAACGCGATGCAGGTCGCGAGGATCTCGCTGCCGGCATCGATGACGGCTTGCACTTCGCGCGCGTCGCGCCGGTCGAACAGCAGGAGCGGGTGCAGGTTCCCATCGCCGGCGTGGAACACGTTGCCGACTTGCAGCCGGCGGTCGCGCACGATGCGCTCGACTTCCAGCATCACCTGCGGGAGTTTGGTGCGCGGGACGCACGCATCCTGGATGTAGTAGTTCGGCGCGATGCGGCCCATCGCGCCCGCTGCGCCTTTGCGCGCCGCCCACAGCGCGGCACGCTCGACGGCGCTGCGCGCCGCGCGCCACGAAAGCGCGCCGTGATCGCGCGCGATCTGCGCGATGAGGCGCTCGCCGTCGTCCATGTCGTCGTGGACTCCGGCAATCTCGACGAGCAGCACGGCGCCGGCGTCGGCCGGAATACCGGCGTGGTAGTGCGCTTCGACCGCTTGCGTGATGAGCCGGTCCATGATCTCGAGCGCGACGGGAACGATGCCCGCGCCGACGATCGCCGAAACGGCTTCCGAAGCCGACTCGACGTCGGCGAACGTCGCGACGCACACGCGCACGGCTTCGGGCAGCCGCATCAGCCGCACGTCGATCTCGGTCACGAGACCCAGGGTTCCCTCGCTGCCGACGAGCAATCCGGTGATATCGTAGCCGGCATCGCTGTGCGCCGTGCGGTGCACCTCGCCGGCCTCGTCGACGTACTGCAGGCCCAAAATATGGTTGGTGGTCGTGCCGTACGACAGGCAATGCGGGCCGCCGGCATTGGTGCCGACGTTGCCGCCGATGGTCGAAATCTTTTGGCTCGAGGGATCCGGGGCGTAGAAAACCCCGTGCCGCGCGATGGCGTTCGAAAGTTCGAGGTTGATCAGACCCGGCTGAACGCGGGCGCGCCGGTTGGGGACATCGAGTTCGAGCAGCCGGTTCATCCGGGCGAACGAGATGACCAGGCCGCCTTTGACCGGAACGGCGCCGCCGCACAGCCCCGTGCCCGCGCCGCGCGGGACGACGGGCTCGTCGCAGTCGCGCGCGATGCGCACGGCGGTCGCGACGTCACGCACGTCACGCGGCACGATCGCCGCGCTGGGATTGCCGTCCTCTTTATACCCGTCATAGCCGTACGCGGCGAGATCGGCCGGCTCGGTCCGGGCGACGTCCGAACCGAGCGCTTCGACCAAGCGGCGCGCAAACGTGGTCGCCATTGGTCTGCCCTACGGAGGCGGGAGCCGATGTTCCTGGGGCGCATACGCGGGATTGCTTTGGGAAGAAGTCGTGGCATTTTTTGCCGAAACAAAGACGCAATGCGTATTTCACGTCCCCGCACGACGGTTTCGCTCGTGGCGGCTGCGTTTGTCCTGCTCGCCGCGATCGCCGGCGGCGTTGCGATCTTTCACCGTTCGATCGCCGAGAACGTTTCGATCGACTTGGCGCGGCGCGACATCGGGGCGGCTTTTCATCGCCGGCGCCTCAACGTGCTGGTGGTGGGCGACCAAGCCGACGAAGCGACCACCGACACGATCGTGCTCGCTCATCTCGATCTCGAACGGCGCACCGGGACGCTGATGTCGATCCCGCGCGACACGTGGGTGCCGGTGCCGCACCACGGGCACATGAAAATCAACAGCGCCTACGCGTTCGGCGGGGCCGACGGTACCGCGCGCGCCGTCACCGCGCTCACCGGCGTGCCGATCGACGCGACGCTCGCGGTCGATCCGCAAGGCGCCAAGCAGATCGTCGACGCGATCGGCGGCCTCAACATCAACGTCGAAACCGACATGAACTACGATGACAACTACGGCGACCTGCACATCCATCTCAAGCAAGGCGAGCAGTTTCTCACCGGCGGCGGCGTGATGCACTACATGCGTTTTCGCCACGACGCCGAATCGGACTTCGGCCGTATGCGCCGTCAACAGCAGGTGATGCGCGAGATCGTTCGCGAGCTGGGTCAGCCGCAGAACTGGCCGAAGGTTCCGCGCTTGATCGCGCTCGCGCGTGCGGACGTCAAGACCTCGCTGAACGACGCGCAATTACAGGCGCTCGTCGAACTCTATCGCGGGGTGCCGCAGGACAACGTCCGCACGTTGACGCTGCCCAGCCGCCCCGATACCGTCGGCGACGCGTCGGTGGTGATCGTCGACGATCGCTGGGCGCACATCATCGGCACGCTGCTGTTCGGCAAGAACGATCCGCCGCAAGACGTCGTGCTCGTCTCGAACGCGACCGGCGCGCCGGCGTTCGCGACGACGGTCGTCGGCGCGTTGCGCGGCGGCGGCTGGAACGTCGCGACGTTCATCGACGAACCGCTCAAGAAATCGTCGGAAATCGTCGGCACGAGCCGTGCCGCAACTGCTTTGGGCAAAACGTTTTCGCTGACGCCGCGCAAAGGCAGCGCGACGATCTTACGGCTGGGAGCCGACGCGCTTCCGGCGGGTTGACGCCGTCTTTCCGGCAGAACGCCGGCAAATAATACGTGTTATGGAGCCGCGGGTCCAGGTTTTTATCAACGTCCCGATTTGATCAGTACAGTAAGTACTTGTCGCGCAGCGCGAGAAAGGCGGGTATGCCGGCTTGCGCCGCGTGAACGATCGTGTCGGGCGATTCGCCGGCAATCAGGGCCCGCCGGACCGTGTCCGTGCCCCAGTCGCGATCGAGCGTTTTCGCGTTGCGGACGCGCACATACGGACCAACGGCGCGCGCCGCGCAGAGGAGCTCGATCGCGGTGCGCACGCTGTGGAACGTGTGCGGGTCGTCGACGTCGATCTCGACGCCGCTGAGCTCCTTGCCTTTCCAGAAGCCGGCGTGGGGCGTCCAGGCGGTCGGTTCGAAATGCACGCCGGGAATCTTGCGCGCGTTGAGCGCCGCAGCGTAGGCGTTCGCGTCCAGGCCGAACGCGCCGGCCCGCTCGAATGGTTTGTCGCTGCCGACGCCGTTGTTGATACCGGCCTCGTCGATCAAGCCGGTCGCCAAATACACCAGGGTCGTCTTCGCGTACGGGATATTGGGCGAGGTCGCGGTCCACGGCAAACCGGTTTCGGACCAGATCATGTCGCGCCGCCAACCGTGCATCGGAATGACCTTGAGGTTCGCCCCGATGCCGAAGCGGTCGTTGAACAAACGCGCCAGTTCGCCGACGGTCATGCCGTGCCGTTCGGGGATCGGATAGAGGCCCACGAACGATTTGAATTCCGGATCGAGCACCGGCCCTTCGACGAGCGTGCCGCCGATGGGGTTGGGCCGGTCGAGGATCCAGATCTCTTTGCCGGCCGCCGCCGCGCTTTGCATCACGTAGGCCATCGTCGAGACGAACGTATATGGCCGTGCGCCGACGTCTTGAATGTCGAACACCAGCACGTCGATGCCGTCGAGCATTGCGGCAGTCGGGTGGCGTGTCGCCCCGTACAGACTGTACACGGGCAAGCCCGTTTTCTCGTCGGTGTACGATGCGACGTACGCTCCGGCCGGCCGATCCCCGCGCAGGCCGTGTTCGGGCGCGAATAGCGCGCGCACGCAGATATGACCCTGACGCCGCACGGCGTCGACGAAGTTTTCGCCGCTCGACGTCACCCCGCTGGCGTTGGTGACGATGCCGATGCAGCGATCACCCAGCTCGCGCCACTCGCCGGCGAGAAAGGCGTCGTCGCCCAGCCTCACCCCGGTGTCCGTTTCGACGGCTCGCGCGGCGTGTGCCGAACAAAACGCGGTTATGAAGGTCAGCAGCAGCATCGGCAAAGCGCGTTTGAGCAGCGGCATACGAATCGCCAACGGCGGGTGCGCCCGGATCGTCACGGACCAAGCAAGGTGAGAAAATGCGACGGCGCTCACATTCCGGCTCTCGCGTAAAGCCTGGGCACGCCGTGACCGATTGACGTATTGCAGGGTATTTCGAGCCACGACTGACGTTGGGATACACGGAGAAGCAGACTTGCAGTTCGGGAAGATGCAGCGGGTCGAGATGACGACGGCGGGATTCGCGGGGCTTTCGACGGCGGTCGCGCGGACGCTATCCGCGGCGGTCGCGCTGCTCCACGACGGCTCCTTGAACGCCTCACACAACGCGCATCTCCCCGCGATGGTACCGAGCGTCCTGGCTCCCCTGGTCCTCCCGGGCATGGGTGCGTCGGTGCGCCGGGTGTTGTCGGCCGAGGGGAAACCCGCCTTCGGACGCAGCGTCCGCGCCGAGCGCGAATCCGCCCCGGCGAACCGCTTCGATTCCGTGGCCGAGGTCGCGCGCGAAAATGTCCGCTTGACCCTCGAACTCCAAGAGCTCAAAGCGAAGCATGACCGGTTGGCGGCCGACAGTGCCGACCAAGCCGCCCAGTCCGAGCGTCTCCAGCATCTGGCGCTGCACGACGCCTTGACCCAATTGCCCAATCGCGTGTTGCTGATGGACCGGCTGACCGGCGCTCTCGCGCATGCGCAGCGTGCGGGAACGGAAGTCTTGGTATTCTTTCTCGACCTCGATCACTTCAAAGCGATCAACGACACGATGGGGCATGCCGCCGGCGACCGCGTGCTGGGCGAAGTCGCGCTGCGCATCACCAGCTGCTTGCGCCGAACCGATACCGCCAGTCGTGTCGGCGGCGACGAATTCGTTCTCGTCTGCCCGACGAGCGACGCCGCGGACGACACCGCCGACATCCGTTCGCGCCTCACGCGAGCGATCGCGGCGCCGATCGACGTGAACGGAACGCCGGTGACGATTGGGGCGAGTCTGGGTTGCAGTTCGTTTCCGGCCGACGGACGCCATCCGGGCGACCTCATCGACAAAGCCGACCAGGCCATGTACACCGCCAAGCCGCGCTCGTAGAAGATCGACGAAGTCGAATTTCTCGTCGAGTTACGTCGAGTTAAACGAAAGCGGGCTTTGCCGTCGGCGGAATGAGCGCGGCGGCGCCGGCGCGCGCGAACAAGTCGTTCACCGCGGCGATCCCCGCCGCTCCGACGTCGTCGCTGTACTCGTTGACGTACAGCCCGATATGCGAGCGCATGACCGCGTCGTCCATCTCGAACGCGTGGGCGCGCACGTAGTCGATGATCTCGGGTTCGCGCGTGCGCGCGAAGTGCAGGCTTTGCCGGATCGCCGCAGCGATGCCGCGTGCCGCGTCATCGTCGATGTCGCGGCGAATGAGGATCGCGCCGAGCGGGATCGGATTTCCGGTGGCCGATTCCCACCAATCGCCTAAATCCGTCACGCAGGCGAGGCCGGCGTTGGCGTACGTGAAGCGCGATTCGTGGATGATCAGGCCCGCGTCGACTTCACCCGCGGCGACGGCTGCGACGATCGCATCGAAGCGCAAGACCTTGACCTTGGGCTCGCGCCCGAGCGCGAGCCGCAGCAGCAGATACGCCGTGGTCATGCGTCCGGGAATGGCGAAGGTCGCCTCGTCGCCGAAGCTCGCCAAATCGCGCGCGCTTTTCGCCACGACGAGCGGGCCGCAGCCGCGGCCCAGCGCGCCGCCCGCGCGTAAGATGCGATAGGATTCCAGCAGATACGGGATCGCGCCGTACGACACTTTGGTGAGTTCGTGGCGGCCCTCGCGCGCCGCGCGGTTGAGCGCCTCAACGTCGTCGAGCGCGACCGAGACGGACGGTGCGCCGGGCAGCAGCCCGTTGGTCAGAGCGGCGAAGATGTACGTGTCGTTGGGGCAGGGCGAATACGCCAGTGAGTAGGTCATGCGGTGAGTTTGACGACGTCGAGGAAGTCGCCCAGCGCGCGGATCGCGGCCGCCGAGCCGGCGCGAAAATCCCATTGACCGATCGGATCGGCCACGATGTTGGAAATACCGCGCAGCTCGATCGCGGCGACGCCCGCGAGCGCGGCGGCGCGCAGGACGGCGAAGCCTTCCATCGATTCGGCAGTCGGGTCGAAGAGCTGCGCCAATCGTGCGGCTCGCGCGGCCGAAGTGGTAATCGTGGCCGAGGTGAGCCCGCTGCCGAAGACCACCTCCGGTTTGCGCGCGCGATAGCGGTCGAGCAGTCCGGGGTCGGATTCGCACGTCGTTTCCAGGCGCAGACCCGGCGGCAGATCGATCGCCCCGCCGTCTTCCCGTCCCAGTTCGAGATAGCGTTCCGAAGTGACCGCGACCGCGCTGCCGATCGGCGCGCGTCCGGCGAACCCGCCCGCGATGCCGGCGTTGATCGCCAACGCGTACGGCTTGGCGGCCAGCGCCGCGCAGGTTCCCAGGGCCGATTCAACCGGTCCCACGCCGACCGCGACGACGTCGACGTCCGGCTGGGCGAACCCATCCAATTCGTCGAGCACCGCGCAGATGACGAGGATCATCGGACCCCGATGAACTTGTGCGTCTGGAGCGAGAGCCGAAAGCGGGCGGGGTTCGCCTTGGCCGCGGCCAGTGCAAGCTCCACGTTGGCCGGTTTGTTGCCCTCGGGCTGCAGCGCGATCGGAGTCGTGGCCGAAAACGCGCCGACCCACTCGTCGGGAACGCGGCCGTCGACGATGAGCTTGGCCTCGTCGGCGCGCCGGGCCATCGTCGGATGGAGCCGTTCCTTGGGCGATACCGTCAACCACACGTCGGCGGGGAGTTCGACGTCGATCGTCCCGTTGGTTTCGATGTGGACTCGTCGCCCGTCGGCGCGCAGAGCCGCGATGAGCGCCGGCGCCTCCGTTTGGGCCAGCGGTTCGCCGCCGGTGAGCACCACCATCGGACAGTCGCCGCCGGCGGCGCGAACCCGCGCAACGACCTCGGGCACGCCGGCGAGGAAGCGCAGCGCGTAGTCGGTATCGCAGAACGCGCAGGCCAAATTGCACCCGGCCAGCCGGACGAAAATCGCGGGCGTCCCGGTCCACGCGCCCTCGCCTTGAATGCTGTAGAAGATCTCGGCTAGCCCGAGCATCGCTATTCGGGGTCCAGCGGCGCGGCTAGGCTGTCACCGCGGCGCAGGATGGCGCATGCCGTGGCGGTTTCCCACAACACGAGTTCCACCAGTTGCGGAAACTCCGGGGCAAGGCGCCGCCAGATCCAAAGGATCAGGTTCTCGCACGTCGGGTTGGGCACGACTTCGTTGAGAGAGCGGTGGTCGAGTTCGCCGATGACCCCGTTTTTGACCACGCGCGAAAGGGCCTCGAAGTCGACGATCATCCCCGCGGCGGGGCCCTCGGCGACCAGCGGCCCTTCGAGCGTGACGTCGAGGCGGTACGAGTGCCCGTGCAGTCGCGAACATTTGCCCGGATGGTACGGCAGCACGTGCGCCGCCTCGAACTTGAATTGTTTGCGGATCTGCACGGCCCAACGTTTTCACCGCTCGCGGCCCAAGGGCATGCATCGTGACGTGCGCCGAGGGGGCGGCTGGGGCACCGTCCCGAACGCGGCGCGAATGCTCTCAACCAATCGAGCTCGTCTCGTCGCGATGCACGTCGCGGGGGAGATTGCCGCGGCGTCGGTTCCGTCGTCGATCTACGATGTCGGTACCGACGGCCGGCCGCGCATCTTGCCCTCGGTTGGCGGTATTTGCCTCAACGTCCGGGTCGGCGACAACGCGCTGGCCGCCGTCGGCGATCATATCGAGCCGTCGGTGAGCGTCCGGGCCAAAGACGACCGGGCCAACGTCGGTTTCTGCGTGCTGGCGTGCGTCGGCAATAAGGCGACGGTGCTCTCCGGGGATGCCAAGGGCGAGACCGGCGTCGTTACCGGCAAGCACGGCGGGATCGAACACGTGATGGTCGATTTCAACGAGCGCGTGATGGCGAAGCTGACCATCGGCGACAAGATCGGCATCCGTGCCGTGGGCGTCGGACTCGAGCTCGACGAGCCGGGCGACGTGACGATCTTCAACTGCGATCCCGATTTTTTCGAGCGGCTGGGCATCACGGCGGGCGACGGCGGCTTGCACGTGCCGGTCGCGAAAATCGTTCCCGCGGCGATCATGGGCTCGGGGCTGGGGCGAGCGACGGTCGCGCGCGGCGACTACGACATTCAAACGTTCGACCCGCAAATGGTCGCCGAGTATGGGTTGAACGAACTGCGTTTCGGCGATATCGTCGCCATCGCCGATGCCGACCACCGTTACGGGCGCATCTTCCGCCGGGGCGCGATGAGCGTCGGAGTCGTCGCTCACGGCCGGTCGTTCATTGCGGGGCACGGGCCGGGGGTCACCTCGCTGCTCACCTCGCCGTCGGGGGCGATCGTCCCACACGTCGAGCCGAGCGCGAACATCGCGACGATCCTGCGCTTGCGCTAGGAGCATAGTCCTACGGACAGGGATTCGCTGCGTCGCATCGGACGGGTTCGTCTCGGCTACGCTCGACGAACCCGTGCGTACGACCCACGGCCGAGCCGCCCGAAGCTTCATGCATACGCGTCTGCGGATGATTGGATGGGGACCTTTGGGCAATCGGATGAGGAACTAAGACTAGGCATTGCCGGCTGCGGCGCCTGTGTTTCCGCCGTCGCGCAGCCGATGGTCAAGTAGACGCATTCACCGCAAAAAGAAAGCAGTCGACATGGACGTATTCGTGGTTAGTGAACCGCTCTACGGCATCTGCGAATCTTGGGCCGAAGAACCGGAACCCGATGCCTGGGCCGCCATCTTTCCGGAAATCGTGGGCTGGTTGATCCGCGCGAACTAGCAGGGCTCGGGCTTCGCCCGAGCCCGTGGCGTTCGGCCCACTGCCGAGCCGCCGGTCAGCCGAACGCGGCCTCGACCGCGGCCGGCGTGAGTTCGCCGATCGAAGTCAGCACGGTATCGGCTAGGGCAAGCGCGTCGGGCGCGGCTGGAAACGCCGCGGTCGGGATGGCGATCACCCGCATCCCCGCATTCTTGCCCGCGCGAATCCCGTTCGATGAGTCCTCGACCGCCGCGCACGCGCGCGGCTCGGTCCCCAAGAGTTCCGCGGCGCGAAGGTAAACGTCGGGCGCAGGCTTCCCGCGCCCGGCCTCAACCGCCGAGACGGTGACGGCGACCGCGTCGCCCAGATCAGCCAGCCGGACCACGAGATCGATGAGATCGCGGCCCGACGACGACGCGATGCCGATCGGCCAGCGTTTGCTCAGACCCCGCACGGCGTCGATTGCGCCGGGGAAGAACGGGCGGTCGCGTTCGTAATCCGCGACGAGTTGGCGCACCACTTCCGCGCGGATGCGCTCGGCGCTCAGCGGGATCCCGACCCGGTCGCGAAGATAGACCGACCACTCGGGCGGGCTCATTCCCATGAGATCTCGGGCCATGCGCGGATGATAGTTGCCGCCGAACTCGGCCACGACCGCGAGGCGCGCCCGTTCCCAGTTTTCCTCGGAATCGATGATGATGCCGTCCATGTCGAAAATAACGGCTTCGCAAACGGTCACGGGCAAGCGTCGGCCCTCCGCTGCGCTTCGTTCGGGACGCCGGACGCTTCGGCATCCTCCAGCCCGCGGAGGGCGACGACGACCTACGGCGCGCCGCTGGGGCGCGCGTAGACGGTATTGCTCCGATAGTCGAAATACAGGTCGTAGTCGCGCATCAGATCGGTCCCGATGAGGCCGTCGATATCCTCGAATCCGAGGTCCGCCGCCGACACGTCGACGAGGGTATCGGGGATGGTCGTCCCGGCGATTTCGATGTCTCTCACCCGCACGGCTTCGGCCGTGCCGATCCCGCCCACGCCGCGGAAGCGGGCCGGCGGCGCTGCCGCCGCGTCGGATTCGGGATCGAGTCGATCGGCGAACGTCGATTCGAGCACGGTGCGATTCGCGCCGGTGTCGAGGATGACGCGGGCGGCAACCGGTCCGACCTTGATCCGGATCGCGGGCTGCTTGTCGTCGAGACCGAGCGCGACCGCGGTGAGATCGCTCGACGGATGGAACGCCGCCGGGTGTACGGCCTCGAAGATGCCGCGCTCGGCGTCGATGTGCACGACGATCTCGGCGAAGAAATCGAAGCCGAGCAGACCGGTCACGCGCGTGCGGTCGTCGGCGCGAAACGGAATCGACACGACGCGCGAGACGACGTTGCGCATGTGCAGCATGCCGATGGTGAGCGACGGGACGATGGCCGTCGTCTCCGGGAAGGGTCCGATCGTCGCCCCGATACGTTCGCCGTAGCGCTCGAGGCCCAGGCTTTCGGCCACGATCGGGTCGATGACCATGCCGGCCGCCCCCGAATCCAGCAGAAAGTCGAAGGGCCGGCCATTGAGGCTCACGCGCACGACCAGCAGCCCGTTGACGATTCGCACCGGCAGCCGGACCGCGGAGTAGCCCGGCGGAAATTCGACGAGGCTTCGGCGCGTCGGAACGATGGCGACGTCGCCGGGATCCGGCGTCGTGTCGAGCGAGCGCGAAACCAGCGTTTGGTCGCGCTCGTTGCCGAGGGAATCGACGGTTCGGATGTGGCTGGGCAGCAACTCACCGTCGAACGGCTTGAAGTCGTCGTAGGTGGTCACGATCCGGCGATTGCGTTCGAGTTTGTCGACACGGACGGTTTGTCCGGTGTGTTTGTCGATGAACAGCCATTGTCGGCGGCCGTTGCGCGGATCGATCTCGATCACGAACGCGTTGAGCGGAACCGATTCGCCGATCAGCCGCACGTCGCGCTCGTTGTTTGACTCCCAGGTTCCTTCGGAGATCGCGTCGCGCTCGTGAAAACCGGAATAGGTGAAGGTGATGCCGTTGCGGTTTTGCTGCCAGCGAACGCCGTCGTGCATGCCGTTTTCGTAGACGAGCGGCCCCAGCGTCGTCGTTTCCCGATAGTCGCGCCCCAAGCGATGAACGCGGAAGCTGCCGGTCTGGCCGCCTTGCGACAAGCGCCAATCTTCGATGAGCGTGGCGTTTTTCGTCCGACCGCCGAGGTGCGCGCGCTCGAACTCGGCGCGAACGTGGGCCAGCGTCGCGCTCGACGGGATCAGGTTGCGCGGCGGCGCGTCGTAAGCGGCGAGTGCCGGCCGAGCCCAGCTCACGGCGGCCATAAGCGTCAGTGCCGCCACGAACAACCGGCCGTTCAGCTTAGAGCGCGCCTGCCGGGCCCAGCGCTTCGAGCCGGCGTTTGAGATCGGCCAGAAATCCGGACGCGACGGCCCCGTCGACGACGCGGTGATCGAGCGATAAGCAAACGTTCACCATCGAGCGAACCGCGATCGCGTCATCGTCGCGCACGATCGGGCGGCGCACGACGGCCTCCAACGTGACGATGCCGGCCTGGCCGCTGACCAGGATCGGCGCCGAAAGGATCGAGCCGTTCGCGCCGGTGTTGTTCACCGTGAACGTCCCGCCGGCCAGGTCGTTGGGTCCGAGCCGGCCGCGCCGCGCGCGTCCGATCAGCTCGCCGGCCGCGAGCGCCAGTCCCTTTATCGACAGCTCGTCGGCGCCGCGAATCACCGGAACGAGCAAGTTGCCCTCGACGGCGACCGCCAGTCCGAGATTGACCCTCTTGTGGACCGCAATGCCGTCGGGTGTGAACGAAGCGTTCATGAGCGGAAACGCCGCCAGCGCTTCGACGGCGGCCCGCATGAAGAACGGGAACAGCGTCAGCTTGACGCCGTGAGCGCGCTCGAAAGACTCTTTTTCGCGGTTCCGCCAGGCCGCCAGGTTCGACACGTCGACCTCGACCATCGTCCAAGCGTGCGGCGCGGTCTGCTTCGACTCGACCATGCGCTGCGCGATGATGCGCCGCGCTTGGGACAGCGGCATCAATTCGCCCGGCACCGGCACCGCGGACGCCGGACGCCTTGCCGCCGGCTCAGCGGCCCGCTGCGCCGCGGGCGCCGCGTCGGGCGGTCGCGGCGCGGTAGTCGCGCCTGCCGCGGCAACGACGTCGCGCGCCGTCACGCGGCCGTTGGCGCCGGTGCCGTGCAGCGCACTCACGTCGATGGAGAACTCTCGGGCTAGCCGGCGGACGGCGGGCGAGGCGCTGCGCTGCGTTCCGGTCGTTCCGGCCGGTTTGCCGTTCGCGTGGGCCGAGTGCACGACGGGCAGCGTCGCCGCCGCGGATGCCGGCCGGGCGGGCGCGGGCGCGGCCGGTTCGGAGACGGAGACGGAGACGGAGACGCCGACTTCCTCGATGATCGCGATCGGCGCGCCGGTGGGAACGGTTTCGCCTTCGCTCACGATGAGTTCGCGGATCGTCCCGCTGACGGGCGAGGGGACTTCGGCGTTCACTTTGTCGGTCGACACCTCGACAAACGCTTCGTACTTTTCAACGCTGTCGCCGACTTTCTTGAGCCACTGCGCGACCGTCCCTTCGGTCACCGTCTCGCCCAACTGCGGCATCGTGATCGTGGTCGGCATGGCCTAGGAACCCATCGGGCTTCGCCGGATGGATGCCCTCGGCTTCGCTCGGTACACCCTTCGGCTCGGCGAAGCCGAACGCGACGGGTTCGATCGAATCGAATCCACTAGAACTGCGCCAATTCGCGCATTGCGCGAACCATGCGGTCGGTCGAGATCATGAACTCCTCTTCCAACGTAATCGCGTAGCCCATGGCCGGAACGTCCGGGCCGCAAAGTCGCCGGATCGGCGCGTCGAGATCGAACAATGCCTCTTCCGCGACCATCGCGGCAATCTCCGCGCCGATTCCGCCGAACTTATTGTCTTCGTGGATGATCAGCAGTTTCCGCGTCTTGCGCACGCTGGTGAGGATCGCGCCCTTGTCCATCGGCCGAATCGAACGCAGATCGATCACTTCGATCGAGATGCCCTCACCTTCGAGCCGGTTCGCGGCGTCGACGGCTTGATGCACGTTATAGCCGTAGGAAACGACCGTGAGGTCGTCGCCCGGCTTTTTGACGTCCGCTTTGCCGATCGGCAGCACGTAGCGTCCGTCGGGGACCTCACCTTTGACCGAGCGGTACGTCTTTTTGTGCTCGAGGAACAGGACTGGGTCGGGATCCTCGATCGCCGCCGTGAGCAGACCCTTGATGTCCGCCGGTGACGACGGGGCGAGAATCTTGAGACCGGGGACGTGATAGAAGAGCGCTTCGATCGATACCGAGTGGGAGAGCGCCCCGCGTACGCCGCCGCCGTACGGGGTTCGAATCACCAGCGGGCAACTATAGTCGCCCTTCGAGCGATAACGCGTCTTGGCCGCTTCGCCGACGATCTGATTGAACGCCGGGTAAATGAAATCGGCAAACTGGATTTCGGCGATCGGCCGCAGCCCCTCCATCGCCATGCCGATCGCCACGCCCACGATCGAGGCTTCGGCCAGCGGCGTATCGATGATTCGCTCGGGGCCGAACTGCTCGAGAAAACCTTTGGTGATGAGGAAAACATTGCCGCGCGCGCCGACGTCTTCGCCCATGATGAGCGTCCGGTCGTCGTTGCACAGCGCGTCGTGCAGCGTCGCGCGCACCGCGTCGACGTTGTTCATCACTGCCATGGTTCGTATGCTCCGGCATACACGTGCGTGTACAGCTCGTCGGGCGCGGGATAAGGCAGCGCTTCCGCGGCGTCGGTCGCCGCGTTGGTTTCGCGCAAGACCTCCGTGCGCAGCGCCTTGGCGCCGGCCGCGTCGAGGACTCCGGCGTCGATGAGTACCCGCTCGAACGCCGGCAAGGGATCGCGTTTGCGCGCTTCGATGATATCGGAGCGATTGCGGTACGCGCGATCGTCGTCGTCGGTGGAGTGCGAGAGGAAGCGGAAACACTTGGCTTCGACGAGCGTCGGGCCGCCGCTCGTGCGCGCCCGGTCGAGCCCGGCTTTGACCGCGGCGTACGTCGCGATCGGGTCCATGCCGTCGCAAATCATCCCCGGGATGCCGTAGCCCGCGGCTTTGTCGGCGACGTTCGCGATCGCCATCTGCGCGCGCTGCGGCGTCGAGATCGCATAGGCGTTGTTCTCGACGAGAAAGACGATCGGCAGCCGGTGGACCGCGGCGAAGTTGACCGACTCGTGCCACTCCCCTTCGCTGGTCGCGCCCTCGCCGCTCGTGGCGAGAACCGCGCGTCCGGCTTCCCGCCGCAGCTTGACGGCATATGCGGCGCCGACGGCATGCGACAAGTGGGCGGCGATGATCGAGCTGATCGACAGCAGGCCGTGCTCGCGATTCGTATAGTGGTTGGGAAACTGCCGTCCGCCCGAAGCGTCGTCGGCGCGCGCGAACATCGAGACGAGCATCTCGAGCGGCGTCACGCCGATGCCCAGCACCAGGCCCAAATCGCGATAGTACGGCGCTAGGATATCTTTTCCGCGTGCGAACGCCATCGCGGCACCCGCTTGCAGCGCTTCATGGCCTTCGGAACCGAGCGCGAACGGGATCTTACCCTGACGGTTGAGCTGGAACCCGCGATTGTCGATTTGACGCTGCAGGAGCATGTTGCGCAGCATCGCGACGAGTTGCTCGTCGGTCAGGCCGCACCGCTCGAGCGATCCCGCGCGGGACGTTACCGTTTTCGGCATGCACCAACCTCGCGGAAGTGGGGGACGAACCGGGCATACTCCGCGAGCACGCGCGCAAGTCCTGCGGCCGCGCCGCTCTCTCATGCCCAACTTGTTCGAGGTCGACATGGCGAGCGCTGCTTTCCGCCCGCCTAGCAGCGCCCGTCTTCGCCTCGAACCGGCCGTGCCGCGTACCTGGGCGGAAAATGCGCCGTGAGCGCGCGTCCCTTTCGCGGTCGCCTCGTACCGACGACGTCGCGAGCACTCCGAAACGGCGCGCCGCAAACAACGCGTGCCGTCTTCGCGCGACGCGCATATAAACTAACGTCCGTAGGCCGGCAATCCGATACGATTTGCGGAGCGTTGACGCGTCCTGCCGCCGCGACACAAAGCTTTTGCACAATCGCGGGAACGGCAATCGGGACTAGACCGTGGGTGGCTTCGAGGCGCGCGGGACATGGGGCGCGGCCTGACGCTCGGCGCTGAAGATCTTCGGTCAAAGCGCCGACACGATCGGCGGCGGCGGATCGACCGGATTCTCGCTCGGAACGATCAAACAAGTCGACGAGCAGCACAAGATTCTTTTCTCGCTCGGCCGATCGATTCGCGGCACGAGTTCGGTCTGGGGTTATGCCGGCTACGAAGTGCTGTTCGGACACACGCGAGAACGAGTGCGAGCGACGAAAACGCGAAGTCCTAAGTCCCAGGAATTCACTCCCAACGACGCAAGGCGCTCGTTGCACCGGCCGGAACACGAATGGCGCGCCTAAATTGTTGGAAAGGACCGATTCACTCGTGGACGCGCGACCGATTATCGACTTCGTTGTAGCCGCGACGGCGGCGAGCGCGGGCGTCGGCGTGTATGCGCGGCGCCGGCGCGCGAGTGACGGACGCCCGGCGATCGCCGCTCGGTGCGAGTTCCCCGCAACAGCGCTGCGGCTTCCGGGGGTGTCGGTCGGTTCGGTCGTGCTGTCGGAAATACCGGGCATCGACGGCGGTGACATCGTCGATGTGTTCGAGCTCGATTCACGCTTTGCGCTGCTGCTCGTCGCGGACGTCAGCGGACGCGGAACGCAAGCCGCCGCGCAAACGGCATTCATCCGCTACACCATCCGGACGCTGGCGCTCGAGAGTGAATTCGATCCAGCCGTCGTGCTCGCGAAATTCAACGCCATCTATTTCCGCACCGTGCGGGACGATGAAGCTTTCGTCGTCCTCATCTTGGGCATCATCGATTCGCAGACCGGAGACCTGCGCTATGCCAGCGCGGGCCACGAACCGGCGTTCATCCGCCGCCGCAACGGGCGGCTGTCGCTGCTCGAGCCGACCGGCCCGATCATCGGTGCCGCGCCGTTCAGCGCCTATGGCAGCGACGTGGTGCGGCTCGACCCCGGCGACGTGATGGTCTGGACCACCGACGGGATGACCGAAAGCCGTGATCGGCGGCGCCGTTTGCTCGGCACCGAAGGGCTCGCGGCTTGGATCCACGCCGCGCCGGGCGACGTGAATGCCGTCGCCGACTCCTTGGTCGCGGCGCTTGCGGAGCGCAGCGGCAACAGGAAACACGACGACGTCGCGGTCCTTGCCGTCGCCTACGGCGGCGAAGCGCCGCCGTCGTGCCCCGCGGTCGTGCCCGCGCGTCGCGCCGCGGCACGCCCGGCGCTCATGCGCAAGCCGCGCCTGCTGCCTTAAGCCGCTCCCGTGTCGGCGTTCACGGCACGACGGTGCGGTGTTCGACTGCGCTTTGATGGGCGAGTTCGATCACCGCGACCACGTCGCGGGCTGACTGGGCGCTGACCGGCAGCGGTGCGCCGGTGAAGATCGCCGCCGTCATCTGCGCGTAGAATTCCGGGTACGCTCCGGGCTCGGAGGTGATGAGCTGACGCTCGCCGGCGGCGTTGACCAAGGTTCCGGATAGCGCCGGATCCTCGCGGCCCCAATCCGGCGCATTCGCCGGGCGACCCGCTTTGAGGGCCGTTTCTTGCGGGTCCATGCCGTATTTGACGAAGCTTCCGGCATCGCCGTGGACGGCGAAGCGCGGTCCGGGTTCGCGCACGAGCGTCGACGCGTGGACGATCGCCCGGCGTTCGCCGTAGCCGAGGATGACGTGGAAGTAGTCGTCGACGAGCGCCTCCGAACGCTGCGCGAGGACATCGGCCGTCACCGTCGTGGGCATGCCGAAGAGGACCAGGGCTTGATCGATGAGGTGCGAGCCCAGGTCGAACAGCACGCCCGCGCCGGGCTGCGGTATCTCGTGCCAGCCGGGCTTGATGGCCGGTCGAAACCGGTCGAAGTGCGACTCGTACGCGTAGATGGTACCGAGCCGGCCCGCTTCGACGAGCTTGCGCACGGTGAGAAAATCGTTGTCCCAACGCCGGTTCTGGTACACGCTGAGCAACCGGCCCTGCCGCGTCGCGAGCGCGATGAGCGCGTCGGCGTTCGCGCTCGAGGTCGTGATCGGCTTGTCGATCACGACGTGCTTGCCGGCTTCGAGCGCTTGGCGCGCCAACTCGAAGTGGCTCGCGTTCGGCGTCGCGACCACGACGAGTTCGATGGCCGGATCGGTGAAGATCGCCGCGGCTGAGTCGACCACTCTCGCGCCGGGCAGATCGCGCGCGACGTCGGCTTGCCGGCTCGTCATCACGGCGGCGATCGTGAGACTCGGAATCGTCCGAATGAGCGGCGCATGGAACGTTGACCCGGCCAAGCCGTAGCCGAGAAGTCCGATCTGGATCGTACGCATGCCCATGGATTACGCCGGTTTCGCGCTGCTCCCCGCGCCGAGCGCCAAACGCCACGGCGGCTTGGCGCGAAGCGCCAAACGCCACGGCGGCTTGCGGCGAAGCCGCAAACGCCACGCGGCTCGGCGCGAAGCGCCGAACGCCACGGGTTCGGCGCAGCCGAACCCTGCTAGGCGGTGACGATCTTCGCGGCTTCCGTCAGCCCGAGCAGTTCGATCGAACGTTCGCGCATCTTGTATTTTTTGACTTTGCCGGTGACCGTCAGCGGGAACTCGTCGACGAACAGGATGTGGCGCGGAATCTTGTAGCGCGCGATGCGCTCGGAACAGAACGCGGCGATCTCGTTCGCGTCGACGTTCGCTCCGGCGTGGCGAATGATCCAGGCGCACAGCGCTTCGCCGTAGCGTTCGTCGGGAACGCCGATCACCGCGACGTCCTTGACCGCCGGATGGGTGTACAGAAACTCCTCGATCTCGCGCGGATAGATGTTCTCGCCGCCGCGAATGACCATGTCTTTGATCCGGCCGCTGATGTTGACGTAGCCGTCGTCGTCCATGATCGCGAGATCGCCGGTGTGCATGTAGCGCGCGGCGTCGATCGCGGCTGCCGTCTGCGCTGGATCGTCCCAGTAGCCGAGCATCACGCTGTAGCCGCGCGTGCAGAGTTCGCCCGGCGTGCCGCGCGGAACGACGCGCCCCTCCGCGTCGATGATCTTGACCTCGAGGTGCGGATGGACGCGGCCGACCGTCGCGGTCCGCTTTTCGAGCGGATCGCCGACGCCCGTTTGAGTCGAAACCGGCGACGTCTCGGTCATGCCGTAGCAGATCGTGACCTCGGGCATGTGCATCTCGGTTTGCACGCGCTTCATCACTTCGACCGGACACGGCGAACCCGCCATGATTCCGGTTCGCAGCGAAGACAGATCGTAGCTTGCGAAATCGGGCTCGGCGAGTTCGGCGATGAACATCGTCGGCACGCCGTAGAGCGCCGTACAGCGCTCTTGGGCCACGGCCGCGAGCGCGGTTGCGGGTGAAAACGTCGGCGCGGGGATGACGATCGTGGCACCGTGCGTGACGCAGGCGATGTTGCCCAGCACCATGCCGAAGCAGTGATAGAAGGGAACCGGGATGCATACGCGATCTGCCGCGGTGTAGCGGCAGCCTTCGCCGATGAAGAATCCGTTGTTGAGGACGTTGTGATGCGAGAGCGTCGCGCCTTTGGGCCAACCGGTCGTTCCCGACGTGTACTGGATGTTGACGGGCTCGTCGCATGCAACGCGTGCGGCGCGCTCGCGCAGCGCGGCCGCCGGATATGCTTGGGCCCCTTCGAGGAGCGCTTCCCATCCACGCTCGCCGTTCACGAGAACTTCGCCGTCGCCGATGACGACGACCTCGCGTAATCCGGGCAGCGTTGCACGCGCCGCGCGAACCATCCCCAAATAGTTACTGGATTTGTAGCGGTCGAGGGTGATGAGGACGCTAACGCCGCTCTGGCGCAACACGTAGTCGAGCTCGGCCGTTCGAAACGCCGGGTTGATGTTGACGAGGATCGCGCCGATCTTCGGGGTCGCGAACTGCGCCACGAGCCACTCGATAGTATTCGTCGACCAGATGCCGACCCGGTCGCCCGGTTCGACGCCCAGCGCGGCTAGTGCCCGCGCCAGCCGGTCGGTGAGGTGACGCATCTCGCCGTACGTCAAGCGGATAGCTTGGTGGACCGACACGACGCACTCGGCGTCCGCGAAGCGCTCGGCGATATCATCGAATGCCGAGCCGATCGTTGCGCCGCTGAGCGGGATCGGCGATGTGCCGTGAGCGTAGCTCGGAGCCCGGGCCATCATTGGCCAAACAGCGGCGGCACGGCGACTTGCCGTTCGCTTGCGCGCGACGCCGCGGTTTCGGTCGTGCCTTCGCCGCTTGCGACGAGCCGATTGCCGTGCCGACATGCCATGAAAAGCCTCCGAGCGATGGCGTACGTCCTGAATGTACTGACGCGGAAGCGCCGAACCTGCGCCCGGTAGCGATGACCTTGCAGACGATTCCGCACGATGAAATGGTGGCGACTCGGCGGCACCTGCACATGCACCCTGAACTCTCGATGCTCGAGTACGCCACGGCGGCATTCGTGGCACAAGCGCTCGCCCCGCTCGACCTCGACGAAGTGCGCGTGGGCGTCGGCGAAACCGGCGTCGTTGGGACGCTCGTCGGGGGCAAGCCCGGGCCGGTGACGCTGCTGCGCGCCGACATGGACGGCTTGCCGATTTTCGAGTCGAACGCCGTCGACTACCGGTCGAAGAACGACGGCGCGATGCATGCCTGCGGTCACGACGGGCATGTGGCGATCTTGCTCGCGGCCGCCAAGACGCTGGCCACGTGCCGCGCCGATGTCCCCGGCACGCTGGTGTTCTGCTTTCAGCCCGGCGAAGAGGGCAAAGCGGGCGCGCTCAAGATGATCAGGGACGGCGTGCTGGAGAACCCGCACGTCGACCGCACGTTCGCGCTGCATCTCTACAGCGGTCTCGACGTGGGGAAGATCGGCGTGCGCGACGGACCCTTTTTCGCCTCGGCCGACGAATTCGATCTCTTCATCCGCGGGAAGGGCGGCCACGGCGCGATGCCGCAGAATTCGTTCGATCCGATCGTCGCCGGCGCGCACATGGTGAGCATGCTGCAGACGGTGATCAGCCGCGAGATCGCGCCCAAAGATCCCGCGGTCGTTACCGTCGGCGCGTTCCGCAGCGGGACGACGTTCAACGTCATCCCCGACAGCGCGCATCTCATGGGCACGGTGCGCGCCTTCGATGAGGAGGTCCGGCGCAGCATGCCCGAGCGCATGGAGCGCGTGATCAAGGGCGTCGCGGCGGCTCTGCGCGTCGACTACAAATTCGATTACCACTGGTCCTATCCGCCGACGGTGAACGACAAGACGATCAACGACATCGTGCGCGCCGCGGGCGCCGTCGAACTCGGCGCGCAAAGCGTCGTCGAGCACGACATCGTGATGTGGGCCGAAGACATGTCGTTCATGCAGAACGAGCGCCCCGGGGCGTACTTCATCGTCGGATCGCGCGGGGGCGAGACGACCGCCGTGCCCCATCACAACGCAAGCTTCGACATCGACGAGCGCGCGCTGGACGTCGGCTACCGCATGATGGTCGCGCTGGCCATGGCAGGGTTCGGCTAACCGAATCCGTGGCGATCGGCGCTTGGCGTGAAGCCGCGGCGGCGCTTCGCGCCGAGCCGCGGTGACGGGCCGGCGCAGCCTAATCTCATGGGATTCTAAGGCCGCTGTCATCCGCACGTAAGGTTCGTCGCGTAAGCTCGGGACAAGAGTCAGCGTTCCGAGGAGTTGTCGATGATACTTGCCCCCGTCGTTCCCGTTGCCGAGCGGACCCAACAGACGCCCGTCACGATCCGCTTGATCGGTATTCTGGACCGCTCGCTGCTCGAGAGCTTCGCCGACGCATTTGCCGGTTTGACGGCGCCGGGTTGCCGCACGCTCGTGGTTTTGGTGCGGGACCTCGTCGTCATGCACGACGACGGCCTGAACCGGTTCCTGGCGACGCTCGAGCGGTTCCGCGCCGCGGGCAACACGGTGTGTATCGAGACCAACCCGACCTGGCGCAAACTCCTTCGCGGCCGCGCGGAGCAATTCGAGGCGAGCACGCCCGCACAAGGGCGGAGCGCACGGCGGCAATTGATCATCTGTCACAGCGCCGACAAACGGGTTGGAGCGGCCTAGCTAGGGATTCGACTTCGTCGAATCTGTTGCGTTTGGGCTTCGCCCAAGCCGCCCGTCGTCACGTGTCGGGTAAACCCGAAACGTTCCTAGCCGGTGTGATTCCCTTCGATGCGCACGACCGGCTGCGAACTGCTCGGTCGCAGCACCTGACCGCTCGCGATGAAACCCAGCACGGCTTTGGTTCGCTCGCCGGCGCGATGTTCGGGCTCGACGTGTCCGACCAAGAGGTGAAGGGCGGCTAGCAGATCGTGCTGCGGCTTCCCGTCGACGCGCAGCACGAAGCTTTTGACCAACGCCGGCCCGAGACCGTCGTTTGCCACATCGAGTTCGAGCCGATCCGCTTCCGTCGTCCCGGTAAAGGTCACGTAAGGCCAGACTTGCGCGCCCAGCTGCTGGGCGTTCGTTTTGCGTTCATAGTTCGGCGATCGTTCGAGTGTGACGGCGCGCATGTCGGCCCGGCTTGGCATGAATACGCGCCGCCGAGCGTGCAGCGCGTCGCCCTTCGCGCGAGCGGCCATCCGGCAAAATATCTCCGCGCCGATCACGCCGTTTCGTTGCTCGGATTCACGGTGTCCACACCGCTTGTTCGGGCTGCGCTGAACCGTCTGGCGGGCGTTCTCCCGAATGGTACCGAGCTGCGCTATCCGGGCGACGGCGTCACCTGGGCGCTGTTCGCGAACGGCTCCGTGCCGCACGCATGCAAGGAGATGACGAGCGTATTGTAAGCGCCGCTTGACAAAAAGTTGTTTGCCCGCCGAGCAGCGGGTGGAAGTGGGCGTCGTCCGGATGATACGACAGCCGTCCCGCGTTCGACATTTGGACAACGGTTCGTCTCGTGTGATCGACTAATACACGGAGTCTTATGAGTTTTCCCGACGTCGATCGCGAGCATGACGCCTGTGGCATCGGCTTTCTAGCCGATCTGACCCACAAAGCCTCTCACGATGTCGTTCGCATGGCGCTTGATGCCGTCGGCGCGATGGTCCATCGCGGCGCGCGCGCCGCCGACGGCCGCACCGGCGACGGCGCGGGGATGTTGCTGGAAACTCCGCGCGCGCTCTATTTGCGTGAGTTGGCGGCTTCGCACATCCGCGTCCCCGAACGTCACGTCGCGGCCATTTGTCTGTATGTCCCGCGTGATTCCGACGACGCCGCGCTGAGCCGTGCTCAGGTGGAAGCCGCGGTCCGCTCCAACGATGTGGCTCCGCTGCGCTGGCGCACACCGGGCGTCGAGCCTGCCGTGCTCGGGGCGTTCGCGCGCAATTCCGCGCCTTCGTACGAGCAACTGCTCGTCGACATGGGGCCGGGCAACGTTCGCGAGCGCATGCGCGTCGTGCGGCGTGCCGTCGCCCGCGTACTGCGCGAGAACGGGGAAGTCGCGACGCTGGTGAGCGCCTCGCCGACGACCGTCGTTTACAAGGGACTGCTGTCGTCCAACGAACTGGGCGCGTACTTCACCGATTTGCGCGATCCGGCGTTCGCCTCACGTTTCGCGGTCTTCCATCAGCGCTTCAGCACCAACACCGCACCGCAGTGGCGTTTGGTTCAACCCTTCAACTACATCGCGCACAACGGCGAGATCAACACCATCACCGGCAACCGTGCGTGGATGAAAGCGCGTGGGATCGTCGCCCCGCGTTGGGCCAGCGACTCGCACGACTTCGACACCAACGTCGACGCGATGGTCGGCGCGGGCTACCGAATCGACGCCGCGATCGACATGATGCTTTCGCCGGCCGTCGACGACGAGCGGCTCAAAGCGTATTACGACGCCCACATTCCGACCGTCGAGCCGTGGGACGGTCCGGCGGCGATGTGCTTCACCGACGGCGACGTCGTGGGCGCGGCGCTCGACCGCAGCGGTTTCCGTCCGCTGCGCTGGTGCCGCACCGCGTCGGACAAAGTCCTGTGCGCGTCCGAAACCGGGGTGATCGATTTCGGCGGCGATCCGATCGTCAAGCGCGGCCGGCTCGGCCCGGGCGGCCGCATCGTGGTCCGTTTCGCCTCGGGCGAACTCGTCGAACCCAGGGCGTTTTCCGCCGAGCGGCGCGAACGGGCCGATTTTCAGCCCGTGGTCCGCTCGTGGCGCTTCGAGATGCCCGAGACCGCGGCCCCGCCGTACGATCGGGCGCTGCTCGACCGCGACCTCATTCGGTTCGGCTACACGAAAGAAGAACTCAAAGACAGCATCGGCGTCATCGCGTCGGGAACCGGCGAACCGGTTTCGTCGATGGGCGACGATGCCTCGGCCGCGTTCCTCGAACGTCGGCTGCCGGTCGCCGCATTTCTGCGTCAACGTTTCGCGCAAGTGACGAATCCGCCGATCGACTCGCTGCGCGAGGGCTTCGTCTTCGACATGCGCGCCTGGGTCGGTTCGGGCGATACCAACGGCGACATCCCCGCGCCGGGCTCGATCGTGATGCTCGATACCGCGATCCTCGACGAAACCGCATTCGACTCGCTGCGTTTCGACACGCGTCTCATCCAACACGCGATCGCGCTGGACTGCGCGGGCATGTCGCTCTCGGCACGCATCGCCGCGATCTGCGACGACGCCGAGAACGCCGTCAAGGCCGGCAAGTCGTTCATCGTTCTCGACGACCGGCATGCGGAGCTTCCGGTGCCGGCCGTGCTGGCCGCCGGCGCGATCCATCAGCGTTTGACCGCGGCGGGCCTGCGCATGGCGGCGTCGATCGCCGCCGCCGACGGCTTCGCCCGCGATGCGCACTCGATCGCGACGGTGATCGCCGCGGGCGCCAACGTCGTGACGCCGTGGCTCGCGTTGCGCGCCGCGGAGGGCACCGGCACCCGCGGTGCGTTCCTCGCGACGGTGCGCACCGGGTTGATCAAGATCATGGCCAAGCTGGGGATCTGCACGCTCCGTTCGTACGTCGGCGCGCAAACGTTCGAGGCGCTGGGTCTGGGGCGCGACATCATGCAGACGTGCTTTCCGGGCATGAAAGGTCATGTACCGGCCGTCGGCTTCGACGAACTCGAAGAAGACCTCCACGCGTGGGCCGAACTTGCCGCCGCCGGGGGCACGCCGCCGGAGCGCGGACTGTATCGCTTCCGCCGCGACGGCGTCCGGCATGCGTTCGATCCCAACGTGATCAAGACGCTGCGCGTGACCGCGATGAAGGGCGACTACGAGGCGTTTCAAGCGCTTTCCGACGCCATGCAGGCGCGGGCGCCGATCACGCTGCGCGATTTGGTCGAAGCGCTGCCGCTCGGTGACGCGTCGGAACTGGAGTCGATCGAGCCCGCCGGCGAGATCGTCAAGCACTTCGTGACCGCGGCGATGTCGATCGGTGCGCTGTCGCCCGAAGCCCACGAAACGATCTCGATCGGTGCGGCGCGGCTCGGCTCGCTCAGCAACTCGGGCGAAGGCGGCGAACAAGCGCGGCGCTACGCGCGCACCCCCGACTCGGGCCGCAGCACGATCAAGCAGGTCGCCTCCGGGCGTTTCGGCGTCGGCGCGACCTATCTGGCCAGCGCCGACGAGATCGAAATCAAGATGGCGCAGGGCTCGAAGCCGGGCGAAGGCGGTCAGATCCCGGGCTTCAAGGTTTCGCCGGAGATCGCGCTCCTGCGCGGAGCGACGCCGGGCCAGGCGTTGATCTCGCCCCCACCCCACCACGACATCTATTCGATCGAAGATCTCGCGGAGCTCATCTACGATCTGCGGCGGGCCGCGCCGCAAGCGCGGATCGCCGTCAAGCTCGTCAGCCAAGCCGGAATCGGCTACGTCGCGAGCGGCGTTGCCAAGGCGCGCGCCGACGTCATCCATATCAGCGGGCACGACGGCGGTACCGGCGCTTCGCCGCTTTCGTCGATCAAGAACGCCGGCTTGCCGTGGGAACTCGGGCTGGTCGAAACCCACCACGCGCTGCTCACCAACGGTTTGCGCTCGCGCGTGCGGCTGCGGGTCGACGGCGGCTTCAAAACCGGACGTGACGTCGTGCTTGCGGCGATGCTCGGAGCCGACGACATGGCCTTCGGCAGCGCGCTGTTGGTCGCGCTAGGCTGCATCTACGCGCGGCAATGTCATAAGAACACGTGTCCGGTCGGCATCGCGACGCAGGATCCCGAGCTGCGCAAGAAGTTCAAAGGCACACCCGAGGACGCGCAGCAGTTCCTGATGTTCATCGCGCGCGACGTGCGGCGCCGGTTGGCGCGGCTGGGCGCGCGCAGCCTCGCCGACGTTCACGGCCGCTCGGATCTGCTCCGCCCGCGCTCCGACCTGGGCGGCTGGGAGCGGACCATCGATCTCAGCGCGATCCTGCGCTTGCCCGAACGGATGCAGATCGTCGAGGCACCGTTCGTCAAGGAACGGCGGCATATCGACGACCAGCCGGCCTTCGGCCGCGTGATGGCGATCAAACCGGCGGATCGCGCCGTCGGCGCGCGCGTCGCGCATCAGATCGTTGGGCGGCGCATTCGCGGCGAATCGGTCGCCCAGGTCACGCACCGCTATAAGGGCAGCGCCGGCCAGAGCTTCGGCGCGTTTCTCACCGACGGGCTCGTGCTCGAACTCGACGGTGATGCGAACGACTACGTCGGCAAAGGCATGGAAGGCGGCAAGATCGTCGTCCGTGCACCCGGCAATCCCGGTGAACCGGCGATCGGCAATGCGTGCTTCTACGGAGCGCGCGGCGGCGAAGCGTACGTCAGCGGGGGTTCAGGCGAACGCCTCGCCGTGCGCAATAGCGGCGCGACCATCGTGGTCGAGGGCGCGGGCGACCATGCTTGCGAGTACATGACGGCTGGAACGGTGGTCATTCTCGGACCGGCCGGCCGCAATTTCGCCAGCGGGATGTCAGGCGGCGAAGTCTTCGTGCTCGATCCGGGAGCGCTGCGGGTCGGCCCGACCGACGTGGTCGCGGCTCCGGTCGAACCGGACAGCGTGGCGGCGAAACGCCTCCACCTGATCCTGGAGCTGCACCTGCACGCGACGGGTTCCGCCTGCGTGCGCGCGCTCTTCGCCGACTGGGCGAGCGCCCTAGCGCGCTTCGCGCGCTACGCTCCGGCGCGGCCGCTCATTTCGGAGCCGCATCCTCTGCTCGAGCCGCGTCCTCAGGTTTCTTCCCCATAGCTTCGGTCGTCGACTCGACCGTTTTCCGAACCTGTTCGGCGAGCGGTCCGAGTTGCTCGTGCGCTTTGGCGACGCTGGTCTCCAAAGCGCTCTTGCCCAACGCAATGAAGCCGTTGAGATGACTCAGGGCGCCGTCTAAGTGCGGCTTCGCCTGTTCGGTCGCGTTTGCGGCGCTGTGAACGAGCGTGTCGCGCAGCGCGTTCGCGCGCGTGACGGCTTCATCGAGCAAGGGGTGGGCCTGTTCGGCGCTCTTGCTGATGGCGTCGCCGACCGTTTTCTGCAGCGCTTTGGCTTGATCGAGCGCCTTGGTGATGAGATCGTTGTACATCGTGCGTTCTCCCGATCGCGTTCGGCCTTCGGCCGGGCCACCTTATTCGGCAGGGTCTTGTTCGGTTACCGTCATCACCCACCGCAGGGCGCGGGCATATTGGTCGAGTTCGCGTACCGTGCGTTTGAGCGACCGGAACGAGGCGGCGCTTCGCCGTGTACTACGCCCGTTCGCGTCAATCCGTTTCACATAATCGACGATTTCGTGCAGTTGACCCTCGATGCGATCCCAACGCTCGCGCAACGTTCGTTCGGAGGCGTCGGGCAGCCGCTCGAGCAGCGGCGGTGCCGGGCGGTCCGGAAACTCCAGGCAAAATTCTAGGCGCGCCAGCGTGTAGGCGCTGGTGCCGCCGATGAACGAGCCGAGGAGATTGACGAGTCGGGGATTGATCGGCGTGAACTCCGCGTTAGTCGTGCGTTGCTGCGTGTGATCGCTAGACAAGGGATGAAAAGCGTTTCCCCACTTATGATCAATATGCTTTCGCCCGACGGTCAACAATCGCGGGCCGGGCCGCCGAGCGGGACCGCCGTCCGGTCGCGGGAATACTCGTTTCCCGACCGGTG
>Ga0182013_10000779_pt1 | contig 44491 bp, 36 predicted proteins | sample 612S2MmetaG_FD_120487 | JGI IMG/M metagenome (GOLD analysis project Ga0182013, IMG submission 120487) | Permafrost microbial communities from Stordalen Mire, Sweden - 612S2M metaG | ecosystem: Environmental > Terrestrial > Soil > Wetlands > Permafrost | place: Sweden: Stordalen | collected... | reverse complement strand
CGGATGGCCCCGGTTTCGCAGGCCGGCAACGGCATCTGCTATTCGGTGATGGGAGAAATCACTCCCGGCATCGCCGACCTGGAGCGCATGGTCGCTGCGGTGCCGCGCACCATCGCCGCCGCGCTCGATCGCAAGGCCTACTACTTCGTCCCGCTCACCCTGAACCTGGGCGACGAGACCATGATCGTCGATCGCTACGACGTGCAGCTCTCTGACAGCGCCGTCTGCCATCGCAATCAGACCCTGGGCGACTCGCAGTGCGTCTTCATTTCCACCCGACTGATGGAAGACAGCTTCGCCATCGCCTTCGAGTTCTTCATCAACATCGGCCACAACTTCGTCGACCTGGTCGGTGTCTCGCAGGAATTTTCCGATCTGGTGTGGAAGCAGGTGGACGACAAGGCCCGCGGCGAGACTTCGCTTGACGCCTACGAGTTGCGCAAAGTTGCTACCACCAACGGTCCCGAGGCCGAGAAGGCCAAGCATGAGTACCTGCTGGCCACTTTTGCCGATGCGATTGCGGTGTACCTGCTGTCGCTGTATCTCGACGTGGATTACCAGGACCTGCGCGAGCGCGATTATCCACTGCTAGCTCCCAACGCCATGGCCGAGCGCCTGCGCAAGGTCAACGAACTGTTCCCCGCCAATCCCGGCTTCGAGTTCGCGGTCTATCACCGGAGAAGGCAGTAAGCCAGGGGCTAGGGATTAGGGGTTTGTAAACGGCGAATCGGGATGCTGCCTCGCTTTTATCCATTTGTCATCCCGATCGGAGCGGAGGGATCTGCGGTTTCCATATTTCCATGGGATCAGAGCTAGGGAATTTCGCAACTCTCTTCAACTAGCCTCTAATCTCTAGTCCCTAGCAACTGCCCTATGATTGCTCACCTTCGCGGACGGCTGATCTCGAAGCATCCCAACCAGGCCATCGTCGAGGCCGGCGGCGTCGGCTACGACGTTGTCATTACCGTTCCTACATTTTCCGAGTTGCCGGCAGCGGGCTCCGAAGTTGCACTGCACATCCACACCCATGTGCGCGAGGACGCGCTGGCGCTCTACGGGTTCTTGCGGCCGGAAGAAAAGCAGCTCTTCGAAAAGCTGATCACGGTCAGCGGCATCGGACCGAAGCTAGCCATCACCATTCTGAGCGGCATGGCCACGGCCGACATGGTGGGCGCAATTCGCGGCAACGATTTCGCGCGCCTGACGAAGATTCCCGGCATCGGCCGCAAGACTGCCGAGCGCATGTGTGTCGAGCTGCGCGACAAGCTGGAAGGCTTCGGCGCGCCGCAGCCCGTGGTGGCGCATTCGGCGGTCGAGGAGGACGTGATCTCCGCGCTCAACAATCTCGGCTATCAACGCGCGTTGGCCGAGAAGGCAGTCGAGCGCGCGGTGCAGGCTGCCGGCCGCGAGAACTTCGACGCCATCTTCCGCGCCGCCCTAGGCTCGCTGTCAAAATAGCGGAGCCGCCGTTGGCTGTTCGCTTTTCGCTTGTCGCTTTTCCCGTCGTCCCCGCCTTTCACGGTTAAGGAGACTCTGATAAGTCACAGCAATTCCCTCAGCGGCTGAAGCCGAGGTGATTCTGCGGCATTTACGGACGGCCTCAAGGCCGTCCCCTTCAGGAAATCAGACTTAACCAGAGTTTCCTTAACCGTTCGCGTTGGCACTTCGCTACAACTCTCGTTGTCCTCCTGAGCGGAGCCCGCCGCGGCGGGCGGAGTCGAAGGACCTCTATTGCTGCTACAAACCCAGACCAGCCATAGGTCCACTTCGATTCGCGTTCGCAAACCCGGCGACCACTCGCTCAGCATGACGGCGAGAGTTTTACCAATAGCGAAAGGCGAAGAGCGAGCAGCGAAGAGCGACGCCTTGCTACTATAAGCCCGTGCGCGACAAGGTGTTTCGCTACATCCGCGACCTCGAACTGATGCGTGCGGGCGACCGCGTGGCGGTGGCTGTCTCCGGCGGCGCGGACTCGGTTGCGCTGCTGCGCGTGCTGCTGGAGTTGCGGACCGAGCTGGGCATCGTGCTCGCGGTCGCGCACTTCAATCACGGACTGCGCGGCGAGCAGTCGAACGCCGACCAGGCATTTGTCGCCGAACTCGCCAGGGAACACGCGGTGGAATTTTTTGTCGGACACGGCGATGTGCGCGACCACGCTTTCACCAACAAGCTCAGCGTCGAGGCGGCGGGACGTGAACTTCGTTACCAATGGCTGGCGCAATTGGCCGCCGAGCGGCGATTCGATGCCATCGCCACCGCGCACACGCTCGACGATCAGGCCGAAACAGTTTTGCTGAAGTTCCTGCGCGGCGCGGGGACCAGAGGGTTGGCCGGAATCTACCCAATCCTGGATTTACGTCGTCATGGGAATACCTCTGGGGCTAAAGCCCGTCTTCAGAAGGGAGCGTTGGATGGCACGCCAGAAGCCGCGCCCTTTCACATCAGGACTGTGGGGAGAACTCACGATTCCATCCGCATCATTCGCCCGCTGCTGTGCATCTCCCGCGACCAGGTCGAAACTTACCTTGAATCTCTGGATCAACCCTGGCGCGAGGACGAAAGCAACCTTGACCGCCGATTCACTCGCAATCGGGTGCGCCACGATTTGCTGCCACTGCTGGAGCGTGAGTTCAATCCCAACCTGCGCGCCGTCCTGAACGACGCGGCCGAGGTGTCGCGCGGCGACGAGGAATATTGGCAGGCCCTGGTGCAGGGGGAACTGCTGCGAAGACTCAAGCCGACCGAAGACGCTGCGGTTCACCCGCGCCGGCTTTCCTTAGACGGATTCGCCGAACTCCCCCTGGCTCTGCAGCGCCGCCTCCTCAAGCGCTTCGCCGAAGACGCAGGCCTGGCCCTCGATTTCGAGCACGTGGAGAAGCTGCGGCGTTGCGCGCTGGGCAATTTGTCGCAGGCCGAGCTTCCTTCCGGCCGGCGGGCGCAGCGCAAAGGCGATTACCTGGAACTGGGAACGCTGGAAGCGGTCGACGAATTCGAACCGAGCTATGAATACATCTTGCCGGTTCCCGGCGAGATTCGCATCGCAGAATTGGGCGTGACGGTGCGGGCCCTCACCATTGCCGAGGACCAGGCCCGCGCAGCGACCGGCAGCAGCTTGTTGAGCGCGGCCTTGATCGGCCCGGAACTCACCGTCCGCAATTGGCGTCCGGGAGACCGTTTCTGGCCGGCCCATAGCCGCTCGCCGGAAAAGCTGAAGCGGCTTTTCGCCGAAAAGCATGTCCCGGCAGAGCAACGCCGGCGCTGGCCGATGCTGCTGCATGACGCAGAAATCGTCTGGGTACGCGGATTTCCCGTGGCCCGCAATTACGAATGGAAGGGCGCGGACCAGGCCGTCAGCATCGAGATCGCGTAGCAGTGAGTGGAGTGGGTTGGGCCGTGCAGTTCCGCTCTCTTCCGTCGGCTTCTCTAGAACCCGCGGGCTGAAGAGGCTGCGGAAAAAGTCAGCATTCTGTATTTTCGGGGCTAAGCCCAGTTGTTTAGGGGAGCCCTGATTAAGTCTGTAGGTTGATAATTGGCTTGCACAACCAGGGAAGCTCAACATGCAGGCTCAATCAGAGCTTCGCAGGGGACGGCCTGCAGAGACTGGGGCGCCACCCGTGTCGCCGCTCTGCGGCTCAGATTAAATTCCCCCTGGGCCGGGGCCTTACGGCCCCGGCTAACAGCATCCCGCCGCGTTGCGGCTATTACGGCCAACTATTACGCAGCTCTTGTTCCCCTAAGCGTGGGCCGCTTCGAGTCCGGTGGCGATCACGTTTTTCAGCAAGACCGCGTAGCCACGACGCCAAACCTAGTCCTTGCCGCGGGCGATGGCGCCGACGGTGGCGTGGGTGACGCGCAGGTAGTCGGCGGGAGCGGTCAGGATTTGCATACCGCGCACGCCGGCGGAAATCGAGATCACATCCCACAGCTCGATGGTCTCGTCGGCATAGACCGGATAGTCCTTCTTCGCGCCCAGCACGGTGACGCCGCCGCGAATGTATCCGGTGAGCGGCTGCACTTCCTTCAGGTGAACCAGTTCGAGCTTGCGATCGCCGGTGAGTTTCGCCAGCGCTTTGTAGTCGAGCTCGGCATTGCCGGGGAGGACAGCGAAGCACGGCCCGGTGCGATTACCCCGCGCCAGTAGCGTCTTGAAGACCTGCTGGGGAGGCAGTCCGAGCTTGGCGGCGACGGTCTCGGCGGCCAAGTCGTCGGGATCGACGGCGTACTGGCGAAGTTGGTAGCTCACGCCCAGGCTGTCGAGTAGGCGAACGGCGTTGGTCTTCATGACATCAGTTGCCAGTTACTAGTCTAGTGTGGTGTCTCGCAATTTCAGGTCATAGCTCCGAAGTTACACTGTTGCCGGAAGGTACTCACGTCAGCGGATAAAGCCACCTATACATGCACTGTTGCGGCACGGCTGAAGCCGTGCCCTTGCAAACCCGATTTAGGAGATAGCTTGTAGTTGCGACACCGCTTCTGAACGCCCGCCCTATCCTGCGGCTTCTAATCGGGACGCAACCTGACCAGAAGGCAAACTGAAACTCTGCTGATTTAGTCGCGCGAAGGCGGAGGGACTGCGGCGCGCACACATCTAACTAGAGAGCCGCCAAGTTTCCTGTTGCCAGGCGACGGGCCTTGCTTAGGAGCACGGTATCGAAGGTGGCAAAGCGCCGCGCGCCGGCCGCCAAGGCCAGGTGCAGACTATCGGCAAAGTTCATGCCCTGGCCGTACCAGTCCAGCGCCTGCAATACCGCGACTTCATCCTCAACTTCCAGATTGCCGGCGGTGAGCAGGCGACGAAGAGCGGCCAGTATCTCCGGAGGAGCAAAGCCATAGGCGCGGCGCAGCACCCACTCAAATTCGAGCAGCACCGTCTTGGCCAGGTACACTCGATCCTGCTTTTGCAGAAATGCAGCAGCGCGCGCGGCTTGCGATTTATCGTCATTGGTGACGATACGAAGCAGCACATTGGTATCGACGGCGGTCATTTGCGCGACCGCGCCGCGGCGGCAACAGCCGCATCCATCTGCCGGATGGATTTGCGCCGGCCAGAGTAAGCCAGGCAGCCGATTAGCTTGTTCCAGGTCCCCGACTTAGTGGCCGCCTTGGGTAGCAGAAGAATGCCGTCGTCCTGTTCCTGGATTACGAATTCCATGCCGGGCTTCCAGCGATGCGCCGTCCGCAGTGACTTGGGGAGGACGACCTGGCCTTTGGTGGACAGCTTGGTGGTGTGGTCCATGGTAAGATGACGGGTAAGATTATGCCAGTTTTGGGCGTCCGTCCGCAACTGGTAAAGGCCGCTCTAGTTTAGGTAATTATATCGTTGACTAATACACGATTCGGGGCTAGTATTAGAGCATGAAAGTCGCTAACAGTGAGCCCCAAAGCCTCCAAGAAGCAATCCTCTATTTCTCGAATCAAGAGAACTGTATGCACTACCTCGTTGCGCGTCGCCCTGAATGGAAGAATGGCGTTATCTGCCCAAGGTGCGGTAGCTCGACTGTCGGCTTCTTGAAGAATCAGTTGCGGTGGCAGTGCAGCATCCGCCATCCTAGGAGACAATTTTCGGTCAAGGTTGGAACCATCTTCGAGGATTCTCCGCTCGGTTTGGATAAGTGGCTTCCTGCAATGTGGCTCATTCTCAACTGCAAGAACGGCATTAGCAGTTGCGAGGTTGCTAAAGCGCTTAGAGTGACCCAGAAAACCGCGTGGTTCATGCTGCATCGTATCCGACTCGCCCAACAAGGAAAGCATGGCGGCAAGCTCTCCGGCGAAGTGGAAGTTGATGAGACCTTTATTGGTGGTAAGTCTCGCAACATGCACAAGTCGAAACGTGAACGCGTCATCACCGGCACCGGAGGAAAGGATAAAACCGTAGTGATGGGAATGATGGAGCGGGGCGGAAGCGTGCGGGCCTTCGTTGTAGACAATCGCCGCAAGCATGAACTTCAGCAGCAAGTCCGCGAGCACGTCGAAGCGGGCTCTGCCATCTTCAGCGACGAATTGAAATCCTACGATGGACTGAGCGCTGACTACCAACACGCAGTTATTAACCATGCGGTCGAATACGTGAACGACAAGATTCACACCAATGGCATGGAGAATTTCTGGAGTCTGTTGAAGCGCGGATTGCATGGAACCTATGTCAGCGTTGAGCCGTTCCACTTGTTCAGGTACATCGACGAACAGGCATTCCGATTTAACAACCGCAAGGCGACCGATGCGCAACGCTTTGACATTGGCGTCCGTGAGATCGTGGGCAAACGATTGACCTATGCTGAACTCACCGGCAAGGTGGGAGAAACGGGAACGATCAATTAAGTCATGGCGCGGGAAGCGCGGGCCTAAGCCGAGGGCTTGACCTTTGGCTTGGGGCCTCGCCGATTCGGATTCGCCAAGGACTTCTTTTTGTACGCGCGTTCGCGGCGCACAAGTGTGGAGTGCGGAACGGAAAGAATCTGCCGCACTACTTCGTCGAACCGGCGATATGCTTCCGGCCCTTCTATGCATTCCGGCAACGGTTGTGTTGCGGATTTGGTTTTCATGTGTCCTGCCTCCTAGCATTTCACACCGACTTCAGCCTCGGGCTTATCGGCCTTGATTTCAAGCATGAGAGAAAATCCAACCGGGAAGTCACGATTTAGCAGGCGTGCGACTGTTTTGATCGCACCAATCGCGTCCTCAATGGCACCCTCCATCGTTGAACCATTGATTGTCCAAGCGTGTTCGCAGTGTGGACACACACGTAGTCTCTTGACGCGAAGTTCTTTGGACAGCGGCAAAGAGATTTCTGCCTCACACTCGTTGCATCGCAAGCGTAACGCTAGGATGCTAGATAGTTCGATGAAATGTTTAGTTTGGTTCGTCAAGGCTGATCCTCCCACTCCGCGGTTATCTCAGCGCTAATGGGATCGGGCAGTAAGCCGCTTTCCATGGTCATTACTGCGGCGCATTGGCTCGCGGCCAAAAACTCTACGGTCTGCTTCGGCGGAAGGTATTTGATGGTTGCAGATACCGGCCCCCCTGCCTTTCCGCAAGAGCCGTGTCCATCTTTCCCCATCCACTTTTTCCAGATGTAGTACCTGATAACCACGTTCTTTACGCCGTCGCTGTTCGGGTTGTAGACGCTCCCTTTCACTGCGTACAAGCAGCCGATGCAATCGCCATCATTCACCTTTACAAGATTATCGTTGACGATTCTCAGGGTTGACCAGGCAGGCTTGCGTACTGGTTGCTGAGCGGTGCCAGTGCACGTTATGAGCACAGCCAACAAAAGCTGCATCAGAATGTTCTTCATTGAGGCTTCCTGTGGGGTCTTGGTTTGACTGGTCATTTACTTTGTCTCTTTGGCACTTTCCATGCGGCACAGTACTGCAAAAGGGACTCATAATTTAGGGCGCCCGCATCTTTGGGGATCCTGCTCAGCATTTCTACCGATTGCAACAGGCGCACACCCTTTTCTATCGTGTGGTCATCTCGAAGTGCTGATTCGATGGAGTTACGAATCTTCCATGCAGCGAAATCGGCGGACTGAAACGCGATTGCTCTACTCTTGTCTAGGAATTGCGGACGTACACCATACGCCGCCTTATGCATCTGCTCAAAATTCCCTTTATCAAAGTCTCCGTCTTCGAAATAGTATAGAAGCCTTCGCTCAGCGTTCTTTTTCTTTGCCCATTTCCGAAGCGTGAAGGTACACACCATGCAGCAAAGTGCATATGGTCGGCCCACAAACTCTTTAAGCTCGTAAAGTTTGTTAGCCTTGTTGTAGTCGGCAATTACCAATGTTGCGCGAAACGCTTTGTTCACATTATTCTCAAGGCACTTCATGAGGCGAGCAATGAAGTCCTTGCGCTTTTGGGTCTCGCCTTTCCATCCGATGGCGAAATCTCCGGAATTGTTCACGAAATCGGTCATGCGAAAAAGATCAATTCCTTCTGAGCGAAGAATCTTCGTCCATTCAACATCAAAGCGGTTCCACTTCTTGACAGTTGACGCAAAACCGGCGACGGTTATAGCTTTTTGTTGAGCTGGGTGACCGCTCGCGTCGAAATATCCTGTGTACGCCGTAGCCAAAGCTATCTGCACCTCATCGCTATATTTTGAGAAGAGCACCGACATGGCTAGGTGCTTCCAATAATTGTAGCGGGCGGTCACAGCGCACCCCCGTCACCATCCCCTGCACTCCCAAACGTAACAGGTAAGCCTGTATTAGGCAAGTATATATTTGCCCTAGTTTAGGCGCGCGACAGGTAGGCGCCCTCGGAGGTATCGACGCGAATCTTTTCGCCTTCATTGATGAACGCCGGGACCTGCACGACCAGGCCGGTTTCGGTGGTGGCCGGCTTGGTGACGCTGCTGGCGGTTGCCGATTTCAAGCCGGGCTCGGTTTCGACCACGGTGAGCTCGACCGTCTGCGGCAGCTCGATGCCGACGGCTTTGCCGTCGAAGAACTCGACCTTGATGGCGAGGTTGGCGATGAGGTAATCGACGGCGTCGCCTAGGATGTCTCTGCCGAGATGAAGCTGCTCGTAGTTTTCGGTGTTCATGAAGTGGTAGTCGTCGCCATCGGCGTAGAGGAATTCCATCTCCACCTCATCGACGATGATTTTATCGATAGCGTCGCCGGAACGGAAACGGTGCTCGAACATGGCGCCGGTGCGCAGGTTGCGCAGCTTGGCCTGGATGAAGGCCCGCAAGTTGCCGGGGGTGCGATGCTCCACGCTGAACACGGAATGAAGATCGTTGTTGTGCTTGATGACCATGCCCGGACGTAATTGTGTGGCTGAAATCGCCATGCGTCTAAAACTCCTTGGTTAACTGCATTTCTGGGGAGAGCCGTTCCGCCCCGCACGGCTTGCCGCGACTTCCGGGACCGCGCCACTGGGGAGAGCATCCCGCCTGCCAGCGTGCACTGAAATGTTCCACGTGGAACACCGGCCTGAAGGCTAAACACTTGATTTTACACGTGGCGCTGGAGGATTGGGAAATCCGCGGATGACCTGGTGCCCTGATTCATGAAGACGGCATCCGGAATGATCGCCTCCGTTAGGCAACAATCCTAGCGTGCGTGTTCTCGAACTAACGGCAGCCAACGTTACCAGAAAAACACCTGCGGGCCGGTTGCCTCTCACCTGCGATCGAATGGCTCCGGCCAGATATATTTGTAGCCAAAATCGCGGTACTATTTGCACAGAGGAAAGGACGGATCTCATGAACGACGAAACCAATGATTTCGCAAGCCAGGGAGACTATCGCTCTTCGGAAGGAAGTGTCAGCGTGGGCCTGACGTGGCTCTTTGTTGGACTCGCGCTGGGGGCGCTGACCGCGCTGTTGTTGGCGCCGAAGACCGGTAGGCAGATGCGCCGCAGCCTCCGGCGCAAGTATGAAGACGCGCGCAACGCGGTGGAAAACTTCAGCGACCAGGCGGGCGACTGGATCGACAAGGGATCGGAATGGGCGGAGAAAGCGAAGGACCGCGTGGCGCCGCTGACCAAGCCTTTCCCGCGCTAGGCGGAAACCGATCGCGCCGGGCCTGCTAATCGCGTTTTTCTTACAGCCGGGGCGCGCGGTCTGATAACTGGCCGCCCGGCGGGACAGGTGTCTTCGCACTCCTTACTTCGGACCATCCTGCTGCGTGTCCCTTCACCCGGAACCCGGTAGTGTCCTAACTTCAATCTGAACTAACTCCCAAAAACACTAAAGGAGGTTATATAGGACAGTACCGCGACCCCGTTTCCTGCTTTCAACCACTCGTTGATATAGAATTCGTGCGACCAGCAGTTTTCGTCGCCGGCCAGTATCGACGAATCTTTCAATCGTGCGACCGCCAATCAAACTCGCCGTCTTGATGTTCCTGCTCCTGGCCACCTGCTGCGCGCGCGCGGAAAAAATCTCCGCCATTCAGGCCCAGGGATACGTCACCGATCTGGCGCACGTCATCGATCCCGCAACCACCGCAAAGATCGAGGCCCTGTGCGCCGAAGTCGATCAGAAGACAGGCGCGCAGATTGCCGTCGTCACCGTCGCTTCGCTCGAGGGCGAGACCAAGGAAGATTATGCTGTCGATCTCTACAAGCATCTGGGCGTGGGATCGAAGAAAAATAATCGCGGTGTGCTGTTGTTGATCGCCCCCACCCAGCGCCAGTACCGGATCGAAGTTGGTTACGGCCTAGAGCCAGTCATCAACGATGCGCGCGCCGGCGACATTGGCCGTGCCATGGTGCCCAGTCTCCGCAACGGCGATTACAGCGCCGCCGCGCTGGTGGGCGTCTCCAGCCTCGCCCATCTGATCGCCGCCGATAAGGGTGTGACTTTGAATGGCGTGCCGGCGCGGCAGCGGGCGACGAAGAGTCCCTGGCCGTGGTGGCTGAAGCTGCTGGCCCTGATTGGGGTCCTCTGGTTTGTTCGCACCGTGGCGCAGAGCATGCGCAAAGGCGGAGGCGGTCCGCGTTCCGGCCTGCGTAGTGGGCTTGGCCCGGGCATGGTCTTCCTGCCGCCGATGATGGGCGGTGGCTGGGGCGGCGGCCGCGGCGGTGGTTTCGGAGGCAGCTCCGGCGGCTTCTCCGGCGGCGGTGGATTTGGCGGCTTCGGCGGCGGCTTGAGCGGCGGCGGCGGCGCCGGAGGCAGTTGGTGAACCATAGGAGATCGCGATGAAGAAGCCCGCAGGCAAACTTCAGGAACTCGTCAACCAACTGCAGGAAGCGTGCGGCGCCAACCTGGTCTCGGTGGTGCTATACGGCTCCGCCGCCCGCGAAGATTTCCATGAGCAGTATTCCGACGTCAATCTGCTGGCGGTATTAAAGGACCTGGGCCCTGGCTCGCTGGCTGCGCTCATGCCGGTGGTTCGTTGGTGGACGCAGGAAGAGCGCTTCTCGCCCCCACTGATCATGACCGTCGAAGAGCTGCGCGAGTCCGCCGACGTGTTCGCCATCGAGTTGCTCGACATCCAGCAGACGCACCAGACGTTGTTCGGCGAAGACATCGTCAGCGCCGTCGAAGTGCCTATGAACCTGCACCGCGTGGAAGTAGAGCACGAGCTGCGGACCACCCTGTTGCGGCTGCGGCAACACCTGCTGCTGCGTCCTGACGATCCGGCTGAACTGCAGGGAGTGCTGGCAAAATCGAGCAGCAGCGTGATGACGCTGTTTCGTCACGCGCTCATCGCGTTGGGGGGTGACCCTCCGCTCGCGAAGGGACAGTTACTGGAGCACGCGGGCCAGGTTTTTGGCTTCGATGCCGCGCCCCTGCAAGCCATCCTCACGCTCCGGACCGACCCGCAGCATTCCGTGGACGCCGCTGCCGCGTATCACGCCTACATGGGCGCCATCGCTCGCGTTGCGCATGAGCTCGATGCCCGGGCGCCGAAGCGCCATTGGCAAAAGATGTCCCACAATGTATGACACGATTTCAAGGCTGATATGGTCCGGCGAGCTGCAGCGATTTTGAAGGGGCGTAGCTTTAGCTACGCCGTCACAGGCCCTTTATTTTTGTCGTCCCGGACCGGCTTCAGAGACTTGTGTCGCAACTGAAAAAGAAAGTTTGTGGTGGAACAAAGTGCTAGAAAACCCAATAAACTAGCCGCGCAGCGGCGGCTATGAAGTTAGCCCGGCGCGTGACCGGGGCCCCCAACTCACACCGCTTTTGTGCGAGTTGGGGTGGTTGACCGGGGCCCCCAACTCACACCGCTTTTGTGCGAGTTGGGGGTGGTTGAGCGCCGGGTAAAGTGAGAAATAATCCCGAGCCGCGCTATCGCAGTATCGACGGTTATCAAGTTGCGACTAGAGCCATCTCATAAATCGGGTTTGAAAGGGCACGGCTTTAGCCGTGCCGCCAGGGCCGTGTAATGTTGGGCTTTAGCCCCGGAGGTTACTCGGTTGGAAGCGTTACGGATTTATGAGATGGCTTCTAGTATGTTGATGCTGTCTGCTAAAGCTAGGAGCTAACGGCTAGCAGCCTCTTAGCAGCGGCGGCAGGGGTCGCGACACAGTCTGTTCGGCCGGCGGCATCGATTTGCAGCTGCGGAAACGTCATTACTGAAAGCGAGACTTCCATGAAAAAGGGACTGATCGTCATTGTTGTGATCGTGCTGCTGGTGATCTGGCTGGGCGGCATGTTTGTCGGCCATCGCAACGACATGGTGCGCAAACGGGAAGCGGTGAACGCCGCCTGGTCGCAAGTTGACGTCGTCTTGCAACGCCGCGCCGACCTGATCCCCAACCTGGTGGAAACCGTGAAAGGCTACGCCGCCCAAGAGGTGAAAGTTTTTGGCGACATCGCTGCGGCGCGCGCTGCCTTGATTGGAGCCAAAACTCCGCAGGACAAGATTGCCGCCAACGGACAACTGGATTCCGCGCTGGGCCGCTTGCTGGTCGTGGTGGAGAACTATCCTCAGCTCAGGTCGAATGAAAATTTCCTGCGCCTGCAAGACGAGCTGGCCGGCACCGAGAATCGCATCGCGGTCGAGCGCCGCCGCTACAACGAGACGGTGCAGGACTACAACACCTACATCAGCCTCTTCCCCAACAACATTGTCGCCAGCCTGTCGGGCTTCACCCGCAACGATGCCTACTTCAAGACCGACGAAGGCGCGCGGCAAGCTCCCAAGGTGAATTTTGGAGCGCCTGCCGCACCCCAACAACCCGCCCCCGCGCCGGCCCAGTAGATTGGCGCTCGGTCAGTTACGCGCAACTCTGACGATCCGGCAGCGCTGCACCGCCGCCGTTGCCGGATGGGCTTTCATTCCCGGCCATGGCTAAACCATGGCCAAACTCTGGACAACCCTAATTTTCCGTGCCACAATCGGCCTATCGTTTTAGGGAAGCTCCGATTAAGTCTGGGCCCTCGAAGGGGACGGCCTTCAGACCGTCCGTAAGTGCCCGTTATAAAGGCTGGGCTTTAGCCCCTGAGGCACTAGCTTAATCAGACCTTCCCTAGCTCCTGAAAGCCCGCTCCAGATTTAGATTCGCTCCTTGAGGAGTTGGCACTCAATGCGGACCCTCTTCGTCTCGTTCAACCTTTTGGCTCACCAAAGGACTGGCTGCTTGTCTAAGTTGCCTATACGGGGACCTGGAATTCTGGCCGATCCGTGGGCCCACTACAACCAGCCTGGAAGAAGGATGTCATCCTGATGTCTGGCCCCGCCGTCCATTCCGTAGCCGCCGGTGGAGCTGACGGCCCTGTCTTCCTGGCCGGCGATACCATCTGCGACCGCTACACGGTCATTCGATTTATCGCCAAGGGCGGCATGGGAGAAGTGTATGAGGTGGAAGACCAGGAGCTGAAAACCAGGATTGCGCTGAAGACCATCGCTTCCTCCCGCATGTCTTCCGTCCGGACCAGCAGCCGCTTCAAGCAGGAGATCCAGCTGGCCAGAAGGGTGACTCATCCCAATGTCTGCCGGGTCTTTGATCTGGGCCACCATATTCATCCGTCCCATGGCGATGTCCTTTTCCTGACCATGGAGCTGCTGGAGGGCGAAACTCTGGCCGCCTATCTCCAATGCCATGGTCCCATGACATGCGATCAGGCCCAACCAATCGTTCGTCAGATGGTTTCTGCCTTATCGGCCGCGCACCATCTGGGCATCGTGCATCGCGACCTCAAGCCGGGAAACGTAATGTTGTTGCCGGCGCCCGGCGGGCCGGTCGTCAAGGTCACCGACTTCGGTTTGGCCACCAGTCCCGAGCACGATGAAACCGTATCGCAATCGGTTGAGGTCATGGGTACTCCCGAGTACATGGCGCCCGAGCAGCTGCAAGGCCAGTGCAGCACTCGTACCGATGTCTACGCGCTGGGCATAACGGTGTTTCAGATGCTTACCGCGAAGCTGCCGCGTTCGCACGATGCGCCCTTTGGCTCCCCTGACGCCAATACCGCCAAACAAATTGGCTCGCGGTGGCGCGGCGCCATCACCCAGTCTCTGGCCCGCGATCCCGCCGCACGTTTCGCCACCGTCGAGGACTTCTGGCGTGCCTTGTCCGGCGAGGCGCATTTCGGCTGGCCGGCTCTGGTTGCCGGCCTGAAGCGTCATCGCATCCTGTCGGCTGCCGTTGCCCTGCTGGCGCTCGCGGCGGTCACGCTGTTCGCGCTGGGCGTCATCCGAAATCCTTTCCAGCGGCTGCCGGAACAGAAACACATTGCCGTGCTCCCCTTTGAGAACATCGGCAACGACGCCGCCAACCAGGCTTTCGCCGAAGGCGTAGCCGATAGCTTGACCAGCAAGCTATCGCAACTGGAGCGCTATCAGAAGTCCTTCTGGGTTGTGCCCTCCAGTGATACGCGGACCGTCAAGAGTCTGGACGAAGCCTATCGCAACTTAGGCGTTACTCTTGCGGTCACCGGAAGCATTGAACATACTTCGCAAGGTCTTAATCTTACCGCCAACATAGTCGATCCTAAGAACCATCGACAGCTGGCGTCGCGCTCCATCCACGTGGATTCTGCCAACCTGGATGAAATGCAGCAGCATGTCTGGGAGTCGGTGGCCGACATGCTCGATTTGCAGATTAGCTCACAAATGAAAGAAGAACTGGCCGCCGGCGAAACCACACGCCCAGGCGCTTACGAACTCTATGAGCAGGGCGTGGGATATCTCAATCGTTTAGATTTGGACAATGTGAATATGGCAATCGAATTGTTCAATAAAGCTCTTAAGGAGGATCCCGGGTATGCCCTGGCTTATGCCGGTCTTGGTAGCGCTTATGCGGCGAAATACGAGCGAACCAGAGATCCCCGATGGATCGAGCAGGCCACACAGGATGCAAGACACGCACTGGAATTAAACGGTCAGTTAGTTCCAAGTCTGGCTGCGTTGGCCAGAGTGTACCAGCAAACCGGAAACCTGGACAAAGCGCTACTGGAATATCAGCAGGTACTCCAAGAAGATCCAGCGGTCATTGAGGCCGAGTATCGTATCGGCGAAATCTACGATACCCAAGGTAAGTACCTTGAAGCTGAGGAAGCTTATAGAAATGTGATCAGCCGCCGTCCTGGCTATTGGCTCGGCTACAGCGGGCTCGGCAACTCTTTTTATCATCACGGCGAGTTTTCGAAGGCCGCCGAGCAGTTTCAGATCGTAATTGCATTGGCTCCTGATAAATCTCTTGGATACTATAACTTGGGCGCAGCCTATCTTGGATCGGGCCGCTATGAAGATGCCATTGCGGTTCTAAAGAAAGGCCTTAGTATTCAACCGCACTGTGACGCCTGGACAAACTTGGGATCAGCCTATATGTATCTGGGCCGTTACGAACAAGCCGCAGATGCCATGAAAAAAGCCACTGAGCTAAGCCCCCACGATCATATTATGTGGCGGAATCTTGCCGATAGTTATCATCAGATTCCGTCCCGCCAAGCGGAGGCAAGGCAGGCATATCAAAAAGCATTGGAGACCGCCGCCGCTCAGCTCAAGGTCAATCCTAATGATACAGAAGTGTTGAGCGGCATCGCGCTATATGATGCCCATCTTGGGCAAACCAAGGATGCTGAGACCTACATCTCCCGGGCCTTGCAATTGTCCCCCAGAAATAGCGATACCCTGTTTACATCCGCCATAGTCTATGAGATCATCAACGACCGCGAAAAGGCATTGCAAGCGGTCGACGAAGCGGTGAAGGCTGGCTACTCGCTGGACGAGATCGAGAAAGAGCCGGAACTTCGGCTCCTACAGGCTGACCCTCGATACCAGCGATGGCTGCATCAACAAAAGACGGGATCAAGTAGCACCGCACATACCATCGAGATGGAGGGAATATATGCATGACAAATGCTCAGTCCGATTTGGGCTCATTGTGGCATTGATGACCACACTACCCTGGCTCGCCGCTCTTGCCAACACGCCGGGGACTTGCGCCAACGCCTGTACGAATACTTGCGGAGCGGGTGGGACTTGTCGGATCCAGATTAGCCGCTCGGTATTAGCCAACGGCATGGTGACTGCGACTATTAATGGTACACCGACGGCTGTAACAACTTTTTGCGTTCCAGCGGGAACGGTCGTTACCTGGATAATGGCGGATGCGGATGCCACTTCATTTGCAGACGTAAGGTTTGACAAGGACGAGTATCCATTCTCAGGTAGTTCATTTGGAATTGATTCTCAGAACAGCATAGGTGAAACAGCTTCGACCTCAGGGTGTTATGTTTTTTCCGTCTCCGACTGTAACTACCTGGGCAGCCAGTGCCAGAGCTCCGATCCCAAGGTGGTGGTCACGGGTACGGGCATAGAAACGATGGGCGCCAAGAATAAGAAGGCACGCCAAGATAGTCACTGATGCACGGTTTTGATGGAAGCTAGTTGCGAGGATGGGAAACGAACGGGGCGCGACTAGAACGGCATGTTGGCCGACCTAGTATTCGCACCCAAACGGAACCCGCTAGAGTGGCGTCCCGCAATTTCATGTCATAACTCCGAAGTTAAAATATTGCCGGAACGTCCTCACCGCAGCGGCTAAAGCCGCCCTATACATGCACTTTTACGGCACGGCTGAAGCCGTGCCCTTTCAAACACAACGGCTGAGTTTTGCCACGAACTTGCGGGACACGACGCTAGGGAAACTCTGATTAAGTCTGATTTCTTGAAGGGGACGGCCTTGAGGCCGTCCGTAAATGCCGCAGAATCACTTCGGCTTCAGCCGCTGAAGGAATTGCTGTGACTTAATCAGAGTTTCCCTAGCTGTTTTGTCTTGCGGCTGCCTGCTGCAAGTCGCCTTACTTAGACATATCTTCCCAAGCCGTTTGACACGCGTGCTTGCCGCGGAAAGTTCATCGCGAAGCTTCGCGGCTGGCGCTCAGTACAGCCGGAAGTTCACTTCCACGTTGATCATGACGGGCACGGGGTGCCCGTCTTTCTTGGCGGGCTCGAAGCGCCACTGGCGTACCGCTTCGATGGCTTTCTCGTCCAGTCCCATGCCCAGCGAACGCTGTACCTGTATCTGCTGCGGCTTGCCCTCGGGACTCACCACCAACCACAAAACTACAGTTCCCTGATACTTGGCCTTGCGCGCCTCTTCGGAATATTCCGGATCGGGGTCATACACAACTTTGGGCGCGCTGACGCCGCCGCCGACCCGATAAGCGCCGCCGCCATAGCCGCCGCCGTGTCCCGGTCCCACGCCCGGCCCAGTGCCAGATCCCACGCCGCCGCCGCTGCCGCTGCCAATTCCGCCGCCTGAGCCTGTGCCATTTGACGGAGGTCCAATCACCTTCGACAGTGGGTCGCCCAACGCACCAACCGTCGGCAGCTTGATCTCGGGAGGAACAACTACGGACGGATCCACCACCAGCTTAGGATGGTCATTGCGAATGACGATCGCCGGAGGCACGATCTGGTCCTTGGAAAGCTTGGGCAGAGCGCCTTTGGGAGCTTGCAACTTGTCACGGTCGCCGCCCCCGCCACCACCTCCCGCGCGCTTCTTGGAAGCTTGCATCGGCATGTAGGGACTAATGTCGGTCACCACGCCGATCACTTGCTGTTTGATCTCGTCCTTGTGCTCGAAGACCCAGTGTCCCGACCATATGAGGATGGCCACGGCCAGCATGTGGCCGATAAACGAGTAGACAAACGTGTCCTTGCGCTGCGGGTAGAGACCTTCGCCCTCGCCGAATAGCGCGGGAATCACCTGGTCCTCTGGCGCAACGATAGGAACCGCTTCACTCGCCGGTTTTGGGCTTACGGGCGTGGACATCGGCTTTGTACACCAGTATAGACCCTGTAACTTGCGAGAAGTTCCACAAAAAATGTAGCAGCACGACGCGGTTCATCCCACGCCCTCAGCACCGTCCCGAAACGATGCCCCCGGGCGCTGCATTTCTAGCGCTTTCAGAGCGCCGGAATCGTTCGCCTCTCACCAACCAGGCTCAGCCTACTGTCTGAGCGAATTGAAGCGATCATCGAACCGTCGGCTGCATCGGCAACCCTGCTCTGGCTGGAACTTTTCCGCTTTTCAATACGAACCTTTCACCCCAACTGTTGCCGGTGAAATCGCAGGCGCGGATCATACATTTCGCTCGCCGGTCTTTGCTGATTGCTTTTACCGAGTGGTCTTCATGACCCGGCGAACCTGCACCTCTCGGCCCGATGCAACCCACCGCAGTGTCATCAGAATCCCATTCGCGCGTGCCTGAAGGTGAGTGCTCGCAACAGTGATTGGTGGCCCTTCCCGACCGTTGCCGACTGACGAATCGCAACACTGCACCATGCGCGCAGCACTCAAAAAAAATTTGCACGTTAACTTTCAGCGAATCAATCATTCGCGAAAAAACCGAAACGCAGCCGCAATAATTTGTATGGCGCGAATTTTTTTTCGTGCTAGTATCGCCTCCAGCCAACAAGAAAACCGACTGCACGAATGCGGGTGCAACGCTTCGGAACAACGTACGACTCAGGTTTGCGACCTACGATTTCCGCTTGAACTGTGCTGCGGTTTGTGGCTCTGTGCTCGGCTCTGTTTTCCCTCTAATAACGATTTAGTTTTGTGAGAGGCATGGTTCGCCTCGGGACTTCTATTTTATGTCTTCAGCCTTTGGAACTGCCTCCCCTAATCCGTGGGTGCGGGTGCTCGACGCACTGGAAAAAAAAGTCAACCGGAATTCCTACGAAACCTGGCTCAAGCCTACGCGTTACGATCACGCCCAGGGCGCTGTTCTGTTCGTGCGCGTACCCAACCCCGAGTTCTGCCACATCGGCGAACGCTATGGCGATTTGATCAGCGAGGCCATCGAAAACCTCGGCCTCGAATTCCAGGACGTGGAGTTCGTAACCGACGAGGAGCAGCGCAATAATGCCAAGTCTGCGCGCGCCGCTGAACCGCGGCACGAGCCTTTGCCGATTTCCGGCAACCCCGGGCCGGGCCCCGTAACTCAGCAACGTTTCGATTGGGATGGAGCAGCACAATTGAATCCCAAATACACCTTTGATGACTTCGTCACCGGCTCCGGAAATCAATTTGCCCACGCCGCGGCGCGCGCAGTCGGCGAGCGTCCTTCCAAAGCGTACAACCCGCTGTTTCTCTATGGCGGCGTCGGTATGGGCAAGACCCACCTGATGCAGGCCATCGGGCACGAGATCAAGTTGCGCTCGCCGGAAAAATCCATCTGCTACGTTTCCAGTGAGCGCTTCACCAACGACATGATCAATTCGCTCCGCTACAGTAAGATGACCAGCTTCCGCGACAAGTATCGCAACATGGATGTACTGCTGGTCGATGACATCCAGTTCCTGGTCAACAAGGAGCGCACGCAAGAAGAATTCTTCCACACCTTTAACGCCTTGCACGAGTGCATGCGCCAGATCGTGATCGCCAGCGATCGCCCGCCCAAGGAACTGGCCGAGATCGAAGACCGCCTGCGCAGCCGCTTTGAATGGGGATTGATCGCCGATATCCAGCCGCCTGATCTGGAGACCAAGGTGGCCATTCTGCAGAAGAAAGCGGAGTCGGAGCAGGTAATGCTACCCACCGACGTGGCGCTGTTTATCGCCTCCAACATTCGCAGCAACGTGCGCGAATTGGAAGGGGCGCTGATCCGTCTGACCGCTTATGCTTCACTGACTGGGGCCGAGGTCAACCTGCAGGTGGCGCAGGAAGTCCTGAAGAACTTGATCGACTCGCAGGTCCGCAAGATCACGATCGAGTCCATCCAGAAAGCAGTGTCCGAGCAGTTTGGCTTGCGCCTGGCCGAGATCAAGCTCAAGAACAACTCGCGGGTCATCGTGTTTCCCCGCCAGATTGCGATGTACCTGGCCAAGCACCTGACGGACGCGTCGCTGCCCGAAATCGGCCGGCAATTCGGCGGCAAACACCACACCACGGTCTTGCACTCAGTCGACAAGATCGACACCCAGCGCAAAACCGACAAGGATTTAAACAGGGTGCTGAATAAGCTCACCGAGAGCTTAGGCTTATGAACTGCGCTCCAGCGCGGTTTTTCACTACCGGAGAGAGTTTTGTCATCCGCTTCCTGTGGATGGCCTGTGAATCGGGTGGAAGACGCGGGCGCCACTTTGATCACTGCCCGATTCGCCACCGCAGTCCGCAAACCCGACCGGCGGTTTTGGACAGGAGTAAATGACGACTGCGCCGCTGGTTCCGCAGTTTTCTTCTAAATTTCCACTTTTCCAGAGCGCCTACTGTTACTACTGGTTTTATATGTTTTTCATTTGATATAAGAAGTAGCAGTATAAGAGGGTCGGGCATGACGCCTGCCGAGGTGTGACTTTATGGCTGCCGAAGCAACGGGAGCGATCCAGGGTACAGCAATGGAAATCAGTGTCAGCAAGTTCGAGCTGCTGCGCGAACTCACTGCCACGCAGGGAGTGGTTGAACGCAAGACCACCATTCCCATCCTCTCCAACTTTTTGTTTGAGGCGGGCAACGACCGGCTGACCATCACGGCCACCGACCTCGACCTCAGCCTGCGCACCTCGTGTGCGGCCAAGGTGAAGCGCGAAGGCGCCTGCACCATCCCGGCGCGCAAGCTTTACGACTACGTCAGGCTGCTGCCCGATGGCGAGATCTCCATCAAGCTGCTGGAAAACCATTGGGTCAACCTTCGCTGCGGCCGTTCCAACACCAAGATGGTCGGCATGGCGCGGGCCAATTTTCCTGGACTGCCAACCTTCCCCTCCGCCGGCGTGGTGAAGATCCCCGCCCAGACACTGCGCAGCATGATCGGCAGGACCATCTTCGCCATCTCCAGCGAGGAGTCGCGCTACACCCTGAATGGCGGATTGATGGTGCTGAAGCCGGAGTCCATCACCATGGTGGCCACCGACGGGCACCGCCTGGCCCACATTGAAAAGCAGGGCGAGCAGTTTGAGGTCAGCGGCGAGAACAAGACGCTGGTCCCCAAGAAAGCCATGAGCGAGATCTATTCGCTGCTACAGAACAGTGAAGTGGACGCCATCGAGTTTGCCAAAGACGATTCGACACTCTTCTTCCGCATCGGCGAGCGGCTGCTCACCTCGCGCCAGTTGACCGGGCAATTCCCCAACTATGAAGCGGTGCTGCCGCGCGAAACCACCAAGTCCGTCGTCGTACACGGCGCCGACCTCAACACCTCCATCCAGCGCGTGGCGCAGTTTGCCGACGAACGGTCGCGGGCCATCCGCATGAAGCTCGACAAGAACGAGCTGAAAATTTCGTCCTCTTCCACCGATGCGGGCGAGTCGGAAGACTCCATCGAAACCGCCTACACCGCCGATCCCATGACCATCGGCTTCAACTCCGAGTATCTTCTCGACTTCCTCAAAGCATCAAATGGCGGCGAAGTTCGTCTGGAGTTCAAAGACGCCCAGTCCGCCGGCCAGATGCGTCCCGACGACGCCAACGACGACGGCTTCAAATACCGGTACGTCGTGATGCCCATGCGGATCTGAGTCTGTTCCTGGTTCTCTACGGTGCCTCAATGCACGCCTTTGGCGTTCAGATGCGCGGTGTAGCGCTTGTCGACGCCGCCGATGTGGTTGGTGAGCCAATCGCGTAAGAAGTCCAAAAGCTGGACGCTGAGAGCCACCGCTCCGGCACGATACTGCGTCTGAAAGTCTTTCACCTTAGTGGTGAAGGCACGATGCAGGGCGACATGCGACTGCAGCTCAGCATAGCCAGTCCGGGTCATGGCCACTTCTTCGCTGCTGAAGTGCTGTTCGGTATAGCGGATCAGCTTCTCTAGAACGGTCTGCAGTACATCCTTGCCCTTGCCGGCCATCATCCCCTCGTAGACGTCGTTCATGATGCTGAAAAGCTGTTTGTGCTCGGCGTCGAACTGCTGGACCCCGACGCTGTAGGAATTGCTCCAGGTAAGAAATGCCATTGCAGCTCCTCCTCGCTTCAGTGCACACCCTTGGCGTTCAGATAAGACGTGTAGCTCTTGTCGGCTCCGGCGATGTGAGACTTCAGCCAATCGCGTAGGTAGTCCAACAGCTGAATGCTGAGAGCCACCGCCCCGGCGCGATACTGGGTCTGGAAGTCCTTCATCTTGGTGGTGAACTGGCGATGCTGTTCGACCTGTGACTGCAGGCCGGCATATCCGGCGCGGCCCATGATCGCTTCTTCGCTGGAGAAGTGCTGCTCGGTGTAGCCGATCAGCTTTTGCAGCACGCCGTCGAGCACGTCTTTGCCCTTGCCGGCCTTCATGCCGTCGTACAACTCGTTCATGATGCTGAAAAGTTTCTGGTGCTCGCCGTCGAACTGCTGGACCCCGACGCTATAGGAATTGTTCCAAGTGAAAAATGCCATGGTGCCTCCTTGGCCAATCCATCGGCGCCGGAGAGAATCTCTTGAATAAGGGGACGGCAAAGCGAGTGGATTGTCCGTCGTAGTGGAAGTCGGGCCAGGTCTGGCGAAGCTGGCGGCCAACGTCGATGTCAGCACGGTCGCCGGTCTCTTCGTTCTTCACCCCGTACGGATTGGTGATGTGGTCCGCCAGTTTGGCCGGATCCAAACTCCCCGGACATATCTTTAGGTGTCACAAGCCGGGCCCGATCTGGGTCTCTGTCACGGCGAATTGCTGTAGCCGCGCCCTGATACAAATCGCAGCTTCATTCGATTGCTGAGACGGCTCCGACGGCTTCTAGTCTAGCTTGGTTTGGAAGTCACTTTGTGGGCCGCGAATTTTTGCTCCAAAGCTTCCAGTGGAGATAGCGCCGGCTTTTCGCTGGGGACAGTCACCGCAGCCTGGGCGGCGGCGTCCGGAGCGGCGGCGTGCGGAGCATTGCCATTCGGCCCTTCTGCGGAGATGCTCTCATCCGTAGTGACCTCCGGCGATGGGCTTGCCGTCGCTGCCGCTGGCTTCGGGGTCTCGGCAGTTCGCGACGCGGCCAATCCCTTGTCGAGAAACTTCCTGGTATTCAACAGCGGCCGCGCCAGCGATGGATTGTAGCTGGCCCACGGACTGTCGAACTCCGCCTCGCGCTCGAATTGCGCACGCATGCTCTCCATCTTGGAGTCGAGGTCGTCCATGTAGTGCAACATCAGCGCCTCGGGAAACATGGGCAGCTTGGGCGAGCCGAATTCGTAATGCCCGTGGTGGCTGATGATCATGTGCTCCAGCAGGATCTTCAGCTCCGGTGGAAAACCGGGCACGCGGGCAATCTTTTCGTGCAACATTTCCAGCTCGATGATCATGTGCCCCAGCAGCTGGCCCTCGGTGGTGTAGGCGATGGAGCGCTGATAGGTAAGCTCGTGCAGCTTGCCAATGTCGTGCAGGAAAGCGCCGCTGAGCAGCAGATCGCGATTGACCTGGGGATAGTTGCGCGCCGCTAGATCGCACACCGTGAACAGCGACACCACGTGATCGAGCAGGCCGCCGACGAAGGCGTGATGCAGCGTCTTGGCCGCGGGCGCATTCTTGTAAGCGGTGACGATTGCCTCGTCGGACGTAAATTCGTTGAGCAGCGCTTTGAGCCAGGGGTTCTCGAAACTGGCAATGTAGTCGCAGAGTGTGCGCCAGAGTTGCTCGATATCTTTGGGGGTCTTGGGAAGATAGTCGGAGTGGTCGATCTCCGAGTCTTCCAGCCGGCGCATCTTGTGGATAGTGAGCTGCCAGCGCCCGTTATACTTGTGGATAACGCCCTTCACTTTGACGAAGTCGTCTTGCTCGAAGGCGGTGAGTGCATCCTGCACGTTGTCCCACATGTTGCCCTGCAGTTGCCCGCTGCGGTCGGCAAGGACGACCGACAAGTAGAGTTCGCCGTTCTTCTTGGACTTAACCTGCTTGACCGCGACCACAAACAGCGAGGTGATGGTCTGGTTTTCCTGGCGGGCGCAATCGGAGATGTAGAATTCCTTCATCAGAGGCCTTAGTTTTTTCTTGGGACGGCGCGAATTCGGGCCGAGCGCCTATGGTATCGGAGAACCGTGGTCAGTGGCTAGTATCATGTCCCGCAAGTTCGTGGCAAAATTCAACCGGTGTGTTTGCCAGGGCACGGCTTCAGCCGTGCCGCAAAAGTGCACGTATAGGGCGACTTTACAGGCTGCTGAAAAACTCGTTGGAGGTCAAAGCTCGGGTAGAGCTGACCTTCAGGCCAGCGTCTAAGTTCTATGTTCTTGATTCCGGGCCGGCTTCAGCCGGCGACACTCTGGCGTCGACCACTTTTTCAGCAGCCTCTTTAGCCGCTGCGGTGAGGACGTTCCGGCAACGTTGTAACTTCGGAGCTATGACATAGAATCGCGGGACAACACACTAGGCTAGCAGGTTGCTGAAAAAGTAAATTGCTCGGGTACAGCGGATCTTCAGGTCCGCGCTAAAGCCTGCCTTTTAAAATCTTCGAGCCGGCTTTAGCCAGTTCGACGCAGTTTCCAGCGATTGTTTTGTCGTTCCAGCGGAACGGTGAAGGCGAGTGTCGCAATTACGTCCCTTACCTGGTCAGCGCCAACAACTGACCCCTGACAACTGTTTCTAGAACAGTCCCAGCTTCTTCTTTTTCTTTACCTTGGACGAGTTGCCGGCGTCGGAACTGGCGGTGGTGTAGACGGGCTTAGTCTCATTGGGACTGGCGCCGGTGTCCATGTAGCCGGGCTTGATGTCGATATAGGCCTCTTCGCGGAGTTTGGTGAGGTAATCGCGCAAAGCCGGCTGCATCTTGGTCATGTAAAGCTGTTCCTGAATCTGGGTTTCCACGTCTTTCAGGGCAGGCACGCCCGCCGTCTGGTGCTCCGTGAGCTTCAGGATGACGAAACCCTGGTTGGTGCGAATGGGCTCGGTATATTGCCCCGGCTGCATAGCGAATACTTTTTGCTCCAGCTCCTTCGACAGCGTGCCACGCTTGAAGTATTCTAGGTCGCCTCCCATCGCCGAGGTCGGACCGTTGGAGTACTGCTTGGCGACGTCGTCAAACTTCGCGCCCTTCTGCAGCGTGGCATAAACCTGGTTGGCCTTGGCCTGGGCTTGCGCTACCACTTCGGGGTTGGGAGATTCCGGCAGCACCGTTTCGCCCTTGGCGGTCTTGACCGGCGCCTCCTTCTGCGTGGAAATTAGGATCTCGCTCAGCCGCACCTGTTCGGGACGGTCCATGTCAGTCTTGTGCTGATTGTAATATTGCTGGATTTCCTGATTCGAAACCGCGATGTGCCCGCCAACCTCCTGGCTGATCACCCGCTGCGTGATGATGTTGTTCTTCAGGTTCTGTTTGAAGTCCTCAAACGAGATACCCTGCGCCTGCGCCGCTTTTTCCATGTCTTCCATGGAGTCGGCGTGCATTTGCTTGCGCAGCTCGTCAAGCCGCTTTACCAGCTCAGTGTCGGCGGTGATGCCTAGGTCCGACCCCTTTTGCAGCAGCAGTTGCTGGTCGATCAAGTCGCGGAGCACGTCTTTTTCGTGGTCTTTGGCGTCCTGGTCGGCGGTGGCCGGGTCCGACTGCCGCAGCTCGCTAAGCAATTGCTCGCGGGCGTGACGCACATCGGCCCGGGTGACGATGCTGTTGTTGACGCGGGCGATGATCTCCTCGACCACGGTGTCGTCGGGAGCGGCTTGGGCAATCAGTAAAGGAGCGCCGAGAACAACGAAAAATAGGAGGGCGGAGAGTCTCTTCATCAAATACCTGACCAGGACTGCCTACCGGTGGGGAGTTACCTGGGTCCCAATTGGGTTACTCTTTTGGCTATTTTACCGTGTTCCGGCGCCGTCGTGTTGGCAAAAAGCAGGAGTAAGAAGCAGCAATGCCGCCTCCCGGGAGCACCCGATCTCGCGACGGAAGGGTTCAGTTGGGCCTCTTCCGGCCATGTTTCGCATGACCACCCCCGTACCCCAGCTACAGATTTGTTGGAATCTTATGATCGAAGACTGCTGGAGATGTTCCGCCACCGCCCGCCAGGAATATTTATCTTGCAGCTTCGATTGCATTCGGTGAAAATCTCTCACGCCTATGAAAAACTCACGTTCCCTGCTGTTGTCCGTTTTGGCCGTGCTGTTTTTTTTCGCACTGGTTAATCTCGGGATGGATTTACAAGCGCAGTTCATGGCCCGCGATCCCGGACCGCGCGGCGGGAAAGTAGGTGCTGGGCAACCCGTGTCGGGATTAACGGCGAACCAGATGGGCTTTTTTCAGAACGGATTGCAACGCTTCCTGGAAGTGGATTCAGTCGGCGGAACTATTTCCGGAGAACCCGGGAACGGTTTAGGGCCTACGTTTAACGATAACCAGTGCGCCAGTTGCCATTCCCAACCGGCAACCGGAGGCTCAAGTCCAAGTCGGACCGCGTTTCCCTTCATCGGGCCCAACCCCCAAGTTGCAGTTGCCAACCTTGACGGCGCCAGCAACACTGTGCCCTTCTTCATCAGCGAAGATGGGCCGGTTCGCGAGGCCCGCTTCAAATATTTCCTCGGTCCCACTGGCATCCCCGGCGGCCCGCGTGACGGTGGCGTGCACGATCTGTTCACCATCCAGGGACGGGTCGACGCCACCAACGTCGTCGGCACCAGCGGACAGCTGCAGACTTGCGGACTGGCGCAACCCAATTTCGAGCAGATGGGCCAGCTGAACAATCTGAGTTATCGCATACCAACTCCGTTGTTTGGCGCCGGGCTGATAGAGAACATTGCTGAGTCCACCATCGACGCGAATATCGCCTCCGATTCAGCCCTGAAGCGCGCCCTCGGAATCGGCGGTCATCCCAATCGAAATCCCAACGACGGCACCATCTCGCGGTTCGGCTGGAAGGCGCAGAACAAGTCGCTTCAGCTCTTCTCCGGCGAAGCTTACAGCGTGGAAATCGGCGTCAGCAACGAAATCTTCCCCAGCGAACGCGGCTATGCTCCCGTGCAACCGCCCGCCGACTGCCTGTTCAACCCAACTCCCGAGGACGGCACCAATATGCAAGATACAGGCGATTATCCCGCCGTTCCCAGTGACGTGGTGCAGTTCGCCAACTACATGCGCTATCTGGACCAGCCTACGCCCGCGTGTGAAGCTTCCAGTTGTTCCGCATCGATCCAGAACGGACGCAATTTGTTTAGCACCGTGGGATGCGCCCTGTGCCACACACCAACCATGAAAACCACCGCCGCGTATTACGGCAAGCCACTAAGTAATGCGAGTGCCAACCTGTATTCAGACTTGTTAGTCCACCACATGGGTTCGGGCTTGGCCGACGACATCGTCCAAGGCAATGCCGGCCCCGACGAATTCCGCACCGCTCCGCTGTGGGGAGTAGGGCAGCGGGTGTTTTTTCTGCATGATGGGCGGACCCAGGACCTGGTTGTGGCGATCCATCAGCACGCCGGCTCAGGCTCGGAAGCCAACGGCGTGGTTACCCGCTTCAATCGTCTCAGTGAGAGTGAGAAGCAGGACATCCTGAATTTCTTGCGATCGCTGTAGATGGGCGAGTCCAGCCTTCGGTTCTTCGGTCTCGACCGGGACGGGAAGGTTTGGCTTCGCTGCAGCGGGAGATCCGGCACCGTTCTTCTCAGCGCGGTGCGCGAACGACCTGTAAAACTGCCGCGCTGAGAAGATGATCCCAATGGTGACGACTTGCCGGGCGCCACCTTGTGGCTCGCTTGCTTGTTGATGAGAGTGCACGCGCCCTGCCAAATGCCGGATCGCCAGAAGGGAGCCGGACTTGCCGGCGCAGGCCCCGCAACCGCCTTGGAAACAAAGCGATACAATGATCTCAGGAAGCGGCAACCTGTCAGCTCAAACCGCGCTCTCTATCCGAATGGAGAGTGACACTATCCGGAACGTTAGTCCAGCTCACGGGCGGATGGTCGACCTCCGTAGATACCAGCTCCCTGCCTTTGGGCGGCATCCATCGACCGCGGAAAGGACTTGCTTTATGACGCGCTTTTTAAAACCCGCAGCTTGGTTTATCTCTTTCGTGTTTCTTACTCTCTGTCCTCGGCTCTCTGCACAATCCAGCAGCACGCAAGACCCGCAGTCCGGAGCGGTCCCCGGTGGCGTAGTCACCAACCCTCTTCAGATAGCGGTGACTGGATGCCTGAAGCGTGGAGGCGAGAGTGGCGGGTATTACATCTCAGATCAAAATGGCACGACCTGGAAGCTGACGTCCAGCACGGTCAATCTTGCCGAGCATTTAAGTCACAGCGTGATGGTTACCGGTAAGCCGATCGCAACCCCCCAGCAGCAAGGCAACAACGGCGATGGGCAAGGCGGAAAGACGGAAGGCGGCAGCAAACCGCAACCCAGCTTGCGAGTGCTGACTCTCAAGATGCTAAGCCCCAGTTGCACGCGATAACTGCGATGACTGAAACGGCCATGTGTGGAGGCGATCCCTCTGAGTGTTCCTCCACCTGCGCTGACTCAGTCGCTTTCAGCGCGGCGAGAATGTTGGCTCAAACTTGATTGGCGCTATGAAGGCATTCACGGCGCACCCTTACCGCAAAATCAGCCGGCAATTCTGCCATTTTCGTTTCCCATTCGATGGGCTCAGGCGGCGCAAGAAACAACGCCAGTGAAGCGTCCGTCTTCGGGAACGAAGGACTGCGGCCGGAGTCTCCCGCGACTTGCGTGCGTCGGTAAATGCTGGCATGATGGCGCCACTGCCTCCTTCGGCGTAATCACGCGGAGGGAGGTCCCACTTGATGTCCAGCCTTGCTGCAGCTACGGGCCATTTGCCGAGCAACTTTCGGGCGCTTACCCTCGTCGTTCTGCTTCTTTGTGCCGCGACCGGGATGCGCGCGCAATGCACGTCGGCCGAACGTGCCCTTTACGTTCCTCCGAAGGCGGCCGCCAAGAAAGCCGCCAACGAAGAACCGCTACTCCCCGAAGCAGGCTACCTTTCCAGTACCAGCTACACCAGCCAATTCTTTGGATTTAGTCTCGATCTTCCTCTCAGCTCACAAGGCCATCAGATCATGTTGCCGCTGATGCCCGAGCGGCAGCACGCGCTGCTGGCCCTGCAATATGAAAAAGACAACCGCACCGGCTACATCACGATCACGGCGGTCGATCCCCATCCCGGAATGGAGGTCAATACTCCGGAAGAGCAGGAACAGCAAATGAAGGCTTGGGCCCGCACCGGTGGGGCCTCGGGATCGACCGGACAATTCGTAATCCCCGATTACATGTTGCACACCGGACATTTTTACTATGCCATTCGGCACAAAGGCCCGAACTATGCAGCCCAGTACTGGACCAATATTAACAATTACGCCATCAAGGTGGTGATCGGCACCAACGACAAGGAGTTTCTGCGTAAGGCCAAGATTGTCATGGCGGAAGTGCGTTTCTACTGCCCGCAAGACGATGGCACGCTGACCACCAAAGACGGCAAACCGGTGCGGCCGGAGGGCGGGCCGTACGATGGGCCTACCGTTCCCACCTTTCGAGTAAACGCCGCCATCCGGGACCAGCCCGCCAGAACCATCCCCCTCGGCGGGGTCAGCGGGGGAGCTTACCGCAATCCTGATCTCGGATTGCAGTACGACATCCCGCAGGGCTGGGAGCCTCTGGCGGCGGAAAGCACCAACGATCCACCGCTTGACCAGGCCGCCATGCGCGAATCCGCATTTCTGCACGCCTGCTCCCAGACCCTGTTGCGTATCGCGCCGCCAGGCGGGGACACCGTCACCCCACGCCCGTCCCAGCCAATGATTGTCTTGCGCGCGCTCGATCCCAATTGCCTGTCGATGCGAACCGCTACCCGGCTGGGCGACAAGCCCGCTAACGACGAGGTGGCTGCCAATCTCGAGCAACTAGCGGAGTTCGGACAGATTGCCACCGATGAGCTGGTCTCCATCTCTGGCCATCTGTTTATGGTGTTCCATGGGACAATCGCGGCGCCCACCACAGGCAGCGATGATCTCGCCAACCGCATGTCGCAATCGATATTCGCCACCCGTTATAACAAGTTGCTGCTGGTCTGGTCATTGCTGGCCCCGACCACCTCCGATTTGAACGCGATCCCTGCCAGTGGCGTCACCTTTGCGGGCTCGCCGCCGATTGAGCTGCGCGCGGCGCTCAGCGCCAGGAAATAGACCGGGCCCGGCAGGCATCCGGTCTACGCTATACGCAATATTGCTGCATCCCGGCAGCGCTGCTTTATTTTCTTGAGCGAGGGTCAGGTTTGCCGGGCAGCGTGCTGTGCAACTCGCCCACGGCGGGTTGCCGGATCGGCTGCGAAAAGGCTATAATCCTTATTTACCCGGCCAGTTCGGCAATCTTTTGGAGTCAGTCATGGCACAAGTATGTGAAATCTGCGGCAAACGGCCGCAGTTTGGAAACAACGTCAGTCACGCCCACAATGTGACGCGTCGCCGCTGGAACGTTAATTTACGTCCCGTCCACGCCAAGGTCAAGGGCGGCAGCAAGCGGATGCGCGTTTGCACCAGCTGTCTGCGCAGCGGCAAAGTCACCAAGGCATAGCGGCTCAGTCGCCGGCTTCGCATCCCTCTCCCGCTGGAGAGGGTTTTTATTTGGCCGCGAGGCCATTGAGATGCTCTCGCCGACCGGCCTGCGTGGTGAAATCGCCTTTGACTTGCCCTCGCACCTCTATTTCTGTTTGAATTCGTGCGACAGATTTCACCCGTCCCGGGAGCGTTAACCTGGCGAACCAACTCTTCGCGTGCAAGTCCATTGACAAGCTGATCTCCGAATCGGAGAAGCCGGAACATCGGCTGAAGAGAACTCTCGGTCCCTGGTCGCTCACCGGACTCGGCATCGGCGCCGTCATTGGTTCCGGCATCTTCACCGTCATAGGGACGGCGATCGCGGGACAGAAATTCACTACCGCATCAATTCTCAACAGCCCGCTGGCTGACTACATCGTGCATCATGCGGCCACGCTGGGGCGTCCCGGCGCCGGACCGGCGCTGTCTATTTCGTTGGTCCTGGTGGCCATCGTTTGCGCCTTCACCGGACTCTGCTACGCCGAGCTGGCGTCCATGATCCCCATCGCTGGCAGCGCTTACACCTACACCTACGCGACGATGGGCGAGCTCATCGCGTGGATCATCGGCTGGGACCTCATCCTGGAATACGCGGTCAGCAACATGGCGGTCAGCGTCGGCTTCGCCGCCCACATGGCTGCCACCTTCAACTGGTTCGGCTGGCATCCCGCACTGCGCTGGATCACGCCCGCGTACTTGCCGGGCGGACTCACCGATCTGCAAAACAACGTGCTTTACGCGCCCGGCTGGCACTTCGGCTTCAACATTCCCGCGTTTCTGATTGTCCTGCTGCTGACAGTCGTGCTGGTGCGCGGCATTCGCGAATCGGCCGAAACCAACAACATCATGGTGCTGCTGAAAATTGCGGCCATCCTGGCGTTCATCTTCGTAGGAATGCGATTCATTCATCCCGCGAACTATCATCCCTTCGTACCCGAAGGCTGGTCGGGCGTGCTCACCGGCGGCTCCATCATCTTCTTCACCTACATCGGATTCGACTCCGTTTCGACCGCGGCTGAAGAAGCCAAGAATCCGCAGCGCGATATTCCCATTGGCATCATTGCCACGCTGATCGTCTGCACCGTGCTCTATATCGCGGTGGCCGTGGTGCTCACCGGAATCGTGCCGTGGCACAACCTGATCGACGATGCCGCTCCCGTGGTCAACAGCATGAGCATGCTGGCGGGAGCCACGAAATCCGCCCTGCTGCACTGGACCGAGCTGGCCGTCCTCTTTGGCGCGATGATGGGCATGATCTCGTCGCTGCTGGTGTTTCAGCTCGGACAGGCGCGGGTGTGGTTTTCCATGTCGCGCGATGGACTGCTGCCCAAAATGTTCAGTCGCGTGCATCCCCGCTTTCGCACGCCCGCCGTAGCCACCTGGATCGCCGGATTCCTGGTCGGCATTCCTGCCGGCATTCTCGATATTGGCACGTTGTCAGACTTGTCGAACATCGGCACGCTGTTCGCGTTCGTGCTGGTGTCGCTCGGCGTGATTATCCTGCGCTATAAACAGCCTGACCGCCATCGCGGCTTCCGTGCCCCCGGCGGATTGGCGGCGCCGATTCTCAGCGTGGTCTTCTGCATATTGCTGATGGCGGGCCTGCCGATTTTGACCTGGCTGCGGTTCTTCGTCTGGCTGATTATCGGTATGGCGGTGTACTGGCTCTACAGCCGCCATCGCAGCGAGTTCAGTCCGCGCAATTCAGGTCCCACGCTGCAGGCGGCTCCCAAGCCGTGAGCAACGACTTCATCCTCGCCTTGCCCAAGGCCGAACTCCACCTGCATCTGGAGGGAACGGTTGATCCTCCCACATTGTCAGAGCTGAGCCGCCGTCATCCTACGCCCCTCCCAACCACCAACAACCGCTATCGAAATGTCGAGGACAGCGGTCGCGTTTTCACCGAGGAGGAAGCGCGCGCGCTGTATGAATATAAGCATTTCACCGGCTTCCTATGGGCTTTCAAGGCGGTTACCGAGCGGCTGCGCACAGCTGACGACTACGAGCTCGTCACCTATCGGATGATGCAGAAGCTGCATGCGCAGAACGTTCTGCACGCGGAAGTGTACATTTCCGCCGGCGTGGTGCAGTGGCGAGGCCAGGAGTTTGCCCCGCTGTTCGAAGGAGCCGAGCGCGGCCGCCAGCGCGGCGAACGCGACTTCGGCATGTCGCTGTACTGGATCTTCGATGCCGTCCGGCACTTTGGAGTTGACGAGGCACGTCGTGTGGTAGAGGAGGCGATGCGATTAAAGGACAACAACGTCGTCGGGATCGGTATCGGCGGCGACGAACGCCGCGCCAGCCCGGAGCAGTTCCGCGAAGTGTACGAACACGCTGCGGCACACGGCTTGCGCTTGACGGTCCATGCCGGCGAGACGGCCGGACCGGAGTCAATCTGGGCAGCGCTGCGCGAGTTGAAGGCCGATCGCATTGGTCATGGCCTGCGCGCGATCGACGATCCTGATCTGGTGCGGTACTTGGCGGACAAGCAAATCCCGGTAGAAGTCTGCATCACCAGCAACGTGATGACGGGCTGTTGCACCGCGCTGGAACAACACCCGATACGCAAGCTATTCGACGCGGGCGTGCTGGTCACGTTGAATACCGACGATCCAGACATGTTCCGCACGACATTGCTGAAGGAGTATCAAGTCGCGCAGGAAGTGTTTGGATTTACGGACCCGGAACTTCGCCAGCTAGCCAGAAATTCCTTTCGCGCCTCATTCCTCCCCAAAGAGAAGAAGCGCGCGCTGCTGGCGCGGCTCTGAATGCTATCGTGCGCAATTATCTCCGTGCCTCTATGTCTCTGTGGTGAGAGAGCACCTACTCGCCCGCGACTGTCATGCCGTCGATTCTAAGCGTTGGCGAAGCGATGGAGCTGCGAAACTCCAAGTCGTTGCCGATCTCAGAGATGTTGAAGAACATGTCCTTCAGATTGCCGGCAACGGTGATCTCTTCCACCGGGAACGTCAGCTCGCCGTTCTGGATCCACAATCCGCTGGCGCCGCGCGAGAAGTCTCCGGTCACCAGGTTCACGCCGAAGCCCAGAAATTCCGTAACGAACAAACCTTCCTGAATGTCGCCGATAATTTCCTGGAAGCTCTTCGCGCCGGGTTGCAGGAAGAAGTTGCCTGGCCCGATGCCCGGCGTCCCCGCAAGACCGCGCGAGGCGTTGCCCGTCGTCTGCAGTCCAAGCTTCTTGGCAGTGTAGGTATTCAGCAGGTAGGACTTGAGCACGCCATTTTCGACCACGACGGTCTTGCGGCTGGGCACACCTTCGGAATCGAAGGGGCTGGTGCCGAAACCGCCGCGCATGGTGCCGTCATCGACCACGTTGATGTTGTCGCCCGCGATCTTCTCGTTCAGCTTTCCCGTGAGGAACGATGCGCCCCGATAAATCGAGTCCCCATTCACCGCTTCGAAAATGTGACCCACCATTGCGCCAGCCACGGTGTGCTCGAAGACAATCGGCACCCTCGCGGTCTTCACCTTGCGTGCGCCCAGCCGCCGCAACGTGCGCTTGGCAGCAATCTGGCCGACTTCTTCCGGTGACTCCAACTTCTTCAGCGAATTCGCCACCGAGTACCAATAGTCACGCTGCATCGCCGAGTCGTCCAACTGCGCGATGGGCACGGCCGACACCGAACAGTAGGAGCGCTGATAGTCGCCGATAAAACCATGGGAGTTGGCGAGCACCTTGTAACCGATAGCTGCGTCGAAGGTGCCGCCCTCGGAGTTGGTGATGCGCGGATCGACGTCCAACGCCGCCTTCTCCGCGCGGCGCGCGTAGTCGATGCGGTCCGCCGTGGAAAGGGAATACACATCGTCATAATAAAGATCGAGATCGCCATCGAGTTTGCCTAGTTGCGCCGGCTCGGGAATCCCGGCGAATGGATCTTCGCTGGTGATCTTTGCCAACGCCAGCGCCGAGTCCACCAGTTGCTTCAAGCCTGCGGGCGACAAGTCGCTGGAGTAGGTGCTAGCGGCTCGCTGGCCGAAAAAAACGCGCACGCCAATGCCCTTGGAGCCGGATTCCTTTAGTGTCTCCACTTCACCAAGTCGGACCACGGTGGAAAACTCGCTGCCATCCATGGCAACCGCTTCGGCGGCAGTCGCTCCGCCTTGCATGGCGCGGCGCACGACATCGGCCGCGATTTCCTTCAGATCGGTTGAGGTAGGTGCTGCGCCCGTGGGACGCTCTACGGTAGAAACTGTCATATTGATATGAGTCCTATTTCGTCAGACTCCCACAATGTCACATACAGAGTTTGTGAAGAGGTTTTGTATCAGGGCACGTCTTTACAGGTTGCTGAAAAAGTCGGATTCGACATGTTTTGAAGGGGCGCACCTTCAGGTGCGCCGGCCTAAGCCCTTTATTCTTGCCATTCCGAGCGGGCTTCAGCCCGCGAGGAATCTGCGTTTCCGACTTTTTCAGTAGCCTGTTTATACGTGCCGACACCGACCTAATGAATGACCCGGGCTTGAGCCCCTGCGAGTCCCGTTTTTTCAGGGGCCAAAGCCCTGGCTTTTGCTGACTCGTCCGGCACGACTAAAGTCGTTCCCTGATACAAGCCAAAACGATCTATTGGATAAATTCGAGTTCGGACCTGAAAAACTTTACCCGCCGGTCCCACCGACCGTCAGCCGGTCGATCTTCAGCGTGGGAATTCCAACTCCCACCGGCACCGACTGCCCATCCTTGCCGCACGTCCCAACGCCTTCGTCGAGTTGCAAGTCGCTGCCTACCATCGAGACCCTGGTCAGGACATCCGGCCCGTTTCCGATCAAGGTCGCATTCTTCAGCGGCGATGTGACCTTGCCATCTTCGATCAGATAAGCTTCCGACGCGGAGAATACAAACTTGCCGTTGGTAATGTCGACTTGTCCGCCGCCGAAGTTGACTGCGTAGACACCGTACTTCACGGAGCGAATGATGTCTTCCGGCGAATCCTGTCCCGCGAGCATGTAAGTGTTGGTCATGCGCGGCATGGGAATATGCTGATAGCTCTCGCGACGGCCGTTGCCGGTGTTGGGAATGCCCATCAACCGCGACGACAACTTGTCCGATAAGTAGCCCTTGAGAATTCCGTTCTCGATCAGTACCGTGTTCTCGGTCGGATTGCCTTCATCGTCCACGTTCAGCGAGCCGCGCCGTCCGGGCATGGTGCCATTATCGACTACCGTACATTTGTCGCTGGCCACCCGCCGGCCCAGCATTCCCGAAAATGCCGACGTCTTCTTGCGATTGAAGTCGGCTTCCAGGCCGTGGCCGATGGCTTCGTGCAGCAGAATCCCCGGCCATCCCGGACCGAGCACAACTTCCATTTCGCCGGCCGGAGCTTCGCGCGCATCGAGCTGAATAATCGCCTGTCGCGCCGCTTCCTTGGCAAAGTGTTCGGGCGAGCTGTCTCCCTGGAAATAATCCAACGAAATGCGACCCCCTCCGCCTGCGCTGCCGCGGGCCGAACCCGCACTCTCCGATTTCGCGATGCAGAAGACGCTCATACGCGCCAGTGGTTGTGAATCTTCGGCAAAACTGCCATCCGAACCGATTACTAGGATGTGCCGCAGTTCGTCGGCATAACTGGCCCGCACCTCGTGGATACGGGTATCGTAGGCGCGCGCAGCTTTGTCGGCCCGCTGCACCAGCTCGACCTTGGCCAGCACGTCGGTTTCGACGGACGGCAGCGGCACGGGATAGAGATTGTGCGCGGGCTTGTCGGTCAGGCCGACGATCGGTTGCTTCGCCGGGCCGCTGGCAATCAGTGCCGCAGTGCGCGCCGCGTGCAGGATCCGCGCCGGCGAGAGATCGTCAGTGTAAGCGTAGCCAGTACGCTCGCCCGACATTACACGCACGCCGCAACCGGCGGAAATGCCCTGGGTAGCGGACTTCACCATGCTCTCGTCCAACGATACCGAGGTCGATGTCTGATATTCGAAATAAAGGTCGGCAAAGTCGCCGCCTGCAGAAAGCGCCGCAGCCAGATAGCGCTCAACATCGGCTTGCGCCACGCCGTAGCGATCAAAGAAGAACTTCTTGTCCATAGTCACACTCGATTGGATGCCCGTCCGCCAGTAAAGAAGCGGGGACAGCCAAGCTGGGGCCATAGCCGCGATTGACGGCTGTCGAACCCTATCATCCGCGAACTCCTGCCCCGAATGTTTAATTATCACACAGCGCTGTGTTCTCGGAGACTGTGTCTGGAGTTGCGCTTCGCTAGAATCTCCGGAGGACGCCATGCTTGCAGACACCATCTCCGCCGAGTTCCTCACCAAAACAATAGAACATTATTTGGCCGACGAGCCGCAAGCGGTGGCTGTCGAGGACGGCGAAGTCTTGTTCAACTTCGGCACGGCCAAGTATTCAATTTCCGGTGAGGGCAAGTGCGTCCTCCACATCTGGTCGGAGGAGCGCAACACCGTACGGCGAGTACTGGACGCCCAGATCAATGACCGCACGTTACGCCTGCAGGTGCTGCGCTTCGGACAAGCGCAACCCAAGCTGATGGAGATTTGCGCCGACCGTGACCGCCGCGCCGGAGCCGCAAAACGCATCGCACGGAAATCGTATCAGTCCGCGCTGGAACGTGTTTTACGACGCGAATGTCCCGGCTTCAGGATCGAACACTTCAGCAGCAGCCCTGATCTGGAGCATTCCTTCAGTCCGGTTTACACCCGCGGCGTGGTGCGCGCCGGGCAGTCGGCATTTGCCGTGCTTGGAGTCAATTCAGAGGAGACGCAGCCGTCGGTGGATGCCGCGCTCACCTTCGGCATGCTCTGGATGGACCACCAGCGCCGTCAGCTTGCGGGCCGGGCCCACGTCGAAGGCCTGAAGCTGTTCGTTCCCCCGGGCCGGTCGGAAATTGTTCGGCAACGGGCAGCCAACCTGAATGCCGATGCGGCCAAGTGGCAGCTCTACGAACTCGATGAGCGCTCCGAGATCTGCGAGCCGGTCGACTCCGCCGACAGCGGCAATATCATTACCAGGCTTACCCGTGCGGTGGATGTGCCGGCCGCGCGACAGCGCTTCGCCACCGCCGTGGCTCGCATTCGCGCGCTAGCTCCCGCAACCGAGATTACCGTCCAGTCAGCGTCGGAAATTGTCTTTCGTCTTTATGGACTCGAGTTTGCGCGGGCGTGCTTGACGCCTGTGTCGGGTTCTTTTCGTAACAGCGAATCGATTCTCTTCGGCATTGGTCCGGCGGAGTACATACTCGACGAAACTAGCGAAGCCTTGTTCGCCGAACTAGTGAACCGCATCACCGAGCAGCGCCATCCCGCAGGCTCGCATACTAACCTTTTCTTTCGGCTGGCTCCCGAGCGCTGGCTGGAGAGCTTAATCATTCGCAATGTTCAGACCATCGACGAGCGACTCGATGGCCGTTTCGTCTATTCGCAGGTCCCGGCCTTTGCGGGCTGCGACCGGGCCATGCTCGACGTGCTCACCTGCACACGGGATGGCCGCCTGGCGGTGTTGGAGTTGAAGGCCGATGAAGATATCCACCTGCCGTTGCAAGGGCTCGACTACTGGGCGCGGGTGCGCTGGCATCAGCAGCACGGCGAGTTCACGCGCAACGGCTACTTCGCAGGACGCGAAATCTCCGGTGCTCCTCCTCTGCTGTACCTGGTGGCGCCCGCGCTGCGCGTGCATCCCACCACGGACATTCTGTTGCGCTACCTCTCTCCGCGAATCGAATGGAAGTTAGTGCAGGTTGACGAGCGCTGGCGCGAGGGAGTGGAGGTGGTCAATCGCAAGCATCCCGCAAGAAGCGGAGGAGGGAGCTTCTTGTAACTTCATGGGCGCTCGTCGGGTGGAATTCCGGCTCGTGATGTCAAGAATAAGAATCCTAGAGGCTCCGAAGAAGCCTGGGTTCCTGCGCTTCCGGGGCTGAAATCCCGAGTATTTACAATAGCTTAGACGTCGGCTGGAAGGCCTGCTCCATCCGAACATTGACCTGTTCCGAGGTTCCCTGGACGCGGCGTTGAAGCCCCGCACTCCCCGTTGCACGGGCCGTCTCAGCCCTTCCGTCCCGCTCCATCTTAAAGGACGATCTGATCAAGTCCATGGCAATGCTTTCACAGCTAAAGTTTGCGCAAAACCTCGAACACCTCGTCATTGCTCGGCACTTGGCCAATCGGATAAACCTTGGCGAACGCTAGCTTGCCGTCCTTGCCAACCACGAAAAGCGCTCGCTCGGCGATACCGGGGATGGGATCGCCCTCGCGCAGGATGCCGAACTTTCTCGCCACCTCCCCGTGGGGATAGAAGTCGCTGGCCAGCGGAAAGCTGAGAACGCCAATTTCCTTCTTCTGCCACGCTGTGTGACTAGGGATTGAATCGACACTGATGCCAACAACCTCGGCATCGTAGCCCGCAAACCTTTCCAGATCGGCGTTCAGTCCGGGTAATTGCGAAGCACATACCGGCGTCCAATCCGCCGGATAAAAAGCCAGAACCACGTTTTTCTTGCCCCGGAAGTCGCTCAGCTTGACTTGGGTCTTAATGTTGCCTACGACCGCCGGGAGTTCAAAGTCCGGCACTTCATCGCCAACCTTCACCGTTGCCATTCTGTCCTCCACCTCCATCTTCAGATGTAACCAGCGATTCTAGAGGTCATGCTGCTCGGGAGCAAGTTGCGGTTGATCTTGTTGCGTTTCAATTCGATGAAAATGACACTCACTCACACCCGTGATGCAGGCCAAGAAAAGAAGCCGGGTTTCCCGGGCAGAAACGCTGGATTACTTACAACAGCTTATACGCCGGACTGAAGGCCACCGCTGCCCGAACATTGACTTGTTCAGAGATCCCTTAAGTTGGATCATCGCGCTTAAGGTTCGGTAAGCACGGTGTGATAGGGATCGAGTACCAACTGCTTCACTTCGGCCGGGGCAGGTAAGGTAAAGTGCGTCTCGGCACCCTCGGCGAAGACTCGGCCCAGATAGATCTGATGTTCGCCGGCGACTCCGTACACTGGAACGCTGGTTACCAGATCGAACGGCGCTGAGCTTTGGCGAATCACGCCGCTAGCGGTAAGGCCTCTTGCGGAGCGGGAAAACTTTGCTCCTGAAAGTTCGAACTGCGGGAAGGCCGTGCCGTTCACCCAGCCATCGAAGAACCAATCCAGCGACTTGCGATTTTCGAACCACAGCGATTGCGGCAAGACCTCTTCGACGGCCTGTTCGAAGTCGATGTTGGTGATCTCTTTCGCCTGGTAACGGTCTACCAGGGTGCGCAGCAGGGCGAGAAAAACCGTGTCGTCGCCATTGGGATTCGATGACGTGCGCGAGGCGTCGCGCAGCATCCAGCGCAGCATGTGCATGAGCCATGTCCCGCGGCCATAAGTAATGATCTCGTATCCGTCAGGGAAGTGCGAGGATGACAGGCGAACGCCCAATGTGACCGGGCCGGCTTCCTCAATGCGGCGACCCTCTTTCGATTTACTGGCCAGGATCTGGCGATAGTTCTCCAGCGTGAGCTGAACGTCGGCCGGGCGAGAGCGCTCCAGCAGCAGCAGCGAACAGTAATTCGCCAGCGCCTCCAGCAGCCACTGCTCGTGATAGCTGGCCCATGAGACCCGGTCGCCATACCACTGGTGCGCGAGCTCGTGCGGCATCATGACTTCGCTATAGATGATGGCATCGGCCGGTGACAGGTTCATGGCCTGCAACTGCTCGGGCTGCAGATAGGCATAACTCGACAGGAAGATAAGTCCTGGCCATCCCTGGCTTTCCGGACTGGGATTCTCGGTGAGCGAGAGCGTGCTGAAGGCATAGGGGCCAAGCATCTGCGAGAGCGCGTTCAGGGTTTCCGCGGCACGGTCGGCCAGCGATTGTCCAATGCTTACGGGATTCTGCAGCGGCGGAGGCATGGGCACGGGCTCGACCGTGCCGGGAGCATGGGGCGACAGCAATTGCGGCGAGGTGTTAGCGGCGCTCGGGGTCGAGCGCTGCGATTCGGTGCCGCGAGCGGCGTAGGCGTCGACCACGATGTCGTCAGCCTTTGCGGTGCTGCGCACATATTCGCCGAGATTGAATCCAGCGATAGGGATAGGCCTCTCGCTGATCCAGCGCCCGAGAAAATTTCCGCCCTCCCGCTCCAGCGACACGCGCTTGCCGGTGGCAATGAGAGACCAGGACTGCGGAAAGCGAAAGGTGAGATCGTAATTGGCCATGGAGATACCGCGGTTGGGATACCAGGTTCCGCGCGCTCCCACGTAGAGCAGTCCGCCGCCGGCGTCGGAAAGCACCGAGCCGGCGTAGGTGAAGCGCAGCCGAATGTGTTCACCCGGTTGCAGCGGAACGGGAAAGACAACCGCGATGGTGTCGTTGCCGCGGCGTGAGAGTTCGCTGCCCTCGATGGCTTCATTCTGGATAAACTCCAGCGGCTTGCCTTCGTACTCCACCTGCTTTACTTGCAAGTAACGCGACAGTTCGAAAAGAACCACGCGGGTACCGCCTTGTTTCACGCCGCCATCCAGCGTTGCCACCGCCGACAAGGTCCGAGCAGGATCAATATCTGCGGCGATGGTGTACTTTTCGATCGCCAGCACATGCGGTGTCCACCAGGGTCCGCTGGGTCCACCGAAGCGGGTATCGGAGAGCGGCGTTTTGCGCAGCGAGCGCATGGGAAAGCTCATCCAGAGGTCATAGAAGATCTGGTCCTCATGGGATGAAGTGTTGCCGACCACAACTTGCTCGGGGCTGCGGGTGTCGAAGAAAACGTCGAAGATGCCATAGTGATCGCCGCCAATGCGGGCATGCAGCAGGCGATCGGGAACCGGCGGAGACCCACCCGGAACGCCGGCCGGCGCTGCGCTGGTGAAAGAAATACAAAGCCGCATGGCGTCAATCGAGGCGAGATTTCGCGCCTTACCGTCGTTGCGAGCGACAAAATCGGCAGCATCCTCGGGTGGACGCAGGAAAGGCTCCAATTCCTTCGCAGTGTCATCGTTGAAACGCAGATAGGCGGAAGAAAATTTCTCCTCCAGCACTCCGGCATTAATGAAAAGACCAAGCGAAGCGCGTTCCATGCGGTCGGGAGGACGCACCAGCACCTCGCCCTCGCCTTCGAAGTAGGCGCCCGTCACTCGTCCATCGACGGCCTGAGTAAATGCAATGAGACCGTCGTTGAGCCAGATGTGCACGTCTTCGCGTTCGATGACAGCTTCACGGATTTTGAATACCTGTTGCGGGTCGAGTCCCACACTGCGCAGAGCGTGATAGAGCGGCAGCACCGGTCCCGAGGTCAGGGGAATGGTCTGCTCCTGCGCAGCCGCACCAACGAAACACATGGCAAGCAATGCGCATAGAAACAGACGCGCAGCCGGGATGGGCGGAATTGTCATGAAGCTGAACTCAAGGATGCTACGGAAGATAGGTACTTGTCATCTGCAGCTGGGACGAAACTCAAGAAGAAAGTTGTCAGCGGCAGATGGAAGCTGGGTCCAATTGAATTCTTCCTCGGGAGCTGGACACGAACCGGCGGAGACAACGGAAAGCAGAATCACTCAGACACTGAGCTCGAGCCTGCGTTTTCGGCGACGACCAACTTTTCTTCCAGCTGGGCCACCAGTTCCATCAGGTAATGGTCGTAGCCTTTGAAGTTTCGCAGGCGATAGAGAAATTCTCCCAGCAACAGCAGCCGGCAACAGACAACCACGACAAATACCAGCGCCAGGGAAATGTCGAGGTTGGCGTGAAATTGGCTATAGGCGTACACATCGCCGCGATAGGCCGTGCGAATCGACACCACCTCCAGGAAGATTCCTCCCAAGAAGAGCCCCATCAGAATCAGCACAAATACAAAGATCCGGGCGACATACACCAAGGTGGCAAATGCGTTGTTATGACATTCGCATAAATTAAAGAGCTTGGAGTTAACGGAAAGCAGTCTTGCCTTCAGGATCCACGTACTGAGCCGCTGCGACGGCAAAGAGAGAAAATGCCGCAGCGTGTCGGCATAGAGCGCGACAAAACCGCTTAGGAGGACCAAAAGAACCTCCAGCGGGAGTGCGTGGTCATGCAGCCAGTAGGCGAGAGCAGTCAGCATTAGGCGCAAATATAACATGGAAGCGCTAGGGCGTGGCTAAGTCGAATACCGCCGAGGCGGATGCCGGCCGGATGCTGGGGCTGGCTGCAGGATCGCCTAGGGCGGGCGCGATGTATTGATACATGATGTGCAGTAGCTCCTGCTTCTGTACCGGCTTGGCCACGTAGGCATCCATGCCCGCCTCCAGGCAGCGTTCCCGGTCGCCTTTCATGGCATGAGCGGTCAAGGCAATGATGGGCATATGTTTGCCCGTGGCAAGCTCACGGCTGCGAATGCAACGCGCCGCCTCCAAGCCATCCAGATTAGGCATCTGTACGTCCATCAGGATGAGGTCGAACGCTTGCTTTGCGCTGATGGCAACTGCGGCTTCGCCGTCCTCCACGATGGTGACGGCATGGCCTTCTTTTTCCAGCAATCTGACCAGCAGGCGCTGATTGACCCGGTTGTCCTCGGCGGCCAGGATCCTGAGCCCGGTTCGCCGCTCAGCCTCGGCCAGCAGTTGTTCCTGGGCGGGAGCCGTGAACGCGTCCTTGTCCTGGAGAACGCGAACGATGACCTTGAGCAGTTCGCCTTTCCGTATGGGTTTGATCACGTAGGCCGAAACCCCTAATTCGCGGCAGCGAGTTATGTCGCCGGGGCGGAGCCCTGTGCTCAGCATCAATACGGTGGCGCCCGCCAGTTTGGGATTCCGCTGGATGCATTCCGCCAGTTCGAAGCCATCCATTCCCGGCATGTTGCCGTCGATCAGCACCAGGCGATAGGCGGCATTGGCGCCGGCTGCGGCTTCCATGGCGGACAGACCGCGCAAGGCACTCTCCGCCGCATCCGGTTTCATGCCCCATTGGCCCAGCATTCCGCTCAGAATCTTGCGCTGGGTCAAGTTGTCATCCACGATCAGGGCGGCGACTCCACGCAGGAATTCAGGGACGTCCAGGCTGTGGGGCGGTCCCGCCGGCAGGTGAACCACCACATGAAATTCGCTGCCTCGACCCGGCTCGCTACGCACCCAGATCTCTCCGCCCATCAGCCGCACCAGGCGGGAGGAGATGGCCAGGCCCAAGCCGGTACCGCCGTAGCGGCGGCTATGGGAGGAATCGGCCTGGGAGAAGGCTTCAAAGACCGCATCCTGTTTGTCGCGCGGGATGCCCATCCCGGTATCGCGCACCAGCATGTGGACCACGTTGGGACCACGCTCGGGCGCGGCCTCCAGCGTCACCACCACTTCTCCGCGGTCGGTGAACTTGATGGCATTGGCTACCAGGTTGACCAGTACCTGCCGCAGCCGATGGGCATCGCCGACAAGAATGTCAGGCACCGAGGGTCGAATGTCGTACACCAGCTCCAGCCCTTTCTGGTGGGCCCGGATGGCAATGCCTTTTAGCGTGGAGCCCACAACTTCGTGGATGTTGAACTCGAAGGAGTCCAATTCGAGACGTCCGGCCTCGATCTTGGAGAAGTCCAGAATGTCGTTGATGATGGACAACAGCGACTCGGCCGACAGCTTCACGGTGGAAAGGTATTCCCGTTGTTCCGGGGTCAGGTTGGTTTCCAGCGCCAGCTCGGTCATTCCGATAACGCCATTCATGGGTGTCCGGATTTCATGACTCATGTTGGCCAGGAACTGGCTCTTGGTGCGATTGGCGATCTCGGCTTCCTCTTTGGCCTTGGCCAACTGGTCGTTGGTTTCCTTGCGCCGGACCAGTTCGTCCTCCAGGCTGATGTTGCTTCGCTGCAGATCTTCTTCCCGCCGCTGGATCTCCGCCAACATCCGGTTAAACCCCGTTCCCAACTGGGCAATTTCGCCGGTTCCCGAAATCGACACCCGGGCCCTGAAATCCCGATCATGGGTCACGCGGCGCATGACCCGGGTAAGTTCACCGAGGGGAGCCGAAATTTTACGCTGTAGCAGCGCACCCGACAGCCCTCCCACGGCCAACGATAGCGCCAGCAGGGCGCCCGCCAGCGCCAGCCAACGTTTGCGCTTTTGCCGCAGGGCCTGATGGTCGGAGGTGAGGCAAAGCATGCCCACGATCTGGCCGTTGCGGAACACGGGACGCATTTCGACAGAGTACGAGGCCTGCACGGGCCGGGCCTGGGGCAGCGTCG
>Ga0182013_10000776_pt1 | contig 44641 bp, 30 predicted proteins | sample 612S2MmetaG_FD_120487 | JGI IMG/M metagenome (GOLD analysis project Ga0182013, IMG submission 120487) | Permafrost microbial communities from Stordalen Mire, Sweden - 612S2M metaG | ecosystem: Environmental > Terrestrial > Soil > Wetlands > Permafrost | place: Sweden: Stordalen | collected... | reverse complement strand
TTTCCGCAAGCATGGAGCTTTGCTTATCCAGTTTCCATTGGCCAGGAAAGCGTCTCGCAGAATCAGCTCGCGTTGGTGAGCGCACTTCTCTCCTTATTCGCAAAAGACACGAGCGCCCCTCTAATCTTCATCGTGCTCACACTGCCTCTGCCGTTCATCCTGCGCCCGGGGCATTACCATTACAGCGACGTCATCAGCGGATTTTTGGCGATGCTCGAATCCGCCGCCGCAAGGTTTTCCCGAGTCTCTCCGTAATTGAAAGGAATCGTAATGTCGAAAGCAAGTTCGCTGGTTCTTTCCGCACTGATCCTGTTCGCGCCACTCCTCCCGGCCCAGAATGCCCCCGCCGCCAGTGCGGATCCCGGACCGGCCGCCCCGGCGATGCTACCCGGCAATGGCCCATCCCAGCATCCTTTTCTCTATGCTGGTGAATGGGACACCCGCAAGCCGCAGGAGCAATCCATTTTCATCGTTCGCGGTGGCAAAATTGTCTGGCAGTATTCCATACCGCTTAGGAACGCGGAAAAACACATTCAGGAATTTGACGATGCGACGCGGCTCAGGAATGGAAACGTCATCTTTTCCAACATGTCAGGCGCTGGAATGGTGAGCAAAGACAAGAAGGTGTTGTGGGACTACGAGGCACCTCCCGGAACCGAAATTCACTCCTGCCAGGCGATCGGAAAACATCGTGTCCTGATCATGCGCAATGGCAATCCGGCGGAGGCAATGATTATCAACACAGCCACGGGAAAAATTGAAAAGGAGATTCCTATCCCTACGCCGGTCAAGGGGACTCATGGTCAGTTTCGCCACATCCGTATGACCCGTGCCGGCACCTTGCTTGTTCCACACCTGGGAGAAGGCAAGGTCGTTGAGTACGATCTGAATGGCAAGGAGTTGTGGTCGGTTCCGGCCAAATCACCGTGGCAGGCAATCCGGCTAAGAAATGGCAACACGTTGATTTCGGGAGACGCCAGCCGGTACGCGCGGGAGGTCAATCCGAAGGGTGAAACTGTGTGGGAGTTCACCCAGGCCGATTCCCCTGGCTATAGGCTCGGCAACATTCAAACTGCCGACCGCCTGGCAAACGGAAACACAATCCTCACCTGCTGGATCGCTGGCGACAACAACACGGCACACTGGCCCGGCACAGTCCAGGTACTTGAAGTTACGCCGGAAAAGAAAATCGTCTGGGCCTTGTCGTCGTGGAAAGATCCGGACCTGGGTCCTGCGACGAGCATTCAACTTCTCGACCAACCGGGAAATCCCGAGGTCGTCGATCAAGAGCGGTAGCTCCGCCGGATGCAGCGGCCGAGCCTCATTCGCGTATGTCGCTCCGCCGCAACTCAACAGCTCAGTATTCACCCCGGAAGTGGATGGCCGCATCTGCGACCACGCTCATAGCGGGGCACGCGCGTCAGCTTCGTCGCGTCGATCCCGTCCAGGATCATCGCCAACTCACTGGGCCGCGACTCCACGGCGCGGTGCGGCGCCGCAGAAGATCGGATTTACATAGCGCTCACGATATTGCCCAGCCAACGAAGTGGACTTCCAACTCACGGTCGAAGCGCCCAGAACGACTATTCCGAGTGCTAGCGTGGTTTCAGACCGATATGTATCTCGATCTGTGCCCGTAGCGGATCCTTGCTGCGCTGATCATGGACTTCATAGTCGGTAATGAACGCGCGTCTGCCGCCTATTTCGTCAGGGCGACATTTCCAGATCCACTTCCACTCATCCTGCAGCACCTCAATAAGCGGACCAACTCGTGTGGTGGAAACCGCGTACTCCCCAGAAACGACTTCACGATAGCTTAACTCCGCAGGAAGGTCGTGTACGGAAGAGACGCGTTGGCCCAACAGGTAGGTAAACTCGCCTTTCTCGTCACTTGAATAGTCTGAGTAGACAACGATTAGGTTTTCATCGATGCTACGGGGAATCTTTGTGCTGATTTTCAATTGGTCAAAACGACGCCAAAGCTCTCCGATCTTTCCATGTCCAGACATCTCATCGGCGTTGTTCGTGCGAACGGCATATCCGGCGACGTAGAAGGATTCTTCTCGCACCCGCCTCACATGGGCCTTTACTCCATCCACATATCCACCCACAGGCAGAGTCAAACAAAGCAGCAAAACGGGACAACTGAGCGTCATCATTCTCTCCGATTCAGATTGAAGTTCGAGTGGCAAATCGGCGCATTCTGGCTGCTTACGCGGGTTTAATTCAACGCGCTTACTTCACCCGCGCTGCGCCTTTCCGAAACCGATTCAAACACCCGGTGAAATCGCTATTTCGCGATTGGAACAAGGAGTTCTGTTTTAAGCTCATCTTCCGGCGTGACTTCTGGGTTATTGAGGTAGTTTTCTATGCAGAATTCAGGCCGTAGTAGTACTTGTTTCTCGGCCAGAGTCTTGAAGTTTCGATCGAATGCTCTCCAAATCTGTGCGTATGGTCCGGTAAGGAGGAAGCGCGCGTAAGCCCCACTCTTGATCGACCGCTGTTTTAGGCGAGCCGGCAGGTTGTTGGGAGCTTGACCAAAGCTCCCGCCCGCCTGATAGATCATCGCTTCTTCACCGGGGTTGCTTCGATCGATCCCGCTAAATCCGAGATATTCACGAGCGCCTTGAGGAGCAACGTTCTGAAGAGTTGGTAACAATTCATTCCAAAGCTGTGGCGCTACCTCGGCGAAGGGCCCTCGCCTTTCAAGAAACACATAGTGTGTCAAGGGACGAGTCACTCTTTCAAAATCCGATTCAAGATTCACTTCGACCTCCTTTGGAAATCGCGGTTGGCTCAAATCGTAGATCAAACTGTCTTGTCTTTCTTTTCCAAGATTGCGAAAATCGCCTGGTCTCAGATTGATTGCCTTGCGCAATGCTTTGTTGAAAGCTGATGATCTGTCATACCCGATGCTCAGCGCGATCTCGGTAATTGTGCATCGGGATCTTCTTGTAGCATCCGAAGCGCATTCATCATGCGAATGCGGCGTATGTATTCGAAGACCGTTTCTCCAGCATAGGCTTGAAAAAGGCGCACGAAATGGTATGAGGAGGATCCCGCCTCTCGCGCAATCCGCGCCAATGCCAAAGGCTCCGTCAGGTGCAAGCGGATATATCTCTGCGCACGGCCTATCTGAGACCGGTGAAAATCGCTCTGACGGGTATTCTTTCTCTTCACAACCTTCAACTCACATCGTGTATTCTAGCGCGCGCCAATGTTCGAAGACTTGTCCTCGATTGCGAAAATATTGGGAACGATTTGGTCGAAATGCATTGTGCTGGGTCGTCAATGTAGTGAGCGAGGTAGTTGATCGTTCTAATCCACCGAGAGGACAAACATCATGCTGACAGCAACCCTTATTGAGAAAAACACCGAGACGGCGAAGAAGTTCATCGACGAGGTCATCAACACCGGGAACCTGGACCTCTGCGATCGCTACCTGGCCACCGACCGAATCGACTACATGGATTACGGGCTTCCGACTGGAATGGCAAATGGCAATGAGGGATTCAAGAGGGTGCTTGGCCCTTTCATCGAGGCATTCCCGATCTTCATCTTGAGGTTCAGTTCAGTGTGACCGACGATGACCGCATTGTGCTCTATATTTCGACGACCGGAACCCATCGAGGATCGTTCATGGGGGCACCGCCCACGGGAAAGAAGTTCAAGGTCTATGGCACGGACATCTTTCGCTTTAACGACGACGGCAAGGTCGTTGCGCACTGGGGTGTGTATGACACCTTCGGAATGCTCGCGCAGCTTGGTCTCGTTCCGGCGCCGGGTCAGTCCTGAATCGCACAATCGATTCAGAGCGCAAGTCTGCGTGCATTGGGCTTGAAACCGAGTCCGTGAATTATAAACGGACTCGGTTTCAAGCCCCTTCAATTCAGTTCTGCAGCTTGCTCCCTCAAGAACTCGCGCATTCCGGAATCCTCGCAAAGTCCAATGGCGCGCATATAAGCCATCCTGGCTTCGTCGAATCGTTGCACTCGCTTCAGCAAATGTGCGCTGAGTGCCCAGTATGGCTGATAGGTTTCAACCGACTGCAATGGGATTTCTTTGAGCAATACCAATGCCGCCTCCGCACCTCGGGCCTCTGCCACAGCCGCTGCACGGCTAACGAGCGCGCCCACTGTCGGCGCCATCCAGGCCAGGGCCTCGTACATCATTGCGATCGATTCCCAATCGGTTTGTCCGGACTGCGCGCGGTGTGCGTGAACCGACTGGATCGCTGCTTCAAGCTGAAAATGTCCGATGCGCCCAAAGTGAGCGGCACGTTCGAGCAATCGCTCTGCTTCCTCGATCATCCCGCCCTTCGAGCAGTCCGCTTTTGCAGGAGCAAGCCCGCATGCCCGGAGAACGGCAGACCCATTGCGATATACGAATACCTTCTCCAATTCGAGCTTCACCAGCCTGCGCTGCTCCCTTCGTGGCAACTTGCGACAATCTTCTTTCTTGGTGATGAACCAGCCAATGCCTTTGCCCGGCATCCGGTCCCGCTTGTTTATGACCAGACATTGGATAGGAAGAATCGTTTCCTTCCAATCCTTGGACAGGGACTCAATTGCCGTGCCTACGTATCCCAAGACATAGTTGAGACTGCGCTCATTCGCCATCCCAAGCTCCGGCGCAAAATCCGAATAGTACAGGGTCGCACTTTGCGATGCCTGCCTGACCAGCAAGGGAAGGGCGGCTCGGGCTCGCACTTGATCCAGCTTGTCCCCAGCCAGATTCTTTGCAACCGATTGTGCGTTTTTCGCTATCTAGCGGCGCTCTTCTCCTCTGATCAGTACGCGCGCTTGCGGTCAAGGCGCCGGAGACGCTTGGCTGGCAATCGAAAGCGGGCTAATACCGAGACAGCATTGGCGGCAGCGGCTATCGGCCAACCATCAACAGTTACATGTACGGGGATGCTCGAGCAATCGCCAAGATTGCTCTGCTCGATGGAGACCAGAGCCTGTCGCAGCATTACGAGAACAAGGCCGACAGGCTGGGTGCTTTGGTTGAAACCTCTTGCACTCGACGGCCTTCCCTATCATGGACATCTCCCGACCATCCTGTATGATCGCGACGGCGCCAGATTATCACAGAGGTTCGGTCCTTCAAGTATTCTGTGACGGCCATTCCACTGCCCATGAGAACAATTGATGACGGTCACAGTGTCGTTGCCGCGCGAAAATCAGCCAGAGCGTCCGAGGAGGGTATCAGCGGGACGGGGCGAGATGCCATGAAAATGCTCTTACACGCCATCACCCAGCATCTTCCCGGTTCAGGCCGCTTCCTCTGCTTCCTGGGTCGCCGCCCGCCACCAACTTGGCAGTATTCCTTCGTTCCTGCGACAAACTTACCGATTTGAGAACCGAGAACGAAGGTGGTGGTCGACTCGACTTCCTACCGCACGGCGCGCCCGATCATCTGGACAGCACGCAGGCGTCTGCAGCTCGTACCAAGCCCGGATCCGCAAGACCGGCGGTCATCTGCTCGGCCAGGTTGTCATCGGGCGTCAGGATGAGGCGCCTCGCTCATATTCGCCGAGTGTGGCGGCGTCACGCGGCTCGGCCAGGAACGCTTGTTTTCAACGAGTTGAGTACTATCTACAAGAGATTCCCCCAAAGTCGTATCCACATTCAGGCGGCTGGACCGAGCAATATTGCTCGATGGGCAGTCATTGCCATGCTATGATTTTGTGATCTACAGGTACATGCAGTGTCACACGGTCCAACTCCCTTAGATCGGATCTCGGAAGCGGAAGCAAATTCGGAATTGGTGATCGATCCCCGGTGGCAGTTGATCGAGAAGATCACCGCCAGCCCCTCGTTCCAGAAATCGGCGCGCATTCGCGATCTGCTGCGTTACATGGCCGAGCGAACCTTGCGCGGCAATGCCTCGGACCTGAGCGAGCATTGCATCGGAAGCGCTGTTTTCGGCAAGGCGCAGAACTATAGCGTCGCAGAAGACAGTTCGGTCCGCGTGCACGTGCGTCAGTTGCGGCTGAAGCTTCACGAATATTTCAGTGGAGAGGGCGCAAACGAACCGTTCATCGTCCAAATTCCGAAGGGCTCATACGCCATTGTATTTCGACCTGTAGAACGGCACTCTTCCGCGCTCGCGCCCACCCCGGCACCCCCCGCAGCAGAACGGCCCTGGCAAAAAGTTCTTCCCTGGGGAATGGCGACGTTCTTCTTTTTCACGACTCTTTCCGTATGGTACTTCCGTCCTCACGCACCGGTCCCCACGCCCGCGCCCGCTTCGTGGCCCCTTTCGGAGCTGTTCGGTTCGGGCAATCATCAAGTGCAGGTGGTGGTTGCCGATGCTAACTACGGCATGACCAGGCTGTTGGACGAGCACCCAGTCACCCTCGACACTTATTTGGGACCTTCCTACCGCAATGGCCAGGACCTTATGGACGCGCACCCCACGGAGCGCGAGATCCGGATGATGCGTTACTTGTCGGGCTCACTGCTCACGTCGTACGCCGACCTCGTTGTTGTGAGCACGTTATTGCGCGTGGCCGGAGCCGACCGCGACTCGATCGCTATCCGGTCGGCACGTGAAATAAGGCCTCGCGATCTCGAAGATGGCAGTTTCGTCTTTGTAGGCAGTCCGAGTTCCAATCCCTGGGTCTCCGAATTTGAAGGAAACCTCAACTTCCAGGAACGCGAGGGCGTGGTCGGGGAAAGCATGAAATTCTTTGAAAACATGCATCCGCGGCAGGGCGAAATGGAGAAATACCAGGGGCTGCAATTCACCGGAAGCTCAGGCGAAGACTTCGCGACCATCTCGCTCCTGCCCATGTCGAACGGCCACAGAAATGTCTTGATCCTGCAAGGACTGCAACAGGAGGGCACCGAAGCGGCGGGTATTTTTCTGGCGGATGCCGGAAACCGTCAGAAGCTTGAGCGGGCATTGGGAGTGACAAGCGAGACAACTCAGCCCGTCTACTTCGAAGCACTTATCCGCACTCAGGCTGTTGCTGGAGCGCCCAACGCCACTTCCATAGTGGCAACTCGGCTGATTCATCCATAGGCGCGGCTCGGCAACTCTCAGGCCTCAGGCGAGGCTGCGCGTTTCACATGTAAAGCGATTGATGGCCGATGTTTTGCCGTGTTAACCTCTTGCAACCCCTCACATCAATGTGAAGAATGGGCTGTGCTCAGATACGCTCCCGCGCTGCGCCCGAAGGGCGCCGCATGTGATTGACGCTGAGCAATTGAAGAGGACATGAATGGCAGACCAGACGGCGGAATCCACCGAGGTGCAAGGGCAGACCAGTCGCAGAAATTTTATCGCCGGAGCGGCGGCAGCGGGTTTCGCCAGTTATTCACGAACGTTGTTCTCCATGCCGGGGGAGCCCGACGGATGGAACGGACTGCCGGCTCGACCGGACCAGAAGCCACTGGATTTTGGCAAGGTGGCCGAGGCATTCGATTCCTATGTCATGGATCCTCTACACAGGGTCAATCTTCGCGACAAGACTGGCCGCCAGTATTTCGCTTCGGCGCTGGAAGCCACTGACGATGGCGGATTGACATGCTACGGTCCCGTGGCTATCGGAAAGGAGCTGCGGGGCAGCGGCCTTGCCGAACTGGCGCGTTCCTTAAAAGCGTACTTCAGCGAATCCTACGGGGTGTTTCTCGACGTCCCGGGAGCGACCCTGTGCGAGTACTGGTACTTGTTTAACGTTAATTCGCTGGCTTTCGCGTCGATTCAGACGCGTTTTGCCCGCGATCCCGAGTGGCTGGCCAGGGTTGAGCGCGCCGCCGCGAGTCTGCGCAATATGGCGCATCAGATCGATTACGATTTCAACGACCAGGGTTTCGACTACGCTGCGGGCAAACCTTTTACCCGGCGGCAGATTTATCGCCAACCCGACGCGGTGGGCGGCTACAGCTACGTCATGCTGCTCGCGTGGAAGATGACCGGCAGGGATAACTATCTCGCCGAGGCCAAGACGGCGATTGATCGTTACACGGCATTCCAACAGAATCCGTGGTACGAGGTTCCCTCCGGCGCAATGGCCGTGCTGGCAGCTGCGCGCATGGAGGCAATGGGCTACCCCGTCGATACCCGAAAGACGCTCGGCTTCGTGCTCGATGCCAAAGTTGGGCTCATGGCCAGCGGCAAATGGGGATCTCTCCCGGTCGATGGCCTGATGGCGGGATTCCGTACCGAACCCCCCGGCCAGGCATACAGCATGGAGTCGATGGTTACCTTGCCATATCTCATGCCCGCGTTGCGATTTCGCCCCGACCTGGCCGCTGAGGTGGCACGGTACGCCTTGAATGCTGCTGCCAACCTGCGTTGGTTTTACCCAGAGTACCTTCCCCGGGAGAATCAGAGCCGCCCCGACCTGCCCCCCTCCGTTCCTTACGAACGACTGGGCCGTGAAGCCCACGGAAAAACGCCCTATGCGGAAGGCGATTTTGCGGGCCATCGTTCTGTATACGGTGGCGCATACGCGATGTGGATGGACAGGATTGTTCAGCCGCAGGAAGATCCTTGGCTGCTTCGCTGGGATCTGACCGCGACGAACTTCCTTGATCGCGATCTTCCGCCCACGTTTCTTTACTACAATCCATTTTCGAAGGTGAAGCGAATCGACCTCGAGGTGGAAGGTGAAGCGCGCGACTTGGCGCACGGCCGAATTCTGCCGGCTCACCAAGGCCGTGTCCAGCTGATGCTCGGCCCTGAAGAAGCTCGGGTACTTGAGATTCTGAAGTAAACTCGTCTACCGGGAGGGAGCTCGCATGGATTGCCTGCACCGTTTGAAGATTGAACAGCATCTGCGTTGCTGCAGCATTTGCACTGTGCGCCCTCCTTTCGTCCTCTCAGACAAAGTTCGATGAAAATGTCAGCTTGGAGCTCGATACCCGCACCCAATCGGTGTGCAGCAGAAATTGCTGCGGCATACCAACATCTTCACCAACGCGAAGTATGGCGACGCGCCGATGGAATCCAATCGCAAGCAAAACTCAGTCGTGGTTCGCCGGGGTCGGGCAATGAGTAATTCAGAGGAAACCGCAGCCGGAGTCCCTCATCCAGAATTATGTTGGCCCGGATCATGCTTCACTACTTGATTGGAGTTCCACGTATCGAGCAACAAGGCGAAGCGCAACTGCATGACCGAGTGTGGGGAGGAAGCGTGGAGCGAAGCTGCGGTTCGGGATTGCAGGAATTCTTCGGCAGTGCCCTGACGGCAGGCATAACGGAATTTAACATCGGTGCATTTCAATAGGGCATTTAGGCGTGTCGGCTTCATCGTCGCCTCTTCCAGCTGACGCTGCTGGCCTGCTCATGCAGCCGGTCGCGGGCACGGTAGCGCTGGCCGTATTATGCGGCGCGGACTGAAAACGGCGGACAGTTCGCCCGCAGTCGAACCGGGTCACCTGTCCAGCTGGCACTCTCAGGGTCACTTTTGGACAAGCAAACTACGGAGAAGTCTATGAGACGAAAGTTCGCGCTGCTGCTCGCAGGATTCCTGTTTTTGGCCCCCGCCTGGTTGCACGCATCCACGTATTATGTCGATGCACGGGACGGGAGCGATTCCAACCCCGGAACCTCGCCCGTTGCTGCCTGGAAGACGCTCGAAAGAGCAAATCGAAGCCGATTTCAGCCAAGCGATTCCATTCTTTTGCGCTCTGGGTCGCGCTGGCAGGGCCATCTGGTTCTCACCGCCTCCGGAACGGAAGACGCCCCGATCCGCGTGGACAGGTATGGTAGTGGACCTCTGCCTCGCATAGACGGCAACGGATATGTAGAAAACGTCGTCGAACTGGTCAACGTTCAGTACGTCGAAGTGCGGCATCTGGAGATCACCAACCACGGGCAGCCGCTCGCAGTGCGCCGGGGGGTGCTGATTGCGGCAGACAACTACGGAACAGCGCACCACGTCATCCTCGGCGATCTCTACATCCACGACGTGAACGGAACGGACGAGCGCAAGGATAATGGCGGTATTGTTTTCCGGACAAGCGGTGATAAGATCCGGAGCCGGTTCGATGGTCTGCTCATCGAGCGCAATATCGTCTGGAAGGTAGATCGCACTGCCATCGCCGGAGAGAGTTCCGAGTTCAGTCGGACGAAGTGGTTTCCCAGTCTTCACGTGGTGATTCGCGACAATTTCGCGGAGGACATCGGCGGGGATGGCATTGTTCCATGGGTCACGGATGGCGCGCTCATCGAGGGCAATATCGTGTTGAGCTGCAACCAGCGTGCGAATACCTACGATGCGGGGATCTGGCCGTGGAGCACGGACAACTCTTCTTTTGTTCTGAACGAGGCGGCCTATACCCGGGGCACTATGGATGGCGAGGGGTTCGACTCCGATTTCAATTCGCGCAATACGCATTTTTTCTACAACTACAGCCATGACAACGACGGCGGCTTCATGCTCATATGCACGCCTGGGCGACGCAATGCCCTCGAGAACATCGGAAACACTGGAACAGTGATTGAATACAACATCAGCCGCGACGATCATACTCGGACATTTAACCTGAGCGGCGCCGATCAAACAACGGTGGCGCACAATGCGATATATACCGCGCTGCAGGATCAAGTGCAGATCCTGCTCGTCGGCAACTGGGACGGCTGGTCAAATGGCGCCGTATTTCGTTCCAACCTTTTCGATATTGCCGGTAGAGGGAGCTTTGGCCACGAGTTAAAGCACAACCTCGATGGAACTTACGAAATCGGTTCAGGGTGGGGCGGAGCCCAAGATATCCGTTTCGAGGGAAATAGGTACTTCGGCCAAACAAAGGATATTCCGCAGGATGCGTCCGCGATCATCGACCCGCACTATCGCCAGCCCAAGCTCGATTGGAGTGAGCCTATCTTCGACCCGGAACACCCGGAAACCTTTCCGGCCTATCTGACCGAGCACCACCAATGGATGCTAAACCTGTTCACCAGCCAGTTCGGTGAGCCGCCTCACCTGGATGAGCATAGCGCCGGCGGGGCCCAGGAAGGCAGTCATGCTCAATGAGCGCGATTGCCGGGACGAGTCGACAGTACCTTGGCGTATCGGATCACCGGCTCGGCGCCCGCCGCCAGAAGCTCAAATTTGGAATGAGCGGTATCGAGAAACTGAATTTTACACATCTCCACTCGCCGCAACCAGCTTGTGACGGGAATTGCGCCCGCTAGAGAACGACCATTCTGGGCGCACAACACGTCCCAGCCTGCAGCAGGGTTTGCTCGCTTTCGCTGGCGGCGCCGCTGGAGCTCGACTTAAATGAGCGGACTTTCGTTCAACTCGCCGCCATGCTCGAGAGCCTGAACTGCCTCGCGCCCTCAATTTGTCGCATCAGACAAAGGCTTTCCTTGTCCACAAGGGGCCCGGTAAAGCTGAACATACATCCAGCACGATGTAATTACATTGTTAAGTCCTTTTGTTCTTTAAACGCAATCGAATATGCTCCTTGAAATGTGCAGCGAAGTTACGCTTGCCGGGCCTACGGGAGACGTTATGAGGTTTGTCAGGAGTTTACTTGTTGTGGTTGGGCTTGTCCCGTCTACTCTATTCGCGCAGCAACTGTCGATCCGGAGAGTCCAGTCGATGCCAAATCGACCGCAGCCTTATCTCATGCGAGACTGGCAGAAGGTGGCCCGGGACTACGATGCTCTCGTCTTTGACTACCAGGCCAAGGGCCGCTTTCTGCCGCTCATCAAACCTGATCTGCGGCATGAGAATTATCCCGGTGAATCTTTTGCCCTTACAACATATATAGGATCAGATTCCATTGACCACGAGTGGCTTGGCGGCGAGGCCATCAACGGCATGGCAGCTGTGGTGAGCGCCAGCCTCGCAGGAATAGACAAGTCCCGGCAGGGAGGACGCAACTACGTATTGATGTGCCAGAAATGGTTCAACTCCGAAAACGGACAACATGTGTACCTGAACACATCGCACTCCACCACGGGAGGGTCCTTCTGGTACTCGCTCTTCCCCAATGTCCTCGCCTATCAGCTGAACTATCTATACCCCAATTCCGGAGAGTTACCCGAGCACACGATTGCCGTTGCGGACCGGTATTACGAGGCCTCTGTGAAGATGGGGGGACGCGAAGCCCCGTGGACAATTCCAGAATATAACTACAGGGGCTTCAACCTGATGACGGGAAAGCCGACGGAGACGGGAAGCTGGAAAGAACCCGATGCTGCGGCTGGGATTGCGTGGCTTGAGTACATGGCATGGGTACAGCACGGCACCCCGCGCTACCTGACGGGCGCAAAGTGGGGAATGGCGTATATCAGCAACCGGCCCAAGAATCCGTATTACGAAATGCTCTTACCTTACGGCGCCTACCTGGCCGCTCGAATGAATGCCGAACTCGGGATGGACTACGATATTCCCAAGATAATGAATTGGATTTTCGATGGGGACAGCGAATGCAGGCCTGGCTGGGGCGTTTTCGCCGAGCGTTGGGGTGGCTACGATGTCGATGGACTGGTGGGAAGCCTGACTGACGGGGGCGGCTATGCATTTGCCATGAACGGTTTCGAGCAGGCGGGGGCCTTGATCCCACTTGTGCGATATGACAAGCGCTTTGCCCATGATATCGGTAAATGGGCACTCAACCTCGCGAACGCCTCGCGGTTCTACTACGCGAATGGCCTCGATCCATCCCACCAGTCGAGTTGGGATTGGGCCACGCAGTACGATCCGAAGTTCGCGATTCCCTATGAGGGCCTGAGAAAAGAGAAACAGGGGTACGCAACACCGCTGTCGGATTTCCATCTGGGCGAGGGACGGATCGTTACGGGGAATTACACGTCACTGCGGCATGTCAATGATGGGGCGGCAGAAGTGATTGAAGAACAGTGCGCAGACGGACATCAGGGGCTTGAGCACGTGTGGGACTTTGACTTGCCAAAAGGGGAAGGCAGAGCTCTCCTAATGCAAGCCGGAGTGACTTTGAACACAAACAAGACGAACAGCTTCCGGATCTCCATAGCATCTAGTCCGGAAGGGCCATATAGCCCAGCGTTTGACATCGATAAGAGCAGTTCTTATTGGTACCAGATCCCGGATGCGGTGCATGGGCATATCTACGTGAAGGTGGAAAGTACCAACCGGACTATCCGCTCGCAGGGGCTCGACCGGATTTCAATCGACTCGCTGATACTGGGTTATCCGACTACGATTAGCCCCTATGCACAAGGAGATGAGCAGACCGGCAAAAAGCCGGGATCCACAACCGACTTCTCCCTTTACAGCGGATCTCACGTTGGAATCCTAGGGGGGATCATTCGAACGACCAACGTCAGCATGATCCTGCAGTTGGATTTACTAAAGACGGACTATTACCACGCTAGAGCCTATCCCACCTACCTTTATTACAACCCTTACGATATTGCGAAGGACCTTCAAATTGACGTTGGTCCGACACCTGTCGACCTCTACAACACCGTTGGCAGTGAATTCATCAAGCGCAATGTGACTGGAAATGCCAGCGTGAATATCCCGGCCGACACGGCCATGGTAATTGTCCTGGCACCGGTGAGCGGCCGTCTTATAAAAAAGGGAAGTCGCACCCTAATCAACGGTGTTGTGATTGACTATGGCACAAAGACAATCCACCGGCAGACTCGTTGACGAAAGGTCAGACTGTTCGATAACCGAATGATCGAGGTTTTCAACATTGCCCCGGGACTATGGTTCTCAACTCGAACACCGGCGCAACGGTCCAACATTCGACCAAGTCTAAACTTTTCAAAGCAGGGTCGTGAAACAGCCTCTTCACGCGTTCCGTTGCCGCAGGCATGATCCACTCCTACCAACCCACGAAAGGGGTATCAAAATGTCTCTTCGGGCCAGAACTCGGATGTCGAATCTTGAACGGATTATCGAGCCGTCACGCCGCAATTTTCTATTTGGCGCAAGCGCCACCGCTATCGCATTGGCGGGATCAGGCTCCCTGATTGCCGAAAATCCTGGCTCACAACAAGGTTCAAAAACGTTGGTCGCTGTTCCCAAGCAGGAGGATGCCGATCATACCTATGGAAGCCGCGAACAGCCAGAGTTGTGGAAGTACCAGTCCTTCAACATCGACCGTTGGTGGGGCGATTTTTCTCACGATCTACCTGACCAAATGGATATGTTTGCTTCTAACCCGTGGTCGATCGGGCCCTTCAAGAAGTATCGCGAGAACCCCGTACTTGCCCCGACCGCTGGCGCCTGGGATCAAGGAATCTTTAGTGGAGGCGTACATAATGGATCGATAGTAGTGAAGGATGGACTCTTCTACTACATTTATCGCGGCACTCGGCCAATCGATGTCCCCACGACAGGTGAAGTGGATTACGTTTGCGACATTGGTATTGCGTTGAGTAAAGACGGAATCCATTTTGCCAAGGACGAAGTGCATAGTCCACTTTTCCGGAAAGGGGAGGCACGCAAGTATAGCTACGAAGACGTGAACCTGGTGTCGCACGAAGGGATTTACTACCTATTCTGCAACCAATGGCTGTGGGGACATCAAGAGAATTACCGTGAAAATGGAACGTTTCTAGCTACGTCAACGGATCTTCTTCATTGGACCAATCGAGGGATCGTCTTCCCGAATGCGAAACGAACTCATCGCAACGGTGTAGTGGTTCAGAACGGTCACAACGAAGCCGTCAGGATTAATGGAAAGTTTGTCATGTATATCAATGATGGCCTCATCGCGTATTCAGACGACATGCTGAGTTGGGAGTCCCGCGAAAATCGCAACCACTGGCCCGGGGGGGAAGGTTGTTTTGCACTCGCGGAGCATAATCCCGATCGCCCGAAAGACATCGTGCTCTTTACAGGCGGTGCGCACACGGGACATTGGTATGCCGTAGGCGAGGTCCTGCTTTCATCGGACGATCCAGAAAAGCCGCTTGGTTGGCTTCCAAGGTCCCCACTCTTTGCCGAGGTGAAGTACCCCTATGAAAATGGATTCACAGCGGAGGCGCCGCACAAGCCGATCTCGAACTTTTCTGACTGCATCTTCTTCAACGGCTTGACTCGCCACGAGGGGAAGTGGTGGATCTACTATGGGGGGAGCGAATACTACACATGCCTTGCCACAGCTCTGGTTTAGATCTATACAGTCATCGACGGAACTGGCATCGGAGGAAAACAATGAGCGCCGAAGTAAAGATCTCCCGCCGCACCCTAGCCAAGGGACTGGCAGCAACAGCAAGCGCAGCGGGGCTTTCGCACATGTTGGGGGGCGAGGCCCCAGTTCCCTCGTCAGGCATTTCACGCGCCTGGAAGCAGATCCATCCCGGCGTTTGGCGGGCGACCATTGGCACACCGGAGCGCTTCTCCCCGGTTGCCACTCGACTGATACCTCCTCTGATAGCTGGCTTTGAGAAGCTGCCCCACGTCGATAACGTTCCTCTCCCCCCGGTCACCGGTAACCGGTCGGAGACGGGATACATGATTCAGTTGCCACTGCGGCCGGGAGAAGAGATCTTCGGACTCGGTCTGCAATTTTTGTCGTTGGCTCAGCGCGGCAAGAAGAAGATCGTCCGCGTGAACGCAGATCCGAGGATAGACACTGGCGATTCTCACGCTCCGGTTCCTTTTTTTGTGACAACTGAAGGAATTGGGATCCTGATCGATACGGCGCGTTATGCGAGTTTCTATTTCGGAGATGCGCGTCCCAGGCCGAAGCGGCCTGAATCGTCAGTGAGTGAAACCAATCCAGACCCGAATTACACGTCCAACCTGGAGGAGAGTGCTGCCGGACTAATCACTGTCGATGTGCCCCATTCGGCAGGCGTGGATGTGTATCTATTCGCCGGGCCGGACATGCTGAACGCCGTCAAGCGGTATAACGTGTTCGCAGGCGGTGGAGTTGTGCCGCCAGAGTGGGGCCTGGGCTTTTGGTATAGACACGAAGCGCATGCGACCCAACAGAGCGTGCTGGCGTTAGCGAAAGAATTACGGGAAAGCAGGATCCCCTGCGACGTGATCGGTCTGGAACCCGGATGGCAGACCCACTCCTACTCCTGCACGTTTGTATGGGATGAAGATCGATTCCTCGACCCGGCAAGTTTTGTCCACACAGCGGCAACAATGAACTACAAAGTGAACCTTTGGGAGCATGCTTTCACTCATCCTGCATCGCCGCTCTTCCCGGAAATCCTGCCGTGTTCCGGAGACTTCGGCGTATGGGGCGGCCTGGTGCCCGACTTCGCTGGGGAGCGAGCCCGCGAAGCTTTCGGTGGATTTCATGGAAAGACTCTCATCGACATGGGCGTCAGCGGATTCAAGCTGGACGAGTGCGACAACTCTGACTTCACTGGTGGGTGGTCTTTTCCAGAGTGCAGCTCATTCCCATCCGGAGCCGATGGCGAACAAATGCACAGTGTATTTGGCCTGCGCTACCAGATGACCATCTGGGATCAATATCGCAAACGAAATCAGGATACCTATGGGCTGGTCCGTTCGAGCGGCGCTTTAGCTGCTCCTTACCCATTCGTACTCTACAGCGATTTATATGATCATCGCGGCTTCATCCGGGCGCTCGTCAATTCTGGGTTCAGCGGACTGCTCTGGTGTCCGGAGGTTCGGGACGCAGTAAGCGAGGAAGACCTGATTCGCCGATTGCAAAGCGTGGTGTTCTCTCCCCTGGCCATGGTGAACGGCTGGTACATCAAAAATCCGCCATGGAAGCAATTGAACGCGACCAAGAATAACGCCGGCGATCTGCTGGAAGACTGGCAGAACCTTGAGGCTCGTTGCCGCGAAATTATTGGCTGGAGGATGCAGCTGGTGCCTTACCTCGCAACCGCCTTCCAGCGGTACGCTGAAGACGGTACACCGCCTTTCCGTGCCCTAGTGATGGATGCACCCCAGCAAAAGCCGCTTCACGCAGTCGACGACCAGTACATGATGGGCGACCGGATGATGGTGGCGCCCTTGTTTGCCGGAGAGCCGGGCCGTGAGGTTGTGTTCCCCGAAGGCAACTGGCACGACTTCTGGACTGGCCAAACGCTGCAGGGCAGCACAGTATTCGTGCCGGCCTCGACCGAGCGGATTCCGGTGTTTGTCAAGGGCGGGAGCATTGTGCCCTGGGCGGACATTGGACTATTCGCCGGCGCCCCGGAAACGCGCCGTCTTACGGTGCGGGTTTATGGCGACGGCTCGTTGCCTTTCGCCATTCGCGACGGCGAAAGCACCCTTCGTCTCCACTGGGAAAACGGAACTGGAAGAATGGAAGGAAAACACGGCGAGTATGAGATCTACGCATGGAAGCACATGGTCTGATAGCGCGACTTTTGGTTACGAAAGCGTAAGCATTTCAGATCGCCGAAATGAGTGCTGTTACAGGTGACCTGACCCAAAAACTTCGTCCTATTTGGTGTGTAAAACCATAACCGGCGACCGCAAGATCAACACAAAAACACCCTCTTCCTTCTTACGGACGGATTACGGACTATCTTGATCTGCTGCCCCAGGTCCGAGGTTCCCATTTGAGAAAGGGTCGGTTCCAGTTCACGGCCCAGTTAACGGTGTTGCAGGAGTCTGCGGCTGGAAACTGGCCGCTCTCTCTCGTTGTTTGCGGAGCGCCTGGTCGCGTTGCGCATCCCCCAGCGTATGGGTTTGCTGTGCCTCTTGTTCGGCTCTCGAGTTCATGTCCAGATGCGCATAGACCCTGCTCAACTGGTAATGGGCGGGTGCGGATTGAGGATTCAACTCGATGACATGCTCGAGCGCCAGGCGAGCCTGCGGCCAATTCTGTTGCGACACATAGAGTTTGCCTAGTTCATAAAATGGACCAAGGGATTTGGGCTCGAGTCGCGCTGCCTTTTCAAGGGCGAGAATCGCGTCTTGCTCACGACCCAAGCGACTGGCCAACAGACCAAAGTGATACTCCAGCAGATAATGGCCATGGAGTTTGTCGCGCGCCGCTTCAAGGATGTGAATGGCTTCAACGTCGTTGCCCTGCCGCGCATAGGTCTGCGCCAGGCCGACATAAGCAGCATCGAGTTCGGGATTGGTGGCGAGCGCTACATGGAAGGCATTGCGCGCGGCGTCATAGTTGCCCTTGACCATTTCTACAGCGCCCATGCGCAGTTCGAGAGGTGCAGTTGAGGAGGTCTGCATCATGCCGGTTTGGACAACCTGGATCGCTTCTTCATAGCGGCCCAGATCCATCAGCAGACGCGTGTAATCGAGCGTTCGGTCGGGATTGGAAGGGTCGGCGGCTAAAGCGGCACGATAAGCTTCCAATGCAGCGGGCATATTTTGCTGCATCTCGAATGCCGAGCCAAGGAACATGAGTGTATCCACATTTGCAGGCCGCTCAGTGTGCAGGGCGGCCAGAAGCGTGGATGCCTCCGCGGACTGGCCGTCGTACAGCAACGTCAGGGCCAGGTTATAGCGGTTTTCCCAGGACGGATCGAGCGACGCAATGCGCCGGAAACAGTGGACCGCCTGACTATAGAACGCGTGCTGGCTGAGAAGGACAGCAATCGGATAATCCCTCGCTGGCGGGAGTTGATTTGCGCGCTCCATGCGCTCTATAGCGCTCGATGCCTCGTCCACATGGCCCAGGCGAATCTCTGCTTTAATCAGTCCGACGCTAGCTTCCGGATCGTTTTCGACTAACTTGCCAGCCCGAGATGCCTGCGCCAGCGCCTCGGCATCGCGGTTGGTGGCAAGTGCGAGCAATAACAAATAGTAGTGGGCAAAGTTATCCTCGGGCTCCAGGCGCGTTGCTTCTCGCAACTCGAGCTCCGCCTGGGTAAAATCCTTTGATTCGAATAGGTTAAAGCCAAGATTTCGGTGCGGTGTCGCTTGCGATGGGTCGAGGCGGATTGCGTTGCGATAGTGGTTGCAGGCTTCGTCGATGTGGCCAAGCTGGGTTTCTGTAATCCCCAGCAGGTTTTCGATAGTGGCGTTGCCGGGCACAATGCGATGTGCCTGTTCGAGCTTGATCAGGGCCTGATCGAACTGCCCTTCGCGAAAAAGCCTTACCCCTTCCTCCAAAGCGGTGGGTTGCGCACTCAACGAAGGCGTCAATGCAACAAAGACAAGCGGAGATGCAATGGACCAACGCCATTTCATCTTTTTGCTCCCTCGTTTGCAGCGTCATCGGGGGAAAGCGCTACCATTCTTTCGTTCTTGATGGCCTTCACCCGGGCAAAGGCCTGAACTGCTTGCGCGGTCTTGCCCTCGGCGCGAAAGACCAGCCCAAGCTGATAGTGCGCGGAGCCGTCCAGGTCATGCGCCAGCGCGCGATTCAGCATCTCCTCGGCGCGCGCGTAGTTCTTTTCGATTGCATACGCCCGGCCCAGTTGTAGATATGCCGGCCATAGATCGGGCATACCGCGGATGGCTAACTGAAGATGGGGAATCGCCTCCGCGGCGCGCCCTTGAGCCACCAGGATTGCGCCCAACTCCCCATTGGCCTCGGGATGGCCGGGATCGAGTTCCAATTCCTGCGCCAGTTCCGGAAGCGCATGCTCCACATCGCCGTGCTTCCAGTAGAGGTGCCCAAGCCAGAAATGAACACCGGGGAGATCGGGTCGCGCGGCGGCAACAGCGAGATATTCGGCAACAGCTTTGTCGTCCTCCTCCAAGCCGCCACGGGCTTCATTCGCCATGGTGATACCGGCATATAGCTCGCCGAGCATCTGATGGACGTGATAGGAATCCGGCGCGACCTCGATCATACGGGCAACCTGCGCCAAGGAAATCTGGTGGCGCGCCAGAGCCAGATCGTAACGAGCCATACGGTCGCGGGGATGGGTCGCAAGCCAGCCCAGAAGCAACGTTTCAGCATCGTCATGGCGATGCTGGTGCATGGCCGTCATCGCCCTGGCAAAGCCGCTTGCGGACGGGGTGGGGCTTGAGCGGTCAGGTCCGATCCTCTGGTACGCCTGCGCCGCACGGTCCTCGTCACCGCCCAGCGCATCTAAAGCCGCAAGAGCAAGCTCCTTGGGCGGGCTGTAAGTTGGGTCTGCCTCCAGCTTCCGCGCCGTCTCGCGACACAGCGATGGAAGTCCAGCGCCTGCCTCGCCGCTCGTCAAGTTACGGCCGACGCGGTCTTCTACCGGAAGCCCCAATGCGTCCATCGTCTCGCTCCGGTCGATTTCGATGGCCTTCTGAATTCGCGAAATGCCCTCCGACGGTTGCTGCATGAGGAGTAGCAACTCCCCGTCGCGGGCCAGCGCGGAAGCGGATTGCGGGGCAACAGCTATCACTTCTTCCAACTGCTCATGAGCCTCCGGCAGGTGCGCTTGCTCAAGAAGAACCGAGGCCAATTCCAAATGCGCATCGAGCATGCTCGGGGCGCGCTCGATGGCGCGGCGAAGATGGCCTTCAGCCTTGGTCCACTCGCCTTCCCCGGCATAAGTCGTCCCGTAGATCAGGTCGGAGAGCGCTGTCCCAGAGGACTCATCGAGCAACTGCTCGGTCTCCTGGGTGGCGGCCTTGCCATAAGCCTCGCCGAGCGCGAAGAGCAGATCTGGGTCGTCGGGAAACTGCGCAGCGGCTTTTCGCAGTTGAAGCAGGGCCGCATCCGTCTGTCCCGCATCCCAAAGCGCCGTTCCCAGCCAGCTTTGCGCCAGCTTATCCACAGGATCCTGCCGAATTGCCTCGCGCAGAAGCGCAGCGCCCTCTACCGGGCGATGCAACTTTACATTATCGATTCCGAGCCAGAGACTTACGCCGCGCATGCCGGGCCTTAACTTGGCCGCTGTAGACAAAGCGCAGGCGGACTCCTCGATTTTTGCTTGCGCGTAGTAAACCAGCCCAAGGTTTATGTACGCCTCGGGTATTCCTGGTTGAAGGCGCAGCAAGGTCTGGTATTCACGCACCGCCGCGTCAAGCATGCCTTGCTGCTGATCTTGTTGCGCCGCTAAGAAGTGTCGCTGAACTGGGGAATCGGCCTGCTGCGCACTGCTCGATGGCAGCAGAATACCGGCAAAAACAACGATGCCCGGAAGCGCAAGAACACGGTATGGAAGGAGGGAAAACATAAGTTGACCTTATCTCCCGGGCCTCTGTGAAGAGGCTCGGGAGAGTTTGGTTGTTTTCAAACGTCCGGCGTAACAGGGCTTACTGGCGTGGTGGCGTCAGAATTTGATCCGCAAAGAGCCCTGCATGTTTCTCGGGCCATAGGCAAGGCCCGAAGCGTTCCCGAAGTTTGAGTTGGTGTTGACCAGCGGACTGCAGGTTTGTGTAGCCGAGGTGCTGCAAGTCGCTGAGGTGTCGAAGCCGGTGAAGCGGTGCCGGTTGAAGATGTCGAAGAATTCGACGCGAAACTCGGTGTGGACCCTTTCCGTGAACATAGGAATGGCCTTGGTGACGTTGAAGTCCTCGGATTTGTTGAAGAACTCGCGGATGCCAAGGACTTTGGGCGCGTCGCCAAAGGTGAAGTTGGCCGCCGGTGTAAAGGCAGCCTGGTTTAAGAGGCGGCTCTGGCCCCAGATATACTTGCCGTGCAGCGCGCCAACTTTCTGTCCGGGAACGATGTTGGCGCGGCTGGACGATCCGGTTGCTCCCTCGCCGCCGGCGAAGATGCCTGAGGTCCAGCCAGGCGAGGTAACGCTGAGTGGGGTGCCGCTTTGGTACTTCTGGACGGCGGCAATTTTCCATCCACCGGCCACCACGTCGACGGCTCCGCCATGATTGGCGAATTGCTTGCCTTTGCCGAAGGGCAGATCGTAAGTCCAGGCTAGGACGACGCGCTGCGGGATGTCGAACTGACTGAGGGCCTTCTCGACCTTCAGATTGTAGGTGTTCAGTGCGCCGGTATTGTCGTTGCCTTCCCAGCCTGCCTCGGTCGGATACTCCGAGTCGGCATTGGTGATGTTTTTCGACCAAGTGTAGCTGGCCAATACTGTCAGTCCGGCGCTGGTCCGCTTGGTGACCTGAGCCTGAAGTGCGTGGTAAGTGTAATCGCCGAAGGGATCGTCCATGGTCGCTGAATCCACCGTGACGGTTCCATACTGCGGGAAGGGACGCAGGGCCTGAGAGACGGTGCCGGCAAATCCGGCATACGGCGCTGGGACCGCGGACTGGCCCGCGCAAGCCGGGCTGGTCGCTTGATCGGCAATGTTGACTTGAAGACATGCGCCTCGCGCCTGGTTCACGGGATTTCCCTGATTGGGGTCATGCAGGAATGCCTGCAGGTGGTCGCCATGAGCGCCGACGTAGGCCACATCCACAATGGTCTGGGAGGGCAGCTGCCGCTGCACATCGAGGGTCCAGTTTTGGATGGTGCCAGGGCGGTCGACCTTCGACTCGAGGAAGAGGGCGTTGCTTTGCCCGTTCATGACCGTAGGGTCGATGAAGGGTGGCAGCTTGCCGGGGTAGGCGGTGATCTGTGAGAGCACAACCGTCGGGGTTTGAATGCTGGCCGGGGTGGGGTACGTGTAGCTGGAGAAGAAGCCCTGGCTGTCGTTCTCGGCAAAGCCTCCAACGCGTTGGGTGGAGAAGTAAATGCCGTAGCCGGCGCGGATGACCGTGTTGGGATCAAGCGAATAGGCGAGACCGACGCGTGGGCCAAGGGCCTTCTTGAAGATCGACTGTGGAGAGCTGCCGCCGAGGCGTCCCGAGCCGCTGCCTTCGAAGGCGTATGCGCCTGGAAGGTCGCCTGCTCCCGGGTTGGGCAGGGTTGGGTCCACATAGGACATGCGGTTCTGCGCCTCGGTCACCGGGATTGGCGTGTCGTAGCGCAAGCCAAGGTTGACGGTAAGCTTGTTGTTGATCTTCCAGTCGTCAGAGCCGAAGAAGGCAAAATACTTGACGCGGAATCCATTTATCTGCGGGATGGCTATAAACGCATGTGACGCCGCGCCGAGATAGAAGCTGGCGAAGCCGAAGCCAGAGTTGGTGTCGGCCGCACTGCTGGTGGGGCCGGCGTTGAAGTTGAACTGACCGGCGCTGCCGGTCAACAGGTTGAGGTTGAACTGCCCGGCGCGGAATTCGCCGCCGAACTTAAAGCTGTGACGGCCCTTCTCCCACGTGAACGCGTCGTCGTATTGGAAGACGTTGTCGTCGAAGAGGTTGTTGCCATCGCTGGGGGGGCTGATGCCATTGGCCGGATAGTTGTAGGTGAAGACCGGGAAAACCGCGTCGCCTACGCCCTTGAGGCCGAATTTGCTAGCCCAGTTGCCGTCGTATCCGCCCTCACCCGAGGTTTCATGCCGATGGCGGCGAGTGAAGCCGGCGTTGAAGTGGTTGAGCATGGTGGGCGAGATGATGAAATCATACCCCAAACGCACATACTTGTTGCCCTGGATGTTACCGCCGGTGTAAAGCGAGCCCAGTGAGGAAGTGCTGATGTAAGGCATGTTGCCGGTGAAGTAACTGGCTGTGATTTTGTTCCGTGCGTTAATGTTCTGGTCAATGCGTATGGACCACTGGTCGGCCTGTTCTTTGGCGGAACTGCTGACTGGCATGTTGAAATAGGGGCTGGTGGCGCTGGAGGGAGCCACGGGCATAACCTTTTGTGCGGCTGAAAACACCGGATCCGGAGACTCGGTGATTTTGTTATTGGGATAAGCTTGGCAGGGATTTCCTTGATTAATGCCGGTGCAGGTCGTGTAATCGTAAAGGATATGGGCCTGGAAGTCTTGGCCGTTAACGGTAATAGGGTTTTGAACGGACGAAAAGTCGCCACCGAGCATTGCCTGGGTGGGTGCCGATGCCAATGATTTGCCGCCATTGACTTGCCGGAAACCCTCGTAATTGAAAAAGAAAAAGGTCTTGTTCTTGCCGTTGTAAAGCCAAGGAACTCGCACCGGCCCTCCGACGCTTGCGCCGAAGTCGTTCTGGGTGTCGAGGGGCTTGGTTGTTGAATTGGCTCCGAAGACGGCGTTTTGGTAGTCGTTGAGCCAACTGTCGGCATCCAGGACGCGGTTCTTGAGCAGGTCGTAAGCGGAACCGTGAAAATCGTTTGTTCCCTGCTTGGAGACGAGATTGACCACGCCGCCGCTGGCGCTTCCAAACTGGGCGTCGAAGGTGTTGGTCATGACCTTGAACTCGGAGACGGCTTCGACACTGAAGCCATAGGTGACCTGCATGTTGGCCGAGGCGAGCTCAGTCGTGGCACCGTCTAGCATTATGTCGATACCGCCTTGTTGTCCGCCGCTGAGCTTGAAGGCTCCGGCGGGTGGCGAGGAGGGGTTGTTGGACATGGTGCCGGCGAATCCGGGCGAGAGTGCGGCAAACTCGAGGGGGTCGCGGATCTCACCGCCGAAGGGCAGAGGAAGCGATTCCAATACCTGAGGCGACATCGAGTAGCCCACGTCGGGAGACTCGGTCTGCAGATGCGATGCATCTGCGTCTACGCTGACAGTCTGTGTCGCAGAACCGACTTGCAGCTCGGCATTAACAGTCGACGTGCTGCCCACGCTCACTGTGATGCCGCTTTGTGTGTAAGACTTAAACCCCGGAGAAGTTACTGCCAGGGTGTAGGTGCCGGGCTGAAGCTCGGGAAATGTGTACAGGCCCTGGTCGCTTGCGATAGCTGTGTAGCGGCTGCCTGTATTTGTCTCCTTCAGAGTAAGAGAGGCTCCGGAAATGTTCGCGCCGGTCGTGTCCTTCACCGAACCGGTCAGGGTGCCTCTGCCTGATTGTGCCAGACCCGGGACGCAGGCGATTAACCCGATCATCGCCAGCAGCCAGACCGTCAGGCGCCACGTTCCTTGCGCGATTGGATTTGTATGCGACATTGTGTATCTCCTGTGAAAAATTGTTTTTAGGCCTCCATGGTGAGCCCGGTTAAGCTTGCGGCGGGGGTACTGCCTGCCGCTTTGAGGCCTTGAATTATCTGGCCAGCTACCCGGATGGATAACAACTGCAACAGCGCGATCGCCGGTAATGCATATTTGAGCGCTGCATTTCCAGACCATCCATAAGCGATGCCCAAGAATAATCCGCAGCCTAGGCAGCGCCCCGCGAACAGCCCGAACTCGTGGTTGAAGATATAGGTGTACTCCCTCCGGCCTTCCAGGTGGGAGACCACATCGATCACCTGCAACTGAATCGGAAAATAGGCAAGATCAAGAAGTGGCTTGGCCAGCAGCAGACATCCTATAAAGATCAGCACTCCCACGGCGTTGAAGAGTAAGGTGTCAGTGACGGCACCGAGAAAGAACACCAGAAGCCCGACAGTAAAGACTAGAATGCGATGCTGAGGCGCCGCGATGCGGCCGACGGTGTACAGGATGCAAGCCGAAAAGACGCCACCGACAGCCTGCGTGGTGCCCAGGGTTCCCTCCTGGCCAACCAGTAACATGATGAGCATGGCGGGCGCGGTGACGATGTATCCCTGGGCCAAACCCTTCAGCAGAGCCAGTTCGAGCATCCGCCACCACAGTGGATGAAATCGGAAGAACACGAAACGGGTATGCTCGGGGTTGCGAAATGTGCCGCGTTCGATGATGCCGGCCGCTAGCACCGTCAGGCCAAACACCACCATCGCGATGATGTGGTAGGCGCGGTCGGGAATTCCGCCCAGCCATCCATACAACGTCGTGCTGCTGATAAACCAGCCGATTAATGCGGGAACCACGACGGCGTCTAAAGTGGCAATGAAATTCTCCAGGCCGTAATAGTAGTTCCGGTTGCTGTCGTTGGTGGCGGTCAGCGCCAGGAATCCACGATTGGCCCAGAAGATGCCAGTGGCCAGCCCCATGATGAATCCGGAGGTTGCAACCCCGCTGGGCGTCAGGATGCTCAACTGCATCATCAGCATCATCGCCACGCCCGACAGTACCATCCCGGCGGCGTACAAATGCTTGACTCCAACGCGTCCCAGCATTTTGCCGTTCAAGTAGAAGGCCAACGGCGTGGCTGCATAGATCGACACCTGGTAGGTGACAACCTTGGCCACGGCATGAGAATTCCTCATGACATAGGCAGCTACGAAGATCTCGATCACAGGCAGGACAAGGCCATAGATCATGTTGGAAACCATCAGTACTTGCATGGAGCGACGGCAGCTAATAAAAACTTCAAACTCCTTGCGCAGGCGGTTCATGGTTTTGCCCCATGTGCTGGCGCGAGGGTGGCCAGAATGCTTTGGACAGAGAAATGCGCGGCGCAAATCACGCTGTCGGCCGCGCCATAATAAATGGTTACGCGATCGCCATCGACCAGGTGGCCATTGGTAAAGATTACCTGGCCGAAAAAGCCCTCCAGTTCATAGGGAGCCTGTGGCTCCATGATGGGAGCCTCAGAGCGGGCTAGTACCCGCCAGGGTTCGTCGAGGTCGAGCAGCAGCGCACCAAGACAGTAGCGATTCTCCTTCGTCGCTCCATGATAAATCTCCAGCCATCCATCGGCGGTTCGTATGGGTGCCGCTCCGGCGCCAACCCGTGCGCTGTCCCAACACCCCTCGCGGCTAAGGGCCACGCAGCGGTGCCTGCCCCAGTGAACGAGGTCGGGCGACTCGGCCAGCCAGATGTAGTTGCCGCCCAGTTCCGGACTGCTGGGACGGTGCAGCGCATAGTATTTGCCGCCGATCCGTTCCTCGAAGAGCGCGCAATCCTTGTTGTGAGGTGCAAAGATCATGCCCACATGCTCAAAGTCTCTCCAGTCCCGGGTGGTCCTTAGACCCACTCCCACGCCATTGTTGGAGACCTGCGTATACGTCAGGTAATAGGTTTCATTGATTTTCGCCACGCGGCAGTCCTCGATGCCGTATGTTTCCAATTCCCCTGCCCCCATCAGGGGTTGGCTCTGCTCCGGCTCGGCGAAAGAAATGCCGTCATCGCTCGTCAAGAGGCGAAGATGAGAAAGGGTTGTCAGGTAGTCCCGTCCGTCAAAATGAATAACGCGGGGATCGCTCAGGTCGAGTCTAGGATCGTCCGAGTCGAATGCAAGCACCTCAAGCCGGCCCCCCGCGCTCAGAATGGGGAACGAGGTCTTGCCTGGGAGCTGAACCGGGCGCTCCGCCACCCGTACGAGCAAGCACGTCTTGTTCTGGTAGCGGAACACTCCCGGATTCAGCAGGCATGTTATTTCCATGCCCTCAATGCAAGGTTGAAGATCCCGCGGCTTGAGGATGGGATTTTCTATAAAGCGTTGTGCAAGATCGTTCATCGTGGGCCTTTGCAGCTTTCGAAAATGGAGCTTTCTTGCTGGCGTTTCGCCACGCAATAAATTGGGTTTCGGAAACATTGGCAAGCGTTGTGCAAAGCAGGCCCCGCTGAAAAGGGACTTACAGCGCAAATCTTTGTTGCCCTGTGCGATTTACATGTGATTCGCACAAAAAAACAGACAGGAACACATGGATTCAGGGCGCAAGCGGGCCAACAAATTGCTGGTTTGTTCTGGCTGCGGTGCACCGAGGGGCAAAATCGTAGCTAGTTATGAGGGAGAGACGCGCGCTCTGCCTCGTTTTGAGTACCTGACTACGTTTGTGGTGGAGTTATACCGGGTGCGCAGTCCGGATTGCGGCGTGAAGGCGGGAAAAGTGCCGCTGCTTCCTGGAAAAGCGGTTTCAGCAAGTGTTTCGAGGATGCGTGGGCGAGGCCCGTGAAAGCGCGGCAGCCAGCCGGGTAGCGCGACAGTTTGGACTGTCGGCGAGTAAGTTGCGAGCAATCGGACCAGCGGTATCTCAAGCGCTGGTCCGAGACGCTGCGCAAAGCGGGCCTTGCGGCAGATGCGCGTTCATTGTTGTCGGTCGAATATCATGTCTATAACAAACTCAAAGCGGCAAACGTCCCCGCAACCAAACTGGCGGCCGCACTGACGGCGGCAGTAACAGTTGTCAATCCGGCGTCCGGCGTCGGCTCGTCCAACTTGGTCGAGTTCGACTAGCGGCAGCAGACTTCAATGAGGACGGAAAGCTAGACCTTACAGTCGCTGGCGGTGCCGGACAGCTCTGCTGCATCGGTTTTCAAACCCAAAATCAATAGAAAACACCCGTGTTCTTGGTGCCCGGCACCGCTGGCGGGCAGTGCAGCCTGTCCAGCAATAGCCCGATCCGGGCAGAGACTGACGTTCCAGTGACGATGACCAAGTTCAACTCGATTCGGTCAAGAGATTCGCTTCTTGGGATAAAGCTTGCGTACGACATTTCCAGTTGCCTGATTGCTTCACATCTCTGGCGGCGATCAACGACAGCAGGTTGCAGCCAGTTCTTTAATGGGCCTCATCCCTTGCATCTACCCGTGCCCGCTCAAGAGCCATCGCTGCAATCTGTCTGCCCGGAACACGGAACAGCTTGGAATGATGGCAAAATACAACAAATTCCAACTCTGCTTAGTTCTTAGCAGAGTCCTGCATTGCGGCTTGTTCGAGGGCTCTTTCGGCCGTCGCTGAAATGAGACCATCTTTCAGGTCAATAGACCATGCATGGGGCCGGGGAAGGAAGAAGGCGCCACCGCCGATTTGCACGGGGAGCCACACATATCGCGAATCCCACAGCGCGGTAGGGTTCCAACGATCACCGGCGTAGATGACAGCTGTGCCCTTTTGTCCAACCACTCGAATAAGCATACCGGACTGCGAGTCGTAAGTATTCGTCTCAGGAGGAGCGATATTACGTACAGATGTCCACGGACCGTCCAACCTGGATGCCGTGGCAAAAACATTGGGGTTGGGATTCCATCCAGTCAAATGCGAGCCGATCACATAGTACAAGCCCCCATAGCGTACCAATGCGCCACCTTCCAGCGGCTCATGAATAAGACACACTTCTTTGACGACGTCCAGGTAATCATCGCTAAGACCTGCAATGTAAAACCCTCCTGAGGGCCGCGATTCAAAGATCAAGTACACCTTGCCATCGTCGTCGACGAATTCGCCGATGTCGCGACTCTCCATGCCCAGGGGACGGAAGCTCCTTTGATATCGATATTGCCCGTCAACTTTGTCGCTGACTGCGACCGCGACCCGAGCAAAAGAGTAGTCAGAGCTGTCGATATGAAGGTACATGACATACTTCCTGCTCTTCGCGTTGAAGAAGAGCTTTGGCCGCTCCAATACCCACCCTGGCCCAAGTCTTTCCCGATCCTTCGTTACGAGGATGTGTCCTCGGAAACTCCACTGAACTAAATCCTTGGACGAATAGCAAGAAATATAGCGCTTGTTCGGGTCATTCCCTTTACTCCGATCCTCGCCGACCCAGTAATAAAGATCCCTTACCTTTATCACAGCGCCGCCATGTGCTTGAATTTCTTGACCGCGGTCGTCGAGCCATACGTCTCCAGGCCTGATTACGTTCTGCTGCTCGCTCTTGGCTGGGGCCGATGCGACACTCGCTGCGCATAGAACACAGGCAGCGATGCTTTTCCAATGGGAGTTTACCGCCTTTGCAATCAGACGATGGGAAAAGACCGTCGCCCGCAGCCGGGGACCGCGCAGCCTATGAACATATAGCGCAGCAAATGGATATCCCCGTACTCGGCAATTAGGGACATTAGCTGCCATATGATTTGGTAATTGTACTAACATTGCAACTTCCTCCTGTTGTTTGGTTGTGTATGTGCGACTACACGGACGACGCCCTGACCTTCTTTCATTGCAGTGGGGCGAGCAGCGCTAATTTGAAAAAGCAACCTTCGTCAACTCCTGATCCTGCACTCCGAACACATCGGGCCAGGTAATTGCCTGTCCCCCAAATTGCAAACTTGAGCTAGCTATTCCAAGAACTCGGTCGCTGTTGCGATTGCTTAGCTTCTTATACCCGCCCTGAGTCGCCTCGATGCACCACAACTGGTCCGCGCTTCCCGTATATTGCGTTTGAATTAGCTGAGATCCCCAAGCCGCGCTTCCGGCAGGGGAGACACCGAGTGCCAGACCGCTGTTTCTGTTCACAAGACGATAGAAGCCGTCCCCATTGGAGACAAATTGCCATTCCTGAGGGGACGTTGGAGGACTCTGAGGAGCAGCCAGCCCAGCCGCTGCTCCCGACTGGGTGGAATCGTTGAGGATTCCGAGAGCCAATCCACCCTTCCTGTCGAGAATCTGGTAAATGATTGAAGATGTCACCGGGGCTGGATTCGCTCCAGCGTTGAACTGCATCAGCCAATACTGCGAGCCACGCTCTTGATAATCGCTATCCGCTGTATACAGGCGAAACGAGGCTCCCGTGATTCGCCGGTCACGGAGATTTACGCTGTCAACGGGCCAGTTGTACCACTCCAGCGACACTCCTGGATTTCCAAGGTCCTGCCATGCCTGTAAGGAGAGATCCGAGGATAGAAATAATTCGCCATCAAGACCTCGGAGGCCTACATACCCCGCCCAGGTGGGCATTCCACCATACAAGAAAGCTGTCGCCGTTTGTGAGTGCATCTTCCTGTCCACCTAGGCCCGGCTGACTAAAGGCGCCCTGATACCACTTTGTCCACGTTCCCGGAGCCATCGGTCCGCTAATGGGGGCTCTCGCAACATAAATATATTCCGTGCCAGACTCAGTCACCTTATCGAACCAGGCGGACATGTAATAGAGATAGAAGTATCCGGTCGCGGAGTCGATAAACAGCTTCGCGTCTCCATCGCCATAGTAGTAAGTACTGCCCGGATACGCTACGTTGGTAGCTTGCGTCGGATAATAAGGCGTGATGATGTCACCCACAAGATGCCACGTTTTTCCTTGATTCACAGAGGTTGCCAAATCAAGGCGCCTAAAATGAGCGTTGGGTGCGCCATTAGGCCACATGCCGTAGTCGAACTCAATATGGACAATGCCATACCAAGCCCCTGTGGCAGGGTCGATCCAAGCTCCCTGTATCCAGTATCGGTCGTCGCCATTTGGCTGCGGAAACTGCCCAACGGTATTGAAGGCGTATGTTTCCGCAATGCGATCTATATCCGATCCGCTGTATGCGTGCCAGATGTTCACGCCATCGGAGCGGACAAGCCAGAACGTTCCATTACTGTCAAGAAGGATCGATGGACCGGAATCTGTCTGATCCACAGAGCCGACCGCAGTCATGCCTCCGACTGTCCAGTTGCTGGAGGGCAACACAGTCGGCATCTGCACAGCCCCGATGCCGCGGCAGCCTACTCCGATCGGGATCAGCAGCAGCCACAACAGGACCCCTAATGAACCGGCTTCAGCATGTTTCATTTTGAGTGTCCCGTTTGTCATTACGGCTGCCTAATCGTACATGCGGTTCCATTTTTCTTTTTCCCGGTGGCTCGCTCAGGACCGCGCCCTGATTGATGCCTGCGATTGCCCTGATTGGCGCGACGGCCGAATCCAAAAGAAAGATCCCCCGGCTTTGCCGGGGTGGCGGCAAAATATTGAGACTTCCGGGGGTATGTTCTCCCTTGAATTGCTGTGCTGCGGCGGTTTAGATGGCAGTACGAGGCTTTTGCTTTTGTTCTTGCTTTTGCTTCGGACGGTTGCGAAGGCCCCTTTGAGGGGCCAGCAACCGTGAAGCCACCGGCTCTGCCGGTGGATACTTACTTGCCCGAGGTGCTGATCCCCGTAACTGCGCGACTCAGAAGCAGTAGCGTAAGCATCCCAGACCCCAGCTCCGTCAGATCATCCCTGCTCCATCGCAACTCTGTTCAACCCTCGAAATAGCTTCTCGATGCCATCCTGATCGCACACTGGCGGTCCTCAACTCTACAAAGGCCACTGTATCGGACACGTCCCGAGACGTTTGCAACGGAGCTCTTATACTGTCGTAACTTCGCGGCTCATGATGTGCTATCGTATCCTCGCCGCTAAAACAATACTATTGGGCCTTCTGAAATAAGGAGGCCTGACCGCCTCTGGAACGGGTGAGCGAGACATGTACGCGCGCATAATCGAAGGGGGAACGAATGGGATTTGAATCGAAGGGGCTGACACTGCTGGGCCTGGCACTCTTGTTTGCCGCCGGCGCCGCCGGGGCGCAGGAGAAAACTGACGCGCTCAAGAGTGGATTCAAGAACCCGCCGGCCGGCGCGCATCCGCTCGTCTGGTGGCACTGGATGAACGGCAACATAAGCAAGGAAGGGATCAAACTCGACCTGGAGTGGATGCACAGGGCGGGCGTGGCCGGTTTCCAGAACTTCGACGCAGCGTTGGAAACGCCGCAAGTGGTTCACAAGCGCCTGGTCTACATGACGCCGGAGTGGAAGGACGCATTCAAATACGCCACTACACTCGCAGATCGATTGGGCCTGGAAGAAGCGATCGCCGGCTCACCGGGCTGGAGCGAGTCCGGTGGCCCGTGGGTTCCGGCAGCCGAAGGAATGAAGAAATATGTGTGGAGCGAGACTTCGGTCGAAGGCGGTAAGCCCTTCGCCGGCAAGCTGACGCATCCACCCACCAACAGCGGATCGTTCCAAACTATGAATGTACACGACGTAATGCAGGCACCGGCGGGCTCGGCGCCGATTCCACAGTTCTATGCGGATTCAGTAGTAGTGGCTTACCGTAGACCGAACGGCGATGTGCCCTTCGAGTCGCTCCAGGCGAAGATTACAGCCAGCGCCGGCTCGCCGGACTTTGCAATGCTTACAGCTGGAGACCTGGAAAAGACAACAAAGCTTCCGATTCCTTCAGAGGGCGCGAGTTCCTGGATCCAATATGAATTTCCTGCGGCGCAGACCATCCGCTCAGTTACGTTTTCCACCGTTGATCCGAGCGGAGCGGCTGCGCTGCTGGCGGGGATCACAACGCCCGAGAAGGCCTTAGAGGCAAGTGACAATGGGCAGGATTTCAGGATGGTGGCTAAGCTGGCCGGGGAAGGCGCGCCGCAAAACACGATCTCATTCCCAGCGGTAACCGCCAAATATTTCCGCGTAGTTTTCAAGCGGTATGCGCCACCGCCCGATTTGGCCAAGGATATAGATCCCAACTCGCCGGAAGTGAAGAAAGGTCCGCCGACTGACTATCTCATCGCCGAACTAGCTCTCAACCCTGGCGCGCGTGTAAACCGGTTTGAAGACAAGGCCGCTTTCTCTACACAATCAGATAACTATCCGCTTGCGACTAACCCGATTCCAGCGCCCGATACCATCGCCAAGGCCGATGTGATCGACCTGACCTCGAAGATGCGTCCCGATGGCAGCCTTGATTGGACACCGCCCGCCGGCAACTGGGTGGTGCTTCGCTTCGGGTACTCATTGCTGGGTATTACCAATCATCCGGCGACCGCCGAAGCAACAGGCCTCGAGGTCGATAAACTCGATAGACGATTTGTCAAAAAGTATATGGAGACTTATCTAGACAGTTACAAGGATGCGGTAGGTCCTACGTTAATGGGGAAGCGCGGCCTCCGCTATGTGGTCAATGATAGCTGGGAAGCCGGTTCGCAAAATTGGACGGATAACATGATCGGCCAGTTCAAGCGACTGCGCGGATACGATCCGTTGCCGTGGATGCCAGTGCTTGCAGGCCGAGTGGTAGACAGCGCTGAGACCAGCGACCGGTTCCTGTGGGATTTTAGAAAGACCATTGCCGACCTGACCGCAGACGAACACTACGGACAGTTGGAAGAGACGCTGCACGAGCGCGGTATCGGTCATTATGGCGAATCGCACGAAGAGGGCCGCGCCCTGATCGCCGATGGGATGGAAGTAAAGAAGTTCAACGAGGTTCCTATGAGCGCGATATGGACCCAGACGCTCGACGCGAGCAAGGACAAGGAACCCTACGGCTACAATGCGGATGATCGCGAATCGGCGTCCGTGGCCCATATTTATGGACAAAACATCGCGGCGGCTGAGTCGCTGACCACATGCGACTCGAAGTTCGCGTGGGCATGGTCACCGGCGACGCTGAAGCCAACTGCCGATCAGGAGTTACTCAATGGCATCAACCGCTTTGTCATTCACGAGTCGGCACATCAGCCGCTGGTGGACAAGGCGCCTGGCATGACGCTGGGGCCCTGCGGCCAATGGTTCAATCGCAATGAGACATGGGCGGAGCAAGCTGGTCCTTGGGTTGACTATATCTCGCGCAGCAGCTACTTGCTCCAACAAGGCCACTTCGGCGCGGACCTGGTGTATTTTTACGGTGAAGATTCCAACCTTACCGCCATCTTTTTAGAAAAAGCACCGGATATCCCTGCAGGTTACGCCTTCGATTACATCAATGCGGATGGGCTGATACATGAACTCAGCGTAGCTGAAGGCCGCATCAGGACAGCGAGCGGGATGAGCTATCGCGTGCTGGGGCTCGACCCATATAGCCGGCACATGTCTTTGCCGGTGCTACGCGCTATTCACAAGCTTGTGACAGAAGGTGCAGTCGTTGCTGGACCTAAGCCACTGGACGATCCAAGCCTTGCCGATGACCAGACCGAGTTCGCCAGATTGAATGGCGAGTTGTTCGGCGATGGGACGGGGGTACACAAAGTCGGTAAGGGCACGGTGTATGCCGGCCAAAATATGGCGGAGGTTTTTATCTCGCTCAATCTCAAGCCCGATTTGGACTTTACGAAACTGGAGAACGGCAACCGCATGCTCTTTGTGCATCGCAAGCTGGCCGATGGAGACCTTTACTTTGTGGATAATCGCGGCGACCACGAGGTGAAAGTCGATGCGAGCTTTCGCGTAACCGGCAAGGCTCCCGAACTGTGGCATGCGGAAACCGGGGAGTCAGAACCGGCGTCTTACAAGATTGTCGACGGCCGCACCACAATACCGTTGCACCTGGAACCGTGGGGAACGGTCTTCGTAGTCTTTCGCAAGACGACCCAAGAAACGACCCGGGCATTGCCGACACTGACGGAGAGTAAACTGGCAGACGTCGAAGGTCCGTGGACGCTCAGCTTCCAACCCGGCCGCGGAGCCCCGGCTACAGTTACACTCGGGACTCTTTCATCCTGGAGCGATCAGGTCGACGCTGGAGTGAAGTACTTCTCAGGAAGGGGCAACTACACCAAGACCATAGACATCAAGGCGGATTGGCTCAGAAAAGGCGTCCGCATTTGGCTCGATCTGGGTGATGTGAAAAACCTCGCCGAAGTCAAAGTAAACGACAAGCCGCTGGGCGTCCTATGGCATGTGCCGTATCGCGTTGATGTAACGGGCGCCGTGAAGCCGGGCGCAAATGAAGTGTCGGTGACGGTGACCAATGCATGGACGAATCGTCTGATCGGCGATGAGCAACCGGGAGCAATCAAATATACATTCGCTGATGAAAAGCCCTACAGGGCTGACTCACCGTTGCTGCCCTCGGGGCTGTTAGGGCCAGTCAGTCTCTACTCGGAGAGCACGCACTGAGTGCGACTGGGACCCGCTTATAAACGAGGCCGGTTCCGTACGTCCCCACGAAAGAGCAAGGAGCCACTCGTTACGCGCATTCCGATTCGGCATTCGCTCACTTGGCAACCTAGAGATTGTCCACTTGATTCCGCTTCCCGGATGTTCTGGGTGGTCGGTCAATTGGCTTCGAGCAAAATATATTAGAACGAAAGCGGATAGCGAAGAATCATTCCGGTGCGATCGGGGTCGGCTTCGACGCTGCAAATAGTTCTATTACATTTGTGAATGGCAAATTTTGATGTGCAACTCGTTAAGTTTCCTGTCTCATATCATTTTTGACGACAAAATCTTCAACGAAGAGGTAAAGCGGCTTGACCTCACCTCAGGGGGGCAGAGATTTCTGATCGATCTGCCAAAGTGCTGACGCCGACGTCGTTGCGTAGATGAAGTCCGCGAGTCAGCTACTTGTCGTTACTTGGCTTGCTTAGAGTGACCTGGGAAGAGGATGTCGTAGTTTCTTTTCGAATTCGGTTGGCGTTGTCTACGTTATGCAGTATCACCGCTTCTGCCGGAGTTTTTGGCTGTGCCACCCAGAGCGATCTCGAAGCCACTGCGGGGAAGCAGAGCGACGTGCCTGAATGCCCGACTGGCCTGCGGCACCACCGCATCCGCCACACTGAGTGGTGCGCGGCCAAGGATCGCGGCGATCGGGGGCAGCTGAATACCGCGAAGCGCCTGTAACCTTCCAAACTCACATGCGATTCAGAAGGACTTCAAAAAGACAGCTCCTCGCTTGACAGTCGAGACTTAAGTCGGCTATAGTCTTGTTCCGTTACGGAAACAGTTTCATTAAGGGACCTAAACGGTTTTGACAGGGCAATGGACTGTCCATGACTCTGTGAAACTCATAGTGTCCGAAGAGTCGAACTCAAACGCCGGACTTCTGCCCGATTGGATCAGGCAGAGGGCAATTTTCAAGGAGGAAGCACGATCATGATGCAAAATTTTTCTCAACATAGGTCGGGGGGGTGCAGCAGAGTACTTCTCGCCCTATGCATTACCGCTATGGCCCTCGTGAGCGTGGTGGTTACACAGCCAATGTTCGCGCAGACGGTCGGCACCGGCTCCATCGAGGGCACCGTGCTCGACCAACAGGGGCATGTGATTCCAAACGCACAAGTCACAGCAACCGATCCGGCAACCGGTCGCACCGTCACGCAGAAATCAAGCTCTGCCGGTGTTTACGTACTTACACAATTGCCACCGGCCACGTATTCGGTGGAATTTAAGGCTGTGGGCTTTGCTGCATTTAATCAGGAAAATGTGGTTGTAGACGCTCTTGCGGTCGTAGGCCTCAGTCCGACTTTGAAGGTCGGCACGGCTATCCAGGAGGTAACTGTCAGTTCCGCTCCTCCCGAACTGCAGACCGAAAACGGAACGCTCGATACGACAATCCCCAACGACACTTATACCGCCCTGCCGGTTTCGATGGGCGGCAGCCCCAAGAGCCCGCTTGGCTTCTTGTCCCTGATTCCGGGTTCGACAGGCGGCGATTTCGGCGTTCAGGATATCAACGGCGGCCCGGGCAACTCCTCGCTTCTTTATCTGAACGGCCTGCCCGTAACCACCTCTGAGATGCAGGGGGATGCCCGCAATGTGAATGGTTCCACCACCACTGAGGTGGTCGATCAGTTCCAAGTCGTGACCAGCGGTCTACCGGCCTATTATTCCGGCCAGGGCGTCACCAACCTGGTGCTGAAGTCCGGAACCAACAGCTTCCACGGAGATGTCTACGAGAATGTCAGAAACACGGTCTTCGATGCGGCGGGCTTCTTCTCGGCCGCGGCTCCGGTGGAGCATCAGAATGAATACGGCTTCTCGGTCGGCGGGCCGTTCCTAAAGAACCGGCTCTTTTTCTTTTTTAACTATGACCGGTTCAAATATGTTGCGGGCAACCAGCCGGCGGAACTGACGCTGCCCACCACGGCGGAGCGCAACGGCGACTTCAGCCAACTCCTTGATCCCACAGCGACTGGATTGAACGGCCCGGTCTACATCTATGACCCCTCAACAGATGTGACGAACAGCGACGGCTCCATTACCCGCTGCGCAATCGGTCAGACCGTCAGCGGTGGTGCTTGCAGCGGAAATGCTACCAACATCATTCCCGGCGGGAGGATCTCCACGCTAGCCAAACAGGCCCAGTCTTACCTGCCGGCTACCATTAACGATTCATTGCAAAACAACTACCTGAATGCGCTCCCAAGCGGCAACAAGCAGCCCACCTACTTCGGTAAGCTGGACTGGACGATCACCGACAAGCATCGCGCATATGCCATGTTCCAGAACGGCAAGGTCTTTCCCTCCTCTTACTACAACGGCGGCCCCGAACTGCCCCTGCCTTACACCAGCGGCCGTTATGGATTCCAGATCATTACCATTGCGCAGGTCGGTGAGACCTGGACCATCAAGCCGTCCCTTGTCAACAGTTTTAGCGTTGGGTTCAACCAGTTCAAAACGCCGTTTGTCAACCCGACAGGAAGCGGCGGGTGGGCCGCAAAGCTCGGCGTTACGGGACTTCCCAACGGGTACCCGCAGCAAGCATTCCCTCAATTCAGTTTCAGCGGTCCAGTCAGCCCAACGATATGGGCAAGCAACGGGTATTCGGAGTCGTTCAGCGAAACCGCTCCCAACTTCGTCTACCAGGACAACCTGCAGTGGATCAAAGGCAAGAACTCCTTCACTTTCGGCGGCCAGCTCATTGCGCAGCAGGAAAACACGAAAATACCCAGCACGTTTGGTGGATTCACCTTTGCCAACAACGAAACCGCGGGCATCGACAACGTACTGAACAGCACAACCGGTCAATACACGCCGACCCTGGAAACGCAAAATACCGGCCACGGCTACGCCAGTTACCTGCTCGGTTTGGTAGACGGGGCCAGCGCGTCCGATACTGCCGTTCCGGAGACGGGAGCCCGTTACAAGAACTTGGCCTTCTACGGTCAGGATGACTACAAACTCTCGCCGAAACTCACTCTGAACATCGGTCTGCGTTACGTCATTGCTACACCGTTCAAGGAAGACCACAACCGCAACTCCTGGTTCAACCCGCTTCAGATGAATCCCATGGTCGGCATTCCGGGTGCTCTGCAGTTCGACGGCTACACTGCGATTGACAATTGCAACTGCGAATCGCAGGTCAAAATTCACTGGCTCACGTTCGACCCGCGCGTGGGCTTTGCCTACTCCGTCAACAAGAACACGGTTGTCCGCGGATCGTATACGATCATCCACTACAACGGCGGTTATCTTGGTGGAAACGCGTCCTCTCAGGGCGTCAGCCTTCTGGGCTACTCCGCCGGTCCGTCGTTCAGCTCTCCCGATGGCGGCATCACGCCCGCATTCGATCTTGACGGTGGGTTCCCAGCGTATACCCATCCGCCGTTCTTTGACTCAACCCTCAATACGGGCTACAACACCACAACCGGCGCCCAAGCGGGTGGTGTGAGCTATAACCTTCCCGACCGCGGCGGCCTGTCGCCCTACACCGAAAACTGGAACCTCACCGTCAGCCGCGCCGTCACTTCGTCTATGACCCTGCAGGCAAGCTATGCGGGCAGCGGAAGCCGTCACATCGGCATTAATGGCGGTCTCGGCAAGATGAGCGACCAGATTGATCCGAAATACCAAGCCTTGGGCGGCCTTTTGACAACGTCCTTGAACGCCACAACCCTGGCGGAAGCGCAGGCCATGTTCCCTGAGATTCATATGCCTTATCCGACATTCGTTGGATCGGTGGGCCAGGCCATTCGTCCCTACCCGCAATATTCGGGAATCGGCGACAACTACGAGCCGGCAGCTTCCTCAAGCTATAACGCTCTTCAGCTTCAAATGCAGCGCAGGATGAGCAGCGGGTTGTACTTCCTGGCTGCCTACACCTGGAGCAAGGACATCAACAACACGGGCGGCACAATCAGTTGGATTTACGAGAATCCCCGCACCGCCTACAACCTGCACCAGGAGAGGGCGGACGCTACCGGTGTGCCGCACCAGATTTCGCTAGCGTGGGAGTACAAACTGCCCTTTGGCAAGGGAGAGCGCTTCGCAACGAGCAATTCCGTTCTGGATGCCGTCGCGGGCGGTTGGAAGATCACGGCCGTGCATCAATACAACTCGCCTGGCCTGCTCGGTACGTTCGGCGCTCCCTGCACCGTTTCTTATGCGGGCAACTGCTGGAGCGATCTCAATCCAAGCTTCACCGGCAGCGCCCGCATCAACGGCAAGTGGGGTTCAGGAACGACCAGAGCCAATGGAGGAAACACGGGCAAACCGGGCATTGATGCCTCTGCCTTCAAAGTCCCGGCTCTCTATACCTTTGGCACTTCGCCTCGTACCGGCGCCTATTCGCTTCGCGGCACTTGGAACCTGAACGAAAACGCCACCATCGGAAAGGACTTCAAGTTGATTGAGAGAACCACGCTGCACCTGCAGGCAGACGCATTCAACATCTTCAACCGGGTCCAATTCGGCGGTATCGATACATCCATCACCGACCCCAGATTCGGCACCGTGTCGAATCAGGCCAACAGCCCACGCAACATGCAGTTCGAAGCCTATCTAAGGTTCTAGGCCACAACACGCGAGCCGTCGTACGATTCCCGGCGGCTCGCCTCAACCGCAACGAAGTCCGGGCAAAGACTGGCCGTACCGATCTGGTACGGCCGATCTTCGCCTCCCACCGAAAGGCAACCTGCAAGTCTTGATCGAATCTGCTGCTCTCTTCAAAGGATCAAATGCGAATGACGAAGAACGCTGTCCTCATCTTCTCCGGCGCCCTGTTCCTTCTCGCAATTGGCGGATTCGATGCTTCGGCGCAGCGGCCGTATTCTTCCGACAACTTCTCTGACACCTGGGTCGCCACCGATGCGCTCGGTCGCAAGGTCGACCACCAGGTTGACCCGCGTCCTGACCGGAAGGTTGCCATGTTCTATTTCCTCTGGCTTGGTCCGGAGGCGAAAGCTGGCGGTCCCTGGGATGTGACGCGGATTCTCAACATCGATCCACACGCCATGAGTGACGGCAATAATCTATTGTGGGGCCCGGTGGGCGGGGCTCATCATTGGGGCGAGCCGCTTTTCGGTTTCTACAACTCCAGCGATCCGTGGGTTCTGCGCAAACATGCCGAAATGCTGGCGGATGCCGGTGTCGATGTGGTCGTCTTCGATACCAGCAACAAGGCAACCTACCCAGGCTCTTATACGGCGCTCATGGAAGCCTTCGCGGCTGAGCGTGCTGCCGGAAATCGCACCCCGGATATCGCATTCCTTACGCCATTCTGGGACCCCGCATCTACCGTCGCCGAACTGTGGCGCGACATTTACAGCAAGGGTTTGCACAAGGAACTTTGGTACATGATGGATGGCAAGCCGTTCATCCTGGCCGATCCTGCCAAGGTAGACCCGTCCCTCAAAGACTTCTTTACCTTCCGCAATCCGCAACCGGACTACTTCAGAGGACCCACCGGACCGAATATGTGGTCGTGGCTCGAGGTTGCGCCGCAGCACGTCTTTCTCAATGCCGCAGGCGAGAAGGAAGAGATGTCCGTCGGAGTCGCGCAAAATGCGGTCGATGGCAAACTAAGCGCAATGAGCAATCCCCGCTCCCTGGGGCGCAGCTTCCATGCTGACAAATGGGAGACCGGTCCGGACGCCGAATTGCACGGCTACAATTTCGCCGAGCAATGGGAAAATGCCCTGAAGCAGGACCCTAAGTATCTGTTCATTACTGGATGGAATGAGTGGATCGCCGGTCGCTTCAACGAGTTTGCCGGCTATCGAGCACCCGTTATCTTTGTCGATGAATTCGACCAGGAGCATAGCCGTGATATCGAGCCCATGAAGGGCGGTCACGGCGATGACTACTATTATCAGTTCGTGTCGTATGTGCGAAAGTACAAGGGATCGAGGCGCCCTCCCATCGCCAGTGGCGAGAAGACCATCGGTATTGCCGGAAGCTTCGATCAATGGAACGATGTGAAGCCGGAATTCCGCGATGAGGAAGGCGACACGTTTCACCGCGATTATCCGGGGTATAACTCGGCCTCGCATCTCACCAACAGTACAGGCCGTAACGATCTGGTTGTCATGAAAGTGGCTCGCGATGCGACCAATCTCTACTTCTATGCGCAGACACACGACAGGATCACGCCGTTCACAGGCTCGCATTGGATGACGCTCTTCATTGACTCCGACAGGAACCACGGCACCGGCTGGGAAGGATACGACTTTCTTGTGAACCATAGCGTCAAGAACGATCGCACCTCGGTCCTCGAAAAAACGAGCAACGGTTGGAACTGGGAGCCCGTCTGCGACCTAGACTATCGGGTCGAAGGCAATCAGATGATGATTAAGATTCCGCGCTCCGTGCTGGGTATGGAAAAGGACCCCCTCGATTTCGAATTCAAGTGGGCGGACAATTGGCAACAAGACGACAGTATTGACGAATTCACGGTGAACGGCGATGCCGCTCCACCGGGACGGTTCAACTACCTTTACACCACTAAGAACCGGTAACACCAGAGAGTCATCTCGGCGTTGTTCAAGGATGCGCACTGAATTCACCAAGTTGTTACGGCAATATACGTCCACTCTCCGAGCGCAATGATTTTCACGTTGAACTCAATTCAGACCCTGGGGCCGGTGCGGATTCCCCGGGCGATTTCAATTGACCTGCCGGCCGGCACCATGGAGATATGGCCGATGAATCTGGAACTGGGCACGGGGGTGCGGCTCCGGTCAGCCACAGCGCAGCCGGTTTGCCGTTTTAGCGCGCAAGGTGTTTCATGGCAAGTTTTCAGCCAGATGAGCACCGTAGTCTCAGGGTTTGCCTTTGCGGCCGGCATTCAACGGCTTTACATAGGGCGGCATGGGGAACGCGTGAGTACGGGTGGCGCACTGGAGGTAATATGGCTCGACCTGGGTCACGATGCGGTTGTCGAGATAGCGGCCAAGAATGGGAGCAAGATCGGGCTCTTATTGCTTTCAGAAGCCGACGCCGGGTGGCTGGCGCAACTCCACACCGCGTCGGAGCGGCTGCTTGCCTCGGAGGTGTTGGGACCCCTGCGAATATCGTCCATTTCTCAGAGCACCCCTGCCCGGCAGTAGACGCTTTTGCTTGGCGGAATGGAAGTAATGCACGATACGGGAAGTTATACGTTCTATGTCGCGCTTTAAGAGCGCACGCTTGAGGACATCGGCAGACATTGCCTGAGTCCTTATTGCGCAACTGAAGTCTGTAACCTGAACGTGGAGGTAGGGTATGAAAAGGAGTTATCTGAAAGCGGCACTGCTTCTGGCCTTGCCCTGGCTTTATTGTCATCCGGCTTCTACACAGAAAGCGACAGCGCCCCGTAGCTCACAGGCAGCGTCTTCCGACGACACTTACCGCGATCTGTATTCCGATACATGGGTGGGCACGGATGCGCTGGGGCGCACGATGCCGGACTACGACACAGTTGGACCCGTCAAGCAGGACCACCGACGCGTTGTGGGCATATTTTACATCACCTGGCATGGAGACCAGAAGGCTAAGCTGAAAGCTCCTTACGAAGCCGATGTGACCAGAATCTACGATAAAGACCCGGCGGCACGGCTCGACGCAAAGCATCCCCTTTGGTCTTATGACGCATACCATTGGGGCGAGCCCGAAGCGGGATACTTTCTGAGCCGGGATAAGTATGTAATTCGCCGGGATATGTCGATGCTTGCCGATGCAGGCGTGGATGTGCTGATCATGGATGTTACGAATGCCGAGAGTTACTGGGATGAGTGGGACACAATCTTCAGCACCATGGAAGAGATGAAGGCGGAGGGAAACAAAGTCCCGCAGATCTGCTTTTGGGCTTTCAACGGCCCTGTGATCTCAGTTGTGCAGGGACTGTACGACAGAATCTATAAGGCTGGACGGTATAAAGATCTTTGGTTTTACTGGAACGGTAAACCGCTGTTGCTCTACAACGGCATGCCTGACCTCGATGCCAATGGCAGCGGAGTTAAAAACCCCAATCCACATTTTGATAAGGCCGCGCTGACCGACAAGAACAACCCTCACTATGGAGATCCCGATTACACGAAAGAGTTCTACACCGACTATACGAATGACGTTAAATCCTTCTTTACCCTGAGAACTATGTGGTGGGGCTATTACGAATGGGACCATAAGCGCTTCATCGGGACAGAGGATAACTGGAGCTTCGGCTACGATCTCGGCAATGAGAAGGTAAAGGCAATGGGCCCGGATGAGTTGCTTTCCACTCACAATGGGAAGAAGGAAGAAGCAGCGGTAACGCCGGCGCAGCATCCATCGAGCCTGGTGGGAAAGTCATGGACGCGGGAAAATGGAGAACCCGCGCTCGATGACCACGATCTCCCCATCTCTGCCTATGTGCCTTGGCTGGGAAAGACGGTAAAGCACTCCGAAGGCTACGGGATTTATTTCCAGCAGCGCTGGGATGAGGCAATCAAGGCTGATCCGGAGTTTCTCTATATCAACGACTGGAATGAGTGGGTGGCAGGAAAATACTCTCCTGAAGAAGGGCACCACTTCTCGTTTATGCGCAGGGATAGCCCGTTCTTTTTTGTCGATCAATATAACGCCGAATTCAATCGATCCATCCAGCCCATGAAAGGCGGCTATACAGACAACTATTACATGCAGATGGCGGAGAATATACGGCGATATAAGGGCGCGCGCCCGATTCCTGTAACTAAAGGTTACTCCCGCATCAGAATCGACGGCGACTTTTCCGACTGGAAAGCCGTGCCGATTGAGTACCGCGACACCAAGGGCGACACCTATCATCGTGACTATGACGGTTACGGTGGCCTGCATTATATCGACAATTCAGGGAGGAACGACATTGTTACTTCAAAGGTAGCGGTAGATGCCGACCACGTTTACTTCTACGCCGAGACAGCCAATGCACTTACTCCATCCAGCGGCAAGAACTGGATGCTCCTGCTGATCGACGCGGATCGTAACTCGAAGACCGGATGGTATGGCTATGACTACGTGATCAACTATTCGGTGAAGAATGACAGGACGACCACGCTCATGCGCTATCAGCCGTCAACTCAGGGCGGCGGAACCTGGGTGAAAGTAGCCGATCTCAACTACCGATATGCAGGTAATGCTGTTGAGATTGAGGTGCCGCGCAGGCTCCTCAACCTGAACGGCGATACGTTCAGTTTCGACTTCCACTGGGCCGACAATCCAACGAACCTGGTAGATCCGATCTCACTTTGTATCAGCGGCGATAGCGCGCCGGACCGGCGTTTCAATTATCGCTATATCTGGAAGAAGTAGAGGCTGTCTCGTGGGCCTGTTTGGAAGTCACACTCGGGAGAGGGCCCCAGTCGCAGGCGAGGCTGCACCGCCCTGTGTGTTTCAAAGCACCTGAAGAAAACGGGATGTGCGCGAACCTTTGTACGCCACTAGCCGCCATTTCTCACAGGGATCGATTTGGTGGTGAGCCTC
>Ga0182013_10000774_pt1 | contig 44652 bp, 50 predicted proteins | sample 612S2MmetaG_FD_120487 | JGI IMG/M metagenome (GOLD analysis project Ga0182013, IMG submission 120487) | Permafrost microbial communities from Stordalen Mire, Sweden - 612S2M metaG | ecosystem: Environmental > Terrestrial > Soil > Wetlands > Permafrost | place: Sweden: Stordalen | collected... | reverse complement strand
GAGCTCGCGGACATCGAGCTCAGGCGCGAGCAGGAGATCGGCAGGGAGGTCGCCGAGCTCGAGGCCGCCCGCGAGAGCCAGCGCGAGAGCGTCGCCCGCCTCGAGCGCGAGGTCGAGGCGGCACGCCTTGCACGGGAGCAGGCCGACGGCCGCGCCGAGGAGCTGCGGACGGCGCTCACGGCCGCCGAGCGCTCCGCGCAGGACGCGCGGCGTCAGGCGGCCGGCGTCGGCGCCGAGCTCGCCGCGGCGAACCAGTTCCTGAGAAGCCACACCCGGTTCGGCGCCGACCAGCCGGGCGCCGCCAGGGCTCTCAGCGACGAGCTGAGCGTGCGCGACGGCTACGAGCTCGCACTCGCCGCCGCGCTCGGCGGGCGCCTGGACGCAGCGCTCGTCAGCGACTTCGCCGGGGCAGAGCAGCTGCTCGACGGCGCAGGGCCCGACGGCGGTGCGGCTCTCCTGGCGGACACCGTCGCCGCCCCACCGGCCGCGGGCCCCGCTCCGGGGGCGGGAGAGCGGCTGCTCGACCTTCTCAGCGGCCCACCGGCGGTCATGCAGCTGGCCACGCGGCTGCTCGCGGACGCATGGGTGGTGGAGCGCCTGGAGGACCTGCCGCGCGGCTTCGCGGGGATCGCCGTGACACGGCGCGGGAGGGTGTGGTTCGCCTCGTGGGGCGAGGTCCGCCAGGTCAGCGAGGGCGGCTCAGAGCGCGTCCTGGCCCGCCGCAACGAACGTGACCGGCTGATCGCCGCCTCCGAGCAGGCAGCGCAGGCAGAGCATGCAGCGCGCGGCGATGTCGACCGAGCCCTGGAGCTCGTCCGCGAGGGCGAAGCTGCCAGGAGCGCGGCGGACGGGGCGCTGCGCGAGATCGAGCGGGCCCACGCCGAGGCGCGTGAGCTCGAGCGCCGCAGCGGCTGGCTCATCGAGCAGCGCAGGGCAGCCCCCGCAGAGGGTCCCCTCGCCGTGCGCAGAGCCGAGCTGCAGGGTGAGCTCGCCGCGGAGGCGAGGCAGGCCGAGCGCGCCGAGGCCGAGCGCGCCCAGCGCGCCGCGCGCGCCGCGAGGCTGCAGGCACAGCTGCAGGCCGACAGGCAGACCGAGCCGAGGGCCGGGCGACTCGCCAGGGCCCTCGCCGGCGCGGCGGAGTCGGTTCGCTCCCGTCTCGCGGCGCTCGAGCTGGAGCTCGCCGCCGACGGCGAGGCCGGAGAGCGGATGGCGGGTGAGCTGCGCGACTGCGCGGAGCAGGAGGCTGGCATCCAGAGCACCCTCAGGGCATGCGGTGAGCGGGTGACGGCCTCCGAGGTCGCAGCGCAGCGTCTGCGCGACCAGGCGGCCGAGGCAGAGCTCGAGCTCGCGGAGCTCAGCGAGAGACTGGGCCAGGCCGAGGAGCGGGAGACGAGCGGGGGTGAGCAGGACACCCCGGCGCTGACGGAGGAGGAGGGCACCGTGCTGCGGGCGCGCGTCGAGCGCCTGACGCGAAGGCGCGAGCAGCTGGGCCCCGTCAACCCGCTCGCCAAGCAGGAGTACGGGCAGGCACTCGAGCACGTCGAGGAGCTCGAGAGTCAGCGGACCGACCTGGAGGTCGCGCTGCGCGAGCTCCGCTCGGTGATCCGCGAGACCGACCGCCAGATCGAGGAGTCCTTCGAGCAGACATTCCAGGCGGCGGCGCGCAACTTCGAGGAACTGGCCGGCGACGTGTTCCCCGGCGGCAAGGGCCGGCTGCGGCTCGTCACCGAAGACCAGGGCCCGCGGCCCGTGCTCGGCGGGGAGCCGCTGGCGGATACCGCGGCCGACACCGAGGACGCGGCGGACGCCGAGGCCGAGGCCGAGGTCTCCCGCCACGAGGTCGACCTGCCGGGTGTCGAGATCGAGATCACACCCGCCGGCAAGTCGACCAAGCGCCTGTCGCTGCTCTCCGGAGGAGAGAAGTCGATGACGGCCCTGGCCTTCCTCTTCGCCGTCTTCCTGGCACGCCCGTGCCCGTTCTACATCCTGGACGAGGTCGAGGCCGCGCTCGACGACCTGAACCTCGAACGGTTCCTGGACCTGCTGCGCCGCTACTCCTCGCGCGCCCAGTTCATAGTCATCACCCACCAGAAGCGCACGATGGAGGCCGCCGACTGGCTCTACGGCGTCTCGATGGGCCAGGACGGCGTCTCGAAGGTCATCTCCCGGCGCCTGCCAGCCGAGGAGCCCGTGGCCGCCGAGAGCGCCACCGAGGTCGCCGGGGCCGCCTGAGCGCGGCCGCTGCTATCGTCGCGGCGCCCGTGGCCCGCGACTGGAGTGATCTGTTCATAACCGCCGGTCCTCCCGCGGTGGAGGGAGAGTCCGGCGAGGGCGCGGGCCCGCGGCGGGGGCTCTTCCGCCGCCTTCGCGAGAGCATGTCGAAGACGCGTCAGGCGCTCGGGAGCGAGATCCAGGCCACGCTCTTCGGGACGCTCGACGCCGAAACGTGGGAACGGCTCGAGGAGGCGCTGATCATGGCCGACGTCGGCGCGAGCGCGACCGCATCGGTCGTGCAGACGCTGGAGATGGAGGCCGACGCCGGAACGCTCGAGGGCGGCCAGGCCTTGAGCGATCGCCTGATCGAGCTGCTCGCCGAGACCGCGAGGGTGGGCGATCCCAGGATCGACATCCGTGCCAAGCCGACCGTGATCATGGCCGTCGGGGTCAACGGCACCGGGAAGACCACGACGATCGGCAAGCTCGCCTGGCACCTTCGCAAGGAGGTGGGGGCGAGCGTGCTGCTCGCCGCCGCGGACACGTTCAGGGCGGCCGCCAGCGAGCAGCTGCAGGGGTGGGCCGAGCGAGCCGAATGCGAGATAGTCACAGGCCCCGAGGGGTCCGATCCCGGGGCTGTGGCGTTTGAGGCCGTCGGGAGGGCGAACGCGCAGGGGATCGATGTGGTGATCGTCGACACGGCCGGCCGGCTTCACACACAGGACGACCTGATGGAGGAGCTCTCGAAGGTGCGCAGGGTTATAGCCCGCCAGCTCGAGGGTGCCCCGCACGAGACGCTGCTGACGATCGACGCGACGACCGGCCAGAACGGCCTGCGCCAGGCGAAGCTGTTCGCGCAGGCGGCTCAGGTCACGGGCGTGGTGCTCACCAAGCTCGACGGCACAGCCCGCGGGGGGATCGCGATAGCGATCGCCCGCGAGCTCGAGATGCCGGTGAAGCTGATCGGTGTGGGGGAGTCGGTGGAGGACCTGCGGCCCTTCGACGCAGAGGACTTTGCGCGCGCGCTGATCGCAGAGAGCTAACCTGAGCCCATGCAGTGGTGGATCCTTTGGCTGATAGCGGCGTGCATCTTCGGGCTCGGAGAGATGAACACGGGCGGCCTCTATCTGCTTCCGTTCGCGGTCGGGGCCGCGCTCGCCGCGACGGTGAGCATCATCGGCGTCGGCACCGGCCTGACGCTCCTGGTCTTCATCCTGACCTCCGCGATCGTCGTGGGCACGCTGCGCCCCGTGGCGCGCAGGCACCGGCGGCTGCCGCCAGCGATCAGGACGGGAGCGGCCGCGATCGTCGGCAAGCGGGCGACCGTGCTCGAGCGGATCGCGAACGATGAGGGAGTTGGCTGCGTCAGGGTCGAGGGTGGCGAGGTCTGGACCGCCCGCTGCTACGACGAAGACGAGGTGATCGAGGCGGGGGAGCGCGTCGAGGTCGTTGAAATAAGGGGCGCGACAGCGCTCGTGATGCACTGAATGCCCGTAACCTGCCCTCACCGTGACCTGAACTCGGGCACCGAGAAAGGAACCGCCACATGGCTGCTCTGATCGTCCTCGCCGTCGTTCTGCTGTTCGTGCTCGTCGCCGCCGCACGATCGATCCGCGTGATCCCGCAGGCCCGCGCCGGCGTGGTGGAGCGTCTCGGCCGCTACAGCCGCACGCTGGAGCCGGGCCTGACGATCGTCACCCCGTTCGTCGACCGGGTCAGGCCCCTCGTGGACCTGCGCGAGCAGGTCGTGAACTTCTCGCCGCAGTCGGTCATCACCGAAGACAACGTCGTCGTGGGCATCGAGACCGTCCTCTACTTCACGATCACCGACCCCCGCTCGGCGACATACGAAATCGCGAATCCGCTGCAGGCGATCGAGCAGCTGACCGTCACGACGCTGCGAAACGTGATCGGCGGGCTCACGCTCGAGGCGACGCTCACCGCACGCGAGAACGTCAACACGGAGCTGCGGATCGTCCTCGACGAGGCGACCGGCAAGTGGGGGATACGCATCAACCGCGTCGAGATCAAGTCGGTCGACCCGCCGACCGACATCAGGACCGCGATGGAGAAGCAGATGCGCGCCGAGCGCGATCGCCGCGCGGCGATCCTGACCGCCGAAGGCGAGAAGCAGGCGCAGATCCTCACCGCCGAGGGCGCGAAGCAGGCCGCCGTGCTCACGGCGGAGGGAGAGCGCCAGGCCGCGATCCTGCGTGCCGAGGGTGAAGCGAAGGCGATCGACACGGTCTTCACGGCGATCCACGAGGGCAAACCGGACCGTGAGCTCCTGAGCTACGAATACCTGCAGATGCTCCCGCAGCTCGCCGAAGGGACCGCGAACAAGGTGTTCGTCGTGCCGTCCGAGTTCGCGCAGGCCTTCGCGGGCATAGGCGACGCTCTCCGCGGCAAACCCGAGCCGCCCCCGGCCAACGAGAAACATCCCAGGCAGCGCGACCTGCCGGCCTGACGCACGCCGGCGCCTGAATGTTCGACTCGCTCGCAGAGAAACTGCAGGGAACGCTCTCGGACGTCCGCCAGCGCGGGACGCTGACCGAGCAGGACGTCGACGCTGCGATGCGCGACATCCGCCTCGCACTGCTCGAGGCGGACGTCAACTTCAAGGTCGTCCGCTCCTTCACCGCGCAGGTCAAGGAGCGCTGCATGGACGCCGAGGTGATCGGCAAGCTGAACCCCGGCCACCAGGTCGTGAAGATCGTCGGCGAACAGCTGACGGAGCTGATGGGCGGCGCGTCCGCGGGGCTCAGCTTCTCGCCGCGCCCGCCGACCGTGATCCTGATGGCCGGCCTGCAGGGCTCGGGCAAGACGACCGCGACCGCCAAGCTCGCCCGCTACCTGCGCGAGGAGCACTCCTCCTCGGTTGCGCTCGCGGCCTGCGACGTCTACCGGCCGGCGGCCGTCGAGCAGCTCGTCAAGGTCGGGGCTCAGGCCGGGGCAGACGTCTATGAGCAGGGCACCGACCGTGACCCCGTCGAGATAGCCGCGTGGGCGCTCGAGCGCGCCCGCCACGAGGGCAAGGACGTGCTGATCGTCGACACCAGCGGCCGGCTCCACGTCGACGAGGAGCTGATGGCCGAGCTCGTGCGGATCCGCGACGCCGTCAAACCCCACGACGTCCTGCTCGTGGTCGACGCCATGACCGGCCAGGACGCCGTCAACGTCGCCGAGAGCTTCGCGGAGGCGGTGCAGTTCGACGGGGTCGTCATGAGCAAGCTCGACGGGGATGCCCGCGGAGGCGCCGCGCTGTCGGTGAAGGCCGTCACCGGCAAGCCGATCCTGTTCGCCTCGACCGGGGAGAAGCTCGACCAGTTCGAGCGCTTCCACCCGGACCGGATGTCGCAGCGGATCCTGGGCATGGGCGACGTCATGAGCCTGATCGAGAAGGCCGAGCGCCAGTTCGACGAGCAGGACACGCTCGCCCTCGAGCGCAAGCTGCGGCGCAACGAATTCGGGCTCGACGACTTCCTGGATCAGCTCAAGACGATCCGCAAAATGGGGCCGTTGACGAGCCTGCTGGGGATGATCCCGGGGCTGGGCGGGCACCAGCTCCAGAACATGAAGGTCGACGAACGCGAGCTCGACAGGATCCAGGCGATCATCCTCTCGATGACGCCGGAAGAGCGCCGCAGGCCCGAGCTGATCAAGGGCTCGCGCCGCCTGCGCATAGCGCGGGGGTCTGGGACCAACGTTCAGCAGGTAAACCGGCTCGTCAAGCAGTTCGGGCAGATGCGCAAGGTGATGCGCCAGGTCGGCCGCGGCAAGATGCCGGACATCGGCGCGATGATCAGAAACGCCCGCTGAGGGCCCGCCTGAAGACATGGGTCGGCGCCCGGCAACCGCACCGTCTAAGCTCTGAGGCCGCAGGATAAGTCTTCAACAAGCGTTCAGCAGCAGAGAGGAAACCGTGGCAGTCAGGCTCAGGCTCACGCGAGTGGGCGGCAAGAAGGACCCCATGTGGCGAGTGGTCGTCGCCGACCAGCGCTCTCCGCGCGACGGGCGCGTGATCGAGACGATCGGCCACTACAACGCGCAGACCAACCCCTCGACGATCGTGATCGACGAGGACCGGGCGCGCAGCTGGCTCGCGCGAGGCGCACAGCCGTCGGACACCGTGCGCAAGCTTCTGCGCATCCAGGGCATCGAGACCAGGACCGGCTAAGGCCCCGCGGCCGCTCGCTCATGGCCACCGAGAGCCCCAAGCAGCTGCTCGAGTACCTGGCCGAAGGGCTCGTCGACGACCCCGACGCGGTGTCGGTCGAGCAGTTCGAGGAGGGCGACGGGACGATCGTCCTTGAGCTGTGCGTCGGAGCTGACGACTACGGCAGGGTGATCGGACGCGGCGGGCGCACCGCCCACGCCCTCCGCACCGTCGTGAAAGCGGCGGCGGCCGGCGAGGGGACCCACGTCCTCCTCGACATCGTCGATTGACACCACCGCCGGGCGAGCACGAAACCGAGCCCGCCCTGCCGGTGGGGCGCGTGGGGCGCGCACACGGCCTGGACGGGAGCTTCTATGTCACCAGGCCCGCGCCGCGGCTGCTCGCCCTCGGGGCACAGCTCGCCGTCGCCGGCCGCAGGCTGGAGGTCGTGCGGCTCGCGGGAACGCCGCAGAGGCCGATCGTCCGCCTGCAGGGGGTCAGCACCCGCGAGCAGGCCGATGAGCTGCGCGGCCTCGAGCTCACCGTCGACAGCGCTCAGGCGCCTGAGCTCGGCGAGGGCGAGTGGTGGGCCCATGAACTGGAGGGCTGCGAGGTCGCCGACGGGGAGCGGCTGCTCGGGACGGTGATCCGGATGATCGAGCTGCCCTCCTGCGAGGCGCTCGAGGTCGCGCCGGCCGCGGGCGGCGCGAGCATCCTCGTCCCGATGGTCAAAGACGCCGTGCGCTCGGTCAGCACCTCGAAGCGGCGGATCGACGTGGACCTGGACTTCATCGGCGTGCAGGCTCCGCAGGCCGGTTCGTGAACATCGACATCTTCACCCTGTTCCCCGAGTGGTTCGCCTGGCTGCGCTCCCAGCGCCACGTATCGAACGTGCTCGCGTCCGGGTCGACGATCGAGTGCGTGAACTTCCGCGACCACACGCCCCTCAGCGGCGGCCAGGTCGACGACACCCCGTTCGGGGGCGGCGCCGGGATGGTGCTGCGCGTCGACGTCCTCGAGTGCGCGCTGCGCGCCCGCTACGGGATCGACCCGGTCGAGCTGCGCCGCCGGCGCAGGGTGATCGCACTCGCCCCGGGCGGGAGGCTCCTCGACGACAGGCTCGTCGACGAGCTCGCGGGGGAGAGCGACATCACGCTGCTGTGCGGCCGCTATGAGGGATTCGACGAGCGGATCATCGACCACTTCGCGAGCGACGTCGTCTCGATCGGCCGCTACGTGCTCAGCGGCGGCGAGCCGGCGGCGATGGTGATCTGCGACGCGGTCCTGCGCAAGCTGCCGGGCGCGCTCGGCCACGCGGAGTCGGCGGCGCAGGAGTCGTTCAGCGTTGCGCTGGAGGGCAACCCGGAGTATCCGCACTACACCCGCCCGGCCGAGTACAGGGGATGGCGGGTCCCCGATGTGCTGCTCTCCGGGCATCATGAGCGTGTCGAGAGCTGGCGCGGCGAACGTAGCCGGGAACGCGGCCGCGCGGTCCCGCCGGCGGACGCTGAGCGTGCCGGTGACACGCGCGGCCGCGACGGTCCGCTACCATGAGCGTTCGCGCCGGCCGGGGAGAGGTTCTCTCAACCTCGGCATAGAGGTGCGCACCTCTCCTAACAGCCATGAGCAGCGTCATCGCAACAATCGAGCGCGCGCAACTGCGACGCGTCCCAAACTTCTCGCCGGGCGACCGCGTTAAGGTCCACTTCCAGGTGGTCGAGGGGACCCGCAGCCGCGTGCAGGTGTTCGAGGGCGTCGTCATCAAGCGCCAGGGCCACGGGGCGCGCGAGACCTTCACGGTGCGCAAGCAGTCCTTCGGCGTCGGCGTAGAGCGAATGTTCCCCGTCCACTCGCCGAAGATCGAGAAGATCGAGCTCGCGGCCCGTGGCGACGTGCGGCGCGCCAAGCTCTACTACCTGCGCGACCGGGTCGGCAAGCGCGCCCGCGTGCGCGAGCGCCGCTACACCGGTCCTGAGGAGATCGTCCAGCCGGGGCTCCTGCATGAGCCCGAGCCCGAGCTCGAGCTCGAGGCCGGCGACGAGCAGGCCCCGGACCAGCTCGAGTCGCAGGACACCGGGACCGAGGCCGTCGACGCGCAGGCCGCCGCAGAGCCCGCCACCGAGGCGGCTGTAGCAACAGAGGCACCTCAGGAGGCAGGCGACGGCGACGCCGAGGGCGCTACCGGTCCCGCCTCCGACACCGGCGAGGCCGATGACGCGGCCCCCGCCGGCGCCCCGGACGCGTGAGCCCCGGCTCCAAGAGAGGCAAGAGCGAACCAAAGTCGCTCGGTGCCACGGTGCTCGAGCTCGTCGTGATCGTCGCTGTGGCACTCTTGCTCGCGCTGGGCATCCAGGCGTTCGTCGTCAAGCCCTACCGGATCCCGAGCGGCTCTATGGAGCCCACCCTTGCGATCGGCCAGCGGGTGCTGGTGGACCGTCTCGGCAACTCGCTCACAGAACCGCACGTCGGCGAGATCGCCGTGTTCCACCCTCCCGAAGGCGCCGAGCAGGAGATGTGCGGACCCGTGCCCCACATGGTCACGCTGGGCGGCGAAGCGTGCTCGCAGCCGGTGCCGAAGGAGGCCAGCGTCAATTTCATCAAGCGGGTCGTCGCCGGGCCCGGCGACACGATCTCGATCGTCGAAGGCCATGTGATCCGCAACGGGGTGCGCGAGCAGGACTCCTACATCCGGCCGTGCGCCCAGGCGTCCTCTCCGGAGTGCAACTTCCCCAAGCCCATCAAGATTCCCGCCGGTCACTGGTTCATGATGGGTGACAATCGTGGCGAATCGGACGACAGCAGGTTCTGGGGACCTGTCCCCAGAAGCTGGATCATCGGAGGCGCCTTCGCCACCTATTGGCCGATCAGCAGGATCGGCACCCTCTAGCTCGGGCGTGCCGCGTGCCACCGGCACATCGGCTCGCGCCAGGCGCCGCACCAGACGGTCGAGCAGCGGTCAGCGCCTGTTCGCCTTCGACCGCCGCCTGGGGGTCGACCTGATCGCCGGTGCCGACGAGGCGGGCCGCGGCTGTCTGGCGGGACCGCTGGTCGCCGCCGGCGTGCTCTTCGACTACCGGGCCCTGAGCACGCGCGAGCTGCGGCTGCTCGGCGCCCTGAACGACTCCAAGCAGCACAGCCACGAGGCGCGTGAGGAGCTCTACCCGCTGGTGCTGCGAACCGCCTCCCGTGTGGTCGTCGTCTCTCGGTGCGTGCGCGGAATCGACGCCCGCGGTCTTCACAAGACGAACCTGGCGGCGCTGCGCGACGCGGTCCGCGCGGTGAGCGCGAACGCGGGGGGCGAGGTCCTGTGCCTCATCGACGGCTTCGCAGTGCCGGACTTCGAGCGTCCCCAGCGCGCGATCGTCGACGGCGATGCGACCAGCGCTGCGATTGCGGCAGCTTCGATCGTCGCGAAGGTGACGCGCGACAGGTACATGCAGCGCGCCGGCGAGCTGCACCCCGGCTGGGGATTCGGCGAGCACATGGGCTACTCCACGCCCTCCCACCGAGAGGCGATCCTCAAGAACGGCGTCTCGCCTCTGCACCGGATGTCCTTCCAGTCGCTGGCATACCAGCAGCTGGCCCTCTGACGCTCCTGATCCGGGGGGCGCCCTCGAGGTGCTCCAGCCGCAGCAGTGAGTCGTCGGCGTCGACGGTCACCCGGATCGTGTCGAAGCGGATGTGGGCGGTGGTCGGCCTCGCGGGGTCCTGTGGGGTGCTCCAGGCGCCTTCGCGGGCCCTCACGGCCCCGGTTGTGGTCACCGCGCCCGCTCCGCGCGCCGCCAGGACGGTGACCAAGACGGTCGTGTCCGCTCTCGCGTCGAGTGCCACCAGGTCCGCTCCCGCATGGCGGGGGAGCAGCCGCAGATCGCGGCGCAGAAGGTGCTCCGCCGCCAGGCGCGAGGCGATGGCGAGAAGCATCTCGTGCTCGCTGTGCTGTTCGCGTCGTGGCGGCACCGGCGCGAGACTAGGTCGCCGGGTGTGTCCTGCGTGTGTCAAGCGTGACCGGCAGGTGACAGGCGACGCAGGCCGCCCGTCACCTGCCGGGACGGGCGGGCTACCGGCGGGCGCCCGCGGCGCGCCCGTCGCGGGCGCCCTCGCGCGCATCGGCGTCGGCGATCGCCCACGAGAGGCGCTCGATCAGCTGCGATGCCGCGTGGTCGGTGCTGAGGTGGATCGCGTCGACCCGCTCGTCGAGGATGATCGACGGGTCCTGTGCGTACCGGTCTGGGTTCGTGGTGAGAATTAGGCGGGGCATGCGCTCTCCTGGCTGGGTGGATCCTGTTTTCGTGAGGAGGAACCGGGGGGAGGGACTAGGCGCCCTCCCCCCGGTTGGAGGCAGACGCGCAGCGTCAGTTGCGCGCACAGCACTCCGACCGCACCTGCGGTGGCGGAGGATGTCCACCGGGCTCCCGATGCAGGGCCGGAGGGGCGACCCTGGGATATGGAGCGGAACGGAGCATTGTCCACAAAGCATACTGAGTTACTGAAGAATGTCAAGGGCACTCGCCGAGAGCTCGCGCGGGGCGCACGGGCCCGCGCCGGCGCCGGCGCTCGCGTAGCCTGGGTCGCGTGGGAGAACCAGAGGGGACACAGGGGGCGAGGGCCGCGGACGTCGCGCGGCGCGGCGGTCCCAGCGACATGGACGGCGTGACCCGCTTCCTGGGCCTGCGCTGGGACGACCCTGAGACGATTCGTCTGCAGATCCGCCCCGACCTGATCAACCGCGGAGGGATGCTCTCGGGGGTCGTCACCTACGCGATGATCGACTACTGCATGGGCTCAGCCCTGTGGAGCCAGACGAGCGAGGCCGAGCACATCGCGACGATCAACATCGCGATCAACTACGTGCAGACCGCAACCGACGGGGAGATCGTGTGCCGCGCCAGCGTCGAGCGGCGAAACAGGACGATCGCGGTCCTGAACGGCGAGGTCCGTCATGAGGACGGCAGGCTGCTGGTGAACGCGATCGGCAGCTACTCGATCTTCCCGGCCCGCAAGCGCCCGCCGGCGCCGGGTGGCGCAGGTCAAAAGTGAGGGGACAGCTCCCGGGTTTGACATAATCGGGTGGATGAAGCTGCTGCGCATGAAGCCCGGCCACGGCGAGATCGTGCTGGCGGAGGGCGATGTGGAGATTCCCGAGCAGGAGCGCGAGCTGATTGAGGCGTTCCGGCGTGAGCTCGACTCGGGGATGTGGGCGGCCGTGCCCCTCGCCGCTCCAGGCGGACGCCGCCAGGCAGAACTCGTCAGGAGCTTCGAGGATGTGCCCCGGGACGCCGAGCGTGTGATCTTCTTCCCGCGGGCCGCAGGCGGCGCGCCCGCGACGGACGCCAGCTGAGTCGCGTGGTACTCGCGCTGGGCACAGCCGGGGTGGTGCTCGTCGTGCTGGTATGGGAGCTGATGCGCCCCACGCTCGCGCGCGGCCTCGCGAGCGCCCGCGCGGGCTGGGCGGCGAGGGTGCGGGGCCCCGAGCCGGTCGGGTATGACCCGGGGCGCGAGCGGCGCGCGGAGCAGCGCGCCAGGGCACTGCTGCGCTCCTGCGTGGACGAGCAGGACTGGGCGATGTACCGAGATCTCGGGCTGCTGCGAGTGTGGGGCGGTATCGGCGAGCGCGGCCGCGGCAGCGACGCCAGCTACGCGTATCTCATCTACCCGCACAAGCCGATCGTGGCCTACGTGCCCGCGACAGGCGAACTGCTGAACGAGTACTGCGTCGAGTTCCCCGACCACTCGCGGCCGTTCGGGAGCGCAAGGCTCCCGGACTCCGACGACGTGCTCGCGAAGTGGATGGCCCTGACCGCCGATGAGCGCAGGCTGATCGGCGAGGCGAACATGCACCTCCCGGGGCGCCAGATCGACCCGGAGCGCATCAGGCGCGACCTCGCGCGCGTCGAGCGCTGGGAGCGCGAGCAGGCCGGCGGCGCGCCAGGTAGTGTGCGCGCGGCGTGAGCACACCGACGCCATTCGACACGCGACACCGCAGCCGTGCCCTGACGGAGGGCCCGGAGCGCGCCGCCGCGCGCGCCTACCTGCATGGAATCGGCTACTCCGCAGAGGACCTCGCGAAGCCGATCGTCGGGGTGGCGCACTCGTGGATCGAGACGATGCCGTGCAACTTCAACAACCGGGTGCTCGCGGCGAAGGTGAAGGAGGGCATCAGGGCGGCCGGCGGCACGCCGATGGAGCTGAACACGATCGCCATATCCGACGGCATCACGATGGGCACCGCGGGCATGCGCGCGTCGCTCGTCTCGCGCGAGGTGATCGCCGACTCGATCGAGCTCGTGGCATCCGCGCATGCGTTCGACGCCGTCGTGGCGATCTCGGGCTGCGACAAGACGATCCCGGGCACCGTCATGGCCCTCGCGAGGCTCGACGTTCCCTCGCTGATGCTCTACGGCGGCTCTATCCGGCCGGGCTGCTTCAAGGGCCAGGAGGTCACGATCCAACAGGTCTTCGAGGCCGTCGGCGCGTTCGCCTCCGGTTCGATCACCGAGCAGGAGCTGCACGAACTCGAGGAGGCCGCGTCACCCGGGGCGGGCGCATGCGGCGGGCAGTTCACCGCGAACACGATGGCGATGGCCTTCGAGGTGCTCGGCATCTCCCCGGCCGGCTCGGCGATGGTGCCCGCCGAGGACGGCAACAAGCTCGACGTCGCCGTGCGGGCGGGCGAACTGGTCATGGACGTTCTCAGCCGTGGCAGGCGGCCGAGCGACATCATCACCAAGCCTGCGCTCGAGAACGCGATCGCCGCGGTCGCGATGAGCGGGGGCTCGACCAACGGCGTGCTGCACCTCCTCGCGGTGGCCCGCGAAATGGGCGTGCCCCTCGACATCGACGAGTTCGACGTCGTCTCCGAGCGCACGCCGCTGCTCTGCGACCTGCAGCCCGGCGGCCAGTACGTCGCCACCGACCTCTACGCGGCGGGCGGCGTTCCGCTGGTGCTCAAACGCCTGCAGGAAGCGGGGCTTCTGAACGAGGACGCCGAGACGGTCACGGGGCGGACCATCGGCGAACACGCGGCCGAGGCACACGAGAGCGAGGGCCAGCGCGTCGTTCGCACCCTGAGCGAGCCGATCAAGACCAACGGAGGCTTTGCGATCCTGCGCGGGAACATCGCTCCCGACGGCTGCGTGGTGAAGCTGGCCGGCCACGAACGCCGTGCGCACACAGGCCCGGCGAGGGTCTTCGACGGCGAGGAGGCCGCGATGTCCGCCGTCCTGGGCCACGAGATCCAGGCCGGGGATGTGGTCGTCATCCGGGGCGAGGGGCCCGCCGGCGGTCCCGGCATGCGAGAGATGCTCGCGGTGACCGCCGCGCTCGTCGGACAGGGGCTCGGCGAGGAGGTCGCGCTGATAACCGACGGGCGCTTCTCCGGCGCCACTCACGGATTCATGGTCGCCCACGTTGCGCCCGAGGCCGTCAAGGGCGGCCCTATCGGCGCGCTCCGGGACGGGGACCGGATCACCGTGGACGTCGACGCGCGGCAACTGGACATGGCACTCGACGACGATGAGATCGCGCGCCGGCTGAGCGCCTACTCGCCCCCTCCCAAAGCCGACGAACACGTCGACGTGGCGATCCAGAAGTACGCGAAGCTGGTGGGCAGCGCCTCAGAGGGCGCTGTCGCCCGCTGACCGGCGAGCGTCAGCCCAGGAATTCGCCGAGCAGGGCGTTGAACGCCGCCGGCCGCTCGAGCATGCTCAGATGCCCGGTGTCCTCGAAGATCACCTCGCGCGCGTCCGGGATCAGGCGCGTGAACACCTCGCCGTCGCGGACCGGCACCGCGCGGTCGCTCGCGCCCCACACGACCAGCGTCGGGCACGCGATCAGCCCCAGGCGGGAGCGCAGATCATGACCGAGCATCGAACGCAGGGCGGGCATGAAGCCCGGCTTCCCGGCACCTCGTATGAGCTCGGAGGCGAGCGACGGGGAAAGGTCGCGAGGGTGCGCGACGATCAGGCCCAGGCCCGCTTCGCGCAGCCGCCGGTGACGAGCGAGCGCATCCGATCGCGAGGCCATGAAGCCGCCGCCGGTCGCGAGGGTGCGCTCGAGCCCCATCACCGCGGAGAACGCCCTGCCGGAGGTCATGCTCTCGCGCTGGGTCGAGATCCCCGCCGCCGAGACGAGCACGAGGCGCCCGACCCGCGCCGGGAAGGAGATCGCTGTCTCCGCCGCGATCAGGCCGCCCATCGAGTTGCCCACCAACGCTGCGGGGCCGACGCCGAGCTCGCCGAGCAGACCGTCGAGAGTCCTCGCGTAGCCCTCCATCGAGATCGGCTCGGCGGGCATTGGGGAGTGGCCGAACCCGGGGAGGTCCATCGCGATCACGCGGTTGGACGCGGACAGCGCGCCCATCTGCTCGAGCCAGTTGGGCCAGCATCCGGACAGGCCGTGGATGAAGACGATCGGCGGACCCGACCCGATCTCCACGGTGTTCACCGCGTTGCCCGCCACGTCGACCCACCGCTGATGGGCTCGCCAGTCGATGTCCAGCCAGGGCGAGCGGCCCACAGGCCCGTAGGCGGAGCTCTCGCCAAACGGTATCCGCGTGACGCTGACAGTCTCGGCGGGAGCGCTCACGGCCCGCAATCTACACCTGCGCGGGAGCGGACACCGGGGCGCGGCGCGCAGGCGAGCGCGGCGCGCGCACCCGGCCGGCGGCGTCCCGCACCCGGCGCAGGTAGGCGTCAGCCCGGGCGCGTCGAACATCTCCGCATGGAGCACGCGGCAGACCAGGAGCCCACACCCTCACCGCTGCAGGGGCTGTGGCTGCAGGCCATCCACCAGCTGGAGCAGGATCTGCTCACGCGCGACAGCTCGGAGCGCACGAGGCGCGCCTACACGTCGGATCTCGCCCAGTTCGCCGCCTGGTCGATCGAACAGGGCCTGACCACGGCAGATATCGGGCCCCGCGAGGTGCGGCGGTTCATCGCGAGCCTCTCAGAGCAGGGATATGCCCCGAGCACCTCGGCGCGCAAGCTCGCCGCGCTGCGTGCCCTGTTCTCCAGCCGGCGCGAGCACGGGCAGACGATGCATAACCCAGCCGACCTGGTCTCGACGCCACGCCGCGGCGAGCATCTGCCGCGCGTGCTCAGCGCACGCGAGGCGGCGCGCCTACTCGACGGCATCCCCGCGGGCGGGCCGCTCGAGCTGCGCGACCGCGCGATGTTCGAGCTGGCGTACTCGAGTGGGCTGCGCGCCGAGGAGATCGTCGGCCTGCGGCTGCAGGACATCGACCACGACGCGGAGCAGGTGCGTGTGGAGGGCAAGGGGCGCAAGACCCGCCTGGTCCCGGTGGGCGAGCCCGCGCTGCTCGCCGTGGCGCTCTACCTGGAACGGGCGCGCGCCGCGCTGTGCTCACCCGCCAGCCGCGGTGGCGACGCGCTGTTCCTCAGCCGTACCGGCCGCCCGCTGGGCACCAGCGACGTGCGGCGGCGGCTGCGGACCTGGACCACGCGCGTCGGAGCGGGACAGGACATCTCCCCGCACGCCCTGCGCCACAGCTTCGCCACGCACCTTCTGGACGGCGGAGCGGACCTCCGGAGCATCCAGGAGATGCTGGGTCACGCCAGCGTGTCCAGCACTCAGATTTACACTCGGGTAGAGTCCTCAAGGCTAATAAGCGCCTATGCGCGCAGTCACCCTCGGGCCTGACCACGGGGAGAGAGAGCCCTGGAGACCAACGTCAAACCGATTGAGCTGCGCGAACTGTGGCGGCGCTACAAGAACGACGGCGACAGCCGCGTTCGGGAGCGCCTGGTTGTCGCGTACTCGCCCCTGGTCAAGTACGTGGCCGGGAGGACCGCTGCCGGCCTGCCTCCGCACGTGGAGGAGGCCGACCTCATCTCCTACGGGCTGGTGGGCCTGATCTCCGCGATCGAGCGCTTCGACCTGTCCCGCGACATCAAGTTCGAGACCTACGCGATCATGCGCATCAAGGGCGCGATCATCGACGAGCTGCGCTCCCTGGACTGGGTGCCGCGGAGCGTCAGAGCGCGGGCGCGGGAGGTGGAGAGGGCGAACGCGAAACTCGAGCATCAGCTCCAGCGCGCCCCCACCGACAAGGAGATCGCCGACGAGATGGGGATCACCGTGGACGAACTCAACGAGTCGCTGCTGGCCATCTCGCATTCGTCGATCGTCGCGCTGGACGAGCTCTGGACGGTCTCGGACTCCTCCGGCGACCAGGTCTCGCTGATGGACACGATCGAGGATCACGGGGCGCCGGACCCCGCCGCCGCGCTCGATCTCGGCGACCTGAAGGACCGGATAGCCGACGCGATCGCCCAGCTCCCCGAGCGCGAGAAGCTCGTGATCGCCCTCTACTACTACGAGAGCCTCACGCTGCGGGAGATCGGCGAGGTGCTCGGCGTGACCGAGTCCCGCGTCTCGCAGATGCACACAAAGGCCGTTCTGCGCCTGCGCTCGCGCATGCAGGCCGAGTCCTTCGACGACTGACCGGGAGCGGCCGCCGCGGCTTCCCGGGTGCACGCACGCGCCCAACACGGGCGGGGCGTCAGCGCGCCGTCACCCGCGCCAGGGTACCCTGGTAGGCCGATGGCAACCCGCACGATCGTCACATCCCAGCCGGACGTCGCATGCGACGTGTGCGAGCGCAGGCTTCTGCGCGGCGAGAACTGGGACATCTATGTGGTGGCCGGCAGGCGCCGGACGGTGTGCGAGCTCTGCGCGCCCCGCGCCGCATACGAAGGCTGGCGCAGGGAGAGCGAGACCGGCTCGCCCACGCTCCCGCCGATGCGCCCGCGCCGCGGCCGCAGTTTCTTCGAGCGGCTGCGACAGGTCGGCAAGCCCGGCGAGGACACCGAGCCCGCCGCGCCGGCGGCGACCGCCGACCCCGTCCCGGCAGCCGCGCTTCCGGTCGCCGCCGAGCCCTCGCCATACGATTTTCTGGACGGGTACGGCACGGCGGCTGCGCCTGCCGCGAGCGACGATCCGGGCCTGCCCGCGCCATCTCCCGTCGCTGCTGCGCCCACCGCCGCGAGCGACGAGGTCGACGAGTCCGGCTGGTACCTTCAGCGCGCGGTCGAGCTGTTCAACGCGAGCGAGTATCCCCGCCGCGTGGCAGGCGTCTCCCGCTCGCTCGGCCCCGCCCAGGTGAGCGTCCGCGCCGCCGAGCACCTGAGCAGCATCGTCCTGATCGTGGTCGCCTGGGAGCTCTGCTGGTACCGCTACGAAGTCGACCTGAGCGTTGAGGGCGCCGAGGCGACAGCGGTCGGGCAGGGCACCGAGCTCTCAGAACTCACCCGTGAGGAGCGCAGCGTCAACGCCGGCGCGGGCGAGAACGGCGCGCTGACGCTGAACGCCCTGTAGTGCACCCCTTGTTTCCCGGCGCTCGCGGAGTAACATCAACCGCACGATGATCTACTGCGTCGTTCCAAAGGAGCTGGCGGATGACCTCTATCCGAAGCTCGTCGAGTACTACTCCGGCGACGAGAACGTCACGGTCGTAGTCGAGCGGCGCAAGTTCGACCGTCGCGCCCGCAGGGGCGCCTCGGACGGCGAGTCGCAGGAGGTCACGCAGCGCCGCATCGTGCGCGACCGGCGCCGGGCGCGTGTCGCCGGCGATCTGCTCCCGCTTGCCGACGGCTAGCGACGCGCGCGGGGTGCGTCCCGGTGACTGTTCATAATGCCGTCGCGATGAAGGTGATCGTCCACGTAGACGGAGGGGCTCGGGGCAATCCGGGGCCTGCCGCGGCGGCATGTGTTCTCAGCACCCCCGGCGGCGAGGTGATCGGCGAGCACGCGCATCTCATCGGCACCGCCACGAACAACGTCGCGGAGTACCGCGCGCTGCTGCTCGGGATCGAGAGCGCACGCGAGCTGGGCGCGGACGAGGTCGAGTTCGTAGGCGACTCCGAGCTGATCGCCAAGCAGATCAACGGTGTGTACAAGGTCAAGCATCCCGCCATGCGCCCGCTCTACCTGCAGGCGATGGAGGGGCTCAGGGAGCTCGCGAGCTGGTCGATCCGCACCGTGCCCCGTGCTCAGAACGCACACGCCGACGCGCTCGTGAACGCCGCCCTGGACCAGGCTCGGGCGCCGGCCTCGGGCTGACACCGGGCTCCGCGCGGCGGCGCTCAGTGCAGGGTGTGGGCGGACCGGGCGATCGCGATCATCTGCGCGTTGCTGAGTTCCTCGAGCAGCGTGTTCGTCACCCAGTAGAGGACTCGTCCCGAGCGCCAGCCGATGACGTGGATGTGCGACCCGTCGTCGACCATCCTGTAGCTGCGCCCGTCGATCACCGCTGTCCGCGCATGAGCGAACAGCGGCGGATTCAGCCAGTCGCTGCCCTCGAAGTCGTAGTAGCCGCCGATCTCGTTCTCCTGCCACACGACCACGTAGGCATGGTGCAGGTGCCCCTGCTGGTCATCCAGCGTGTACGGGCGAACCTGCTGCTGGGTCGCCACGCCGGTCTGCACGGCCGGATACAACACCCGGAAGGGAACGTTGACGGCGGCCTGCAGCACTTCCTGCTCGCCGGAGGAGGACGTCGGATACAGACCCGGGACCTCGCCGGAGGAGTGCGAGCTGTGGTGGTGCGAGCTTCCCGCCGTTGGGCTCGGGACCTCCACCTTTTCGTCGCCGTGAAGGAAGTTTTGGAGCGTTTTCTCCTCGAGTTCCGGGTCGGAGGTGACGAACGAGACCCCTCCGATCATCGTGCCGGAGCTCGTCGTCTGGAACGGGACCTGGCGCAGCGGCTTGGTCTGCGAGAAGGCCACCAGCTTCGTGAGTTCGATCAGCTCGCTCGCCGAGGCGCGGAACGTGGAGCTGATCGCATGGCCCACGGCCTTCGCGACCGTGTCGATCTGCCCGAGGGCGTTTTCGGGTGATATCTGCTCGCGCAGGTCACGCAGGAAGTCCTGCTGGCGTGCGACGCGCACGAAGTCCGAGTCCGTGTGCCTGTAGCGAACGTAGTCGAGGGCGTTTTCGTAGCAGAGCTTCTGGTAGCCGGGCTGCAGGTTGATGCTCGTGTAGTCGGTTTCGGTGCTGCCGACGTTCTCGTTGTAGTAGCGGTGGTCGACGTTGACGTAGGCGCACCCGAGCGTGTCGACGACTTTGATGAAACCGGCGAAGTTGACGTCGACGATCCCATTGAGGTGCAGCCCCGGGAAGACTTCTTTCTCGATCGTTTCCGCGGCGAGCAGGGTCGCGCCCTTCGTCCCGCCGAGCTTGGAGCCGATGGTGTAGGCGGCGTTGATCTTTTCGTTGGCGTACGTCCCCTGCGGGGTCGTGATGTCGACTTTCAGGTCGCGCGGGATCGACATCACCGAGGTCTGGCCCTGTTCCGGGTCGAAGCGGACAAGCAGGATCGTGTCGCTGTGCGGCGGGTCCGTCAGGTCGAATGTGTCCTTCGACTTTTCGCGCCGGTCCGAGCCCAGAACGAGAAATGTCTGCGGCCCCCCGCTGTATTCGGGGTCAACGACGCTTTTGGGGGCGTCGATGTGGCTGGCGGTGGGGAAGACCTCGGCTGCTATTCCGCCGACGGTGTTCAGCGCGACCGTTGCGGTCGCGGCGCCGCTGATCAGGACGATGGCGAGCCCCGCGATCAGGAAGCGCAGCCACAGCCCGCGGCCTGGTCTCGGTATCTCGTCAGGCATCGGATGTGGGCGGCAGGCAACTCATGGTCTGTGCAGGCAAGCTCACGCGGCCCCCCGGATGGCGTGCTCGCAGAAGCCTAGCGGCCGGACCGGAGGCCACGCGCCGGATGTATGGGTACGCTCGGTCGATGCTGAGCGCGCGCAACCGCGAACTGCTGGGCCTGATCCCGTCGGCCCTGCTGATCACCGCGGGGTTCACCGCGATCTTCATCCAGGCCGAGCACAGTACCGCCGCCGCGTCGACGAATCTGACGCTCAACCATGCTTCGAGCGCCTCGCTGGGCTACGGGGCGCTGTTCCTGGCGCTGTGTGTGGCCGCGCACATCGTGATACGGGTCGCCCTCCCGGACGCGGACCCGTATCTGTTCCCGCTCGCCGCGGTGCTCGCGAGCGTGGGCGTCGTGATGATCTACCGGATCGAACCGGTCCTCGCCCGCCAGCAGGCGCAGTGGATGATCCTCGGGCTCATCCTGTTCGTCGCGACGATCCTGGCGCTGCGCCGCAGGGGCGTCGGGGTCCTCGAGCGCTACAGGTACACGATCGCGGCGATCGGGATCGTGATGGCGCTGCTTCCACGTCTGCCGGGGATCGGCAGCGAAGTCAACGGCGCGTATCTGGACATCCACTTCGGCAGCGTCTCCTTCCAGCCTGCGGAGCTCGCGAAGGTGGCGATCGTGATCTTCCTGGCCAGCTACCTGCACGACAACCGCCAGATCCTCGTCACGGCAGGCAGACGGGTGCTTGGCGTGACATTCCCGCCGATGAAGCAGTTCGGGCCGATGCTGATCGTCTGGGGTGCTGCGATGGCGACGCTTCTGATCACCCGCGAGCTCGGCACGACCCTCATGTTCTACGGGGCGTTCCTCGCCCTGCTGTATGTCGCAACCGGCCGGCTTTCGTTCCCGGTGATCGGGCTTGTCCTGTTCGCGCTCGGCGCATGGTTCGTGGCGGGCCACGTCGGCCATGTCCACCAGCGGTTCGTGGCGTGGGAAAAGCCGCTGGACCCCGCCGTGTACAACGCCCCGGGGGGCAGCTACCAACTCGCCCAGTCGCTGTTCGCCCAGGCCGACGGCGGAGCTCTCGGCACCGGGTTCGATCGCTCGCTGCTGCAGTACCCGGTCGAACTCGCCAATCACGTCGTGGTGCACCGCGACATCCTGCCGGTGCCCGAAAGCGACATGATCTACGCCGTCATCGTCAACGAGGTCGGGCTCGCCGGGGCGGCGGGGCTGCTGCTCGTCTACCTGCTGCTGGTCGCCCGCGGGCTGCAGACGGCGATCCTCGCGCGCGACTCGTTCTCCAAGCTGCTCGCGACCGGGCTGTCGGTGGTCATAGCGCTGCAGGTGTTCGTGATCGTGGGCGGCGTGACGCGCGTCATCCCGCTCACGGGCGTCACCCTTCCCTTCGTCGCATACGGAGGGTCTTCCGTCGTCATGAACTTCGTTCTGATCGCGCTCCTGCTGGTCATCTCAGACCGCGCGCGCAGGCCGCTGGCGGCGATGGGAAAGCGCTGAAGGGCCCCGCCTGGACCCGGCAGAGAGGGGTTAAAGGGCGGGCCGTCGAACATTTACGCCGGATGCCGAGTTCGACCACCTCCGCAGGGACCCCACGGGTGCTGCTTCGCAAGCCCCTGACGCGCGGCAGCGGGCGGATTCACGGCGCCGTGAAGGGCCGGGCGCCCGCGGAGGGACCCTCGTCCCCGGCGGGCCTGCACAGACGTCCGTGGCTCGCCCGGCTCAGGGAGGCGGTCGCCGACGACAGCTTCGTGCTGCACTTCCAGCCGATCATCTCGCTGTCGGACGGCTCGGTGACCCACCACGAGGCGCTGCTGCGCCTGGCGGATCTCCCCGACGGGTCGCTGATCGCACCCGGAGCGTTCCTGCCGGCGGCCGAGCGATACGGTCTCATCCGCGAGCTCGACCGGATGGTCCTGTGCAAGGTCGCCGAGATCCTCGGTCGCGGGCAGGCTGGTTCGGGTGTGAGCGTCGCCGTCAACCTGTCGGCCCTGTCGGTCACCGACGCCGACATGCTGGCATACCTCGCGAGCACGCTCGAGCGAGCGGGCGCAGACCCCTCGCAGCTCATGGTCGAGGTGACCGAGACAGCCGCGATATCGGACATGGCGAGCGCACGCGACTTCTGCGCCGGGGTGCTCTCCCTCGGCTGCGCCGTCGCGCTCGATGACTTCGGGGCCGGCTTCGGCTCATTCCAGTACCTCAAGCATCTCCCGTTCAGCCACCTGAAGATCGACGGCGACTTCATCCGCGGGCTGCCCGGCTCGCCCACCGACCAGCTCGTCGTCCCCGCCCTGGCGGGTGTCGTCAGGGGGATGGGCCGCGAGACGATCGCCGAGTTCGTGGGCGACCACAGGACGATGATCATGCTGCGGGAGTACGGCGTCGACTACGCGCAGGGCTTCCACGTGGGGCGCCCCGTGCCGGCGATTCCCGTCCTGGCCTGAGGGGACCCTCCCGCGGCCCGCGGCCGCGAACGAAGGTAGGCTCCCCGCATGAGCTCCACAAGCGAAGTGACACTCCCGGACGCACTCGGGGAGGCGGCGCGGGCGTTCGCCGCCGGACCCCACCAGCTGCTCATCGGCTCCGAGCGCCCCGCGGCGGCTGACGGGCGAACGTTCGCGACCGTCGACCCGGCCACGGGACGCGAGATCGCCCAGGTCGCACTCGCCGGCGCGGCCGACGTGAAGAGCGCCGTCGCGGCCGCGCGGGCTGCGTTCACCGACGGACCGTGGTCCTCGCTCCCCGCCGCCGGCCGGGAGCGGCTGATGCTGGCGCTGGCGCAGGCGCTCGAGGACCACGACCAGGAAATCAGCGAAATCGAGTCCCTGGACAACGGCAAGCCCGTCACCCTCGCGCGCAGGGTGGACGTGCGCGGCGCGGTCGCGCACCTGCGCTATTTCGCAGGCTGGCCAACCAAGATCGAGGGCGCCGTACTCCCCGTTGCCGTGCCTGACATGCACTGCTACACGCGGCGGGAGGCCGTTGGCGTGTGCGGGCAGATCATCCCCTGGAACTTCCCTCTGCTGATGGCGGCATGGAAGATCGCGCCGGCGCTGGCGGCGGGCTGCACGATCGTGCTCAAGCCCGCCGAGCAGACTCCTCTGAGCGCGCTCCGTCTCGGCGAGCTCGCACTCGAGGCCGGCCTTCCGCCGGGCGTCCTGAACATCGTCACCGGCGACGGCGGCACGGGCTCGGCGCTCGTCGACGACGCAGGCGTCGACAAGATCGCGTTCACCGGTTCGACCGAGGTCGGCCGCGAGATCGGAGCGAAGGCCGGGGCGGCGCTCAAGCGGCTGACGCTCGAGCTTGGCGGGAAGTCCCCGAACATCATCCTGCCCGATGCCGATATGGCGGCCGCGGTGAAGGGCTCATACCAGGCGATCTACTTCAACTCGGGGCAGGCATGCAACGCGGGCTCCCGGCTGTTCGTGCCCTCGGAGAGCTTCGACGAGGTGATGGGCGCGCTCGCGGATGCGGCGGGCACCGCGCGTCTCGGGCCCGGGCTGGACCCCAAGACACAGCTCGGGCCGCTCGTGTCCGCGGAGCAGCGAGACCGCGTCATGGGCTATATCGAGTCCGGCCGCGAGCAGGGGGCCGAGCTGCTCGCCGGTGGTGAGGCGGCGCTCACCGACAGCGGCGGGTACTTCGTCGCGCCGACGCTGTTCGCCTCGACATCGGATGATCTGCGGATATCGCGCGAGGAGATCTTCGGGCCCGTGCTGGTCGCCTCGCCCTATGACACGCTCGAGGAGGTCGCCGAGCGGGCGAACGACGGCGACTACGGCCTCGCCGCCGGGGTCTGGACACGGGATGTCGGATCCGCACACCGGCTCGCCGCGATGCTGCACGCCGGCTCTGTCTACGTGAACACCTGGGGTCTGTCGGATGCGTCAGCGCCGTTCGGCGGTTTCAAGGCATCGGGGATCGGCCGCGAGCACGGCAGGGACGGCCTGGACGCGTATCTGGAGACGAAGACCGTCTGGACCGCGCTGTGAGCATCAAGGCGCCGTGAGCGTCGCCGCACAGAGCCTGAGCACGGACCCCGCCCGCACGCGCGACGCACGCTGGACGTCGGCGCTCAACGCGCTGTTCGCGGTGCTGATCGTCGCCGCCACCGCCGAGATCGTCATCGACGCGTCTGCGGGGCACACCGGGGTCGTGCCCAAACAGCCCGCCACTGCGGGCTGGCTGTCGGGTCTCGGGGTTCTCCTGAACTACCAGATCTTCCTGGTGGCGCTGCTCGCCGCCACGGCAGGATACGTGGGCCTCCTGGTCCTCTCCCGCCGCGGGAGATGGGCGCGAATGTCGCCGCGGAGCACGATCGGCCTGATCCTGGTGCTGCACGCGATCGTGTTCGTCGGCCCGATTTTGATCTCCACCGACGTCTTCAGCTACATCGCCTACGCACGGATGGGCGTCGAGCACGGGATCAATCCCTACCTGCACGGGCCGTCGGTGATCAGCCGCGACCCGGTCTTCGCATACGTCGGCCATGACTGGCGGCGTGTGGCGACCGCATACGGGCCGATCTACACCCTGCTCTCATACCCGCTGGCGCCGCTCGGTGTCGTGGGGGCGCTGTGGGGGATGAAGGTGATGGCGCTGCTCGCGAGCCTCGGCACGCTGGCATTGACCTGGTGGTGCGCGAGGCGGCGCGGGTTCGACCCCGCGATAGCGACGCTCGCCGTCGGCGCCAATCCGCTGTACGTGATCTACGGGCTGGGCGGCGCACACAACGACCTGATCATGATGCTGCTGATGATGCTGGCCGTCGCGCTCAGCATCCGCGAACCGCACACCTCCGGCAGGGAAGCGGGAGCGGGTGCGGCGATCGTCGTCGGGGCTCTCGTGAAGGCGACAGTCGCGGCGCTGCTGCCGTTCATGATCCTGTCCCGCAGGCGCCTTGCGCCGGTCCTCGGCGCGGTCGGGGCGCTCGCGGTCGGGGCGCTCGTCGGCTGGGCCGCATTCGGCGTGCAGGGCATCAACGTCGTGGCGGCGCTGAACCGCGACGCCGCGTTCGTCTCGACCGACAGCTTCGCGACCGAGATAGCGCACCTGTTCGGCAAGCCGGGTGTGTTCCCCGTGGACCACATCCTCCTGAAGGCGGGCCTCGTCCTGATCGTCCTGCATCTCATGTGGCGAACCTGGCGCGGCTATGACTGGGTAGCCGCGTCCGGGTGGGCGCTGCTGGCGATCTCGGTGACCAGCACATGGCTTCTCGCCTGGTACATCCTGTGGCCCCTGCCGCTGGCTGTGGTCAGCCGCGACCGCCGGCTGCTGGTCGCGACGCTGGCGGTCCAGGGACTGTTCATCGCCCACCAGATGTCCCCGCTGCTGGTGCCCGTGCGATGAGCTCGCTCCCGAGCGAACACGGCGGCAGCGGCCTGCTCTCGCGCCTGCCGGGCCCTCTGCGGCCTCGCACGAGCGAGGATCCCGGCACCGGTCAGATGCGACTGATCGAGACGACGCTGCTCGTCATCGTGGGCCTGGTCCTGCTGATCGCCACGGTCAACGACCTGTCCCGGCAGGCGAGCGCGAACCATCGGCTGCAGGCCGATCTGACGACATGGCGCGCCTACACCGGGCACGACTACCCGAACATCGAATCCGACCAGGAACTGTTCGGGGCGACCAGCCAGAAGGAGGTCGTGTGTGGAAACACGACGCCGGGCGCACCGAAGTCGAGGACACAGATCTGTCTCGCGGTCTGGGGACCCGTGGTCGACGGCAAGCGAACCGTCCACGGAGGGTGGTACCTGCCGGCCAACGCCGAAGACGAGCGGTCGCTCCGCTACGGCTGCTTCGGCGAGGAAGAGGTGCAGGAACTGTGTGCGCGATGAGCGCCCAGGATGCGGCGCCGGCCAGCACACGCGCCGCCTCGGCCCGACTTCCCGCATGGTGGCCGCTGGCGGCGATCACGCTCCTGGCCGCGGCGCTCAGGCTCCCGACACTCGGCCTGCAGAGCTTCTGGTACGACGAGGCGTTCACGCCGGTGCACGTCCTGCACCCGAGCCTGACGTCGACGCTCCACTCGATGGTGCATACGGAGAACTCGCCGCCGCTCTGGTACATCGTGGAGTGGCTGGACTACCGGCTGCTCGGCAGCGGCGAGGTCGCTCTGCGGCTGCCGTCAGCTCTCGCGGGGATCGCGACGGTGCCCGTCGCGTGGGCGATCGGGCGCGAGCTGACGGGCAGGCGCGCGGCGACGCTGTGCGCGCTGCTGGTGGCGGTCAACCCGCTGTTCGTCTGGTACTCGCAGGAGGCCAGGGTCTACGGGCTGTTCGTGCTGACGTCCGCGCTCGCGATGCTCTGCTTCCTGCGCGCGCAGAACAGCCCGACACGCGGGCGCATGATGATGTTCGCGCTGACGGGGGCACTCGCGATGCTCACCCACTACTTCGCCCTCTTCCTGCTCATCCCGATGGTGCTGCTCCTCCTGTACAGGCGCGAGAGCCGTCGCGCCGCACTCGGCGCGGTCGCCATCCTGGTGCTGGTCGGCCTCGCGCTGATCCCGCTCGTCCTCGCGCAGGGCGGGCACGGCACACAGTGGATCGGGGAATGGCCGCTGGCCGAACGCCTGGAAGCGATCCCGCAGTACTACCTGCTCGGGACATCCGGCGCCCCCCTCGGCCACGGGGTGCAGGGGCTGATCGCGCTCCTGGTGCTAGCGGGGGTCGGGTTCGGCGGGTGGCTGATGCTCGATCTGGCACCGACACTCCGCAGCCCCCGCGCGGCACCCCTGGACGAGGAGTCATCGAGGGCGCGCCGCGGCGCGGGGACGGCCCTCGCGATCACCGCGGGCGGCGTGCTGCTGCCCGTCCTGCTCGCATTCGGCGGTGCCGACTACCTCGCGCCCAGGAACCTGGTCGGCGCGATGATCCCCGCCACGGCCCTGATCGCGGTGCTCGTGCTCTCGCCCCCGACGGGACGTTGGGGGGTCGTCCTTGCGGCAGCGATCGCACTCGCGTTCCTCATGATCACGCTCGACGTGAACCTGAGCCCGCGCCTGCAGCGCGGAAACTGGCGGGACCTCGCGGGCGACCTCAGGAGCGGGCCGCCCGAAAGGGCGATCACGACGGTCGAGCTCGGCTCCGCGCCCCTGGAGTACTACATGCCGCCCCTGCACAACCTCGCGCCCGGCTCGACCGTGCTGCTTCGCGAGATCGACGAGACGGGCTACTCGCCGCTCCGCAGGGGAGCGGGTGAGCCGCCCGCGCCCGGCTTTCACCTCGCGGAACGCCTGGATGTCGACGGGCTGATCGCCTACCGCTTTCGCGCGCCGCGGGCCCTGCCCGTAACGGAGGCCGAGCTCCGCCGGCATGTGATCACGCTCGCGCACCCTGAGGTGCTGGTGCCGGGCCCCGCGGGTGGAGGGTGAGCGGCGATGGCTGAGGTCCTGATCGCGGCACCGATGCGCGTCGAGGCGGCCCTGATCTCCTCGGGCGCGCGGGGGGCGAGCGTGCACAAGACCGGCATGGGGCCCGCGCGCTCTCGCACGGCATCCGGGCAGCTGGCACGCAGGGACGCCGGCGCGATGCTCGTGGTGGGCTTCTGCGGCGGCCTTGACGGGCAGTCGGTGCCAGGCGAAGTGATCGTCGCCGAGGAGGTGTTCGCCGCAGCCGACGAGGGCCACGCCGAGGAGAGCGTGCGCTGCGATCTCGCGGGTGAGCTGGTGGACCGCCTGACCGGGCGCGGGATGAAGGTGCGCGCGGGGCGGATCGTCTGTGTGTCCCGCCTCGCGCTCGGCGAGCGGCGAGCCGAGCTGCACGCGGGCGGCGCGATCGCCGTCGACATGGAGTCCGTGTGGCTGGCGGCCGGTGCGGTCGAGCGCCCCTTCGGTGTCGTGCGCGTCGTGCTCGACAGCCCCTCGCACGAGCTGATGCGTCCCCAGGCGGTGGGCGGCGTGATGCGGGCTGCGCTCGCGCTCAGGCGCGTGGCGGGAGCGCTACGCGGCTGGACCCCGGCCGCGTAGCGGCGCGGCGTCAGGGCTCGATGTCCTCCGCGGCGCCCTGGAGGGCGGGGCGGAGGTCGCTCCAGCGCAGACCCTCGCGCACGAGCGCGGGGATGCCCAGCATCAGCGCGGTGAGCACCTCCACCGCCTGCAGGATGATCCCGTAGGCGAGCCCCGGCCCGGCACCGACGCCGGACGCCGCGAGCACGACCAGGCATGCCGCCTGGAAGACACCGACGTTCGACGGTGTCGCCGGCAGGATCGCGCTGACGTTGATGGCGAGCAGGATCGCGGCGGCGGTCGCGAGCCCGGCATGGGACTGCAGGCCGAGGGCGAGGATCACCATGTAGCACGCGAGCCACTGCAGGCCCCACGCGATCAGCTGCGCGCTCACCGCCGCGACGCCGTACCGCGGCCGGGCGAACACGGTCAGCCCGCGTCGTGCGAGAACGAGCGCCCTGGCCACCAGGTCCCCGCCGCGGCGAAGGCGCTCCCAGCGCGAGCGGCGCGCGAGCGCGAGCAGCCTCGGGCCGAGGACCACGAGCACCACGACCGCCAGCGGCAATGCGAGCACGCTCTCGATGCCGTTCAGGTGCCCGTGAAGCGAGGGGATCTCGGTGAAGGTGATCGCGGCGAGCAGGATGAGCGCGAGGATGTTGATCAGGGTCTGCGAGAAGACCGTCCCAGCGACGATCGGCACGAGAGTCCTGTTGGAGCCGTCCAGCCTGCGGGAGAGCACGACGATGCGCACAGGCTCTCCGATCCTGCCTGGGAAGACAGCGGAGGCCATCACCCCGATCATCGTTGCCCGCACGACCGGAGGCCACGGCATCGGCGTGTCCGGGAGGGCGGCGCGAAGCGTCTGGTGCCAGGAGATCGAGCGCATCAGCAGAGACGTCGCCATCAGCCCGACCGACGCGAGCACCCAGCCGGGGGAGGCGTCCACGAGGGCTTCGCCGACCCTCGGCAGGTCGAGGCTCGAGATGCCGAGGATCACGGCCGCCGCGAGGATCACGAGCGTGACCGCGATCGCCGTGTGTCCCCGCCGCCAACGGCGCGCTGGGATGTCGTGGTCTCGGCTCGGCTCGCTCATCGCGCGGGGTCTATCAGGTCGATCGGGCGCGCCGACCAGAGCGCACGCTATTCTGAGCCGCGCAGCGATGAGGCCCGCTCCATAACCGCGGCTGTGGCCGCTGATGGCTTCTACGTCACCGTCACTTCAACGCCAGTGAGGGCGCATCGTGGAACGCGATCGGCAACTACTGATCACAGCTGACAGCGGCGCGGCACAGTCCGCGTTCTCGCGCGTCGACACACGCGAGCTCGCGGCCATATTCATCGGTGGGTGCCTCGGCGCGGTGCTGCGGGCGATCCTCGCGCGCAGCCTGCCCGTGACCGTCGGACACTGGCCATGGGCGACGTTCACGGTGAACATCGTCGGCGCCCTCATCCTCGGGTGGCTGATCACGCGGCTGCAGGAGCGCCTGCCGCCAACCATGTACACACGAGCCCTGCTTGCGACCGGGTTCTGTGGCGCGCTGACAACGTTCTCGACGCTGATGCTCGAGCTGCTCGCGATGATCGAACATTCGCACCTGCTGCTCGCTCTCTCCTACGCCGCCGCGAGCATCATCGGTGGTCTCGCGGCGGTCGAGCTCGCCACGAAGTTCGCTCGCAGGGGCGGTCGACTCGGATGAATCCCGTGCTGCTGTGGTCGGGGGTTGCCCTGCTCGGCGGTGCCGGCGCGCTCGCGCGCTTCGGGGTTGACGCTCGCGTGTCCGCACGCGTGCTCTCGCGGCTGCCCTTCGGCACGCTCGTCGTGAACCTCACCGGAGCGATGATCCTCGGGGTGCTCGCCGCAGCGGGTCTGGGCAGCGACGCCTACCTGCTCGCGGGAACGGGGCTGATCGGCTCCTATACGACGTTCTCCACGTGGGAGCTGGAGTCCCATCGCCTGGCCGAGGACGGGCTGCGCGGCGCAGCGCTCGCCAACCTTCTCGCGAGCCTCGTGCTCGGCGTCGGCGCCGTGGCACTCGGACGCGCGATCGGTGGACTGTGATGCCCGAGAGCGCCGTGGCCCTCAGCGTGTTCTTCGGCGAGCGTGACCGCAACGGCGCTCATCTGCGAGCTGGTGCTCTGATGGATGCGTGCGAGCGCCGCCGGATCGACGCGAGCCTGCTGCTCAGGGGTTCCGAGGGCTTCGGCGCAAAGCATGCTGCGAGAACCGACCGGCTGCTCACGCTCTCGGAAGATCTGCCGATGAGCATGCTCGCGGTCGACAGCCCCGCTCGCATCGACGGGCTCCTCGGTGAGATCCGCCCGCTGATGGCGCACGGGCTGATCACGCTCGAGGAGGTCGCGCAGACCGGAGCCCATGACAGCGAGCCGCTCGCCGGCCTGGCCGCGAATGGGGACGCCGCGAAGCTCACGGTGATCGTCGGGCGCCGCGAGCGCGCGAACGGCAGCTCTGCGCACGAGGCTGTCGTCGAGGCGATGCGGGCCGGCGGGATGTACTGCGCGACGGCGCTGCTCGGCCTGGACGGGACACGCGGCGGCGAGCGCGAGCGGGCACGGTTCTTCGCCCGCAACACGCGTGTGCCGATGATGATCGTCGGGGTTGGTGAAAAGGAAGATGTGCAGGCGACGCTCCGTGAGCTTGCGGCGGTGCTGCCCCACCCGACGGCGACGCTCCAGAGCGTGCAGATCTGCAAGCGCGACGGCGTCAGGCGGGGTGAGCCCGGAGCCGGCACCGGCGAGAGATCGGCGGACATGCGGCTGAGGCTTTCGGTGTACGCCGCCGAGAACGTCCGCCATGAGCACGGGACGTTGCACGCTGCGCTCGTGCGGAGCCTTCGTGAAGGCGGCGCCGCAGGTGCCAGCACGCTGCGCGGGCAGTGGGGCTACGACGGTCCCGGTCCGCCCTCCGGCGAACGGATCGCTGCGCTCGGCCGCCACGCTCCGATGATCACCCTCGTGATCGACACGCCGGCGCAGGCCGCCCGCTGGTTCGCGATCCTCGACGAGGTCACCGGCGAGCACGGCCTGATCACAAGCGAGCTTCTCTCAGCTGTCCCCTGACAGGCGCCCCGCGAGGAGCGGCGAGCGTGCGGACCCGTGGCCGCATGCACCTCTACGGTGTGCGCGTGTCGCCGGCCGGATGGTCGGCGAACCACCGCGCGATCCCCGGCATGTGCTCCTCGAAATCACCGGGGATCGAGAGATTGAGCATCCCCGCGCGCTCGGGTCCGCGGTTCTCGAAGTCATGTGTCACCCCGCCCGGTATCAGCAGGAACGAACCGGCCTCGGCGTCCGTCCATTCGGTCGCGACGAGCACGCTCATCGTGCCCGCGAGGACGTAGAAGATGTCGTCCTCGGGGTGGGCGTGCGGGCCCGGCCCGTTCGTGTGCGGGTCGAGCCACCACTCCGAGATCGCATACTCCCGACCGCTCTCCTCGCCACCGGCCTTGAAGACCGCCAGGATGCGGCCCATCGGATATGCACGGCCCTCGCCCGGTTGCAGGACCACCGGACGCCGGCCGGCGCTGCTGGCGCTGCAGGTCATCGTCCCTCCTTGCTCACGCCAAATCTAGCGGCGATCGCGCCAACCGGGTCGGACCCGTTACAGACGGCGGGCGAGTGCCGGCGCCGGCCGCCGGGTAACGCACGTTCTAGGCTGAGCAAACGGCAACCAGCGAGAGGAACAGAATGAAAGCGGTCTGGAACGGCGCGACGGTGGCGGAGAGCGATGACACGCTCGTCGTCGAGAACAACCACTACTTTCCGGCTGACAGCATCCACGCCGAGTATTTCGTCGACAGCCCCACCAGCTCGGTCTGCGCCTGGAAGGGAACAGCGAGCTACAAGACGCTCAACGTGGGCGGGGAGACCAACCAGGACGCGGCGTGGTACTACCCCGAGCCGAAGGACGCCGATTACGACGGCCGTGGCGCCGGCGAGTTCGCGGGCCGCTACGCCTTCTGGAACGGGGTCATCGTGGAGCCCTGACATCTGCGGCGCTCGGCCCGGATCGCCCGACCGAGCGCCTGTCCGGGGCCCCGCGAGCGCCGGTCGCGTCGCGACGCCGGCGGGTCCTCGGCCCGCGTCACCGCTCGCGTTTCACGCTACAGTCCTGCACCGTGTTCGAGGACTCCCTTCAGCAGCGGGCGGAGCAGCTAGCCGAGAGGATGTTCATCGGCGGCGATGTGCGCGACTTCGAACGCATGGGCCTGTCGGTGCTGGACGTGCTGCTGCGCGAGGGCATGCGCCCCGATTCGCGGGTGCTGGATGTCGGGTGCGGCGCGCTGCGGATCGGCTACTGGCTGATGCGGTTCCTCGATCCCGGCCGCTATTGCGGGATTGAGCCCAATGTGCAGATGCGCGAGGCGGGGGAAAGAGAGCTCGCCGGCGTGGACCTCGTAGAACGCTCACAGGCCCGGTTCGACTCGAACGACAGGTTTGATTTCAGCGTCTTCGGGGAGCGGTTCGATTTCCTGGTCGCCCGGTCGATCTTCACCCATGCGTCGCGGGCGCAGATCTCGGCGGCGCTCGCGTCCTTCGCCGAGACCGGCGCGCCGGGCTCTGTGTTCATGGCCTCCTACTACCCGGCGGGGAAGACGTTTGAGCTCTCAAAGCGGGTGCGGGTGCTCGAGAATGTCGCGAGCGCGGTCCCCCTGGACGTCCTGTCGCCGCTGATCGCAAGGATCCCGCCGATGGGCGGCACCGGCGAATACGACGGTGAGCGGTGGGTGGGGCGCAGCCACGAGTCCGATCAGCCGGGCGTCATCAACTACAGCCTTCGCTGGCTGTCGGGCGAGGCCGCGTCACACGGCCTGAGGGTGCAGCTCATGCCGTACCCGGTCTATCACCGCCAGTACTGGCTTCGCTTCACCGCCCTCTGAAGCCGCGCCCTCACTCCCGGCCCGCCGACGGTGGCCCCGGCGCTGCGCCGGCGGTCCGTCTCGGGCTGCGCAGCCGCCAGATCAGGTACGCGACGACCGCGGCGTTCGCCAGCAGCGCGCCCACCTTGAGCAGGCTCGCGCTTTTCGTGAGCTCCCACAGCTCGGGGATGAAAAGGAGCGAGGTCGCGAGCACCGTGAGCCACTCACCCCAGCGCCGGGCGCGCCACAGACCGTATGCCTCGGTGGCCTCGAGCACCCCGTAGGCGATCGCGACGATCCCGAAGAGCGTCGTGCGGCCCGGTCCGATCCTCGAGATTTTCTCGGTGAGGCTGTGCACCCAGTTGGACTGCGGGTTGAGCCCGAGTTTCTGCACGAATCTCGTCACGTCAGCCGCCCAGTTGGTGTGAGGGTGGGTGATGAGGACGATGCCGATCGCGAGCAGGGCCAGGGCCCTCAGCGAGCGCTCGGCTGCGATCCATGGCAGCAGACGGTCGCGGCGATCGCGTCCTGGCGGCTCGTCCGGCACGGGTGAATCCTCCCGTGTTGGGCGGCGGGAGGAACCTTCCGTGTTGCGTTTGACCTGCGTACGCCGGTGTAGACTCGGTCGCCAGAGGGTCCGACAGCGACGGAGGGATTGCTGGATGCGCGAGGGATGCGGAGGGTGAGGCTTTCGCCGGCACGAATTCGTGTGCTGCTCGCGGCGCTCGCCGCGGCGGCAGGACTCGCGGTGCTCTGCGCCGGCGCGCTCGCGAGCACGGGCGCGGAAACGCCCGCGACGATCGTGGTCGGCACGCAGACGCTGAACCGCTGCGCCGCTGCGCCGCTCGCCTACTGCGGGAGCCTGTCCGTTCCGCTCGACCACACCAGGCCCGAAGGTCCGCGGATCTCGATCGCATACAGGTGGTATCCGGCGAACACGGCCGGCGGGCGCGCCGCCCACACCGTCGTGCCCGTGGAGGGCGGCCCCGGCTACCCGTCGATCGGCTCCGTCCAGGAAGGCTACGCGCCGATGTACGGCCCGCTGCTGGCGCGGTGGAACATGCTGGCCGTCGACAACAGGGGCACCGGGCGCTCGGCGCCCGTCAGCTGCCCGGAGCTGCAGGAATTCTCCGGGCCCACGGCCAGCGAAGCGTTCCGGCAGGCCGCTGCGCAGTGCGCGGCGAGCCTGAACAGCCGCTGGCACTATCCGGGCGGCGCCCCTGTGCACGCGTCGGACCTGTTCACCTCAGCCGCCGCCGCGGAGGATCTGGCCGAAGTCATCGGGGCCCTGAAGCTCGGCCGCGTCGACCTGTACGGCGATTCCTACGGCTCGTTCTTCGCCCAGGTGTTCGCGAGCCGCTACCCGCGCCTGATTCGAAGCCTGACGCTCGACTCTACGTATGAGACAGTCGGCCTGGACCCGTGGTACCGGAGTTCGGCGACGGCGATGGCCTCCGATTTCAACACCGTCTGCGCCCGCTCGCCCGCGTGTGAGAGCGCGGCTCCGGGGTCCTCGTGGGCGCGTATCGGCGAACTGGCGCAGAGTCTGCGCGAACACCCGATCTCGGGGACCGTGCCGGGTCCCGACGGCTCCGCGGTGCACGTCAGCATGAACGTCGTCGGACTCGTCGATCTCCTGAACGACGCGGCCGGCGACCACTTCGTCTACCGCGGTCTGGACGCCGCAGCTCGCGCGGTGCTGCAGGAGGGCTACGACGAGCCGCTGCTCCGCCTCTACGCACAGCGCCTGAAGGAAGACGAGGCGTACTTCGACATCCCTGCGAGCGAATACTCGGGCGGGCTGTACCTGGCCGTGTCGTGCCTTGACTACCCGCAGCTCTTTGAAATGGGTGCCAGCCCGTCGACACGGGCGCTCCAGCTGCAGGACGCGGAAGAGTCGCTCTCACCGTCAACGTTCAGCCCCTTCTCGATCTCGGAGTGGCTCTCGCAGGACCAGAACACGGAGGCCTACAGCGCGTGCCTGGACTGGCCGAGCCCGACCGTCGCCCAGCCCCCCGTGACGGGTCCCGAGCCGCTCCTGCCCGCGAGCATGCCGGTCCTCGTCCTCGGAGGCGAACTGGACACCTGGACACCGCCCGGCGACGTGCCGAAAGTCCTGGCGGAGATAGGCGGCCATTCGCGGTTCATCGAGCTCGCTAACGCCACGCACGTGGTGGGGGAGGGCGACACGCTGTGCGGCTCGAGCCTGGTCCAGGCGTTCGTTATGCGCCCCGCCGCGATCGACACGCTGAACGCCTCGTGCGCTCCGCTGGTGCCCGCGATCCACACGGTCGGCGTGTACCCCCAGTCGCTCTCGCAGGAGCCGCCCCTCCAGGCCGCCTACGGAGACAGCGCCGGGGCGGGCGCACTGCGGATCGCGGCGGCGGCGGTGTCGACGGCGGGCGACGCGCTCGCGCGCTACCAGGCGATAGAAACCACGAAGGACATCGGTCTGCTGGGCGGCTCGGTGACCGTCACCCGTGGTGGCACCAGGCTCACGCTCACCGGCGATGAAATGATCGAAGGCGTCAGCGTGAGCGGAACGCTCAACCTCGAGCCGGCGGTGCCGGCCGTCGACGGGGACGCCGTCGCCGCGTCGCTGACTGTGTCAGGCTCGGGACTGCCGGACTCCAGCCTCCAGGCGACGTGGACGAGCGCCGGAACCGGTGCGCTGGCCAGCGTCGCCGGGACCGTGGGGGGCGAAACGGTGCAGGGGACGACGCCGGCGCCCTGAAGGCCGGTCAGAGCTCGAGCATCACCGTCACCGGCCCGTCTCCCACCATCTCAACCTCCATATGGGCTCCGAACACGCCGCGCTGGGCGCCCGTGTGATCGCAGAAGCGCTCGTAAAGCGGCTCGGCCAGCTCCGGGCGTGCGGCGCCGATGAAGCTCGGGCGGTTTCCGCGCCTTGTGTCCGCGTAGAGCGTGAACTGGCTCACACATAGGATCTCGCGGTCGCCGAGCGGCTCGTTCATCGCACCCGCGGCGTCGGGGAAGACCCGGAGGGCGAGCACCTTCTCGGCCAGGCGGTCGGCGACCGGCCCGGAGTCCTCGTGCGTGACGCCGAGGAGCACCAGCAGTCCCGGCCCGATGGCTGACACCCGGCGCCCGTCCACCCGGACCTCGGCCCGGCTGACCCGCTGGACGAGCGCTCGCATCGGCGCGAGTATGACGCACCCGCAGGTCCGGCTCAGGCGTGATGGCCGGCGTGCGCAGCGGACGGTCCGGCCTGACGCACCTGTTCACGTGTCACCGGAGAGCGACCGGCTGCGGGCGCGTGCATCGCACGGCGCAGCCTCATGACGCCGCGGACGTCTTCATGAGCCGTCGCGAGGATGTTCACGCTCGAGTCGGGGTCCTCGACCCAGTGGACTGGAACCTCGAGGATCGAGAACCTGCCGCGCTGTGCGAGGTGGAGCAGCTCGGTGTCGAAGAACCACTGCTCATCCTGGATCTCCGGGAGCAGTGCCTGGATGACGACACGCCGGCCGGCCTTGAAGCCGCACTGGGCATCGGAGAATCCCGCGCTGAGCGATACGCGAAGGATGAGGTTGTAGGCGCGGGAGATGAACTCGCGCCTGGCGGAGCGAGAGGTGCGCGAGCCTACGGCGAGACGGGATCCGATCGCGATGTCGCCGCGGCCCTCGACGAGCGGTTCGATCAGATCGCGCAGGTGGGCGAGGTCCGTTGAGAGGTCGACGTCCATATATGCCACCACGTCGGCTCGGCTCGATCCCCATGCGGCGCGCAGCGCCCGTCCGCGGCCCTTCTGGTCGAGGTGAAGGACCCCGACTCCGGGGAGCTCCATCGCGAGCATGTGCGCGACGGCGAGTGTGGAGTCGGTGCTGGCGTTATCGGCGATCGTTATCTGGAAGGTGAACGGGATCGACTCGGTGAGATGCCGGTGGAGCGCTCGCACGCTGGCGGCGAGCACGTCCTGCTCGTTGTAGACGGGTATCACGATCTCGACCTGCGGTTGCAGGCTGTCAGTGTGAGGGCCGGCCGCCGGCGCCGGGCGTGAGGATGCGGGGAGTGTGGATATGTGGGGGCTTGTCGTTCTCATGTCATGCAGCATCGCGGCCGTGTCTGCGATTTCCGCCTGTGAACGCTGAGAGCTCGCTGAGCGTGAGGACCGGCGCCGGTCGCACGACCTCGAAGGAGCCGTCGTCCAGGACGATCAGCCCGCCGTGCTCGAGCCATGAACGAGCACGGCGCGGGCCGCTCAGGATCGCGGCCTTCGCCCTGACCTCTGCCGTGCGGGCGTGGGGGTCCAGCGCGCTCACCTGCACCACGCCCGTGAACGCCGGGCGCCCCGTGCCGGGGTCGAGCAGATGGTGCGCCGGGCCTCCCGACGCGTCGAGCCAGCTGCGTCTGCCGATGCCGCTCGTCGCGACCCCCGTGTGCGGGGAGGAGAACGTGTGCAGGATCCGCTCATCGAACGGGCTCTGCACGTTGACCTCGCGTTGAAGGCGTGACGAACCGCCGAGCTGAAGATCGCCGGCGCAGTTGATCGCAAAGCTCTCATATCCGGCGAGCAGGTCCGCGAGCTCGTCTGCGAACAGGCCCTTTGCAATCCCGCCGCTGTCGAGCATCACGCCCGGTGGCCTGCTCACGGTGCAGGCATCGATGTCCACCTCGATCATGCTCCACGCCCGCTGCGGCGCCGGGGTGGCGGCGGCCCGTGCCGGCGCGAGCGCCAGCGCGCGCGCGAGGCCGAGCGGGGGCGGGAGCTCGCCCGTGTACCCGGAGCTCTGTATCTGCTGCAGCAGTGTGCCGTCGACGAGCCCGCCGCTGCTCTCGCCGGCACTCACGACGGCCTGTGCGAATCTCGCCATCAGCGGGCTGACGGGCACGCATTCGCGCGGGTCGCCGTTCAGCAGGGTCAGCTCACTCTCGGGGAGGAAACGCGAGAAACGCCGGTGCCACTCGAGCAGCGTGTCCTGTGCGAGCTGGGCGGCGTGCTCGGCGGAGCCGGCGGGGCCATCGCCGGTGACGAATACCGAACAGCGCGATCCGAAGCACTCGAACTCGCGCGCGGCCTCGCGCTTGCCGCTCATGACTGGGAGGTCGTCACCGACGACGGGCTTTCGGTGCTGGAGCTGCCGGTGGACGATTCACTCGCCGAGCTGGAGCCCGAGGATGTTTCGCCGCTGCCGGAGGTGCTCGATTCCGAGGATTCGGCTGCCGTATTCGAGGTCGTGCCCGTTGCTTCGGTGCCCGAGCCGGATGTTGAGGCGGTGCTTGCGCTGGACGCCACTGTCGAGCTGCTGCGGCGGGCCGCCGATGCGGTCAGGGCCGGGTCGTGGCCGGTCGCCAGCTGGACGTAGACCACGAGGAAGGCGACGACGAAGAGTGTGCTCGCGAGCGCGGCGACTGACCTGCGGATAGCCCGTGTGCGCCGCGCGATCTCCTGCTTGCGGGCTGCGGCGAGCTGCTTTGCCTGCATGCGCTTGGACGAGTCCGCGCCGGCGGGGCTGGCGCTCTTGGTGTTGGTCACGCTCATCGTGTGCTCCTGGTGTTCTGGGGTGGGAGGGAGGTTCTCAGGCCACTCTCGCGGGGGGAGCTTTGCGGACGCTGAAGCGAGCCTGAGAAGACGCTGGGAATGCGGGGCCGGCCCGGCAGGGGCAGGCCGGCTGTCGAACTCCGGACGCTCATGCGGGGGTTGCCTGGTTCGAGGAGCGCGAAGCGCCCGCCCAGCGGATGACGAGCAGCGCGAGGGCGGGGATGACTGCGATGGCGCTCATCGCCAGGAACCAGAGCTGGCCGGCATCCGTTCCCTCTCCGAGCGAGTGCACTATGCCCAGGATCCAGGCGAGCGCGGTGAAGCGGTGAAGCATCCGCCAACGCTGCACACCGATTTTCGCGCGTACGTAGTAGGAGAGCCCGAGCAGCAGCATCATCCAGAACGCGATGATCCCGGTGCTGGTCCAGAGGGTCTTGTACGAGCCGACGAACGGCACCGTCACTTCGGCGAGGCCCTGGTTCAGGAAGCTGTCGCCTGTCAGGGTCAGGCCGTGCACCGCGAGCGCGGCGAGCGTCGCGAGCGAGAGGGCCTCGTGCGTGACCCGCAGATCCGAGCGCCGGCCCTTGGACAGCCTGGCGCTCATCAGCAGGCCGAGGCACACCGCAAGGCTCGAGAGGAGCAGTGCTGCGATACCGGCGGCGCGGCTTGTGATCCAGAACAGATGCGGCCCGACGGCTGTGGCTAGGACTGAGGTGTTGAGTGATGTCATGTGTCGATCAAACCGTGTGGAGCTGTGAGGAGGCTGTGAGTTACCTGAGGGGTCGTCGAGCGTGCTCTACGCGCCGTAGCGCGCGACGAACGCGCTGACCGTGTTGCTGGGTATCGCGAAGCCGAGGCCCTCGGAGCCTCCCGACCCCGTGGAGGAGGATGCGGACACGATCTGCGAGTTGACGCCGATGACCTCGCCCGAGGAGTTGATGAGCGGCCCACCGGAGTTGCCGGGGTTCAGTGCCGCATCGGTCTGGATCGCGCCGTCGATGGGCGAGCCGTTCGGCGCATGGATTTCGCGTCCCACGGCGGAGACGACGCCTGTGGTGAGGGTCCAGTCAAGGGCGAACGGGTTCCCGATCGCCGAGACGGCTTCGCCCACCTGCACGGTGCCGGAGTCCGCGAGCGTGAGAGCGTGCAGCTGCAGGCCCGTGGGGGAGATCTTCACGAGCGCGAGGTCAAGTGAGCGGTTGCTCGCGATCACGTGTGCGCTTCGCATGGTGGAGCCGGCACCGTCGAGCGAGACCGTGATGGTGGTCGCACCGTCGATGACGTGCTCGTTGGTGAGGATCAGGCCGCTCGCGCTGAGGATGATGCCGCTGCCGCTGTCGACGCGTGCGGCTCCCTGGCCGCCGGGGGCTGTGGTGCCGGCGCTCCGGCTGGCCCTGATCGCGACGACGCCCTCTGCGTCCTGCTTGTAGATCTGTTTGGGCGTCAGGGGTTCGGCGCCGGTCACTTGCGATGCCAGCGCCCTTCCACCGGCCGCCGTGATGAGGCGTCTGTGCGTGACGCTGCTCGAGGAGCCCGCGATCAGCGCCACGACGGCGACGAGCAGGCCGCCGAGGGCGGCGCAGATCAGCGAAAGCGTTCTGGTGTTGGTCATCGGCATCTCCACGGGTGGCGGTTGTAGTACGACGATGCCCGGTCGGCTTGAACGGCCACTAACAGGCCGCTAAGCGCGGGATAAGAACGAGCGACGCCGCCCGCTGGAGGTGTGCGGGCGGCGTCGCTCATCTTGCTTCATGCCGATTCGCTCACGCTGCGATCGGTGCGCGGCTGGAGCGGGAGGGGAACCGCTCCGGGGTGGACGCAGGGGGCGCCACGGTCGCGAACGCGGGACGTGCGTTGGCGGGGGTGTGCGGCGCGAGCCTGTTTGCGCGTGACATCACGTAGGCGAGTGCAGCGACGATTGCGAGGTCTGCGAGGACGTTCAGGGCGATTGCGAGCGAGAGGGTCATCGGTTGCCTTTCTGTTGGTGTCTCCGTCTGCAATGCAGTATCGAGAGGCACACTGAGCGGGCTGTGAGGCGAGCCTGAGAGAACCCTGAGAGCTGACGGGAGGCGTTCAGCGCATCGCTGCGCAGGTGCGCTCGGCCGCCGTCGCCGGCAGGCGCACAACGAACATCGCACCGCCGCCCGGCGCGTCCTCGGCGGTGATGCTGCCGTGGTGCGCGAGAACCACCTCGTAGGCGATCGCGAGCCCGAGGCCGGCCCCCGCCTTTCCGCGGCCGCGACCGGCCTCCGAGCGCCAGAAGCGGTCGAACAGGTTCTCGTGCGCGCCTGAGGGGATCCCCGGGCCGTGGTCGCGGACGCGCACGCTGACGTCGCTCCCGTCGGTTTCGACGCTGACCTCGATCGGGCTGCCGGCGGGCGTGTGCACGAGCGCGTTGCGCATGAGGTTCGCGAGCACCTGGCGCAACTGGTGGGGGTCTCCGAGCACGAGGGCTGGCCCTGCGCTCGAGAGCTCGATCCGCCGGTCGCTGGCCGTCGCCCGCGCGTCCAGCACGGCGTCGGAGGCGAGCTCGCTCATGTCGACCTGCTCGTGCGGCGCTTCGGGTGCTTCGTCCAGGCGCGCGAGGCTCAGCAGGTCCTCGACGAGGACGCCCATGCGCGCGGCCTCCTCCTCGATCCTTCGCATCGCCAGCTCCGTGCGCTCCCTGTCGTCGGCTGCACCCATCCGGAACAGCTCCGCGTAGCCGCGGATCGACGCGAGTGGCGTGCGCAGCTCATGTGACGCGTCGGCGAGGAACCGGCGCAGGCGCTCTTCGCTCTCCGTGCGCCGGGCGAACGCGGTCTCGAGCCGGTCGAGCATCGCGTTGAGCGCGAGGCCGAGACGACCGACCTCCGTCTTGGGGGTGGCGGGGCTGACGCGCCTTGACAGCTCGCCGCCCGCGATCTCTCCGGCGGTGACCTCCATCCGGTCGAGCGGCCTCAGGCCGATGCGCACGACGAAGAATGCGCTGACGCCGAGAGCGATGAGCACGCCGACGATCACGAGGCCCTCGACGAGGAGCAGCCTGCTGAGTGTCTGTTCCACTTCGTGCAGCGGTACGGCGACCAGCGTGAGGCCTCTGTCCTCCGGGTCGCGGCTCACGTACACGCGGTAGTGCAGGCCGGAGGAGCCCACGGACGGGACGGTGAACAGGGTGTCGATCGGCGGGTGGACAGGCAGGATCGGCGCGGGCGGCGCGGCCTGCCCGTATGTGATCAGCGTGTGCCCGATCACCTCGCCCGAGGGTTCCATCCGCTGCGCGTAGGTGCCGGGCGGCAGGTTCGGTCCCGGCCCGCCCGTGTGCGTCCCGCCCCCGCTGTGCGCGCCGTTCGACTCTCCGGCGGAGCCGGACTGCGATTCTGCGCTCTCCTTGCCGGCGGTGTCCGACGCGGGCAGGAAGCCATCGTGGTCGAGCGCCTGTGAGACGGACGGGATCGAGTCCTTCACCTGCTGGTCGACCCGGCCCAGCAGGAACGAGCGCTGCTCGGCGTACGTCACCGCCGCGAGGAGGATCAGCCCGGCCGCCGCGAGCAGCAGCACGCTGGCGAGAACCCTCGAACGCAGCGATGCCATCAGCTGCGTGGTGCCTGAAGCGCGTACCCGACGCCGCGTACCGTCTTGATCAGCGGAGCGCCGTGCGCGTCGAGCTTCTTGCGCAGGTAGCTGATGTACGTCTCCAGCACGCGCCCGTCGCCGCCGAAGTCGTAGTTCCAGACGTGGTCGAGGAGCTGTCCGCGTGTCATCACGCGGCGAGGGTTGAGCATCAGGTAGCGCAGCAGGCGGTATTCGGTCGCGGTCAGCTCGATCGGCTGGCCGGCACGTGTGACCTCGCGAGATTCCTCATCGAGCTCGAGGTCCTCGAACACCAGCCGGCTGGACTCGGCGGCGGCCTGGCCCGTGCGCCTCAGGATCGTCCTGATGCGCGCCACGAGCTCCTCGAGGCTGAACGGCTTGGTCATGTAGTCGTCGCCGCCGCCGCTGAGCCCGCGAACCTTGTCGCTCGTCGCGTCACGGGCTGTCAGGAAGATGATCGGTACACCCGCGCGCTGGGCTCCGAGGCGCTCGGCCACCTCGAAACCCTCCATGTCCGGGAGCATCACGTCGAGCACGACCAGGTGCGGTTTGAAGCTCGCGACAGCTGCGAGCGCCTCCCGGCCACTCGCAGCGCCCTCGACTGTGAACCCCTGGAACCGCAACGCCATCGTCACGACCTCGACGATGTTCGGCTCATCGTCGACGACGAGAATGCGGGGAGAGTTCTCCTGCTCGCTCATGGGGGAACCCTATGCTCGCGCCAGGCGCAGGTCGAATTCCATCGTGGCGTGTTCGGTGACGTTCACGAATCCTCCGACGCTGGGTGCCGTCATGCCGAATTCCGACCACGGGAACGTGAGCGATCCGACTGCCTGGAGCGTTCCCCCAGAGAGGACCAGTTCGATCGGCAGCGTCTCCTTCTTGGCCACGCCGTGAATGTTGAACACGCCGGTGGCTGTGACCCTCACGACCTGGCCGCTGCTGATCGAGCTAGGCAGGGTCACGGGGGTGGAGAGGACGAACGTCGCGGTGGGGTAGCGGGAGCTTTCAAGACCAATTTCATGGATTTTTTCGTCCCTCATGGACCGGTCGCTGGTGAGCGTGTTGACCGCCACGTTGAAGGACGCTGAGGAGATCGTCGCCGACCCCCCCTTCTGCAGGACGGTCGCGGTTCCCGTGATCTGGGAGGTGCGTCCGACCGCGTCGCTCTCGGCGGGCAGGAATGCGAGCTTCTCGCGGACGCGGTACCCGGCCTTCGAGCCGCTGCCGACGCTGTATTTCCCCGCAGGCGACGACGCTGTTCCGGTCACCGCGGTCGTGCTCGAGGCGGTGGTGGAGGTCGAGGCGGCTGTGGATGTGGCGCCGGTTCCCGTGCCGGCGCTCGCGAGTTTGAATGGTGCCGGCGAGGACGTCGGGAAGACGACGAAGTAGAGGAACGCGGCGCCGGCGAGGATCACGGCGAGCGCCGCACCGCCCGCATAGAGGGTCATGCGTTTCTTGTCTGGGCTTCCGGGAAGCTTGACCACCGGGATGTCCTCTCTCGTTGTTCTCTGGCCGCCGATCCGGCGGTTCCAGGTAATTGGAACTCTCGGCGCTGATAGCAGCCTATGCGTCTGCTGAGAGTTTCCTGAGAGATCGCTCTACCGGCGGGCGGGTACACCGGCTCGCCGGGAACGAAAGCGACGCGGTCCAAAGCCGTTTGAGGAACCCTCGTCACTTGACCCGTGGGGCCATGCGTTTTGGGTGGCGCGGCCTCACACCTCAGTGGCCTCGCTCTTGACGGCTCCGAACCGCGTCTGTGATGAACATACGGCGGGCGGTTGTGTGTGGCAAGGGGTCCGGTGACGCCGATTCCGCACATTCCGAGGAAATCTCGCGTCGCCCGCTAGGGGCACCGTGGCTGATCGGCATCGATCGCCTGGCGCACATTCAAGAGACGCTTTGCATGCACCGTGATGTAGTCGTCGGGCTGGTCGCCAGGCATGCGTCTCCCGGCGACGAAGGCGATGAACGGCGTTCCCGAATAGGCAAGGGCCTGCGGGCACCCGCTCGCGGTCCGTGCGAGAGCGTGAACTTCGGCGGCCGTGTAGTTCACCGAGTACGCGATCCGGGCGCCCGGACGGACGAAGGCGCGCGGGTCCTTCGGCGACGCCAGCAATGAGAGGGACTGCCACAGGAGCACCGCGGCGCACACGGACAGCACGACCACCGAGGTGCGCCGATGCGCGCCCGCCAGAGCCCATACCACCGCGCTCACCGCGAGCGGCAGGCAGGCGAGTTCCACGGTGGCGAGCACGTACAGGCCCGTCCCGGCATGCGCGACGGTCAGGGCCGTCAGCAGAACGCCGGCCGCCGTGGCCGCACGCATCAGCGCCTCATCGACGGCCCTGTGCCTGAGAAGGACACCGATGACCGCGAGCACGACGACGAGGCCCGAGTTCCATGTCGCCTGGGCGGCTATCCCGCCGAGCTCGTGCACCGACCGGCCGCTCGCTTCGAGCTGGTCGAGGACCGTCTCGCGCCAGATGCTCGCTCCGCCGAAGAGCACTGAGTAGAGCACGATCTGGGCCGCGAGCGTGAGCAGCCCCACGAGCAGATACCGGCGCCGGCTGCGAGCCGCGAACAGCAGCGCTGCCGCGGGCGCGAGCATCGGGTACTTCACGAACACCGCGACCGCGCCGAGAGCTCCGGCCGGACCTGAACCACGCCGGCGGGTGCAGAGCATCGTCGCGCCGAGCAGGAAGGGCATCGCGAGCGTCTCAGGGATCAGAGTCGCGT
>Ga0182013_10000773_pt1 | contig 44669 bp, 22 predicted proteins | sample 612S2MmetaG_FD_120487 | JGI IMG/M metagenome (GOLD analysis project Ga0182013, IMG submission 120487) | Permafrost microbial communities from Stordalen Mire, Sweden - 612S2M metaG | ecosystem: Environmental > Terrestrial > Soil > Wetlands > Permafrost | place: Sweden: Stordalen | collected... | reverse complement strand
GTATCGATTTGCCAATCTCAGGATTGGATCCATATCTGCCATCTGACCATAGAGATGCACCGGAACCACGGCAGACACTCGCCGTCCACTCCGCAGGCTGATCAGTTTTCCGAGTGAGTCTCTACCGCAGTTTGTCTCGAGGTAGTGTTGCAACCGCTCAACTGACATGTTTGAGGTATGCTCGTTGATGTCGACGAACTCCGGCGTGGCTCCCGCCTGCGAAATAGCCTCCGTAGTGGCAATAAATGTATTTGGAACTGTCAGTACGATGTCCCCAGGTTTCACTCCTGAGGCCATCAAAGCAAAGCGCAGAGCATCGGTGCCGCTGTTTACAGCGACACAATGTCCGGCATCGCAGAAGGCTGCAAATGCCTTCTCAAACTCTTCAACCATGGATCCGCCAACAAAGCCGGCTGTACGCAGTCCGCGGCGAAAGACGTTTACCAACTCACTCTCCAATTCCAGGTGAGGCGTCACAAGATCGAGGAATGGAATCGGATCAGCGTCTTTGCTCGTCTCCGGCGGTTCAATGTAGCGAAGAACCCTGGCCGGATTTCCCGCCACAATCGCGTTTCTGGGAACATCCTTGGTAACGACACTTCCGGCGCCAACAATGGCATTTTCGCCAACGCAAATATTGGGTAGAATCGTCGCGCCAGAACCGATTGACGCGCCTTTTTTGATCACTGTCCGCTCGACTTTCCAGTCGGCTTCAGTTTGCAGACCTCCGTCCGGAACCGTAGCCCGGGGATACCTGTCGTTGATGAACATCACCCCGTGCCCAATGAACACGTTGTCTTCAATGTGGACGCCTTCACAGATAAAACTGTGACTGGAAATCTTACAGCGGTTCCCAACACTGGCATTCTTCTGGATCTCGACAAAGGCGCCGATCTTCGTCTCGTCGCCGATTTCGCAGCCGTAGAGGTTTATGAACTTCGAAAGCCGTACATGCTCACCCAGCTTGACGTCACTTGCGATGCAGTTATAGGAGTTCATAGGTAGACCAACGATCCTCTCGTCTTCAATGATTCACTGGCCGCTTCCAGCATCTTGACCACACGTAGGCCCGAGCATCCGTCGTTGAGCGGTTCCTTGCCGCTGGAGATGCAGTCGACAAAATAGGTAAGCTCGCCGCGCAAAGCCTCGCCCTGTTCCACTTGAGGCGCCCACATATCGCCGGACCTGTAGTGAACCAGCAGATCGTATAAACCTTCCTGGCTCGTAATATTGACGCCTCTGTCGTAGATCCTAAGCTTTTCGTCGGCCACCAGATCGTTCCAGACCACCATCTTCTTCTCGCCGCCGATGAGCGTGTACCTGATCTTTACCGGGGACAGCCAGTTGACGTTGATGTGCGCAATGATTTTGTCGGGGAAGTAAAGTGTCATGAATGCTACATCCTCATGGCCGTTCAAGTGCTTTTGCCCGGTCGCGACAACCGCTTCAGGAGTAGCCTTGATCAGGTAATCCATGATGGAAAGATCGTGCGGGGCAAGGTCCCAGAGCACGTTGACATCATGTTGGAATAGCCCCAGATTTACACGGGTTGAATCGTAGTAATAGAGTTTGCCCAGTGCTTCTTCGTCGAGCAGTTGCCTGATCTTCTTGACCGCTCCCGTAAATAGGAAGGTGTGGTCTACCATGATCTTCAGGTTCTTCTGCAAGGCCAGGTTGATCAGTTCCTCTCCTTGAGCTGAATTGCTTGTGAACGGCTTCTCAACAAACACATGCTTGCCATTTTCCAGCGCAGCTTTCGCTAGCTCGAAATGGGTCCAAACAGGAGAGACAATTGCAACTACATCGATCTCGGTCGACAAGATCACGTCCATTGGGTCGGCCGTAACTTCGATCCCCGGATACGCCTTCTGTGCTCTTTGCTGCGCGGCTCGGCTTAGGTCCGCAATCTTCAGTACTTTGGATCCATCCAGCGTTGTGAGGTTCCTCACAATGTTTGGTCCCCAGTAACCGTAGCCAATGACTCCAAAATTCATTTTCTGACCGCCATATTTCCTAGCTCCTGTTGATACCGAGCAATCTTTGTGAACCAGTCGACACCTGCAATTCGCAAACGAAATGCAGGATCGAGGGAAGTTGAAGACCGGTCCAATGTTTTGGGCTCAATACGCACCCGATCCTCTTATGACTGCGAGAGGTGTGCGCAAGAGAATCTTCACGTCAAGCCACGGTGACCATGCCAATGCATAACGAAGATCCATTCTGACCATGTCGTCGAATTTGACTCGGCTTCGGCCCGCTACCTGCCACACACCAGTGATGCCAGGCTTGGTCTCCAATACTCGGCGCCGGTGCCAGGTTTGATATGCAGCAAGTTCATATGGAATTGCAGGACGAGGCCCAACAAGCGACATTTCCCCCTTGAGTACGTTGAGTAACTGCGGCAGTTCATCCAGACTGGTTCTGCGCAGAAACCTTCCCACTCGAGTGATTCGCTTGTCATCCTTGATTTTGTAGACGACATCTTGATCCTCGCCGGAGGACTTGTAACTCGACGTATTAGAAATGAGTTCGGTTACGAACTTCCGGTGGACGAGATGATCGTTATTTACATACATCGAGCGAAACTTCAGAAATGTAAAGAGCTTGCCATACTGTCCGATACGTTGTTGTCTGAAGAGAACAGGACCTTTGGATGACACCCTGATCGCCAATGCTATCGCCAGGAACAGCGGTGTGCAGAGAATCAAAACCAGCGCACTGCCGGTAATGTCAATAATCCGCTTGACAATCAACAAAGACCGCTTGCGATTGCCGGGGCTGGTCAGATCCGGATAGAGCGCCGGATTACTTGGGCGGCCGGTGTTGTCATTGTTCCAGTCGTCAGGGAAGAAGTGAAACGAAATACTGACTTGACTTAACTGCTTGAGAGCCAGATCGTCCCGAAGCATTGACTTTACCCTGCTAAGGATTGTGCTCAGGACGGAATTCTTGTCCTTGATGACCAACCCGGTGAACATCACACCGACTGTCTTGCCCTCTTTGTACCAGCCGATGATGTCAGTCTCCCTGCTGGAGGTCAGCATCGAAGTCGCCATGTTCTCGAGTGCTGTTCCGTTCATCTCCAAGCCGCTCTGACTCCCTGCGTCCAACAACATCAGCAGGAATGGCTCCTTCGAACGCTCCGTTCTCTTGCGCTCGATGGCGAGCATGCGCCGAAACGTTTGTTCGTTCAATACGTCGCGGTCATCCGCCTGAATCGCCTCAAACGGCGAATTGATCGGATCTGCGGCTCGATTCTCACGAAGGGGGGCCAAGGTGTGCTCCTAATTTGGACAGACGATCACCGCTCAAGTTGAAAGCGAGTCAATTAAAGGACAATTCCATCCTCTTCAGTCTGGCAAAGTGTTTCAATCCAACATTCGGGCCACTTTCGATGGCGCAGAGGTAACGCAAGGGGCATTACTCAGAACAAGCCTCGTTCTTGCGAGCCAGATTGGAGCTGGGAGTGCCTGCCTGTTATCCCTATCGCCGGATGGATTTATCGCCGGAATGACAGACTGGTGCGCTTCGAAATCCAGCGAATGTGTTCCAAGTTATTAGAGTCATGCTCACCGCGACCTAACCCTCTGCGAGTCATGGATTAAGCTCAACTCTAGGTTGAAGTCCTTTCTCACTTCACACAATTGTCTAGTCCCTTCTACCCCGTTCGATGTAGATAAGATGACCCGTAAGTCGTTGACTCATCGTGGTATATTTCGCACAAGGCTCTCAGAATAGTCGAAACTCCAGGTTGTGTCTGCCCTCGGAAATCGAATCTTCAATTTAGACCCAGGTTGGGAACAGGGATCATGCCTCTTTACCAAAATGAACATCCGGATCTCCCTCTTTCCCGTGGTCCGCACGAGTTCATTGAAGACCAAGTCGTGCTCACGCCCGACGCTCCTGCGCTCGCCATGGGTTCAGAGTTGATTTCTTACAATGATCTGAACGCCCGCTCAAACCGCTTGGCAACCTTCCTTCGCGAACAAGGAGTTGGCCCCGGAAACCTGGTTGGCGTCTATCTCGATCGCTCATTCGATTCCGTCATTAGCCTCCTCGCCCTCCTCAAATGCGGTGGAATCTACTTGCCGCTGGATCCGAAATTCCCTAAAGAGCGCCTGGAGTTCATGGCGACTGATTCAGAGATCTCGCTCCTCCTGGCGCATTCAAAGAGGCGGGAGAACTTGCCCCGAACTTCCGCGCAAGTTGTTTTTCTCGACAAGCAGAGCGACGAAATAGCCAAAGCTCCTGAAGCAAATTTGGCCTCGAACATCGGGCCTGAGCAGACCGCTTACCTCATCTACACTTCAGGTTCCACGGGAAAGCCGAAGGGCGTCATGATCCCGCGGCGCGCGTTAACAAACTTTCTTTTGTCCATGGCTGAAGCTCCGGGAATCGATGCGACCGACTCGCTTCTGTCGGTTACCCCAAGTTCCTTCGACATCTCGATCCTCGAGTTTCTTCTCCCCCTCACTCGCGGAGCCAAAATCGTCCTGGCCTCAGCGGAAGAGGCCGCAGATGGCCGCATGCTTCAACAACTCCTTCAACAGTTCGCTGCCACGGTAATGCAGGCCACCCCGGCAACTTGGAGAATGCTCATCGACAGCGGCTGGGAGGGAAAAAGCGACCTGCGCATCCTGTGCGGAGGAGAAGCCCTTACCCAAGACCTCGCCCGGCAATTGCTCCCACGTTGCGGAGAACTCTGGAATATGTACGGGCCGACAGAAACCACCATCTGGTCCTCGGTCGATCACGTTACCTCTGCTGACCACATCTCCCTCGGTGCGCCCATCGCCAATACACAACTCCATGTTCTGGACGAGAACCGCGAACCAGTCGCTCCTGGAATACCGGGAGAACTCTGGATTGGCGGCATAGGCCTGGCCTCGGGGTATCTCAAGCGTCCGGAGTTGACCGCCGAGAAGTTCGTAACCGTCCCATCTAAGGACAGCGAAACCCCGGAGGCACGCCTCTATCGCACCGGAGATGAAGTCCGCTATCGCTCGGACGGAACCCTGGAGTTTCTCGGTCGGCTGGACCATCAAGTCAAGCTCAATGGATTTCGCATCGAGTTAGGTGAGATCGAGTGCGCACTCACGAACTTTGAGGGAATTGCACAAGCCATTGTGATCCTTCGCGAGGATAACCCGGGCGACAAGCGGCTGGTCGCTTACTATAAGGGCCACGAAGATCTCAGCTCCACTGCGTTGATCAAGTCGCTCAAGACCACTTTGCCGGACTACATGGTTCCCTCTGCCTTCGTGCGTCTGGAAAGTTTCCCGCTGACACCAAATTCCAAAATCGATCGCAAAGCTCTGCCTCTGCCCAGCAAAACGCGCCCTCTTCTCGCCCAGGAATTCATTGCTCCACAGACGACCGAAGAAAAGCAACTGGCCGCGCTTTGGCGCGAACTGCTGCAAATAGACGAAATCGGCATCGATGACAGCTTCTTCGATCTCGGCGGGAACTCATTAGCTGCAGTTCGCATGGTGAGGCAATATCACACCCGGTTCGGACGCGAGATTCCGGCTGTCAAAATCTTTCAACACCCCACAATCGCAAAGATTGCGGAACTTCTAGAAGGGCACGACAGCAACATCAGTTCGCCTCGTGGAGTCGAGGCCGGACAAAACCCCAATAGTCAACGTTCTTCAAGGAACATTTCCGAACACGGCAGGGATGCCATCGCGGTCGTCGGACTGAGTGGCCGCTTTCCCGGCGCGTCCAATCCAGATCAACTGTGGCGCAACCTTTGCAACTCCGTTGAATCCATTTCTTTTTTCTCGCCCGAGGAGATTGGTCCAAGCATTGAAGATAGCCTGCGCAATGATCCTAACTACATCCGGGCGCGCGGCTTAATCGAGAATGCGGATATGTTTGATGCCTCCTACTTTGGCATAGGTCCACTCGAAGCCAGGGTGATGGATCCGCAACAGCGCGTCTTTCTCGAACTCGCGCAGCATGCACTCGAAAACGCTGGCTACGACCCGGAGAGATACCCGGGGAGCATCGGCGTGTTTGCAGGCAGCGGAGACAACCACTACTACACGACCAACCTTCTCACCCATCCAGACCTGTTGGCCATGGCCGGCAAGCTCGCTGTCGAATATGGCAATGAGAAGGACTACATAGCTCTTCGCACCGCCTATCTTCTTGATCTCCGCGGGCCTGCGATCAGCCTGAACACGGCCTGTTCCACAACTCTGCTGGCTGTTGACCACGCCTGCCGTTCTCTCCGCGAACATGAATGCGATATGGCACTCGCTGGCGGCATCGATATTACCATTCCGCAGAAAAGCGGCTTCCTCTTTCAGGAGGGAGGCGTGTTCGCTAAGGATGGTCATTGCCGTCCGTTTGATGCCGACGCCACCGGGACAATGTTCTGCGATGGAGCAGGCGTTGTTGTTCTTAAGCGGCTTGCTGACGCCTTGGCAGATGGCGATACCATTTATTGCCTGATTCGCGGCAGCGGTAAGAACAATAACGGGTCACGTCCGGCTTCCTTCCTAGCTCCCAGTATGGAAGGACAAGCCGAAGTCATTACCATCGCACAGGCGGACGCAAATGTTCCCGTCGAGTCCATCCGCTACATTGAGGCGCACGGAACCGGCACTCCCGTTGGTGACCCCATTGAATTCGAGGCGCTGCGAAATGTGTTTGAAAGCAAGACCAACAAAAAGCGGTTCTGCTATATCGGCTCCATCAAAGGAAACATCGGACATCCAACGAATGCTGCCGGCGTTGTAGGTTTTATCAAAGCGGCCTTCGTTCTTTACCATCAAGTAATCCCGCCGACCCTGCATTTCAAAACGCCCAATCCAAGAATGGACCTCGATGATAGTCCATTTGTCTTTGCAGACAAGCTCATTCCCTTCCCGCGCGGAGAGGAAGTGCGCCGCGCGGCAGTCAGCTCCTTCGGATTCGGCGGGACAAACGTTCACGTCATTCTGGAAGAGTCGCCTGTGCCTAAGGGCGCGCGCCCGTCGCGTCCGCGGCAACTCTTGCTTCTTTCCGCCAAAACTCAGTCGGCGCTCAATGCCTACAGCACTTCGCTAGCGGAACATCTTTCGGATGCGCCGTCCGAAGATTTTGCGGACGCAGCCTACACATTTCAAGTCGGGCGCAAACAGATGGCGCAAAGACGGTTCGTTGTCGCCTCCGATCCGCACGAGGCCGCCAAGTTGCTCGCGCAGCCTAATCCTCTGCGCTGCGGTAGCAAGCGTTGCGATCGTAGGAATCCTCCCGTCGTCTTTCTTTTTGGCGGTCAGGGAACGCAGTACGTCAATATGGGTCTGAACCTCTATCGCGACGAACCTCTCTTCCGGGCCATCGTTGACGATTGCTGTGACTACCTCAAACCGCATCTTGACTTGGATTTGCGTGAACTTCTATATCCACGAGCTGGAGATGAGATTACAGCACAGATTTCATTGGTGAACACGCTGTATACTCAGCCGTCCATCTTTGTCATCGAGTATGCGCTGGCGCGATTCTGGCAGAGCCTGGGCGTCGAACCTGCAATGATGGCGGGACACAGCATCGGAGAGTTTGTTGCCGCAACGCTGGCAGGTGTTTGGGAACTTGAAGATGCGCTCCGCATCGTCGCCCTGCGCGGCCGGCTAATGCATGACCTTCCGCGTGGTTCAATGATCGCAGTCAGCAGCAGTGCTGACTCGATCGAGAAACTCCTGCCCGCCAAGCTACAGATCGCTTCAAACAATGCCCCCAATTTGTGCGTCGTCTCCGGACCGGAGCCAGACATCCGGATTTTCCAAAAGCAACTCGAATCCCAAGGCATTGTTTGCCACCATCTGCACACTTCGCATGCCTTCCACTCGGCCATGGTTGATCCCATCATTGAGCCGCTACGCGAGGCAATCGGAAAAATCGCTTTGCATGCCCCGGCAAAACGATTCATCTCCACGGTCACAGGGCAGCCCATCACTGCCGCCGAGACAACCAATCCCGCTTACTGGGCTCGTCACGCTCGGTCAACGGTGGAGTTTGGAAAGGCTATTCACCATCTCAAGGAACAGGGATACGACCTCTTCCTCGAATGCGGCCCGCGGTCCACTATGTGCTCTCTGGCGCGCAAGCAATTCACACCCGATCATCCATGCACAGCCATTCCCTCCCTCGCCGATACAGCGGAAAACAACACCGAGTGGGATACTTTGCTCTTTGCCCTGGGATCGCTGTGGCAGAACGGCGTGCCGATTTCGTGGGATGGATTCTACACTCACGAAGACCGTCAGCGCATTCCGCTGCCAACCTACCCCTTTGAGCGGCAGAGTTTCTGGGTCGACCCGGCGCCAACAGCCGGGGCTGCACAAGGCCAGCCCGCTACTTTTGGAGCTGGCGATTCATCGTTGGAATCTCTTGTTGGGCAATTCGGCCTTCCCCTAAAGCCTGAAATCGACGCCGCGGAGCCGGCCTCTCCATCGCGCATGGACGTCATCTCTGCGCGTGTGGTCGATCTGCTCATTGTGATCTCAGGACGAGAGCGCTCACATATCGACTCGTCTGCCACGTTTATGGAACAAGGTTTTGATTCACTCTCATTGACGCAGGTCGCCTTCGCTATTCGTAAGCAATTCTCCGTCAAAGTGACCTTCAGCCAGCTGATGAATCAATTCCCAAACGTGGCCATGCTCGCCCAGTATCTCGACGTCACTCTACCGGCGGGCATTCTCGCACCCTCTTCCAGCTCTGAACTTGTTCCATCGATTCATCCCGCGCTTACTGAGCCTCTTTCTGCCATCACCCCGGCTACGAAAGGTTCTCTCGGCGAAGCTGTGACCGAGCAGGCAGAGACGATCGTGCGTCTCGTTAACTTCATAAACAAGGCCGGCGTCATTCTTCCACCCTCTCTTGCCGCCGCCGCAAAAGCAGGATCGTCATTGATCCAGGCTCTACCACTTGAAAACCAGACAGGCGAGGCATCAGCGGTACCCGAGACTCTCGAGGCGGAATCCACGATTCCCCAACGCGGTATCTTCGTCTCCTCTTGCCTCTCCCGAAACCTGTCTGCCTCTTACAACGAATCTGTCACTGTGAGGTTCTCCGGCAACATCTCCGTCGATAAGATGACCTACGCCATCAAACGGCTGGTCAAGCGCCACGATGCCCTTCGCGCCAATTTTGATGAGACCGGGCGCATGATGGTCATTGATCCAACTCTGAAGCTCTCAATGCCGGTCACTGATCTGTCCTCCATTCAATCACTAACAAATGGGCCAGCCAAGCAAGAGGAGCTCCTGCGCCAATTGATCCTCGAAGACACCGCCTTGCCGTTCCCGCTGCCCAAGGGACCGTTGTTCCGCTGCCAAATGATCATCCTTGACAGCCACTCAGCGGCGGTCATCCTTACCGCGCACCATGTCATCTGCGATGGCTGGTCGCTGGATGTCCTGATTCATGATCTTTGCGCTTTCTACTTGGAAGAACTATCGGGTATTACCGCTTCCCTGCAACCGGCCGAAAGTTTTCTCGGATATGTGCAGACCGTAGCAGAGCGCCAGCGTTCCGACGACTTCAGGCGGGCCAGCAACTATTGGCATGCTAAATTCGCTGATGGCTTCCCCGTGCTCGTGCTTCCAACCGATCACAAAGTGAGCGGCAGGCGCGATTTCAAAGCACGCCGTACCGATCACTCAGTCCCGGCCACCGTAGTGCAGGAACTTAAGTTACTCGCAGCAAAACAGGGTTGTAGTTTCTTCACCGTGCTTCTCGGTTCACTGGCAATCTTTTTCGCCCGCATTGCGAAGCAGCACCGGTTCGTCATCGCACTACCCACTGCTGAACAGCCCGTCTCCGGCCAGCCCGGCCTGGTCGGTCAGTGTGTCAATCTCATTCCTTTCGCAGTCGATTTGCGCGACGGGGAAGACTTCGGCTCACTCCTCAAGAGAGTTCAAAACGACCTTCTCGCTGCTCAGGAGCATGCAATTTACACGATGGTCAGTTTGCTCGAGGACCTGCGCCCTGTTGCGCACACGCGCGGCGTGTCCCCTATCTCGGCCGGTTTTACTAACGCCACAAAATTCAACCCGAGTGAATTGCCGCAGTCCGGATTCACCGTCGCTTACGATGCCAATCCGAAAAGTGCCGAGTCTTTTGAACTATATCTCAATGCTGTTGAATGCGAAGAGGGTCTTGGGCTTCACTGTCACTACGACATAAGTCTCTTCGAAGACGTCACCATTCGGGAATGGCTCGCAACCCTTGGATCCATCTTCCAGGAGGTCGCCTCTGATCCGTCCCGCAACGTCCTGAGCCTTGCCAGACTCGATCGCGACGCTTCCCCTGCAAATGACATCGTCTATTCTCGGATATTCGACCGGGAGCTCGCTCATCAGCTCAACGGGAATAGCCCGCTCTTCAAGCCCCAAGCAACATCGGATACTTCCGACTCCAACAATCGTTCTACCATGACCGCGCCGGAACTGCTCAGCGCGCTGCAGGCTCTCTGGGGAAGGGTCCTGGATATTCGTGGCGTGGGCCCTGACGATGAGTTCTTTTCACTAGGTGGTCACTCCATCGCTGCGGCACAGTTGTTCGCGTTCATCCAGCGCGAATTGGGGTTCACTGCGCCACTTGCTGCCCTCTATGATGCTTCGACTCCACGGCTGCTGGCGGAAACGCTCCTCCGCGGGACTAGGGCAGAAGATTGGAAGGCTCTCGTTGCTATTAACCGGCATGGCGATCGTCCTCCGCTCTTCCTGGCCCACGCAGCCGAAGGCAATATCCTGCTCTATCGTTCTCTTGCCTCACATCTCGGAGACGATCAGCCGGTCTATGGACTGCAATCGGCCGGCCTTGATGGGCGTTCACCTGTCGATGCGCGATTTGAACATGTGGCGCGTAACTATATCAACGAGATTCGCCAGATACAACCGCATGGTCCCTATTTACTCGGTGGCTATTGTCTGGGCGGCACCATCGCACTTGAAATGGCACGGCAATTAATCGACGTGGGCGAGTCCGTCCGCCTCGTTGCACTCATCGAAGATTTCAATGTCCGCGCAATGCGCTGGCCTCTTGCTTGGCATCACCTATTAATCAATCGCTTCTTCCTCAATCCTTATTTTCACCTTCAGAACATGCTTGCGGCAGAGGGTAAAGACAAACTCGCCTTTTTCATGGAAAAACTCCGTGTGGAGATTCGCCGCGCCAAGGTTTCAATTCGAACGGGCTGGGCCGGCCTCCAATATCGATTCTCACCGAAGGGTGATTCTGCCCCACAGAGCGCAAAGCTTGCCGATATTTACGAAGATGCACTTACGCACTACGATGTGCAGCCCTACCCGGGAGAGTTAACGGTTTTCCTGGCACAGCGTCACCTTGCGGGTTTCGGTATTCAATTGGGCGGATGGGGAGAGATTGCTGGCGGAGGCGTTCGTCTTTATTCTCTGCCCTTTAGTCCTCGAGGCAGCCTCATTGAACCCTACGTCAGACAGCTTGCCTCCATTCTGCGAGGCTGCCTAGACCGGGCGATCGAGGAGTCAAAGACAGAGTTAAGCGACAATGCGATTCCCCCGCATCGTCTGGAGTTGCAAAAGGAGAGCATGAATGTTGAAGCACAAACATGATTCTTGAGCCATGATAAGGAGCCGAGCCCATAACTCGAAATCATCTTCAGCAATCGATACCGCGGAAATGAAACTTGCTCTGAGGATTCGCTGTGGGCCCTTCGACTGATTGTGGCAATTGTGATGCCCCGTTCTCCAGCGCAAGACAGAATAATAGAGGCCGCAAATCGCACAGCGATGACCGAGGTGATTAGAAGCGAGATGACTGTGAATAATCAAACCCCGATCAGTCGGCTCCTGACGGACCATTTCCGCTGTCCAGATGACCTCATTGACTTTTCAGTTAGCAAACAACAATCCGGCGACGTTGGCTACTTCCGCTTTGGACCTAATGCCATCTGTTATGGAGAGTGCTCTTCAGGAACGACAGTGCGAGCGGCAAATGGGCGCCTCCATGACGCCCTTCCCGATGTAAGAATCGATGGTCGCTCAGTTCAGCTCCCCTTTGACCCCGTCCATGTTGTAAACAATCTCCTCCACGAGAGGTATCGATCCAACGGCGCCTTCGGTCCCTCCGCCAACAACTCAAACAGTCTGATCCGAAAGCTGTATTACCTGTCAAGGCCATTCTTGACAGTCGCCCTTCGCAAACATTTGCAGAGGATCTACCTTGGTGGATGGCAAAGAATTCAATTCCCGCACTGGCCGGTTGACTACACGGTCGAGAGCATCCAGGAACAGTTGCTCACACTTTCGATGAATGCCAGAAACATCGATAAGATCCCATTTATCTGGTTCTGGCCAAAAGGAGCTCTGAGTTGCACCACCGTAACGCACGATGTCGAGACAACGGCCGGATGGGACTTCTGTTCCCAGTTGATGGATTTGGACGACTCCTTCGGAATCAAGTCCGCATTTCAAATCGTGCCCGAGGAGCGATACATTGTCGAGAAGGCGCGACTGGATTCGATAAAAGAGCGGGGGTTCGAGTTAAATGTTCATGACTTGAATCATGATGGCAACCTGATGATGGACCGCGATGAGTTTCTGCGTCGAGTTTGCGGAATTAATCACCACGCAAGGGACTTTGGAGCACTTGGTTTTCGGACGGCCGTGTTATACAGGAACCTTGACTGGTTCGATGCGCTGGATTTCGACTATGACATTTCCGTTCCCAACGTGGCGCACCTGGATCCGCAGAGAGGTGGCTGCTGCACCGTCTTTCCATTCTTCAACGGCAAGATGATCGAATTGCCCGTCACAATGGCGCAGGACTACTCTCTCTTCCATATCCTGAATGACTATTCAATCGATCTCTGGCAGAAGCAGATCTCCTTGATCCGAGAAAAACACGGCCTTATGCAAATGATTGTCCATCCCGATTACATTCTTGGGGAAGCGGAGCGCCGCGTTTATATCGATTTGCTTCGCTACCTTTCCGAACTCCGCGATTGTGGAGAGACCTGGATGGCGCTACCCGCCGAAGTCGCCGCATGGTGGCGCCTTAGAAGCAAGCTGCGATTGACTAGCGAAGGGGGTAATTGGCGGATTGAAGGTGATGGCCGAGAAAATGCGCGACTCGCTTACGCTACTTTGGTCAATGGAAAGCTCGAATATAAGATCGATCCTAACGTTTGATGTTCGCTCGCCCTCTACGACCACAGGACAAGAATCGCTGTTTTATAGAACCAGGGCCCTGGAGTCCGTTGATGTTCATCGCTGTCTTCCCTAGGTCGTTCGGTCACCTATAACTGTCACCCCCGACAAATGCCGTCGCTGCCCTTGGTGGTGTCGGGATAACACAAAATCTCGAAAGCGCTATTTCTTTAGGACTCGTTATGAGCCGCGTCCGCAAATTCGTTCAGGAGCCGCAGAAATAACTTACTTTCTTGTTCACCCAACCTTTGCGTTAAAGCCTTCTCCAAATCCCAATGTGCCGCATTTGCCTGCTTCATGAACGCCTCGCCCTGCTTCGTTAGATGCAAAGCAAACGAACGGCGATCCTTCTTGGAACTCCTTCGCTCCACCCAACCCCGTTTCTCGAGTTCGTCAAGCAAGGAAACGAAGTTCGCTCTCTGGATGCCCAAACTCTGACCGATCGTCGATTGGGAGAACCCTGGGTTTTCGCGAATTAGAACCAAGACTGCAAATTGAGCCGGTCGAAGGTTCAAAATATCCATGAATCGCCCGTAGTCCTTGTACGCGGACAGTTGTGCACGGCGCAACGAAAATCCAAGGCTCCGATTCAGCCCACCAGTGTCAACGACCTCAGACGAATCTGATTTCGCAGTTGCAACTAGGTTGGTGCGTTTCTTGAGCATGCCTTATGCTTCCTCGGGCGACATCCATCGCAGGAAATTGTGCAACTCAGCAAGTACAAAGTATTAGAGCGAAACAGCGCACCGACAAATGGAATCAGGCACTAATTGGCCTTCGCGAGCCCTTGTAGGAAAGCGCGCTTGGGACGCATTACTTTCCGATTCCCATGGGGTCCCGAAAACGTCGCATCGAACCATCCTGTACGTATGCCTATGGATTCTCACGCTGGCCGCACATCGGTTGCGCTTTTCAGTTGCATGATACATCTGTTATTAAGCATAGCACTTGACTTTTTGGTTGGTTGACTCTGAAACGCATGCTGGGCTTTGGCCAACAATAAACTTGTCAAAGCCTTCTCAATTCAATCAAAGCTCTCTATCGCCCGGCCCAGAAGAATTGCGAATAATCAAATCGCATCCCGGAAGGTTTTCCTGGGAACGCATATCGCGACTAGCCATCTAGTCGAGCATCGCCGATAGCTCTACTCCTTCTATTTAGCGGCATTGTGACGTTGGGTATCCGAGCCATCCAGCACCAAAACAAAGCTTAGAGCGCCTGCCAAAGCGCAGACTAAACTCCCTGCATAAGGAATTGAGTGCATCTTTTCACCATTTCACTCTCTCCTCCTCTCAAAAAAAAGCCGGCTTGATTTGGATCGAAATCCGCACCAAGCCGACTAGGGTTATTCAGGAGATGTCACCTAGAAGTTAATCTTCGCGTTCATCTGGATCTCGCGCGGAGTGCCCTGTGTACCCGAGACAACCCCGAATGTCGGAATCCCAGCAAGGTTTGCAGGATCGGACCAGCGCACGATGTTGAAAGGATTCACGAAATCCGCGCCTAGGTCGAACTTGAGCCGCTCGTGGATGGGTATGGTCTTCCCGATCTCAAGCGCTTCGGACCCTTGAGTAAAGCCACGAATCCAGCTGTTGTACTCCTGGGTATTCCCGAAGGCAAAGGACGCTGGAGAGCCAAAGGCCGCCGAATTAAAGTAAACATCCTTTCCAGGATTGAACTTGCCGGACCAAGATGCCTTAGGCTTCCCGCCAAGGTAATTCGCGTACTCGATTGGTGCGCCAAAAACATTGTATCCGAGGTTCGATGCAAAGAAATTGAACGCCTCAATTTGCTGCGCCGCACCAGAGGTGTAGCGTAACGAGCCGCTAACCGTCCATCCACCCAGCACCGTATCGACCGCGGCCGGAGCATTGTTCATGAATGACCGCCCCTTACCAATCGGCAACTGGTAAGAGAAGCTGGTGCCAAAGATTGCCGCCGGGTTTTGCGGGTCAATTGTAGCCGGACGTTGTCCGGGATACTGGAGGATTGAGCCGAACGAGCTTGCATAAGTCGAACTACCCGCACCCGCATCGTCCGTAATGTTCTTTGACCAGGTAAAGAAGGCGAGTCCGCTGAGTCCATACGACATTCGCTTCGTCAACTTGATCTGCATTGAGTCGTAATGTGCCTTGCCTTCCGGCAATAGTACCGAATCCGTGTTTACCAATAAGTACTGCGGATAGGGTCTCAGAGCCTGCGCAACCGTCGCGCTCGCACCCAGCTGACTGTTGAAACCCGCGTACGGAACTGTGCAACCTGGTGAGAAGGCGCATGGCGCCAGAAGATCAAATCCCCCGCTCCCATCTGCAACGTGCGCGGCCACCGTGCTCTGGTTCACATAGTTCATGAGTGAAGCCGAACCCGATAGGCCCAGATGCGTGGAGTGGCTGCCAATGTACATTACATCGAGTGCAAGATTGTGAGCCACTTCGCGCTCAACATCGAGAACCCAGTTGATTGTTTGCGGCAGACGGTCGCCGTTCCGCGGAATGTAGCTAATGGACTGGCCGTTCAGGAACGACGGATCGATCACGGGCGGCTTCGCGAAGTTCGGAAAGCCCTGCTGGTTCCAATACATCAACGGAGTAAATCCGCCGTTTCCTGACTGAAACGTTGGATTTGCACTGTAGCCCGCCGCGCCTGTATCAAGAAACGGCGGCACGTTTCCGCTATTGGCGTAGTAGATTCCCGAAGATGCACGCACCATGGTCTTCTGATTTAGCTGGTAGGCGAGACCCAAACGCGGTGCCCATCCTCCATGGAAGGTGTCCTGGAACGGCTTCCCATATTTGCCCGTTCCGCTTCCGGCATAGGCCAGCGCTCCAGGCAGATTGCTGGCGGTCGGATTCGTAATATCCGACTCGAAGGCGGTCAAATAATTATGCGCTTCGGAGAATGGCGGCATGTAGTCCCACCGAATCCCATACGAGATGGTCAACTGTGGGGTAATGTGCCAATCATCCTGCGCAAAGAGCCCAGTGTGATAGTACAGATAGTCGGTTTCCAGAGGGATATACGTGCTGGTAGACTCCACCGCGCCCAACAGGAAGCTGGCAACCGAGCTGCCGTTAACATTGTCACTTGCGCTCGAACTTGTAGACAGGCTGTTGAACGTGAACGAGCCGGCCACTCCAGGCTTGATGAAACGGATTTCCTGGTTTCTGCCGATCTCTGTTCCGAACTTGAAGGCGTGTTTTCCTTTTGTCCAGCTCAGATTCTCGTCGAGAGTGTAGCGCAACTCGTGCCAGTTCTCTTCGTACGCGCGCCCGAAACCGTTGGGCGATTGATTTCCGCCACTGAATGAAATCGCAGGAAACGATCCGTTGTCGGCCGGGATTCCTGTAATTCCGAGCTTCTGGTCCCAACCTTGCCCATCGGTTCCATTCGGGCCAAGATTGATGTAACGATCGGTTGAGAGCGTGATGTGGTTAAGCAGCGATGGGGTGATGACGGAATCAATATTGATGCGAACCTTCCAGCTATTGGCAATCTGATCGAAATAATCATCGAGCGGATTTGTTTGCTGGCTTCCCCAAGCTGGTGGCTTTGCAAACCCAACGGTATTTCCGGAGAGCAGCCGATGGCGAATCTGATTGGTGTAGGAAACGGAGAGCTTCTCCTTATCTGAGAAGCTGTGATCCACCTTAACGAGCGGCGTGAAGGTGTTGAAGTACGGCCAGGTCGGCGCGCTCAGACTGTGGTAATTGTTGTTGATTCCGGCCGTTGGAGATACCTGAGGCACGTAGGAACAGATAAGCTTTGCAGCCTGGCTTATTGAGGCCGGGTTCATCACATTCATCTGGCCGTTATATTCAATTTGCTGGTGAGTGACCGGATCGTAGATGTTCACCCCGAGTCCGCTGAAATCGCCATTGCACTCTGCTGTGGTGGGGAGCGTCATGAGAGCGCCGCTGGCGCCGACGCGCGAGTAGAACAGGCCCAGACTTCCGAAGAAGAAGGTTTTGTTGCGCCCGTTGTAAACCTTCGGCAAGACCACCGGCCCGCCTACAGTGAAGCCGCCCTCGTTTTGCCGATATGGGGTGACTGCTGTCGAAAAATAGGACTTGGCGTCAAGTGCTGAATTTCCAATATGGTCGTAAACGCTGCCGCGCAGCTCGTTTGTTCCGGACTTGAGCACAACGTTGGTAAACCAACTTCCGAAACCGCCGTACTCAGCGTTGAACGCATTTTGGACGACGCTGAATTCTCCTACTTGCTCAATTTCCGGCGAGACTTCGCCGATTCCGCCTCGTGCGATGCCCCATTCACTGGCTGGGCCTCCGTCGATGTATGTTTCGGTGTCGCCGGCGGGCGATCCGCTGGCCTGTGGCGTAAATGATCCACCCGAAGTATAACCAGGCAGTTCCTGAAGATAGTCGGTGATCGCGCGCTGCGTTCCGGCGACGATGACAGGCATCTCCTCGATAAGGTTGTCCTGCATGCCCGTTGAGTTATTTGTCGTGCCGACGTCAAGAATCGGCGCTTCACCAGTCACGGTGACGGTTTGCGTGACCGCGCCGGGCTCAAGTTTGATATCAACACGTAGAGTGATCGAAGAACCCAACTCTGCCGCCGTACTTGTTGCTGTTTTGAACCCTTCCTTCGAAACCGTTACACGGTACGTGCCGCCAGGCAGGTTTGATGCCGTGTAAAGGCCTTGGTCGTTCGCCTCTAGGGCGATCGCGCTGTTGGTGTTGACGTTGATTACCTGGATCTTCGCACCAGGGACCACCGCGCCCGTTGGATCGGTTATTTGGCCCTCGATCGCGCCGCGATCGATCTGAGCGAAAAGCATCCCTGTTCCGATGCAAATCCAGCAAAACGTGAGAATCATGAGCCGCATGAGCTTAAGCATGGGTTTGGAGTTTTCGCTTGTCAATTCAGTCTGGGCGCTCTCGCGAACAGCGCTTTCAAGGACTACGGGGACCTGCTGCCGGAACCGTTCTTCCTGCTGCATCCCACAGTCGCCAAGATGTTTCATATTGCCTCCCCCTGAGAATGACTTCTCCTGTGTCACGCGACGCTGCCCACAGCATTTGGAGAATAGAAGCGCTCGCAGGACTATTTCATTGCTCAGTCAAGCATTGTTATAGGCCAAAACAATCACTGTCAATACAGGTTGGCATAAAAGTGATCTATACAGGTTGATCCGATGAGCTGCTCCCAAAATCTCCCTAGACAATCGAGTGCAATGATCTTGCCTCCGGATGACGAATCAAACTACTTTCGTCTTTCTCCAAGAAGGGACGAAGGGATCGATTCAGCCATGGCCTTATAGCCCGCCGGATTCGGATGAATGTGGTCGCCGGAATCATAAGCCGCTCGCAACTGTGACGGATGGCCGGGATCGCGGACAAGTTCATCAAAGTCAAAAACTCGGTCGAATGCATTTGCGCCGCGTATCCATTTGTTGACTTCTACTCGAATTGCCTCGCCTTCCGCGTCGTACGAATTCGTTCCCTCGAACGGCATAATTGTCGCCCCGTACACCTTGATTCCGTGCTCGTGGCCACGAACGATAATCTGTTGAAGGCCCCAGATTATCTCCTCCGCAGAAACCCGTTCAGCGGCAAACTGATTCATTGCGACATTCGGAATCTTCAGTTCCGACATGCGTACCCGCGGGAAACCTATGTCGTTTACGCCCAGCAGAACGATCAAGTTCCTTACGCCGGGATGGGATAGAACATCCTTGTCGAACCTGGCAAGGGCGCTCGTTCCTGCGCCATCATGCAATATCCGGTTTCCGCCGATGCCCTCATTCACAACCGCGCTTGTTGAACCGCCTGATCCGCGAGATAGCCGCACGGCGAGCTGATCAGGGTAATCCGAGTAGGGCGCGTTCGTATTGTTCGAGCCCTCGGTGATCGAGTCTCCAAAGGCAACCGTTGTTGTCGCTGTTTCCGGTTCCCACATCTCAACACTTGAGAGGAAATACCAGGAGGCCTTCTGCTCTGAATTTGGCAAACTCGGCGCCGAGGTCAAATCCCCTGGACCGGAAATGTACGAGTCGTGCTGCGCTCCCCGATGCCAATCTGTGATGGGTGTATTCATCGGCAAGTAGATGCTGATCGATATTTCAGCCAATGGCTTAATCGTCAGGTCAATCGGGTCGCTAATTGCCGGAGCGCCGACAGGGATATTCACTTTCTGGCTTCCGTCGAACGTTAGAGCGCGGTCGGTCCCGGTTAGGGTCTTCGATCCATTGTCCGTCAAGGCAACGCGCGCCTCGCCAATCGTCAATGCTGAGGTTCCAAAAGCATTGGACAGGCGAATACGCAGACGGCTGCCGCCGATGGACGTTCGAACCACCATCCGAACGGTCTTGTCTTCGAGAGCCGGTTCCGGTGGAACGGGTAGGAACTTAAAGGGGGCGTATTCAGCGGCTCCCCAGACGCTCACCCAATGGCCGCTCTCTCCCGCAACCTGGGCTGAACAGGCAACAGCAGAGGCAATCCAGAAGAGCAAGAACACTGCAAAGAGAGCTTTCCGCTTCATCATTTGAGGCGATTCCATTTCCTTTTTTGCAATCGAGTTGCGTCTCTCGACTCCGAAATCATTCCGACCATTCTTTCGGAGAACTGAAAACGGCGAATTCATTGTGGTCTTGCAAAACTATTCGAGTCAACAGCACCTCTTACAGAAGTTGTATAGTCCATTTTGCATCGAGCAGCTCACTTGCGCGGCTATCTAATAGCTGAAACGCCAATTCCTTGAACTTCGTGTGCTCAAAACCGGGTCGGGAGGCCCCCCTGGGCACATCAATCGGTCCGGCCACGCTGTTGCTCCGCCTCGCGCCTACATCCAGCGCCCAAAACAACGCATGCGAAGTCAAGTTTCTTCTCCGCATTCGTAGCCAACTTCGTCCAAGGATTTGCATCTCTTCGAGTCAATGAATGAAACCTCCGCGCGTCATTGACATTCGCTATTATGTATAACTATTATTCGCTATAGCTTAGTGATAGGTGAGTGGTAGAGGGAGCTTTTCCGTCCAAAGACCTTCATCTGAAGCCTGGAGGATGAACCGATGGCAAATTATGAATCTCGCTGGAGGACAGTGAGGGTGGATCTCGATCCATCTGGAATTGCTTGGGTAATTCTGAATCGACCGGAAAAACGCAACGCGATGAGTCCCACGATGAATTCGGAGATGCGCCAGGTGCTCGAGGAGTTGGAACTGGACGCGGAGGCGAAGGTTCTAGTCTTGACAGGCGCGGGGGAATCTTGGTCGGCTGGAATGGATCTGAAAGAATACTTCCGCGAGATCGATGGAAATCCAGAGATCGTGCAGCAGAGAGTTCGGCGGGACGCGAGCATCTGGCAATGGAAACTGCTGCGCATGTACTCAAAGCCAACGATTGCCATGGTCAACGGTTGGTGTTTCGGCGGCGCGTTCACCCCGCTGGTGGCTTGCGATTTGGCGATCACAGATGAGAATGCGGTCTTCGGATTATCGGAGATTAACTGGGGTATCCCTCCTGGGAATCTCGTAAGCAAGGCCGTGGCCGACACGATTGGCCATCGCAAGGCGCTCGAGTACATCATGACGGGCAATACATTTACCGGGGCCGAAGCCGCAGCGATGGGTCTCGTCAATTATGCCGTCCCGGCCGATCAGCTTCAAAGCACTACGGAGGCTTTGGCCCTGAAGTTGGCGGAGAAGAACCCGGTCGTGCTTCGGGCGGCGAAGCATGGGTTCAAGCGGTGCAGAGAACTAACCTGGGAACAGAACGAAGATTACCTTTATGCGAAGCTCGACCAGGCGCTGCACCTAGATCCAGAAGATGGGCGCGCCAAAGGAATGAAGCAGTTCCTGGATGAAAAGAGCATCAAACCCGGATTGCAGTCCTACAAGCGGGACGCCAAGGCATAAGGACCGATCATCTGGCAGATGAATACGCGGCCGACGAAATGCATGGCATTTCGCCGGCCTTTGAGATGCACCTCACAGCAGCCTTAAAGACAACTTAGTACGTCACCCTCGGCATCATTCCGATGATCCCATCGACGATTTTGGTTTCAGCGCAGCCAGGCTTCAGGCGCGATGAAAGAACCTCGAAGGTTTCGTGCCCAAAAGACGCATCATCTGGAATATACCCAGACATCGCCATTCCATTGGTTAAAGTGGCCATCATCGTCTTCTTATAAGGTGACTCCTCTTTCAGCCGCTGAGCGATGAGATTATAGACTTCCCCATCGACCGCTCCGATCGCAATATCGTCAATCATGAGCAGGCCAAGATTCAATTCAACCGGCGGCCCATCTTTATAGGTGCCGGCAACGCCGCCCCGTCCTTCGTTTGTCCGCTCACGGCCAGGGCAGGTGATGGTTGTGGCCTTTCCGAGAATTCGGCCATCCGTTTCGCCGTATTTTGCCTGACGCACCACACGCAGAACTTCCTCGCCGATGATTTGTCCCATGGAGGTAATCATTTGCTTTTGCTCCTCCATCAGGTGCGCCACTTCTGGGTTATTCCTGTCTAGCCCTTGCCCGCCAGGCGGCATCGCATTGCTGATGTCCTTTCCCTGCTTGGCGAAATCATCGACTCGAATCTTACGTAAATCGTAGGTCTGTTGGAAGAAGATTGGATTCTGATCGCCCGCTGCGCCTTCTGACCACAACGCAACAACCTTGTCGTTGAAATGGCTTTCAATATATCTCGATACAGCTCCCGGCGCGTCGCCGCTAACCAGGTCCAGGTTCCCTGTGATCACGGCATGCATGGCGTAGTTGTAGTAGATCGCAATCGGTTCGCCGCTCAACGATTCGAACTTGATGACGGCGACCGTCTTATCGGAGAGCCCACCATAATTCGCTCCCTCCCACCATCCGTGCGTACCGGGATCAATCATGTCTCGTTGGACATTCATATAAGACACGCCGGTGCCATAGGTGATGCGCGCCGGTTGAAGCTTCTCCTTGGCCATCTTTGCCGATTGGAAGACACGGTCTTCATAAGCTGTGACACGGCCCTCGAGTGTAGGGTCGGGAGCGGCTCCCGGTCTGACAAACATCGGGAACACACCGGGTACGCTGTGGCTGTGCGTAGCGGTGATAAGAACATTCACCGCGGGGATGCCGAGTTCCTTTTCCATCCGCTGACGAATGGCGGTGCACATGACGGCCGGAGCAGCACCCGCATCCAGTGAAATCAAGGCTGCGCTCGTGTGGCCGTTATCGATGACGATGGCTCGCGAATATACCTTATCCAGTATGCCAAGGTAACCTTTTGGCAACTCATTTTGAGGCGTGGTGATATCGACCTTGGCTGCTCCAACTTGAAATGTGCCTGCGGGAACTGCCTGGCAGGCTGCGCCAAGGGCTGTGGCAAGAAAAATGATGCCGGTTAACGCGGTTGTCTTTAGTTGCATTTTTCATTTCCTCGATTCTGGCGTCGAAACGACTCCGGTAGAAAACGTGTCTTACGGCGTTCAGACAAGCTCTCTTAGCTCACGCCTGCGATAGCCTGGCTTTGGATTTATCCTCTGCCCACGGCGCAATTGATCTCAGAATCATGGGATCAGGATGAGCTCCCTCGCATTCCGATATGGACCATAATTGATTTGCGTTACCACTGTAAATTGGAGCCGATGCTAATTTGGCAAAAAGCTGTATAGGGGAGTCTGCTCGCGAAGCCCAGCCTTCACCTGTCGTGCAGGAGGAAATGCGCTGTGTCCGATACACGCTCTACTTAAGGATCGCGCGCCAGCCAACGCCCTTGTCTTCCCTGAATCGCACAGACAACAATGAGGGGAAAATCCAGCGGCGCGGCTGAAACTGAGAGCTGTTTTGATCAGCCCTGAGCTTTCCTGATTTCCTCAAGTTGAGATGTATCGAGGTTATCCTTCGCTTCGCATCGATCGTCGAAGATCATTGTCGTTTTGTCGCTGGCGTTAAAGCGCTTCCAGTGTGGGATGCCGTCGTGGTTCGGATTCCCGCTCCTTGCGAAACTGATCCAGGCGGTGCTGACGCGGCTTGCCAGCACATGTGCAGCCTCCCCACCACCAGTCATGTGCTCACAAAGGTCCGCATTGTCGAAGACAAACGGCATCTCCGAACAATGGAAGGCCATTGGGCGTCCGTCCAGCACAGGGGTCTGCCAGGCAAACTGATAACAGTAGACAGGGGCCGGTTGCATGGCCTTGCGCTCTGCCAAAAGCAGCGTTGAGTCGCGCACGCCGCTGGTCGCAACCACAGACCATAACTGAAACGGGTTCGCGTTGGGGTAGAGTTCCCGATAACTCGAGATAACCTCTGCACCGTGACCAGGCATCGATTTCTCTACCTGAGCCTGCAGTTGGCTTTCCGTCATCTCAAACGCATCGGGGTGGTTGATGCCGTTGGTAAACTCGTTGAGGGTCGTGCCGATCAGCAGCGGAATCGAGGAGGCGCTTGGCGGCGCCGCGGGCTCAAATGGCTGTTGCGCTACCACCTTGCCGTCCATCACGGGAGATAAGCCCATGCGCCCGCCAAGCCTTCTAAAGTTGATGATCCCGGTTGTATTGATTGGAGGAACATTGCTCCTTGTCGCGAGCTCAAGGTCAGCGTAAGGAACATCTCGCAGCTTCGCCACGTCCGATGGCGAAATTCCCAGCTTCTGCAGAACCGAAGCAGCCAGCGCTCTGGAACTCTCTTCTGTTCCCACGCTCATCATCGCGCCGCTCTCCACAATTGCTTTGTGGAACAGGCCTTGTGCCGATGGCATCGCCATCAGCGTGCATACTTTTCCCCCTCCGCCGGACTGCCCAAAGATGGTGACATTGCTTGGGTCTCCGCCAAAGTTAGCGATGTTATCTCTGACCCACTCGAGGGCTCGTACGATATCGAGCATTCCAGCGTTGGTCGATTCTGCATATTCGTCGCCATAAGCAGCCAGATTGAGATAGCCAAGGACATTGAGCCGATGATTGATGGTGATCAGAATTACGTCGCCGCGGGTAGCCATATTCACGCCGTCGAACATGCGCAGTTCATTTCCGGATCCAACCGCGAAGCCGCCTCCATGAATCCAGAACATGACGGGGCGCTTCTTTCCATCGAGGGCGGGCGTCCAGATGTTCAGCCGAAGACAGTCTTCGCTGTTGCGGCCAAAGTCCCACTGAAACAGGAACCCTTCTTCGTCGTTATCCCAGATTGACCTAGGCGGATAGGGAGATTGCGGCCCGAAGGCGCGGCAACTTCGCGTGCCAGTCCAGGATTTTGGCAGCCCTGGGCGCTTGAATCGTCCATCGCCCGACGTGTCTGCGCCATAGGGGATTCCCTTGAAGACAAAAACTCCGCGATCAATATATCCAGCTACCTTGCCGCTCGTAGTCTCGGTGATTGCCTCATGAGCGCCTGCCGCAATGCGATTGCTCTTCGTTGAAGGCAAATGCGGATATCCTGAAGGCGCCTGCCCGGCCAGCAACGCCGAAGTTGACGCCATGGCGCCAGCAGAAGCAGCTGCCATTCCGCGAAGTATGTCACGTCTGTTCAATTCGAATCCCATAAACTCCCCTTCTCTTTTTTAAAACTCATTCTGGCGCAAAAGCCGCTAACTGACGCCGAGATGCCTGGCGAAGATATCCATTGATGTGTCGTAGCCGTCGCATGGTTTCGAGGCATTCAGCCTAAGGAGGTATCCCGCATACCCACCCTCCCGATCCTGAATAACCGCCGCGTCCCTATGCCCCACGAGTTTCGAGTGAACATAGACCGCTGTCTCCTTCTTCATCGCCAGAGTGTAAGTAGTGATGAACACAGGCGAAAACACCGCCGAAAACAACGCGTGCCGCATGGCTGTCCACCAAACGGCACGCAGGTTTTTCCAACTTGCTTAACAACAGGGTACAGACCAGGGTCACGCCCCGTTGATCAGAACAGCAAACGCGCCGCGAACTGGATCTCCCTCGGGTTATTCAATGTGCTGCTGACTTTGCCGAAGATATAAGACGAAGGTGGCGTCGCGACCGGATCCTGATACTGAAGCGCCGGAGGCCCAAACTGCACACGATTGAAGGCGTTGATAAATTCTCCTTCAAACATCATGTGTACGCGCTCGGTGATGTGCGTGTCTTTTGATACGGACATGTCCCAGTTATCAACACCTTCCCCACGCAATTGCGAATCCACACGGCCTTCGTTACCGAAGCTGAACGGTGTAGACGGCTGCGCAAAGCAGGCCGTGTTGAACCATTTGCTCAACCGTGGAATCGCTCCCCCGGTTAACTTGGGGTTGCAACCTGCAACACGGTTGGGGCGAATACCGCCGGCGCCAAAGTTGTTTGAGAGGTCGTTAGCTTGCGCGGTCAGAGCGAGAGGATAGCCCACCTGGAAGCTGGTGACGCTGCTCAGGCGCCAGCCGCCAATCACCCGATCCAATGCGTCGCCGTCGTTCGCCATGAAATGTTGTCCTTTGCCAAATGGAAGAGCAAGGGAATAGTTGAGAACCAGGCGCTGAGGAACGTCGAAGCTCTCAAGCGATCGATCAGCGGCCTTATTATAGTTATCCTGCCCTCCTCCAACTGTGTTCCCTTCCAGGAATCCAGTCGTCGAGTCGACATTTCCAATGAGTTTCGCCCAGGTGTACGCAGCAAAGAATGCACCCGCGCTATGGAAACGTATCTGGTAAGTAGCTTGCAACGAGTGATAGATCGAGGATCCTTCGTTCAGAGAAGGGTTCGACACGCTGGTGGAGAATTGGGGATAAGGCATCAGCAACTGCCCTTTGGAAATCGTGGGCCCGTTAAAGGAACTGACAGATGTCAACTTGCCCTGAAGTGGATTGGCTACCTGCACATTGAGAAAGGTCTGAGCATCTGCCTGCGCGGGAGTGGCGCCGCCGGCTACCAGACTCTGATACTGTGTGGCGGCCTGAGCGGCAAGGTTATCCGGCAATTGATTCAGGTTGATCGAGTTCCGAATGTGCGTACCCTTCGATCCCTGATAGCCGATCTGAAAGACCGAGTTCGAAGAAAGCTGGGTCTGCACGTTTAGGTTCCACTGCTCGACATAGGGATACCGCGCCCCTGCCACAATTCCGCTGACCGTGAGTCCTTGAATCTGCTGATCAAAGGCCGGATTTCTGCCAATTGGCTTAGGCAGCACACCATTGAGTTGCGGGAACGGATTGCTGAGGCTGCCGCCCCCAAACGGCCCAATATCCGGAGTGCTCGCTGCCGTAATGGGCGAGCTGACAGGTGAAGGTACCCCATTGAAATCGGTATACGAAATAAACGACATCCCGAAGCCGCCACGCACCACCGTATTGTTCGTGACCCTCGCCGAGAAGCCGAGGTTCGGTGCGAACAGGTGGTTGTGCATCACGTCGTCGTACCGGCTCGGATAGGCCGGCGTATTCACCAGAGCCAAATCGCCCTTTAGTTGTTGCGATTGCCCTGTCGCCGTATTCTGGATCGTACCAAGGGGACTTGCAGCATTCGGCAGCAGCACAGTGTTCACATCGTGCTTCTCCAGAACGCCGCCGGGAAGGTCCCACCTTATACCACCGGTGAGTGTCAGCTTGGGATTCATCTGGTAGGTATCGGATACATAGTACCCCTGGCTATAGTTAACCGCAGATACCTTCCGCGAAGTTTGGATGCCGGAAAGCCCTGCAAGTGGAAGGTTAAACCCGAGCATGAAGTTCGCGAAAACATTGTTCGTTGGGAGTCCACTGACGAATGCGAACAAGCCGTCCGGGCCAAGGCCCCCACCCGAAAAGTAGCCTTCATTGCGCATGTCTTCGGCGCCAATTTTGAGCGCATGATGGCCAAAGGTCTTGGTAATGTTCCCTGCAAGAGCGTACTTGTTGAAGTCGTAGAACTGGATCACATTAATGATCAGAATTGGGAACTGGTTCCCGTATCCAACTAGGAATGGAACTGGCAGTGCGTTGTACGTTACTTGCCCGGCTATTGCGGCGTAAGCTGGTCCAAATTTCGAAAGGTCCACTTTTCCGATATTGGGCGGCTGGGATATGAAGTCGAAACGTATGTAAGACGCCCTGATGTCTGCCTGCGTCGTGGAATTGAATGTGATCGTGTCTCCCACGACCGCCTGCTGCGTTGTACTCAGCACTTCGGGCTGTGGCACGTTGTTGTGATAATAGTTCGTGCCCATCGTGTCCGTCCGCCACGTCGTATACCGCGCAAACAGCTGCTGATGGGAACTCAAGTTATAGTCGCCGCGGACAACATATTGGTTGCTGCTCCCACCCGACGCCGCATTCGTTGAGAAGTTGTAGGTGCCGGATGTGTTTGGCAGAGCCCAATATTTGTACCCGTTAGCCATATAAAGGGCAGTCGGATCCGGGCACACTTTGTTCACTACGCCATTGCACGAAACTGGCTGTTGGGTAAGGTTGTTCATGAGCGGACTTTGCGTAGAATAGTCCGCAGTAAAATCTCCGGTCGTTTCTGCCGCCGTCGGCACCACCGTCTGGTAAGGCAGCCCGACCCGATCAACAAATCCCTCCCAGTTCCCGAACAAAAAGAGCTTGTTCCTCTTCAGCGGACCGCCGAGCGAGATGCCGTATTGATTCTGGTTAACAGGAGGCCGGACGACGCCGGTTCGGTTATTGAAAAAACTGTTGGCATCGAGCACGGTATTCCGGAAGTATTCGTAGGCCGAGCCGTGCAAGTCGTTCGTTCCAGACTTGGTCGAAAACAACATCACGCCGCCATAGTACCCGCCGTATTCAGCGCTGATGTTGTTGGTTTCAACTCGGAACTCCTGAATGGAGTCCTGACCCGGGATGTTACCCATCCAGTTCTGAGCCATCAAATTGAGTGGCCCGCCGTCGACATAAGTAATGTTCTGGCCCGTGACCGCACCGCCAATCTGGTAGTTGCCCCAGCCGGCCGGGTTCGTGTAGTTCCCAATCGCGGCTTGATTGTTCAAGGGGTTTCCATTGGTTGCGCCCTGCGGAACCACACCGGGAGTCAGCGCGCTCAGATTCATGACGTTGCGCCCGTTGAGTGGAGTGCTTTCGATCTGTTGAGTCTCAATGACTGTACTTACCGTGGCGGAGTCTGACTGAAGCAGGGGCTCTGCGGACGTCACCGTCACGCTTTCCGTGACCGAGCCAACTTGCAGACTGAAATTGATCGCAATTTCGTCTTGCCCGTGTAGCTCAATCCCATCCCGAACCACCGCCTTGAAACCGCCTTTTGTTACTGTCGCCCTGTAAAATCCCGGCAAGAGTCCTGAGACCCGGTAGAAACCGGACGAATTGCTTGCCACTGTGGCCTGCACATGAGTTTGAAGATTCTCGAGAACAACCGAAGCACCGGGGATTGCAGCCCCATTTGGATCGGACACTGCACCAGTGACCGTTGCTGAAGTGGTTTGGCCTAGGGCCAATACCGAGGTGAGGGTCGCAAGCGCAGCGAAACCCAACACGCTTTGAAGGATTCTCATTCTCATTCTTGCCTCCGGGAGTACGACTACATAGGACTTGGAACGAACACCCTCGATCTTCTCATCTACGGAATGAGAAACCTCATTATCCTGTATAGGCCACTTACCAAATCGCTTTATCGATTGGATGCATGCCGCGACTTAGGATGATCGTCTAAACGCTCACCTAGGCCACGCAGTCACTTATGAATTCACGATTAAGCGCGTATCTTTGATTATTTCAGCTGGTCAATGGTCATATTTGGGCTTTGTCTGCCCAAGCCACACTTAATTAAGTCGACACACTACGACAATACAAGTGTGGGCCCTTGTCTCTGCCGCTTCCGTGACATATTCCACCCCGCATGGAAGGCGGAATAATCCACCGGTCGCCTTTGGATGCGCCGGCGCCAAATGTATCTTCAACGCACTCACAAAACAACCCGGGCCCTCTAAGGATGGTTCGCTGGCCCGGCGAGAGAAGCCATAAGTAGTCGGCGCCCCCTCGGGGAGCGACTGCCTCCCGGAGGCTCCACTGTCACAAACATCGTGTCGATGCGGGACAACACCTGGGGATCCGAGATGCGCAGCGCCCAGCGATTAAGCGTTGCGTTGTCCATGTAGAACAACCCTAGACTTTCTGCATTGGTTGATTGCGGTTGTCGGAATCCCCATGCCTGGAAAGCGACTGCCTTGCGATTCCTTTCAAGCCTCGACAGGTCGAATGCATAGAAAACGAGGAGATTGCGATTCACGTAATAGACTCTTCCATATGCCCGCGATGATTTTCCTGCATTATCGACATCGTAAACGTCGACAATATGTAGCTCACGCGCCCCAAGAATCTCCTTGGCTTCGTTACCGTCGATTTCCTTCTCTGATACCGGCAAGCTTGCCGGGGTAGTTACCGCAATTCTCTCCAAACGGGCAACTTCAGAGCTGTTCTTTTGAAGTCGTTCATAGACCTCAGAAAGTTGCCCCTGCAAGGAGTCCTTTGCAGCCAATTGCTCGATGAGATCTCTGCGCGTTAGTTCTAGCTGCGCGGTTTCTTGTTTAAGTTGGTCCTGTTGGAGCGTCATGTCGCCTTTGAGCGCGAAATATGTCGCATTCAGACTTTCATAGCGTGACTCCGCCTGCGCAAGGCTCAATACATCGGTCCGGGAAAGGTTTACTGCTTCGTCGCGACCGGCAATTGCTTCGTTCTTTTGCCTTTCGGCTATCAGCAAACGCTGCGTCAGCGCATCTACTTCTTTTGAATTCGCAAACGTTGCTGCTTGCGGTGACACTACCTGCCTGTCGGACCCCGAGATTGGACGAATCTTCCCCGCGATGCTCACTAGAAGAACTGCCGCAATTGCCCAACCTGCCGCTGGGACTGCAAGTCTTCCGGCTCGCTTGGCATGCCTTAACCACGGAGTTGGACATGAACGAACAATTTCTTCCGCAAGTCCGTCCTGCCTTTCCTTGTTTTCGAGACCGGCCTTCGCCTTTTCCAACACTCTGGCTCGAATTTGGTTTTCATTTGTGAACTCCAGACTCTCAGGAACAAAATTCTCCGTTCGCAACGATGCAACGGCTGGCAGATCGAAAAGCGCAATTCTTTCGAACCCTTCGATCAGATCCCGACATTCCGCGCACTCCGCGAGGTGCCCTTCGAGAAACATCCTGTCTTCTCGCGAGAGATCGCCAAGTACAAACAAACAACACAACTCCTCAATGCTTTCGCGATTTGGATGACTCCGTGTTCGACAATCTTGTAAGGATTTCATTGTCTACAAGTCCGTTCCAAGAACAAGCGATTTGACTGCTGCCTGCGTAATGCTCCCTGCTAATTCGCTCTCATGGTCGGCAGGGTGGAGGCGAGTTCCCATTAATTGCAGACGTAGTGCCTTCATTCCGCGATAGTAGATATTTCTCGTGTTCGCAAGAGACTGCTTAAGAACAGCCGCAGTCTCCAGCAATGTGTATCCGTCAAAATGAACGAGCTCAACAGTCCTACGCTGACGCGGATTCAGAACTGAAAGACACTCTTCCACAAACGCCGCTCGTTCAAGGACGCCTTGCGATGCCGAATACCTCAATAAACCGGATTCAAATTCCGAGAGTTCGTCTAGATTCACCAACTCTCTGGTTTGGATATAGCGCCGCTTCATCAGCGCCTTGAAATGCGCGAATTGTGAGATCCAGGTCTTGACCGATCCACGAGTCGACTCGTACCTGTCTCTCTGAATGTAAATTGCCAGAAAGACCTCTTGAACGATGTCTTCAGCGTCATGACGCTCGCGCAGTATCTTCCAGGCTATGGTGAAAACTAGCTTCCAGTACCTCGCAAAGAGGACATCAAAGCACTTTTCACAACCATCTTGCAGCGATTGAATCAACACGAGATCATGAGCAGACTCTGAATGAATATGCTCTCGTGGACAAGCGTTTCGTGTTGTGTCGTCCTTCAGCATTGCAGGATCGGGAGGAGTATATTCTTGCTTGCGAAACTGGCGCAAGGGGAATCTTGCATCAAACATAATTGCCTCCGGGAAGCGTAAATCCGACTTACTGAGAACAATAGCGAGATTCGTTGCAATCCTTGTTTGGGTAAGTCGTAGAAGAGCGACTCGAAGCTGCAGGGTCTCGGTGCTTCATGGGTCAACGACCGATCTATGAGGCCTTCGCAGCTGACTTTATAGGGTCTCCTGATCGGTAGTTCGATCGCTCGTTCCTTCTGGTCTCCTTCATAATTCGAGCGAAAGGGCGGCAAGCCATTGAAGTAGACTTGCAGTGCTAGTGCCTCCAACTCGAGCTTACCGGCCTGCCTCGGTCGGCTCTCAATCAAAAACCTTCCTGAACGCGAGCACGTCCCCGCCGGCTTGTCTCCTGCGAAGTTGAGCTAAACCCCAGTCGCAATCGACATTCACGAATGGCCAAACATCGATACGGGCACCTCTGCAATCACTTCGAATGCGAGGAAGCCATCTACAAGTCCGCGCAGTTCGTTGCTTGACACTAGCTCTGCAGCTTTCCGTGAGAAGTAGGGTCTGATCTCGTATCTAAGGAGGAAATGGTATGAACCAAAAACGGCCATGTCAACATGGCCGGTCAATAAGTTACCTATACAATCGAATTCACCAACTCAACAGGACTTCGAAATGAAGGGCGGAAACTGAAGTTTAATCGACAAGAGAGGCTTCAATGCGATAAGCGGTTTCTACCTGGTGAATTCATCGCAAGGGCGATCTGGAGACTTCCCCTCCCGTTCCCAAGTCGCAGGGTTTTCAGTGAGGACTTCGTGGCTCCTCTCAACATAACCGTCCCGCAGATCTGAATAGACTAAATTGAAAAGACTCAATATTCCATTCTATTTGCGCATTTAGCATATACAACTTTTTCGAGGTTTATCTATCCTCGTTTAGAAAGATTTAGCTACAATCGCTTCGGCGATGCGCTTGCCTCGTTCTTGCATCGCGCAGCCTTGATCGGCGAATTGAAGTAGCTCTTTCAATCCGGCACAAGCGCTCTCGGAAACTCTGGCGAATGGGGGCAGTAGCCGGCAAGCTGGCGATGGAGACTTGGGCACGCCCACTGACGCGCCTGACATTCCGGTCTTCGCGATCGCTGGCTTTTCAAACTTTTGGGTAAGCAACATGTGTTTCTGCCGGTCTGGCGAGTTGCCTTCCCACTTCTGTCGATGATCGAAGAGAGGAACAATGAAGATTCTCAGCGTCGGCGAAGTGCTCTGGGACATATTCGATCACGATCGGGAGTTCGTGGGAGGAGCCCCTCTTAATGTTTCCGCACATGTTCGACGGCTGGGCCACTCAGTTGCCCTCTTTTCGGCCGTCGGGAAAGATCATCGCGGAGAGGAGACACTCCAGCGAATCAGGGCGCTTGACCTATCAACGGATCTGATTCAAAGAGTTTCGGGGCAGCCTACCGGGACAGCAGTTGTCGAGTCTGATGCAAACGGAAATCCAGTATTCTCTATCGCCCGCCCCGTTGCGTTCGACTTTCTCAACTTAGACGATCAAACCCTCAGCAGGCTTCGAGATTTCGCTCCTGATTGGATCTATTTTGGGACGTTGACCCAAACAGAGAGCCGTAACGAGCAGATCGTAAACCGCATCGTTGAGTGTTTTCCAAAGGCAAAACGGTTTTATGACATCAATCTCCGCGATGGTCATTGGAGCCTTGGCCTCGTAGAGCGCCTTTCACTACTCGCAACCGCCTTGAAGATGAATCAGTCAGAGGCTGAAGTTCTCTTTCGGAGTATGTTGGGAAATCGCCCATTCCGTCTCGATGAGTTCTGTGACTACTGGTCATCAACTTACGGTTCGGAGATCCTGTGTGTCACTCTTGGTAGCAAGGGGTGCGCCGTATTCAGCGACAGTAGGCTCTCCACTTTTGACGGCTTCTCCGTTGAAGTCGTGGACACCGTGGGCTCAGGCGATGCATTTGCGGCTGCGTTCCTCCATGGCATCGCCATGAAATGGCCCCTTGAGCAAAGTGCCGCATTTGCAAACGCGCTCGGAGCCCTGGTCGCCAGTCGACCTGGTGCTACTCCTCTTTGGACCCTTTCTGAGTGTCGACAACTAATCGAGTCATCCCCGGACATTTCGGGAGAGTCCATTCAGAATATATTTCACCTCCAGGTTGAACCTCGCAGAGAGCAATAATGAAGAATCAAGTTCAGCTCATGACTTACGTCGATCGCCTCACTGGAGGCGGAATTGAGGACCTCAAGCATCTCCTGGAAGGGCCTCTGGCCGCGGTGTTTGGTGGCGCACATCTGCTGCCGTTCTTTCATCCGATCGACGGCGTGGACGCTGGATTCGATCCGATAGACCATACGCAGGTTGACCCTAGACTTGGCTCATGGGGCGATCTCCAGTCTCTCGGTTCAACCGTTGAGTTGATGGCTGATTTAATCGTCAACCATGCTTCAAGCTTGTCGCCACAGTTCCAGGACTTTTCACGACAGGGCCTCACGTCACCATATTCCGGCATGTTCCTCACCTTCGATCGCGTATTCCCGAAGGGGACCACAGAAGCTGACCTCCTTCGAATCTACCGCCCTCGGCCAGGCTTGCCATTCACATATTCCATTTTGGCAAATGGTGAAAAGCGGTTGCTTTGGACCACGTTCACTCCTCAGCAAATCGACATAGATGTGAATCATCCGCAAGGAACCGCATATCTTAATGCAATTCTTGAGCGGTTCCATCAGGCCGGCGTCCGCGCCATTCGAATGGATGCAGTGGGATATGCGATCAAGAAACCTGGCACGAGCTGTTTCATGATTCCAGAGACATTCGAGTTCATTGAGGACTTGACCACTCGGGCACACCAGCTTGGAATTGAAGTCTTGGTCGAAGTGCACAGCTATTACAAACAGCAAGTAGACATCGCCCGTCGCGTTGACTGGGTCTACGACTTCGCGCTCCCTCCGCTTGTGCTTCACGCGCTGCTCAAAGCTGACGCAAAGCCTCTTGAGCGATGGCTCTCGATCCGGCCCAGGAATGCGATCACGGTACTCGACACCCACGATGGAATTGGAGTGATCGATGTTGGCGCGGACGCAGCTGGCGATCCGGGCCTCCTGGAGCCGTCGGAAATCAACGACCTCGTCGAGTCGATCCACCGCTTGAGCAACGGACAGAGCAGGAAGGCAACCGGCGAAGCGGCAAACAACTTAGACCTTTATCAGGTCAACTGCACTTATCTGGATGCCCTAGGGAATAATGAAACCCTCTATCTCATTGCTCGCGCAATTCAGTTCTTTGTGCCCGGTATTCCGCAGGTCTATTACGTCGGCTTGCTCGGTGGCAGAAATGATATGGACTTGCTCGAACGAAGTGGAGTGGGACGTGACATCAATCGACATTACTACACAATCGCGGAAGTCGTCTCTTCATTGCAACGCCCGATGGTCCAATGTCTCCTCTCACTTATCCGGCTTCGCAACTCGCATCCCGCATTCAACGGAACGTGTATCGTCGAGTCCGCTTCGCAGAATCTCCTCACCATTACTTGGAAGCTCGATAGCCACTGGATCGCTCTTCGTGTGGATCTCTCCGTGCCTTCCGCATTCATTGAACATTCAACCGATCAATCCGGCCACAGCGCAAAGATGCATATTGAATAGCAACTCAGTCCTCTGCACGGAGATTGAATGATGTCCCAGGATAAGCCTAACGCCAACACGATCCTTATTAAAGCGCTCACGTTCACAATGTTCATGATGTTCGCCATGACCACCGACTCGGTCGGCGTGATCATACCCGAAGTCATCAAGACATTTCATCTAAGCATGACCGCGGCGGGCGCTTTCCATTATGCGAACATGTCCGCCATCGCGTTAGCAGCAATTACGCTGGGTTTTCTCGCCGATCTCCTTGGCCGAAAGAAAACAATCATCCTCGGACTCATCTTGTTTGCGCTGAATTCCTATCTGTTTTCCGTCGCGAATTCATTTTCTGCATTTATCGTGTTGCTGGTCATCTCCGGAGCGGCCATCGGGATTTTTAAGACTGGCGCCCTTGCATTGATCGGCGACATTTCCCACTCTACGCTTGAGCACACCTCTACCATGAATCTGGTCGAAGGCTTCTTCGGCGTCGGTGCTATTATCGGTCCTGCGATCGTGGCACGCCTCTTGATAGAAGGCGTTTCTTGGAAATGGCTTTACGTCATTGCCGGAACGATCTGTGTCATCCTGATTATTACCGCATCCTTGGTGCAATACCCGCGAACAATGAAGGTGTCCACGGAACGCATAAATCTTGCGCGAACCGCCCATTTCCTCAAAAACCCCTATGCACTTGGCTTCTCAATGGCGTGTTTCTTCTATGTCGCTGTAGAATGCGCAGTCTACGTATGGCTACCTACCTATCTGGAAAGCCATAAGCCTTCATCAGCATTCATGATGGCCTATGTAGTCTCAATCTTTTTCATCCTTCGCGCTGGCGGTCGCTTCTTGGGAGCATGGGTACTGGAACGGTGGAACTGGACGAGCGTGCTCGTGGTCTTTAGCGGCGCAATCCTGACCTGTTTCCTGGGCGCCATGTTTGGCGGCCCCAACGCAACGGTGTATCTTTTGGCGCTTTCTGGTCTGTTCATGTCGGTCATTTATCCCACCTTGAACTCCAAGGGGATTAGTTGCTTTCCAAAAGCAGAACATGGCGCGGTTGCAGGCGTCATCCTCTTCTTCACCTGTGCCGGGGCCGCTCTCGGTCCGTTGGCAATGGGAGCGGCGAGCGACCTGTTCGGAGGACTACGCGCCGGATTCGTCCTGGCCACGTCCTTTGCGGCGCTGCTCTTCCTTGGTTTGCTTTACAACTGGATCGCTGATCCTACGCGCGACGTCCTTCAGAACTCTGACGCAAGCGATTATGGAGTCCTCGAAAAAGAAGCACCAACATCAATTTGATTACACGTCTTAATCGAGATATGAATTGAAGATATCGGCGTCCGCGAGGATTGTCGGCATCGAGTTGCCGCTTCAGTGTTTCACGCTCCACGCGCTCGGCAAGAAAGTCGGATGAAAATCAAGTACCGGCGCCCCCCCCCGCCAAGCAATGAACCCTCTGGTTCCAGAGCCCGCAAAACCCAGGAGAACTTAACCTCCCGTCGTTTCTTGTCACTCATCACCCCACCGACAAATGGTGTTAACAATTGCCGGCAAGTTGGACTCGTGAAGAATATTGCTGTGATCGAGGGGCAGGTATTGTTCCTCGATTCCTCGACGCGCAATTCTTCTCCATCCAAATCGTGCCAAGCTCTCGCTGGCACGAGGCTCATCGGAGCATAGAAAGTGAAGAATTTGAACATCAAAAGAACGATGCAGTTACAAGGTGAATTGTCGAATTGCGCCCAATAAAGCAACCGCTCGACAAAAGAACGACTCTCGACCCTAGCAAGCAGTCTGCGGATCGGGACTACTGCGGAACATGCGAAACGCCGAGCGATCATCTCCCTAGTCGTCGCGATCTGTTCGGAGCTGAGCGCGAATTGTCATCATTCCTGGCTTTCGGGCTGCTCTCATCGTGCATTGCCGTTTAGCGGCTTGAAAGTTTCGTTTGATGCTGAATTTCGATTCCTCCTGTTGCTCTGGTGCCGCACCACCTCTTTAGAACTTCTGCAATCTTCGGCATGTTGAACTCGTGGAAAATATTGTAATGGTCAAACGCAAGATACTCCTCATCAATGCCGCCGCGTGCAATCGTTCTCCACTTGAAACGGCAAGCTGCATCTAGGGAGTCGTGGACAGTTGGCTCATCTGCACTGAGAAAGTGAAGGAGCGGTGCGTCTAGTGGGCGCGGCTTGTAAAGCGGGTAATAGGAGAGTTCTACCCATCGAATAATCCTCTGGACGAGCGAAGTGCCCTCAATTGGAAGTAAAAATCTCCGGATAAGAACGACTGCAGACCACAGGAGACGGCGATATAAGTCCAGAAGATTCCTGGTTAATCCAGGATGGTCGCTTGTCCAGAGACGGCGCCACTGTCGCATGGCGCCGTCCACCCATACATTCCTTTCGCGCAAGAGACCAGGAAAGCCTGGCATTGCCGTGTCAAAGAGGATGATTCGGACATCCTGTCCCTCGATCGAAAGCTGGCGGGCGGCTTCACTGGCCGCCAAACCTCCAAAACAAAAACCACACAAGAAATACGGTCCTTCGGGCTGAGCCTGGCGAATCAGCGCCGCCGTCTCCGCCCCAATCCGCTCAAACGTAAAGAGCGAGCGACTATACCATGTACTGGCAGGTCGCACTATTGCTAGATCCATCTCACCGCTCAAATGCTTCGCAAGGCGGCGAAAATAGAGGCCTTCAAATCCGTCAGGGGGAAGACAGAACAGTCGCTTGCTGGAGCCGGTCTCTCGCACTGTGAAGATTTGCAAATCGCTCGACTTGCTGCCGCTCGGCAGGGAAAGCGATGGTTGCCCCACAAGGCTGGCAAGGTGATTGAGCGTTGGCGCGTCTGTAAAACTTGCCGCCGCAGCGCTTGTCTGGCATCCGTAACGTTGGTCAACCTCAGCGAGCATGTTAATTGCAGACAGCGAATCACCTCCAGCTTCGAAGAAGTCTGCATCGAAGCTGAGGTTCTCACAGTCCAGGATACGCGACCAGATTTCGTGCAGATTGAGAAGAATACTATTGAGTTTCGCCTGCTCTGTAAACTCGGTTAGCGTTTGCGAGGCGGCCTTGCTTCCGCTCAGTTGCTCTGTCAGCATCCATCGCTGAGGCTTGCCCAATTCGCCTCTGGGAATTTCCTCGACGAAGTAGATCTTGTGCGGGACCTTGAACCGCGCAAGCCGCTCGGTCGCGAACCGCCGCAGTTCGATCACCGTCACCGAAGCAATCCACTCCGGGTGCAGAACCACTGCACAGGCCACATCCTCGCCCAATGTGGGGTGGGACACCCCAAATGCAGCAGCCTCAAGCACCGCTGGATGGGACTCGAATACTGCGTCGACTTCACCGGGTAAGATCTTTTCTCCGCCGCGGTTGATCATTTCCTTCAGGCGGCCCGTCACAAAGAGGTTCCCATCGCGATCCAGGCGCCCCAGGTCTCCTGTTCGAAACCAACCATCTTGAAAAGCTGTGCGCGTCGCTTCAGGATCGTCGTAATAGCCTGAGAAAACGGCGTCGCCGCGTACCGCGATCTCCCCTTCTTCACCAGCCTGAACGATCTCACCCAAAGAATTCATGATGCCAATTCCCAGCCCGGCAGAGCGCCCGGCTGAGTTCAAGACACGGCCCCCTGGGAGAAACGCATCGACGGCGATCGGGCACGCTTCGGTCATCCCGTAATCGTTGAATACGGGTACCTGAAGAATCTGCTCAAGTCCTTGCCTGGCTTCGTCTGGAAGCGGGGCCCCCGCCGACTGCACAAAACGGAGAGAGACGGGAAGGGCGAGAGGCGCACTTTTCATTTGCAAAAGCGCGGCCTGATGCACCGTCGGTGAACAGTCATACCATGTTGGCCTTAGGTTATAAAGCCAGCTCAAATAGGAAGCGGGATCAAAGCCTGTTGTTGCGACCACTGTCCCACCAACGAGAAACTGCGCTAGAGCATTTTCGACGCCAATAATGTGGCACATCGACGTCATAAGCAGCAGACAGTCAGAATCCGTTAGCTGTAGTGAGTCACACCGCGATCTGATTCCAGCGTCAACATTGAGAGCAGTGAGCGGCACCGCTTTGGAGTTGCCCGTTGTCGCTGAGGTAATCAGAAACAGGATGGCGTCGGTTGTCTCCACCGACACGCTTCGCGCCACGTCTGGGACGCGGATGTGCCATTCATCCGGAGATTTACTTTTGTCGGCAATCAGAACAGCGATTCCTGATTGAATCGCCGACTCGGTCTCCTCCATGAACTCCTGCGATGTAATCAGCGCAGAGGCAGATAATCGCCGCAGATGAGAGTCGACTTCAGAGGTTGTTGTTCTGGCTTGCAGTGGTATGGCAATATGCTCTTGCAGCACGCCCAAGACCGCAAGAACCTGCAGTACGCCCTGTGGAAGCAATACAGCAACCTTCTGCCCAGGACCAATGCCGGCTTCGCGAAGCCGGCGGCTTGTCGCTTCAATTTGCGCCAATAGTTCTTTGTAGCTAAGCGTTAACCCATTGGGTTCGATAAGTGCAGGCTTTTGCGGCGTGACGTTAGCGTAGTGCGCAATTGCGCTCAATGGCGCGCAAGGAGAAGAGCCCTTATTCCATGCTCCACCGAGCATGTCCGCAGGAAAGCGTTGTCCGCATTGCCGCATGCCCCCTGGTATTTGGCTCACAGTTCAAATTGTACATGAGGCTTGTAAGGGCCTCAACGACCTTAAACCATGGCGCAATAGAATTGAAATTGTTCACCAAGACTTAACGTGTGCGCTCGGCGCAAAGCTGTTGACTCGAGACACTGGGCTATAGAATTATCTAACTTACAGAAGGTTGCCATTTGGACACGCGGTCGAAGATCCCAGAAGAACTCGGCCACACGCCGATCAGGAAGCGTGCTATCAGCAACGCGGCCGTTCTCAATGAGGCGTATTCGGATTCCAAGCCGAGTTCCTATTCGCGCGGAATAAGAATCGACCTGGATGGCCTGACGATCCTGCTCATTTCCGGAACATTCTCAGGCGACGAACATGGAAACACAGTTCACATTGGCGATTTTCGAGGCCAGATGCGGCGCACCCTCGAGAACATCACAGGCTTACTCGCCAGCGAATCATGCACCTGGCACGACGTCGTGCGGACGACCTGCTATTTACGCGATATGGACCGTGATTATGACGCTTTTAATGAAGTGCGTACCGCATTCTTCAAGGGAATGAGTCTTGACCCGCTTCCCGCGTCTACAGGCATCGAGGCAAAACTTTGCCGGCCTGAGCTACTCATTGATATCGAGGCAATCGCAATGTTCCGAACGGATCGAAAGTCCAGCGATGGCAGGGAGTAGGTGCGCGATGCAAGAAATATCCGCCAAGGTAACTCTCGATACGCAACTGCCGATCGTCAAACACGCAATTGCGAACTACGCCATTCTGAATGAAGCCTATGACTACCCTAAGCCGAGTTCCTTTTCGAGGGGAATTCGAATTCAACTGCTGGACGTTACGATCCTGCTCATCTCCGGAACCGCAAGCATCGACGAGCACGGTATAAGCATCCATACCGGCGACTTTCGCAGCCAACTGGGGCGAACTTTCAAGAATATCTCCGGACTTCTGGAAGGCGAGCACGCGAGCTGGCATGACGTGGTGCGAACGACCTGCTACCTTCGCGACATCCACCGCGACTACGACATGTTTAATGAAGAAAGAACAGCCTTTTATCGCAAACTTGGTCTCAACCCTCTGCCTGCTTCCACAGATATCGAATCGACACTCTGCCGCCCGGAACTTCTCATTGAGATCGAAGCCATTGCCATGCTCCGCTCGAGCGAGCAGTAACGAACGGCAAAATCCCAATGCCGTTTGGTATGGGCCCGTGCTACCGCCGCTTGCATTCGATCACGGAATACGCTCCCGCTGGAATGATGCGCTCAAGAGTGAAGCCCGCATCTGCGAACAGCTTTCGGAATTCGGCTTCGGTTCGTTCCCTTCCGCCCAGTACCAGCATCATCAGATCCATAAGCCCGGCTGGCCGCGTTGGAGAGTCAATCAAAGCCTCCACTACAAGCAGAGTGCCATCAGGAGTCATGGCATCATGCACATTGGCCAGGATCTGCAGCGCTTCCCCATCCTCCCAATCATGGATGATTCTTCGCAATAAATAGACGTCGCCGCCTGCCGGGACCCGATCAAAAAAACTACCTGCTATGAGTGTTACTCGTTCAGCAACGGCAGGCACAAACGTACTCTCGGCCTTGGCGATCACTTCCGATTGATCGAACAGAACGCCTTCGAGTTTAGGAGTGGCAGAGAGAATACTGCCGAGGAACACACCGTAGCCCCCTCCCACATCCACTAGACGCTTGAAACGCGAAAAGTCGTACGCCCGCAGCAGTGCCGGAGTGGTCCACAAAGTATCCTGAGCCATGACCTGATTGAAGGCTTCTGCATCGTCCGGATGCTCGGCGAGATACTCGAAAATGCCTTGTCCAAATACGCGATTAAATGGTGCGTCCCCCGTCCGCACTGATTCGGTAAGCTCGCCTAATGGGCGCCAAATAAAGCGCGCAGGCAAAAACAATCCTTCGCCCCAAAGCGCCTGCGGATGGTCCCTGCGCAGAATCTCCGTTCCAGGAGAGTTCCTGTAACGGCCATCTGGCAGCCTGTAAAATAGCTCGATGCTGGTGAGCGCGCGCAACAGTCGCTCCAATGTAGGCGCATGGGCGCCGCAATCCGAAGCTAACTCCGCGGCAGACTTGGGACCCGAACCAAGAAGATCTGGGATGCCGAACTTGACAGCCGCGTGGATCGCTTGCGCGGCAAGAACGCCGGGATAGATGTATTCGAGCGGTCGAGGAGGCATGTTGGTCCTTTTCATTAACTTTATACAGGAATCAGCCATGTCTTGCTTTTTGCCTTACCGACGGGCCAGCTTTCAAGTCTGCGTCGCGTTTGGGGTCAAATTACCAGTTCAGCACGATGGGCAGTTTGCGTGAACTGATAAAATTTTCGGACGTCGGAGGTGTGACGCTGTGAAAACAGGGGAAGGTTCAGGGTTAATGTCCGCAATCAACGTCAATGTTAAAACCCGCCAAGCGACGTTTGACCGCGTAGAGATCCGCTCGGCTCGATTCAGCCACTTAGTCTTTTTGGGCGCTCTGACCGCAATTGGGGTTATTTTGCTTGGCCTGATTCTCTCAATACTTCGGCTGAACAATGGAACATTCCTCTATACGATGGACGACCCATACATCGACCTCGCTTTAAGCGATCAGATACGCCACGGTAACTACGGAATGAATCCGGGCGAGCCCGCGGCGCCATCTTCTTCCATTCTTTATCCGCTGCTGGAAGTGCCGGCATCCGGGACTCCCTTGCATCCCTACCTGCCGCTTATTCTCAACAGCCTGGCAATGTTCGCGACAATTGCGATAATGCATCGGTTCTTTGTTTACTTGCGACTGGCTCAGGACGGGTTCGGGGTAGTGGTCGAAGGAATTGCTCTCGTCCTTTTTGCTGTCTGCTTCAACCTCATCGCGGTTGTTTTCACCGGTTTTGAGCATAGCCTGCATATTGCGGCAACCGCAGCGTGCATTTATGGACTCGCAGTGTTTCTGGACACCGAAAATATGCCGGCGTGGCTTCCCGCAGTCATCATTGTCGCCCCGTTACTGCGCTATGAGGGTCTTGCTCTGAGTGTCGGCGCCATACTGGTACTCGCACTCCGGAAACGTTGGTGGATAGCATCTGGAACTCTGGTGCTGATTGTTCTCACGGTAGGAGGATTTTCCGCTTTTCTTGTCAGTCTGAAGCTCCCCCCCCTGCCAAGCTCTGTTCTCGTTAAATCCCAGGTTGTGGTTACAGGCATGAGCGGCACAAAGATGGGTGTCATCGGGTCCATGCTCCGAAATGCGCATTCGATGGCTAAAGATCCGGTCGGCCTTCTACTTCTCCTTATTGGTATTGCGGCTGCCATCGTATGCATAAGTGAGTTTCCAGCAAAACCGTGGAATTGGACACCGCGAGGGCTGATGAGCCTGGTCCTTGTTGCGATGGTCGGCGGCCATGCTGCTGCCGGTAGTTTTGGCTGGTTTAACCGCTACGAGGACTATTTAATTGTTGGCACGGCTTTGATCTGCATCTACCTGAAGCAGGAAACGATTCGAAGTGCACTTCTATATCGGAAGCGCCGCTTTCTGTGGGTCAGTGCGGGAGCCGTTGCCCTTTTGCTGATCACAGCACGCTATGTCACCGGGTACTTTTCGGTTCCGGGCAACACTCACCAACTCTACGAGCAGAATTTCCAGATGCACCGCTTCGTTAATGACTTTTACCGCGGACCTGTGGCAGTCTATGACATTGGTCTTATCGCATACCATAATCCTAATTACTTCCTCGACCTTGGAGGACTATCGTCTGAAAAGGCACGAAGTATCCTGTCAGATGCCGTGTTGAGTGACGTGAATAGCTCGGATATGGATCCTTATGGCCCCTTAGTCAGCAGTTCCGGGGTCAAAGTTGTTATCCTCACTGAGGGGCCTGCGGACCCCGATCCCACCGTTCCAGTAAGTTGGAAAAAAGTGGCGCTCTTGCCCATATCTCGACAACAAATGGTTCTAGATCCCAGGGTGCTGTTCTATACCACAGATACCCCAAGTGCGAAGGAATTACAGCCAGAACTCCAAGCCTTCAGCAAAAGTCTTCCGCCAGGAATGAAATTGACAATCTACGATTCTCTTCCCTAAGTCACCGACGAAGGTCCTTTGAACCGATGTTCGGAAACAGTTGGATGCCGTTTGTGAACACGCTTGGAAGTGGGCAAAAATCATCCATCCTAATAAACAAAGTACGCAAAACTTGATGAAAAAGTGGCTCTCTCTAATTCCATGCCAAAGACGCACTAGAAAAGAGATCCGGTTCATCAAAGTCTTCACTCGAGACGCCAATTGCGCGACTTGCTGCAAGATGCACCACCCTACGAGCCCCACTCGCGAATGTCATTTGCTAGACTGCAACGTGGATTGTTACACGCCCTAGATCCATAATTCCCTTAGAAACTTCGTTTCAGTCGTCGTATGATCGAGCCAACGCCACGATTCAGGGAGCCTTGAGGGCGACAGCAATACCATGGAGGCCTGGACCCAGTGAGCGAGCGGCAAAACGATCGATTGCGATTCTCGTTCAAGCATTTCTCTAGGGTTGAATTCTTAGGATCATTGCCCCGGCTGGTTAAGCGTGCATGGAATGCGTTAACTACCCGCGACGGCCGGTTGCGGGTGATTTATCGCTGGAGACGACTCCGGTTGTATAGATTTACTGGTTTCGGTTCGGGGCATGCGGCCATTTACCGGTTGAGAAATGGCCGCAGATTTGTCGCCCACCCCGGTGATCATCTTTCCGAGTTTATTGCCATCAGTGGGTGTTGGGAATCCCTTGAGAGCCGGATCATTGAAAGGATTCTGGAGCCCGGCGACATTACCATCGATGTTGGCGCGAACATTGGTTACTTCAGCGTTTTGTTTTCACGTTGCGTCGGACCACAAGGCAAGGTATTCTCCTTTGAGCCCGGAGAGAAAACCTTTGCCAAGCTTCAAACGACAATCGACTTACTCGGACTAAAGAATGTTGAACCACATGCCATGGCCGTCGCTGACCACACTGGACGCCAGTACTTCACAATGTCGACGGATGGATACGACGCCCTGCAGTCTCTTGATGACAGAGACTGGAGCCTTGGCGGCAAGGTTGAGGTTGAAGTCCCAGTAGTGACTCTCGACGAATTCCCCTCCAGCGCGCTTTTGCCTGAGAACTCGCCTGCATTGGTGAAGTGCGACGTGGAAGGAGCTGAAATGCGGGTTTTGGCGGGCGGCGCCAAGCTGCTAATTAGTCCTTCACCTCCCATCTTGATGATCGAGATGGGCAAAGATACCGTGGCAGCTCACGACACTGGCGTAGGAGCGCTCCTGAGCATGTTGCAGGGATATCGGATCTACTTCACTCCTCT
>Ga0182013_10000772_pt1 | contig 44683 bp, 35 predicted proteins | sample 612S2MmetaG_FD_120487 | JGI IMG/M metagenome (GOLD analysis project Ga0182013, IMG submission 120487) | Permafrost microbial communities from Stordalen Mire, Sweden - 612S2M metaG | ecosystem: Environmental > Terrestrial > Soil > Wetlands > Permafrost | place: Sweden: Stordalen | collected... | reverse complement strand
CTTCATCGTCAATCAATTTGCCCGCGCCTTCCATCGCGCCGAGCAACGTGGCTTCGGAATAGCGCGCCGGTGGTTTAGTGACGTTCGCCTCTACTTCGACCTTCTCGGTCTTGACGGTTTCGTTCGGCTTCACCGGCACGAGGTTGGGTGTCTCGTCCGAATCCGCCTCCTTGCCATAAACCGCGAGCCAGCCCGCGTTCACCATCACCTTGCCCTCGCTCTTGAACGGTTCACTCTCGACGCGCGTGATGCGCGTGGTCACGAGAAACTCCGCCGCCGGATAAAAAATTGCGAGAAAGCGTTTCGTGACGAGGTCGTAAAGCTTCTGCTCCGGCTCGCTCAAATGTTTCGGCGCAATCACCGTGGGAATGATCGCGAAGTGATCCGACACTTTTGCATTATTAAAGATGCGCTTGTTCGGGCGCACCCAGCCGTTCTTCAAAATGGTTTCCGCCGGCGTGCGGTAATTCGTATCGGCCAGCATCGCCATCGTCGTCTTGACCGTCTCGAGGTAATCCTCTGGCAGCGCACGCGAATCCGTTCTCGGATACGTCAGCACCTTGTGCTTTTCGTAAAGCGCCTGCGCCAGGCCCAAAGTGTTTTTCGCGGAGAAACCGAAACGTCCGTTCGCCTCGCGCTGCAAGGTCGTCAAATCATAAAGCTGCGGCGACATCGAAGTCGTCGGCTTGCTTTCTTCCGTGACGATGCCCGGCTTGCCGAGACATTTGGCTTTGATGGCTTCGGCGAAACTAACGTCCCAAACGCGCTCCTGCTTGAGCTGGTCGTCACCTTCCTTCTTGGAAAATTTTTCGTCGAACCAGCGTCCGGGATACTCGCCCGCCTCCGCGCCGAACGTGCCATGAATTTCCCAATAGTTGCGCGAAACAAATTTCTTAATCTTCTCCTCGCGCTCGACGAGAATCGCCAGCGTCGGCGTCTGCACGCGGCCGACCGTCGTCAGATGGAAGCCGCCGGTCTTGGAATTGAACGCCGTCATCGCGCGCGTGCCATTGATCCCGATGAGCCAGTCGCTCTCGCTGCGGCAGGTCGCGGCATCCGCCAGGGGGATCATTTCGCCGTCCGTGCGCAGGTGCGCGAAACCGTCGCGGATCGCGGCGGGCGTCATGGATTGCAACCAGAGCCGTTGGATCGGCTTGTCGCTTTTGGAATACTGGACGATGTAACGGAAAATCAATTCGCCCTCGCGCCCGGCGTCGCATGCATTCACGAGCGCGGTGACATCCTTGCGTTTAATGAGCTTCACGAGCACTTTCAGCCGCGCCTCGTTCTTCTCAATGGGCAGCAGGTCGAAGTGCGGCGGGATGACCGGCAGATTGGCGAACGTCCATTTGCCGCGCTTCACCTCGAACTGTTCCGGCACGGCGATGGTGAGCAGATGGCCGACCGCCGACGAGATGACATACTGGTCATTTTCGTAGAAGTCCGCGTTCTTTTCGAACTTGCCGAGCGCCTTGGAGATGTCTCCGGCGACAGACGGCTTTTCCGCGATGATGAGAATTTTTCCCATTTGTCGGGCGAATCTTTAAGCTGTGCGACGGCACTTGCGCAACTTATTTTTTTATGAGCAAAAATATTTTTGCCACAGATGCGCACAGATCAACACAGATAAAACCCATGCCGGTTCAGGCAAATTTAGAATCATCACGCCTGTGAATTTTAACCGGATAACCTGTGTTTCATCTGTGCCCATCTGTGGCTCAAATGAAATAATTCTTTGCGCGCTTGCGTTCGTTTTGTGGCAACTTAAACTTCGCGCCCGATGGTGAATCTGAACACGCTCAACTCGCAGCAACGCATGGCCGCCGAGACCATCAAAGGCCCGGTGCTCATCCTCGCCGGCGCGGGCACGGGCAAGACGCGCGTCATCACTTTTCGCATCGCGCACATGGTCGAGCGCGGCATCGCGCCCGGCAACATCCTCGGCGTGACGTTCACCAACAAGGCCGCACGCGAAATGCAGGAGCGCGTGAACAAGCTGTTGCCGAAGCGCAAGACCGAGGAGAAAAGCAACCGTCCGACCATCTGCACGTTCCATTCCCTTTGCGTCCGCATTTTGCGCCAGCACATAGAGAAGCTCGGCTACAAAAAGAATTTCGTCATCTACGACGAATCGGAACAGCTCGCGGCGGTGAAGAAAATCCTCTCCTCCATTTCCGCCAAGGGCGAAAAGACCGATGCCGGCGCGGTGCTGGCGGTGTTGAGCAAGTTCAAGAACGGCGGCGAGAACTCCAAAATCTTCGGTGATGAAAGCGTTCGCGCATTGGCCGAGCATATTGCCAAGCGCTATGAATCCGCGCTGCACGCCTGCAACGCGGTGGATTTCGACGATCTGATCCTGCTGACGCTGCGCCTGTTCCGCGAGCATCCCGACGCGCTCGAAGCCTGCCGCGCGAAATACAAATACGTCATGGTGGACGAATATCAGGACACCAACGCCGCGCAGTTTCAATTGGTTCACGCGCTTACCGTGGAGCACCGGAACCTGTGCGTGGTCGGCGATGATGACCAGAGCATTTACGGCTGGCGCGGCGCGGAGGTCGCCAACCTGCTCGACATGGAAAAACATTTTCCCGAAATCAAGGTCGTCAAGCTGGAGCAGAATTACCGCAGCACCACGAACATCCTCAACGCCGCCAACGCCATCATCAAAAACAACGTGCGCCGCCGCGTGAAGCAGCTCTGGTCGCAGAAAGGCGCGGGCGCAAAAATCCAGTTGCAGACCTACGACAACGACGAGGCCGAGGCGCGGGAGATCGTCGTGCAGATCGAGTTTCTCCGGCTCACACGCCGCGCGGCGTGGAAGGATTGCGCGATCCTGTTCCGCACCAACCAGCAGTCACGCCCGCTCGAAATGGAACTGCGCAAGGCGTCCGTCCGTTATCATCTCATCGGCGGCCAGAGCTTCTTCGACCGGCGCGAGATCAAGGATTTTCTCGCCTACCTGAAGATGTTCATCAACCCACACGACGACATCAGCCTGCTGCGCATCGCCAACGTCCCCGCACGCGGCCTGAGCGACGTGACGATGGAACGGCTGCTCGGCGCGAGCCACGAGCGCAAATGCTCCGTCTTCACCGCCATGAAAAACCCGCTGGTAACGACCACGTTCCAAGCGAATACGCGCAAAAGCATCGAGGCGTTTGTGGAATTCATCGAACGAACGCGTGGGCAATTAAATCACGATCCCCTCACCCCGTCCCTCTCCCCATCGGATGGGGAGAGGGTGGCGCAGCCGGGTGAGGGTTATTTCACGCTCGCACGTTGGGCCGAAAATTTCCTGAACGAGACCGGCTACCTTGCCGAGCTGAAACGGCTGGACAAGGACCCCGAAGTGGCAGAGGGCCGCATCCGCAATTTGCGCGAACTGATGGCGACCATGGACGGCATCGGCAACCTGCCGGCGGAACGGCTGGACAATTTTCTGGAGAACATCACGCTCGACAGCGACCGCGAGGAGGAAAAGGAAAACACCAGCGACGCCGTCACGCTCATCACCATGCACAGTTGCAAGGGACTGGAGTTCCCCAACGTCTATATCGTCGGGCTGGAGGACGGGCTGCTGCCGCACTCGCGCTCCAAGGTCGAGGGCACGCTGGACGAGGAGCGGCGGCTGTTTTACGTCGCCGTCACGCGCGCCATGCAGACGCTCACCATCAGCCATTGCGGCGGGCGCAAGAAATACGGCCAGCTCCTGCCCTGCCATCCCTCGCCGTTCCTGAAGGAACTGCCGGAGGAACTCGTCGAGCATTCGGACGAGAAATCCAAGCTGCCGGTCTCCGACGCGACGGGGAAAGATTTCTTCGCCGCCATGCGCGAGGCCATTTCTTGAATAAGGAAAACATGAAATCAGGAAAATCTTTCCGTTCCTTGCTTCCTGCCTTCCCTATTCAATAAATCAGACCCGCACCAACCGTCTCGGAGAGACGAACTGAAAATAGCCCGGCGTTTCAACGCCGGGCATGTCGTGGAAAAATCCGAGTCCCGGAGGGACGACCGAAAACTTCTGCCGTCCCTGCGGGACTTGTGGTGGCCGTGCGCAAGCACCCCGGCATTAAAATGCCGGGCTATTTTCAAACGTTCCTTTGGAACGGATCAATAAACCACTGCAAATACCGCCGCCATTGAGTTAATGAGGAAAGCATGAAATAAGGAAAATCTTTCCGTTCCTTGTTTCCTGAATTCCTCATTCAATAAACCAGCACCAGCACCGCCGCATCCGCTGCCGACTTCACCACATCCGCAAACGGCTCATCCACCGTGTTCGGCACTTTGAGTTTATTCGCCACATCCGGCACCGACTCCAGGAAGCTCAACAGCAGGCTGCTCTTGACCGCGTAATTCACATTCTCCGGCAACGCCCCGCTCGCCGCCAGTGCTGCCGACGCAAGGTGGCCGTGCGCAAGCACCTTGGCCGACACGATGCCGATCACGTTGCCCCGCTCATCCACCAGCCCCGTTGCCCGCCGCCAGCAACGGGCGGTTGGGCTATTGTCAAAGCTTCTCCCTGATTCCAAAAACCATCGTTTTTCGAACATCCGCCCGCGTAAAAACGGTAAAATTCCTGTTTTTTGACGTTTTTGCCCTGACCAATGCCATTTTAGCCCCGGCTGACACGACGCCAACCTTGGCAGATGCGCCACCAGCCGTGGCTGATACGGCGTCAGCCCCGGCAAATGCAACGTCAGCCCTGGCAGATATGGCATCCGGCGTGGCAGATGTGATGCCAGCCGTGGCAGAAACCGCATTTGCTCGGCGGTGGAAAACCTCCTGCCCGTCATTTGAATCATCGCTAAGTTGAAGGCAGCGCGACGGATTGAACTTTAGTTCAACCCGTTTTTTTCATCTGCGGGAATTGATTTTATTCCTTCCGGCGATTGACAACACGGATTGATTTTGCGGAAATGCGCGGAATCATTTACGACCTGACATGAGCCACAAGACCATTTCGACCGAATCCCTGCAACACGAGGGCCGCACGTTCCCGCCGTCGCCGGAAGTCGTCAAGCACGCGCTGCTCAATGCGGAACAGTTCAACGCGCTCTACGAACGGTCCGTCCGTGAGCCGGACAAGTTCTGGCTGGAACAGGCGGATGCGCTGGACTGGTTCAAGAAACCGACCGTCGCGGGAAAATTCATCTGGGACACGGAAGCGCGGAAAATCCAGCACACGTTTTTTGAGGACGGCGAGCTGAACCTGACCGTGAACTGCCTCGACCGACACGTCAAAACGAAGTTGCGCGACAAGGTGGCGATCATCTGGCAGGGCGACGCGGAGGATGAGGTGAGGCGCGTGACCTATGGCGAGTTGCACGCGGAGGTCTGCAAGTTCGCCAATGCGCTCAAATCGCTCGGCGTCAAGAAAGGCGACCGCGTGGCGATTTACATGCCGATGATGGTGGAGGCGGCGGTCGCGATGCTCGGCTGCGCGCGCATCGGGGCGGTTCATTCGGTGGTGTTCGGCGGGTTCAGCGCGGATTCGCTGAGCGACCGCATCAACGATTCGACCTGCAAGGTCTTAATCACGGCCAACGTCTCGTTGCGCGGCGGCAAAACCATCCCGTTGAAGGAAATCGCCGACACGGCGCTCCAAAAAACTCCGAGCATCGAAAAAGTCATCGTGGTCAGGCGGAACGGAATGCCGTGCCATTTTGTGAACGGCCGCGACGTGTGGTATCACGATTTGATGGCGAATGTTTCCGCCGATTGTCCGCCGGAGAAGATAAACGCCGAGGATTTTCTGTTCATCCTTTACACGTCCGGCTCCACCGGCAAACCCAAGGGCGTCGTCCACAGCACCGCCGGTTATCTGCTCTGGAGCGCGCTCACGCACAAATACGTTTTTGATATTCACGAAGGCGACGTTTATTTCTGCACCGCCGACATCGGCTGGGTGACCGGCCACAGCTATGTCGTCTATGGCCCGCTCTGCAATGGCGCGACGACCTTGATGTTCGAGGGTGTGCCCACGTGGCCGGATGCCGGACGGCTCTGGAAAATTGTCGAGAAGTTCAAGGTGAATTCTTTCTACACCGCGCCCACGGCCATCCGCGCGCTCATCCGGCTCGGCGATGAATGGCCGGCGAAACATGACCTGAGTTCACTGCGCGTGCTCGGCACCGTCGGCGAACCCATCAATCCCGAGGCGTGGATGTGGTATCACCGGCACATCGGCCGTGAGCGTTGTCCCATCGTGGACACCTGGTGGCAGACCGAGACCGGCGGACACCTCATCTCCGCCCTGCCCGGCGTCAACACGCTCAAACCCGGCAGCGCGAGCAAGCCGTTCTTCGGCGTCGAACCGGTTGTGCTCCGCGACGACGGCACCGAATGCGCGCCCAACGAGGGCGGCAAGTTGTGCATCAAGAAACCGTGGCCGGGCATCATGCGCACGACGTGGGGCGACCACGACCGTTTCATCAATACCTATTTCGCCACGTTCAAGAACATGTATTTCACCGGCGACGGCTGCCGCGTGGATGCCGACGGCGACTACTGGCTGCTCGGCCGCGTGGACGACGTGGTGAACGTCTCCGGCCATCGCATCGGAACCGCAGAAGTGGAGAGCGCGCTCGTGAGCCACGAGAAAGTGGCCGAAGCCGCCGTCGCGCCCATGCCACACGACATCAAGGGCCAGGCACTGTATGCGTTCGTGACATTGAAGGACGGCATTGCCGAGAGCGAGGAATTGAAGAAGGAACTCGCGCTGCACGTCCGCAAGGAAATCGGCGCGATTGCCGTGCCGGACAAAATCCAGTTTGCACCCGGCCTGCCCAAGACGCGCTCCGGCAAAATCATGCGCCGCATCCTGCGCAAGATTGCCGAGAACCAGACCGACCAGATCGGCGACACCACCACGCTGGCCGACCCGGCGGTGGTTGAGTCGCTGGTCAGAGGCAAGCAGTAATTCATCCAATCTCGCCACGAAGAGGAAGAATCCCCCGCCGTCCCCTTGAAATTTGCCCGTTGGTATTTTGACCCGTGGCGCACAGTCACGGCAGGAACCATTTGTTCGTGGGATTTTGGTTCGTATAGAAATCGTTCAAGTGCAGATGCTCGCCATGCCCGTCCATGAAGCCCAGGTCGCACCGGCCGGTATGCCGGGTGGAAGGCCGCGCATCTTCGTCGTCGTTGAGTGTGGAACCGGGAGCTGTCAGCTTTAACGTATCGGGCCGCGAGGTCACAAAATCATCTTCCGTCCCGATGTCACCCTGCATGATGGTGGTGCTGGTGGAATGAAAGGAAGCAAGCTTGGTCGGGGGTGGCGGATTCGGGTCGGTCAGATCAACAAAAGTCAGTTCATTCAGGCCATAAGAATTTGTCTTGGAGAGGATGTCGGACGGGCAAAGATGAATTTTGGCGACGTGGTTGAGATACGGGTCAAGCAAGGCAGGCCAGTCCACCTCGTTGCCGTCGGCATCGTTGTAAGCGGTTGGCGGCAGAAGGTCATTGTTCTCATCCGCATAAAGCAAAACCGCCAGGGTCTGTTGACGGACACTGTTGATGCAGGAAGCCTGGCGTCCCTTTTCCTTTGCCGACGCGAGCGCCGGCAGCAGCAGCGCGGCCAGTATGGCGATGATGGCAATGACCACCAGCAGTTCTATCAATGTGAACCCGTTCTTCACTTGCATAGAAAGTAAATTATCCGGCTTAAAATGCAAAAATTACCTGACTGGCAGTTCAAAGAAGCCACGACCGTGGCCAATTAAAAATCCGCGCGACCGCCATATGGGGTGAACACCCCATATCATCCGCAGAGTCCTTCTGCTTATTGTTAAGTCAAATATGGCTTGCAATGAATCTTTCAAAACAGAAGCCAGCCGAAAAATTGTTTCCGGCCCGATGTCTATTTTGATTTATCCACGTTAATAAAAGTTTGCTCTTGAATGAAAACAAAAGCTAACGGTCACAAGCCCACCGCTCCAGCGACTCAATTGCCCAAGTGTCCCACCGGCATCCAGGGTCTCGACGAAATCACGGGAGGCGGTTTGCCACGCGGGCGGCCCACACTGATTTGCGGTGGTGCCGGGTGCGGCAAGACGCTGTTTGCCGCGGAATTCCTTGTGCGCGGCGCGGTGCAGTTCGACGAGCCGGGCGTGTTCATGTCCTTTGAGGAGACTGAAAAGGAGCTGACGGCCAATGTCGCGTCACTCGGATTTGATCTGGCGAGCATGATCAAGCGCAAAAAAATTGTGATTGATTACGTCCATGTCGCCGCCAATGACCTCCATGAGAGCGGCGACTATGATTTGGAGGGATTGTTCGTCCGGCTCGGTCACGCGATTGATTCCATCGGTGCCAAGCGCGTGGTGATGGACACGCTGGAAGTCCTGTTCGGCGGCCTGCACAACGAGGCGATCGTGCGCGCCGAGTTGCGCCGGCTCTTCCGCTGGCTCAAGGACAAGGGCGTGACCGCCGTCATCACCGCCGAGCGCGGGCGCGAACAACTGACGCGCCACGGGCTGGAAGAATACGTGTCCGACTGCGTCATCCTGCTCGACCATCGGGTCTTTAACCAGATTGCAACGCGGAATCTGCGCGTGACGAAATATCGCGGCGCGCTGCACGGCACCAACGAATTTCCTTTTCTCATCGGCGAGACTGGCATCAGTGTGCTGCCCATCACGTCGGTGGGTTTGAACCACAATATGTCGAGCGAGCGGATTGCCACCGGCATTCCCCGGCTCGACGCGATGCTGGGCGGGCGCGGATTTTTTCGCGGCAGCAGCATCCTGCTCACCGGCACGCCCGGCACGGGCAAGACCATCGTCGCCGCCAACTTTGCCCAGGCCGCCGCGCGGCGCGGGGAGCGCGTGCTGTTCTTTTCGTTTGAGGAATCGCCGAACCAAATCATCCGCAATATGCACTCCATCGGATTGCGACTGGAGCCGCTGGTCAAAAAAGGACTGCTGCGGTTTCATTCAGCGCGACCGTCGCTCTACGGTTTGGAAATGCATCTGGCCACGATGTTCAGGGAAATCACCGAGTTTCAACCCGCCGTCGTCGTCATGGATCCAATCACCAGTCTGATGGACGCGGGCACCGACTACGAAAGCAAGGGGATGATCACGCGGCTGATTGATTATTTGAAGGCCGGACAAATCACCTCGCTCTTCACCAGCCTGACACAGGGCGGCCATGTGCTGCAACAAAGCGAGGCCGCCATGTCCTCTCTCATGGATTCATGGCTGTTGTTGCAAGACCTCGAAGGCAACGGCGAACGCAATCGCGTGCTCTATGTGCTCAAGGCGCGCGGCATGGCGCACTCAAATCAAGTCCGCGAATTCCTGATTTCTGACCGGGGCGTTGATCTCGTGGATGCCTACATCGGTCCGAGCGGCGTGCTGACCGGCTCCGCCCGCGTGGCACAGGAAGATTTGGAAAAAGCTGCCGTGCTGGCCAGCCAGCAGGAAGCCGCCCAGCTCAAGCGCGAAGTGGAACGCAAACGTTCGGCCATCGAACGGCAGATCAGCGGGCTGCGCGCCGACTATGAAATCGAAGCCGTGGAACTGCGGCGCATTGCCGAGCAGGTCGGCACAAGCACTCTCATGCTGACCACCGAGCGGACGGCCTCCGGCATCCTGCGCCAGGCGGATGCCAAGGTGGTGGCCAGCAGACGGGTCAACCACAGAAATGGGAAGCTAAATTAATGAAAACCAAAACGACAAAGCGCCGTGCCGCAAAACTCTGGCAACTGCGCCTTTATGTGATGGACTCGACGCCCAAATCGCAGACGGCGTTCGCGAATCTGAAAAAGTTTTGCGAGGCCCACCTCAAAGGCCGCTATCGCATCACGGTGATTGATTTGCTCAAGCACCCCCAGCTCGCCAAAGGCGATCAAATCCTGGCCGTTCCCACGGTGGTGCGCCGGCTGCCCAAGCCCGTGCGAACCATCATTGGCAACCTTTCCGATACTGCCCGCGTGCTGGTCGGCCTGGATTTGCGCGCGGTGGATTAACCGAGAAGTTATGCGCGCGATAACAAATGAAACCAAAAAGGGTCGAGAAACGTCCCCCCCCCCGCGCAACTGTGAAAAAAAACAAATCCCGCCGCGTGATTCCGGCCTCTGCAAAGTCGCCGGTCTCCAGTCGCAAGAACAAATACGTCTTGCAACTGTTCGTGGCGGGAGCCACGGCCCGGTCGCGCCAGGCCATCCTGCGCGTCCGGCAATTGTGCGAAGGGGAACTCAAAGGCACCTGTGATTTGAAAGTCATAGACATCTATCAGCAGCCCGGACTGGCACGGGCGAACCAGATCGTGGCAACCCCGACGCTCATCGTGGAATTCCCGCCGCCGTTGCGCCGGTTCATCGGCAATCTGGTGAACATCACCGGCCTGCTCGTCGAGATGGACTTGAACGGAAAAGGTAAAATCGCGCTTTGAAAATTGCGCGCCAAAAAAACCCGTTCCGTCCGCCACACCGCGAACTCGCCGAACTCCGCGCCCGCGTGGCCGAAACGGACGACACGCTTCGCGCCATCCGCAATGGTGAAGTGGACGCGGTCATGGGTGCGGGCAGAAAAAAACCACAGGTGTTCACGCTGGACGGTGCCGAACACGCCTACCGCGTGCTGATTGAATCCATGAACGAAGGGGCGCTGACGATCACGGCGGACAAGACGATACTTTACGCCAACCAGTGCTTCGCCCGCATGGTCAAATGCCCGCTGGAGCAGGTGATGGGCGGTTCCTTTCGCCGCTTTCTCTCCGCCGAAGACCGGGCAACACTGCGGCCGCTCTTGAAACAGGCTGCGGGCAAATCCGGCTCAAAAATCCAGGTGGTGCTCAATGCCGGTGACGGTTCGCAAATGCCGGTGCAAATCTCCATCCGTCCGCTGGCCAAGAATGTTGTCAACCATGAGCCGATTGGCCTCGTGGTGACGGACATGACGGCGGCCCGGCACAGCGAGGAACTGCTGCGGGATTTGACGCACCGCGTGGTGCAGGTGCAGGAAGCCGAGCGCGGACGCCTGGCCCTCGAATTGCACGACACCATCACCCAGATGCTCTGCGGCGTCCTCGTTCGCAGCCAGACGCTGGTGAACAAACTTCCGGCGCGCAACAAGCCGGCGAAACAGGAGGCGAAAATACTTCACGAAATTATCCGCAGGACTGTCGAGGAAGTGGAGCGCATATCGCGCAATCTGCGGCCCAGTGTATTGGATCATCTGGGTCTCGTTGCCGGTCTGCACGACACCAGCACGGAGTTCGCAGACCGGACGGGCGTGTCAGTCAAGATGGTCTGCGTGCGGTTGATTGTGCGGCTGCCCGCCGATACCGAACTGGCGCTCTACCGCATTCTTCAGGAAACGTTGCAAAACGTGGAGAAACACGCACGCGCCCGCCACGTGACGGTGAACCTGACAAAACCGGGCGGCTTCGTGCAATTGACGATCAATGACGATGGAATTGGCTTCGACCCGGATCATCACCCGGCCAGACAAAAAGGAAAGGGCGGCTTTGGCCTGCTCGGCATGCGCGAGCGGGCGGCATTTGTGGGTGGCATCCTCAAGGTCAAGTCCACTCGCCGCACCGGCACGGAAATCGAGATCCGCATTCCCCTGCCGCCAAGTGTCACGGCGGCTAAAAACGTGGCCCGGAAATTGTTGCCGAAAGGTTAAGTTTGACCGACTCGCGAACAAGCAGTCAGGACATTGCAGCGGTCAGGGACGGCCATACTCCAAAGTCGATTTTGCAAGAGACGAGGTGACGAGACTCAAATCAATTCGAAATTTGGAGTTTGAAATGAGCCTCCTTACATCGGCTCCTACGACTTGGAGATTTTGAGAACCGGTTGGCCAATGGACACGAAGAACTATTCTATCCACCGGTGGAACCACGGTGGAACCAATTGTGCCGCGTAATTCATCTTCTTGCGCCCGGCTCCAAAAGCAATACAATCACGCCCGATGAAATTTGCTCTGGCGATTTTTACATATCTGGCGATGGCGGCAATCATCGGCGCGGGAATCCTCCTGCTCGTCGCGGGCAAGCCGTTGCTTCTCATCATCGCACTCATCGCGTTCGTCGTCGCTTTCGGCAAGCTCGGCTGCATGACGCACTGACGCCGGCGGTTGGCAGTTGGAAGCTGTGAGCTAGAAGTTAGGAGTTGGAAGACGGGAATTTCTAAACCTTCAAAGGATTTTCCACCAATTGCAATTGTTCCAGCTCCCAAGTCCCAGCTTAAAACTCCTATCTTCTAGCTTCTATTTCACAGGGACGGGAAACTTCGCCTGCATCCTTGCGATAATCTGCGCGGCGGTCACGGCATTGGCGGCCTGTGTGCCGGCAAAAACTCCTGACGCATTGGCGGTGGAGGTGGAGGTGCCTTGAACCGCATAAACCTGGCCGCCGAAAAGGACGAAGCTGGTGCCGGGCAGCGCAAGATTGTCGCCGGACCAATAATTGGCATACGACGCGAGCTGGCCCGGCTGGGCCAGGGCGGTCACGGACACCACGCCGGGAATCGCCGCCGGATAAGTCGGCGTACCGACGGGCGTGTTGCCCGCCGCGCCAAACATCACGATGTTGTCGGCCAGCGCCGTCTTGATGATGGCGTCCAACACGGTGCTGTCGCCGGGGCTGCCGAGGCTCATGTTCAGGACGTTTGCGCCGCCGTCAACGGCGGCCTGAATCCCCAGCGCGACGTTCCATGAAGTGGTGGATGCGTTCCCGCCATAAACATCCACCGGCTGGATTTGCACGGAGGTGCCTCCGCCAGACACCTGCGAGATTGCCTCCAGAATTGTGTAGGCCATGGCCGTGCCATGCGTGATGTCCGTGCTGACGGGCGCGTCCCCGGCTACGGAAAGCTGCGGCAAAATGAACTTGTCAAGCTGTGCGCCGAGCGACTGGACGTTCATGTCAATCAACCCCACGACGACCTTGCCGGAAGCGCCCGGCGGGTTGAGTTGAAGAGACAACGGCGCGGCAACGTTGGCCGGTAGATTCGCGGACGATACGGGTTGAACGGCGGGCGGCAGGTCCAGGATGTAATTGTAATCCACAGCGGATACGTCGGTGTTGTTCTTCAATTGCGCGAGCGCGGCATCGGTCGCGGCGGCGTCGGTGAATTGAAGCCGGTAGAGGCCGAGCTTGTCGAGACGGCCGGTGATCTTGGCGCCGAGAGATTTGGCGAGAGCTTCAATGTCCGTGCCGGGCTTGACGCGGATGAGCAGTTCGTTGGCGACGCGGCGGGGAGCCTTGGCGGCGACGACGGGCTTCGTGGCGTTCTGCATGACGGTGCGGAAAACGTAAAGGCGGGTGGAGTCGTTGGTCTGCGGCACGAGCGCGAAGTTCAGGTCGCCAAGCAACATCTTCAGCGCGTCGCCTGCGGGCAAATCCTTGAACTTGGTGGAGGCGGTACGGTCCGTGTCCGGTTCGACAAAGATGTGCCAGCCGGTCTGGTGCGCAATGTCTTCAAGCAACGGCCAGAGCTGTTCGCCCTGCACGTCGGCGGTCACGCGTTCGGACCCAGTTTGCCAGACGATGGAATTGGTGTCCGCCGCGCCCGCGCCCAGGGAAATCGCGAGCATCAAACAAATGAACAATGGACGGATATTTGACATCGGCTAATTGACGATTTGAAAGCATGAACGGCCAAACCGTTCAGTTATTTCTTCGCGGTGACCGTCTTCACCCACGGCTGGTTGTCGAGATACCATCGGATGGTCTCGCGGATGCCCTGCTCGAACTTGTGCGCGGGCGTCCAGCCAAGTTCGCGCTGAATCTTCGTGGCGTCAATGGCATATCGTCGGTCATGGCCGGCGCGGTCCTTGACGAACGAAATCAGCTTGCGCGAGCCGCCGCCAAGCTGCGGCATGAATTCGTCAATGGTGTCGCATATCAGCTCGACGATGCGGAGATTGGCCCATTCGTTGTGGCCGCCGATGTTGTAGGTTTCGCCAAGCTTGCCCTTCTGCAAAACCGTCCACAACGCCCCGGCATGGTCGCGGACGTAAAGCCAGTCGCGGACGTTCATGCCGTCGCCGTAGACGGGAATCGGCTTGCGAGAAAGAACGTTTTGAATGATGACGGGAATGAGCTTTTCGGGAAATTGAAACGGGCCGTAGTTGTTCGAGCAGTTCGTGATGACCGTCGGCAAACCATAGGTGTGATGATAAGCGCGCACGAGAAAATCGCTCGATGCCTTGCTAGCCGAATAGGGCGAATTCGGCGCGTAAGACGTCGTCTCGGTGAACAGGCCGGTCGCGCCCAGCGAGCCATATACTTCATCGGTTGAGACGTGGTGAAATTTCTTGTCGTCAAACTTGCCATTCCAAAATCCCCGGCAGGCTTCGAGCAGATTGAAGGTGCCGATGATGTTGGTGGAAATGAAATCGCCCGGCCCGGTGATGGAACGGTCCACATGAGATTCCGCCGCGAGGTGCATCACGTGGGTGATGCCGTGCTTCTCCACGACGCGCAACGCCGCCGCCTTGTCGCGCAAGTCAACCTTCTCGAAGACGTATTTCGGATGCCTGGAAACGGTTTCCAGATTCGCCAGGTGGCCGGCGTAAGTGAGGCAGTCGAGATTGACGAGCTTGGTGACGCTGGCGTCGTCAATGACGTGATGGATCAGATTGGAGCCGATGAAGCCCGCGCCGCCGGTAATGAGTAGATTCATGGTTGAAAGCTATCCGATTTCCAGTTCTTGAGCGAATGTTCCAAAGCTTCTTCAACAGGACGGATTTTCACGCCCGCCGCGAGAATCTTGGAAACGTCCATGACGCAATTGGAACGAGGCGTCTTGGCCGCGACCTTGTAAAATTCCGTGTCGCTTTTCCAGTACTCAAACTTCCGTTTGGGCTTGAGAATCGTTTCAATCGCCTCGACCACATGGTGCGTCGTGACGAAGCCGGGATTGGTCACGTTGTAAGTGCCGAACGGCGCGCGAAGCTCCCACAAGTCCAGACACGCCTTCACGAAATCGGCGCGATGGGAAATGGAGTTCACGTTCTCGTAAACCTTCTGGTAACGCTGGACCTTGCTCAGGTAATTGCGGGCATTGTCAAATTCGTCGAACGGAATACGAAGCCGCCAGACGTAGCTTTGACCGATGCCAGCCATCGACTCCTCGCCGAGAGCCTTGGTGCCGCTGTAAAAGCTGCATGGCAGGTCGCGGAAGGAAAAATTGGGCGTGTCCGTTTCGGTGAAGCCATGGATTTTCTCCGGAGATTTCCCGGCAAGCGCGTGAAGTTCCGGCCTGGTCATGTCCTTCTCAACGCGAACTTTTCCGCGCACGGTAACCTTTGCGCCGCTGTAAATGCAACCGCTCGATATATGCCCCCACGGAACCTTCGCAGCAGCGCAGGCGTGAGCGATGGTTTGAGGCAAAAGAGCATTGCCAAGCAGCGTTCCTGCCTTGTCGAGCTCGCAGGCATCCACGTTCGGCTTGCCCGTGTAACCGGCAGCGTTAATGACGAACGACGGTTTCTTCCTGCGAAGAAATTCCAGCAGCAGGTCAAAGCGCGTGTAATCCACCTGCTTGCGCGCGAGCGGAATGAATTTCGTCTTGCGACGCCGCAATTCTGCTGCGAACGCCTTGCCGATATAGCCGGATGCGCCGAGAAGTAATATCATAATTTATTTCTGAAGACGTTTTGCCTCGGCCACGACCTCGTTTTCCAGATAGGCGCGGTATTCGCAGTTCGGCATCGCAACGACAATCTTTTCAAGCTGCGCCAGCGAGACGAAACTTTGCCGGAACGCCGCCTCTTCGGGACAGCCGATCTTGATGCCCGCGCGTTTTTCAATTGTCTGCACATAGGCACTCGCCTCGTGCAGGCTGCTGCTGGTGCCGGCGTCGAGCCACGCAAACCCGCGCGCCAGACGCTGCACGCGTAACTGTCCGCGTTTGAGATATTCCACGTTCACCGCCGTGATTTCCAGTTCGCCACGAGCCGAGGGCTGCAGATTCTTAGTTATGCCGACGACCGTGTTGTCAAAAATGTAGAGTCCCGGCACGGCGTAATTGCTTTTCGGAGACTTGGGCTTCTCCTCGATGGAAACCGCCTTGCCATGCGCATCAAATTCCACCACGCCATAGCGGTCCGGGTCATTGACGTGATAACCAAAAATCGTCGCGCCGGATTTGAAATCGCCAAAGGCATGGGAAAACACGTCGCTGCCGTAAAAAATGTTGTCGCCAAGAATCAGCGTCACGTTGTCCTTGCCGATGAAACTTTCGGCGATGAGAAACGCCTGCGCAATGCCCGCCGGCTTGGCCTGTTCGCGATAATCAATCGTCACACCAAAGCGGCTGCCATCGCCCAGCAGCTGTTGGAATCGCGGCAGGTCGTGCGGGGTGGAAATCAGGCAAAGCTCGCGGATGCCGCCCTCGATCAGCGTCGTGAGCGGATAATAAACCATCGGCTTGTCAAAAACAGGTTGTAACTGCTTGCTCGCCACAAGCGTAAGCGGATACAGCCGGGAACCGGCGCCGCCGGCGAGGATGATGCCTTTCATTTGCACCAAAGATTAGAGATAACCCTCAGAAATGTCATTCAATTTGTCTCAAACCGGCGCGGTCAATTGCCTGCCGTTGTCGGCGGAATTGATTTTCAACAGGAATGGCGCGGCACTCTTTGCCCAGTCAGCGGGCGCCGGATAATTGGATGCGCCGCCGGCAAAGCAGCTTTGCAGCATGTCAGTGTTGATGATGCCGGGATTGAGCGGCACGGCGGCGAGCCCCGGCGGCAATTCCTGGGCAAGCGACTGCGTAAGCCCTTCCACCGCCCATTTCATGGCGCAATACGGCGCGACTTCCGCGTCGGTCGAACGGCCCCAGCCGGAGCTGAAATTAACGATGACGCCCCTGCCCCGCTTAATCATCGCCAGGACAAAATGGCGGATGACATTCGCCACACCCTTGATGTTCACATCAATCACGTCGGAAAATTCCTGCGCAGAAACTTTCCAAAGCGGCGCATTGCGGTTGATGAGCGCGGCGTTGTTGAGCAGCAAATCCGGCGCGGCGTGCGACTGCAAAATTCTTTTCGCCCAGGCCGCGACTTGCGAATCGTCCGCGACATCCACCACGGAAAAATCATTCGGCGCTGGAAATTGCTTCCTTAGTCGCGCGATTTCCTTTTCGGAGCGGCCGCAGCCAACGACAGTGTGGCCGAGCCGGATGAATTCTTCCGTCAGCGCGTGGCCAAGACCGCGAGAGACGCCGGTGATGAGGATTATCTTTTGAATCGCGGGCATAATTTATTTTTGAGTGAGGTGACGTGTCACCGCTTTCAAAGCGCCGACATGTCGGCGCAGTCCAAATCAGTCGCGCGGATTAAACTTGGATTCGCGCTTGATCAATTCCCACAATTTTTTCTCCGCTTCGGATATTTTTGCCGGAACGACAATCTTGGTGACGACAATCAAATCGCCGGATGGCGGCAGGCCTCGTCCGCGCACACGCAGCTTCTGTCCGCTTTGCGTTCCGGATGCGATCTTGATCTTCACCCGGCCTCCGAGCGTTGGAACGGAAATCTCCGCGCCGAGCGCGGCTTCCCACGGCGCGATCTCGACCTCGTAAATCAAATTATGATCCTCGACGTCGAAGTCGGGATGCTTGGCGAGACGCACGCGCAAATACAAATCGCCGGCAGCGCCGCCGCCCGAACCATGTTCGCCGCGGCCCGCGAGACGAAGCTTTTGCCCCTCGGTCACGCCCGGCGGAATCTTCACCTGATGCGTCTCGGTCTTGAGGGAGCCTCCGACATTGTGCCGCACGCTGACCTCGCGCACCGAACCGTGAGCCGCCTCTTCAAGCGTGACCATGATGTCGCCTTCGATGTCGCTGCCGCGCTCGGCGAACTGCTGTCCGCCCATGCCCCCGCCACGGCCAAAACCGCCCGCACCGCGCCGCGCGCCCCCGAACATTTGCTCGAAGAAATCGCTGAAGCCCGTGCCGTCGAATTCAAATTCTGCGCCGTTGCCGGCCGGGCGTCCGCCGCGAAACGGCTGGCCGCCGGGGAATCCGCCGTGGCCGGGTGGCGGACGGAATTCCGCGCCGGATTTCCAGTTTGCGCCAAGCTCGTCGTATTTCTTGCGCTTTTCCGCGTCGGACAAGACCTCGTAGGCCTCGTTGATCTCCTTGAATTTCTCCTCGGACTTTTTCTTGTCCTTGGCGACATCGGGATGATGCTGGCGCGCGAGCTTGCGGAAGGATTTCTTGATCTCGTCGGCGGTCGCGGTGCGCGGCACGCCGAGGCTTTCGTAATAATCTTTGTATTGGACGGGCATTGGATTTTCTTAAATCGTCACATCGGTCAACCGTTGGACCGTCCGACAAAGTAAAACGTGAAACTTGAAATGCAATTCGCGATTTCAGGTTTCACGCGGGACGCGAACCGGTCCGGCGGTTCAATGAATGTTGTTTACGCTCAGATAGCGCGTGTTGCCGAGGCTGCCGCCACGCTGCCAGACTTTGAGGAAAATCCAGTCGCCCTTGGCCTGCTTGCAAATTTTGATGGATTCCTCGGCGCTGCCCACGGTCTGGTGGTTGATTTCCTCGATGACATCGCCTCGATGCAGGCCGGCCTCCGCTGAATTTGAGCCGGTGGTGACATCCGTGACCAGCGCGCCTTTAACAGCATACGGAATCCTCAAATAACGCCGCGCATCACCGTCAACATCCGACACCCCCACGCCGTCAAGCCCATCGGCTTGTGAACTGACCGTTTTCGGTGCGGTCTGGACGGTGTCGTCCTGCACCACCGGCTCCAATTTTTTGCCCAGCGTGATGTCGAGCGTCATTGGCTTTTTGTTGCGGATCAGCTTCAACGTGGCGTTGCTTCCCGGCAGGCAGTCGGAAACGGCCAGTATCAGGTTGTGGGCGTCGGACACATCCTTGCCGTTGAAACTGACTATCACGTCGCCAGACTGGATGCCGGCTTTTTCGGCGGAAGATCCGGGAGTCACGTCATCCACCAGCGCGCCGTTCTGGTCGGGAAGGCTGAAATAATTCGCGAGGCCCGCGTCTACGTCCTGCAAAATAACACCGATGAACGCGCGCGTGACCTTGCCGCCGCTGATGATTCGCTCCATTACATCGCGCGCCATGTTGATGGGAACGGCAAAACCGATGCCTTCGCTGCCTTCGGTGCTGCTCTGGATAGCGGTGTTGATGCCGATGAGCCGGCCTTCCGCATCCACGAGCGCGCCGCCGGAATTGCCCGGGTTGATCGCGGCGTCCGTCTGGATGAAATCCTGGATGCGGCTGCTGCCGGAGCCGTCAAAGTTAAACCCGCTCCGCCCCAGTGCGCTGATGATGCCCATCGACACGGACGTCGTCTGACCGGCCCGGCGTGCGATGCCAAACGGATTGCCAATGGCCAGCACGATGTCGCCCACTTCCAACTGGTCGCTGTCGCCGAGGGTGATGGCGGGCAAATCCTTCGCGTCAATTTTCAGCACGGCCACGTCGGTCTCGGGGTCGGTGCCGACGACCGTGGCCACGTATTCCTTTTTGTCGTTCGCAATGGCCACCTTGATCTCGGTCATGCCGGCCACGACGTGGTTGGCCGTCAGGATGTAGCCGTTCGGTGCAACAATCACTCCCGATCCAAAGCCCAATTCCTTCTGCGTGCGCACATCCGTGTTATCAGAACCCTGGTCGCCGTAAAATTGCTGGAAAATTGGATCGTTGAAATATGAAAAGCGCCTGATCCGCTCCTGGACGATGCGGGTGGAATAAATGTTCACCACGCTCGGCCCGGCCTTCTTGACGATGGGCGCAAAGCTCGTGGCGGGATTGGCGGCACGGTTGACGGGCGTCGTCTCAACATTGATCACCGGCCCTTCTTCATTGCCCCACGACCTGACATGGGTCAGAACAAGCACCGTTATCACGCCCAGCATGGCCGCCCAAATTCCGAAAATTGCCTTTGAAAAACTTTTCATAACTCATCTGGCTCTGGGAAATGGACAATGCAACGCCCCAAATGTTCAATCGCCCCGAGCTTACTTGGCCTGCTGCGCCTGCTGGAGTCTCTGCACATCCTCGGGCTTGAGGAATTCCACATTGGTCCCCTGCACCTTGATGATGTCGCTGGTCAGCGGCTGGATGGGCGTGGGCGCGGGCAATGCCTGCGCCTGCGGATGCTGGATGGAAACAAGCTCCACTTCAAAAATCAAAGTCATGTTCGGCTCAATCCGGCCGCCATAACCCGCAGGCCCGTAGGCAAGGTCCGACGGGATGAACACCTGCCATTTGGAGCCGACCCTCATTAACGTGAGCGCCTCCGTCCAGCCGCGGATGACGTGGTTCACCGGAAACTGTGCGGTGCCGCCGTGCTTTTCCGAACTGTCAAACTCCGTGCCGTTGAGAAATGTGCCGCGATATTTCACCGTCACCGTGTCCGTCGGCGACGGCGTTTCGCCGGTGCCTTCCGTGATGACCTTGTATTGCAACCCGTCCGCCAGCGCCACCACGCCCGGCTGGCTCTTGTTTTGCGCCAGAAACGCCTCGCCCTCCGCCTTGTTCTTCGCCGTCATTTCCGCCCGCATCTGCTGCGCCTTGTTGGCCAGATCCTGTTGAAACCTGGTGATGATGTCGTGCTCTTCCTGCTCCGACATCAGGGTGGGTTTGCCGGACTGCTCGTCGTTGAGGCCGCGCAGCACCATGTTGTTGTCCACGTCCACCCCCTGCTCCTTCCAGCGCGAGGCGAACATCATGCCGATGGCATAGCTCAGGCGCGACTTGTCGTCGGCCAGCCCGTTCGTCACGCTCGTCGCGTCATCCGCAAACAGCGATACCGCCGTCGTCAAAGAAATAACCGTCGTAAGAAATTTTAATTTCATAAATCAAGTATAGAGACAGATTGTGCCGCTTTCCGCTCAAATTGCAATCCGTTTTTCCCCGGCGCACCTCATCCTCATCCTCATCATCGACCTCGTTTAATCAGCAGCACCACCGCGTCTCGAAGAGACGAACCGGGAATAGCCCGGCGTATTAACGCCGGGTATGCCGTGAAAAAACCCGAGTCCCGCAGGGACGACCGAAAACGTCTGCCGTCCCTCGCGGGACTTTGGTGGCCGTGCAAAAGCATCCCGGCATTAAAATGCCGGGCTATTTTCAATCGCTCCTTTGGAACGGATCAATAAATCACTACAAACACCGCCGCCATTGAGTTAATGAGGAAAGCATGAAGTAAGGAAAATCTTTCCGTTCCTTGCTTCCTGTTTTCCTCATTTAATAATTTTGGTAGGAGTCGAGGTGACGAGACTCAAATCAAGTCAGAGACTCCTCACGTCGTCTCCTACTCAATAAACCAGCACCAGCACCGCTGCATCCTGTGCCGACTTCACCACCTCCTCAAACTTCCAGTCAGCCGTGTTCGGCGCTTTCAACTTGGCATCCACATCCGGCACCGACTCCAGGAAGCTCAAGAGCAGGCTGCTCTTGACCTCGTAATTCACATTCTCCGGGAGCGAGCCGCTCATGGCCAAGGCTGTTGAAGCATCCAGTTTTGCGGATACGATGCCGATGACGTTGCCCCGCTCATCCACCAGCGCCCCGCCGGGAAAAGTATGAAGGCAGAATGATGAATGATGAATTAACGCCGTCGTGAGCCGGTTGCCGTTTTGTTTCTACATTCTTCATTCATACTTGGGGAGTCTGTTTGATCCCATATATTTAGGAGTTGAGAGTTAGGAGTTGTTGTTTAGGAGGAAAACGGGGGTTTTGATGAAAACGACGGTCTTTTTGCCCTGCCACAGCCGTGTCTGGGTGAAAAAACAGGATTTCCAGGCCAGCCACGGCCGTGTGCGGGTGAAAAAAGCGGATTTCTTGCCCAGCCATGGCCGTGTCCGGTTGAAACGACGGTCGAATCGGCCCGCCACGGCTGTGCCCGGGTGAAAAAAGCGGATTTCTCGCCCAGCCACGGTCGTGTCCGGGCAAAACAACGGTCGAATCGGCCCGCCACGGCCGTGTGCAGGTGAAAAAAGCAAATTTTTTGGCTGGAAACGGCGGTGGGCGGACAATTCCGCCGTCGCGCCGGACGGAAACTGGGGTGGAGGTATGCTTGGTTGGTCGAATGAATGAACGACTTGTTCAAGCGGTTTCATTTGGAAGTGTTTTTAGCCTCGCATGTCCGCAAGCTCGCTGCTTTCCATCCGTTGGGATTCACCAAGCTTTTATTGACCAGCTTTTCAGCCCGTTTTACGAGGCGGAAGAAGGGCAATAATTCAATTCAACGGCACGCCGCGACGAAGGTAGGTGGGGATGTCCAAATCCTCGCCCTTGTGGATGGTCGGCTCGCTTTTGTCGAACCGGCCCTTGGAAATAATCGCCAGCGGCAACTGTTCCTGCCGCATCCGCGAACCGGACTTGCGCGCGCGTCCGCCGGCGTTCTTCGCCAGCGTCTGTTCGCGCTGCTGCAAGCTGAATGGATTCGCCTGCGGCGTGCACCGCGAAGATGGACGCGCCGCGCCGCGCGGAAATGCCTGTTCTGCCGGTTCATCGGACGATCCGGCAGCCGGTGATTCTGCGGGAGCAATTGGATTATGTTTTGCGGCAATCACCGTCACGGACAAATGATTCTTCATCTCCGCGTCCACCGCCGCGCCCATGATGATCTGGGCGTGTTCGCAATGACGTCCGATTTGTTCCATCACGCGGCTGACCTCGGCCATCGTCAGATCCTTGCCGCCCATCAGGCTCACCAGCACCGCGTCGGATTCTGCCAGCGCGCGGCCTTCGTCCAGCAGCGGATGCGCGAGCAGCTTTTCCACGACCTCGCGCGAGCGTCCCGCGCCCGCCGCCTCGACGCACGCGAACACGCTCTCGGAATGCCGGTTGCGGACGAGCGCGCACAAATCGTCGAAGTGAATCTGGATCAGGCCGGGCCGCGTGAGCAACTGCCAGACGCCGCGAATGCCCTCGACCAGCAATCCGCCGGTGATGCGGAACGTTTCCAGCACGCTCGTGTTTTCGTCAATGAGCTTGAAGGTTTTCTGGCTCGGCAGGCAGATCACGCCGTCGGCGACGGATTTCAAATGCTCCAGGCTTTGCTGCGCCTGCTGCTGGCGGCGGTTGCCTTCGCACAAAAACGGCAGCGTCACGAACGCCAGCACGAGCGCGCCGGTTTCCTTGGCCGCCCGGGCCAGCACGGGACTGATGCCGCTGCCCGCGCCGCCGCCGAGTCCGGCGATGATCAAAACCACATCCGCGCCTTCGCAGGCGGTTTTGAGCGTGGAAAATTGTTCCTCGGCAATCGCGCGTCCGCGTTCGGGATCGCCGCCCGTGCCGAGGCCGCGCATCAATTTTGTTTCGAGGTGAATTTTCACCGCCGCAGCAGAGGCATCAAGCGACGGCGCATCGGTGTTGACGGCCACAAAACCCGCGCCCGCAAATTCATCGCCGGGCAACGTGTCGAGCAAGCTCACGCCCGCGCCGCCGACGCCGATGATTTTAACCGAACGCGTTTGGTTCGATTCGGGTGCGGCCACTGGAGTTTCAGTTTTGGTTTTCATGGCGGATTAATTTTATCGGCGCAAAAAGCCGGCAATGGTGCTTTTGATTCCCTGGGCGAAGGACGGTTTGCCCTCGCGCTTGCGCGTTTTGAGCGAGCCGAATTTTGCCAGGCCGATGGCGGTGACAAATTCAGGCTGGTCGAGCGCGGACTTGAGGCCGCTGATGGAATTGGTCTGGCCGAGCAAAACTGGCATCTGAAAAACCGGCTCGGCGAGCTTCGCGATTTGCGGCGAACGCGCGCAGCCGCCGGAAAGAAAAACGCCCGCCCGCAAATAATCCGTAAATCCGGCCTGTTCCAAATCCTGCGCGACAATCTGGAAAATCTCCTCCAGCCGCAGCGACATGATGCGCTGCAGATGCTCGACGTTGATGGTCTTGAGCGGCAGGCCGAGTTCGTTCGTCAGCGTAAGCGTGCGGCCTTTCATCGCCTCGTCCACGAGCGCGGAGCCGTGTTCGAGCTTTAATTTCTCCGCGCGACTCAACGGCACTTTCAAGCCGTGACCCAGATCGTTGGAAACGTGGTCGCCGCCGAGCGCAAGCGCGCCGGTGTGCTTGATGACGCCGTCGGCGTAAACGACGTAATCCGTCGTGCCGCCGCCGATGTCAATCACCAGCGCGCCGAGTTCCTTCTGCTCGCTCGTCAGCAGCGCGAGCGACGACGCGAGGCCGTTGAAAACAATTTCCTCGACCTCAAGCTGCAAACCTTTCACGAGCCGGACGGAATTTTGCAGACGGTTCGTGTTGCCATGGACGACGTGCATGTCCACTTCGAGCCGCGCGCCAAGCATCCCGACCGGATTCGTGATGCCGTCGTGGCCGTCCACAAGAAAATGCTGGCGGACGGCGTGAACGACCGTGTTCTCAGCGGGCAAATTAATCGCCTTCGCATTTTTGATCACGTCCTGAACGTCGTCGTCGGAGATTTCGCGGTCGGCTGAAACGACCGGATGAACGCCACGGTTGTTGAAGCCGCGAATGTGTCCGCCGGTCACGCCGAGATAGACGCTGCGAATTTCCACGTCGGCCATCTGCTCGGCCTCGACGATGGCGTTGCGCACGCATTCCTCGGCGAGCGCGGCGTCCACGATCTCGCCCTTGCGCATCCCGCGCGCGGGCGACTGGCCGAGGCCGACGATGTTCAAGCCCGCGCTGGCGGGATCGGCGTTCTGCTCGCCGACGACGGCGCAGATTTTCGACGTGCCGATTTCAAGGCCGACGATGATGTTCGAGTCGTCAAACATTTTTCCTCCGAGTTATTGTGGTGTTGAAATTATTTGGCGCATTCACCGGCACGGCGCTGGCCGCCATCCAGCGCACGGGATTATTGTTGGCTTCCGCCAAATCAAGCGTCGCGATGTCACCTTTGTTCATGCGTTTTCCATAATCATAAACCGCGCGCCAACGCCCCAATTGTTGCTCCAAATTTTCCAGACCGAAAGTAATTTCTCCGCCCTGCCCCGTCGTCGCCACGACCACGCCCGGCTGCGAAACGTCCACGCGCCGCAATTCAACCAGCCGAGCCATCGCCGAATGTTTGAATGCGACGATCAATCGCAGCGCCGCCTGCGCCTGCGGCGACTCGATGCGATGTCCCGGCTGCAATTGATACGCATTCAATCCCATGATTGCCGGCAATTGCGCGCCAATCAGCGAAAGTGGAATCTCGCGCTCGCGCGGATCCAGCGGCTTGATGACATAACCATTCATGTCCAGTTGAAAAACGGAAACGGCGATTCCACCCGTGGCCGTGGCCATCGGCACATTCACCTGCGCCACCGGTACGCGTTCCATCACTCGTACTTTCAAAGTGCGCGGCAACACTCGCTCCACAGAAACCCCGTCTATCACTGGAACCATCTCGAGATTTCGCTTCACCGACGCCAGATCAAGCGCAATGAGGTTCGCGCCCAGCTTCACATTCGTCCATCGACGCAACTGCTCCGGCGCGATCACGCCGTCCGTCTGCACCTCGATATTCTGGATGGCGAACGTTGAGTTTTCGTAAACAAATTTGTCCAGCACCCATTCGCCCGTGCGCCAGAGCAAATACAGCCCGATCATCGTGCAAACCGGCACCATGAACAAGATCAGCGCCAGCCGCATGCGCGTCGCTCGAATCTGGTCCGAGCGCAGCTTCACGTCGAGCAAATGCCCGCGACGCAACCGCCGATTTTTTTGTGCGCGCTTAAACCACATAAATCATAAATCCACTTTTGGCCTAGTCTCCAAAGAACACCGCCGTTTTTTCGATTATTGAACAGTCTCTTTTGAGATTTAGCTATGCCGACACCGCTTCGCGTTCCAGTGCCATATCAATCATCCGCTGACACAATTCTTCGTAACTCAATCCAGCCGCAGCCGCAGCCTTAGGCAACAAACTCGTTTCCGTCATCCCCGGCAATGTGTTCACTTCGAGAACAATTGGTTCACCGTTCGGACGAACCATCACATCCACCCGCGCGCAATCGCGTCCGCCGATTGCGTGAAATGCGCCGAGCGCTGCGGCTTGAATTTTCTTTGTCGTCGTCAAATCAAAATCCGCCGGGCAAAAATACTCCGTGTTGCCGGCAGTATATTTGTTTCGATAATCGTAACTGCCAGCTTTCGGGCGAACTTCGACAATTGGCAGCGCCTCGCCGTCCAATATTCCAACAGTCGTCTCGCGCCCAATGATTTTTTCCTCGACCAAAACTTCCGAATCAAATTTGAATGCTTCCGCCAGTGCATTTTGCCAGTCTTCCGCGCGCTCGACAAATTGCAAACCAACGCTTGAACCTTGCCGCACCGGTTTCACGACCAGCGGCAATCGCAAATCTTTCGGCAGCGGAGCATTTTCTGAATTGACGACCACAAATTTCGCCGTCGGCACACAAGCCTCAATGCATTTTTGTTTCGTTAAAACCTTGTCGAACGCGATTCTGCTCGCTTCCGAATCGCAGCCCGTGTAAATCGCACCGAGTTTTTCAAGCTGCCGCTGCACCGTGCCGTCCTCGCCATAAGTTCCGTGCAACGGCGCGAGGCAGACGACCTCCGTTTCCGCCGGCAAAATCCAGTCCGCCGTTTTGGGATCCATCTCGACCACGGTGTGACCAAGCGAACGCAACGCCTTCACCACGCCCGCGCCCGAACGCAACGACACTTCGCGCTCGGCGCTTGGGCCGCCGAGCATCACCACAATGTTCAGCTTGTCGGACATTTTAATCTGCTCCAATGATTTCGACTTCCTTGTGCAATTCTATTCCGCGTTCAGCCCTGGCTTTGGCTTTCATAATTGAGATCAATTCCAAAACGTCGCGCGCCGTCGCGTTGCCGTCGTTTACGATGAAATTGCCGTGCTCGGCGGAAACCACAGCGCCGCCCACGCGCGCGCCTTTCAAGCCCAGTTCGTCCACCAGCTTGCCAGCCGGAATCTTTTCCGGGTTTTTGAAAATGCAACCCGCGCTCGGTGTAGCCGGCTGCGATTTCCAGCGCTTCTCGCTGAACACCTTCATGCGAAGCTCAATCTCCGCGCGCGGCAAAGTTTTGCACTTGAAAACCGCGCCCAGCGCTATGTGGTTTTTCAACGTCGCGCAAATGCGATAATCAACGGACATTTGTTTCGGCGACATTTCAGAAATGTTGCCGTCAAAATCCATCACTTGCACCAACTCGACGGCATCGAACGTCGCACCGCCCATCGCGCCCGCGTTCATACGCAGCGCTCCACCGACGCTGCCGGGAATACCTTCCAAGAATTCCACGCCGCTCAAACCGTTGCGTTTCGCCTCGACCGAAACATTTTTCAACTTCGCACCCGCGCTGCAAAACATTTTCTCGCCGCTAATCTGAATTTTGCTGAAATGCGGCTGCGCCAGACAAATCACCACGCCCCGAAAACCGCCGTCGCGCACCAGCAAATTCGAGCCGCGTCCTAGAATAAAAAATTCGATGTCGTTTTCGCCGCAAAATTTTAAAACACTAGCCAAATCTTCTACGTTCGTCGGTTCGACATAAATATCCGCCGGTCCGCCAACGCGCAACGTAGTGTGCTTCGCGAGCAGTTCATCGCGGAAAACAATCGTCGCGTGCGAAACGCGCCCGGCGACTTCATCCGCGATATTTTTCTCAATTCGCATCGAATTCTCCAAAGTGTCAGTTGTCAGCGTCATGGTTCAATGGGCGTGTTTCGCCGAGCCATGCGCGTGACCGCAGCCGCACTTTTTCACCTTTGCTTGTGTCATCATTTTCGGTTGCGCAATTGCCGTCAAAATGATTTCTGCAATCTGCTCCGCCGCTTTTGGCGCGTGCCATTGTGTGAGTGCGATTTGAATATTCTTTCGCATTGTCAAATCTTCAACTAATTCGCACAACATTGCCGCGACTTTTTCCGGCGTGGAGTTCTTCTGTTCCAACAATTTCGCCGCGCAGGTTTTTTCAAAAGCAAGAGCATTGATGAATTGATGATTATCCGCCGCCGCTGGATAAGGCACGAGCAACGACGGCAGCCGCATCGCAGCAATCTCGGCGAGCGATGACGCGCCCGAACGACTGACGGAAGCCGTCGCAGAAGCCAGTGCAAAATCCATTTCAGCGAGAAATGGCTTCACAACAGCCTTGATTCCCCGCGCGGCATAAGCAGTTTTGACTTTTTCAAAATCATTAGCGCCAGTAAGGTGCAGCCATTGCCAGTTCCTTCCCGCGAGCAACGGCAGCACGGACAAAATCATTTCATTCAATCCACTCGCACCCTGGCTGCCGCCAACGACGAGAATTGTAGGCAGATTTGCATCAAGGCCGAGTGCGGTGCGGCTTTCAGCGGCATTCCGCGACTGAAATTGCGGACGCACGGGTGTGCCGATGGTTGTGACTTTGTGTGCCTTCAATCGCGAACCAGCTTCAGGAAAACCGATGAACGCCCCGTCCACAAATCGCGCGAGAAAACGGTTGGCTTTGCCGGGAATGGTGTTGGATTCGTGCAGAAACGTTTTAGCGCCAAAAGCATTTCCGGCGAGAATAGGCGGCGCGCTGGTGAACCCGCCCATTGCCAAAACGGCCTGCGGTGGGTGGGACTGAAAAACTGTCTTCGACGCGCGCCACGACTGCCAGAAGCTTTTTGCGAAGGAAAAGTAATTGCGGTTTTGCAGTCCGACGGCGGGCAGAGTGAAAATGTCCATGCCGCTTGCGGATTTCACGGCCTGTTGATCCACATCCTTCGGCGAGATCAGCAGCGCAATTTTACAGCCACGCTTTTTCAATTCCTCGGCGACGGCGAGCCCCGGAAATAGATGCCCTCCCGTTCCGCCGCATGCTATCGCAACGAACGGCGCTTTTGCTTCGGGGGCGCTCATACTGCCCTCGCGGCGAAGGGATTGTCGCCAGCTTCGATGGTAGCGGAATTATTTTCGAGGACAGGTTTTTCCCGCACGGGTGCGCGGCGCGCGACGCTCAACAGAATTCCGACGCCGATAAGCATCGCAAGCAGGCTTGAGCCGCCGGAACTGATGAATGGCAGCGCGAGCCCCTTGTTCGGAAGAACGCTGGTGACGACGCCGATGTTGATGGCAGCCTGCAACGAAATCAAAAAGGTGACGCCCGACGCGAGCAGGCAGCCAAAATAGTCGCGCGAGTTCAACGCGATGAAGATTCCGCAGACAGCGATGAGCAGAAAGGCGACGATGACGAAGAGAGTGGCAATCAATCCCAATTCCTCACCGATGTTGGCGAAAATAAAATCACTTTGAATTTCAGAAACGTAACCCAGTTTTTGAAGTCCGTTGCCGAGGCCGAGGCCGGTCACGCCGCCAGAGCCGAGCGCAATCATGCCCTGTTGCGCCTGACGAGCTGCGTCGTTCAGATGATCCTGCGGGTGCAACCATGCGGCGATGCGGTTCATGCGCATCGGGTCGTGCAAAATTGAAACGGCCAGAGCCGCCGCGCCAGCCAGTACGGGAAGCAGCAGATGATGCAAGCGGACGCCCGCAACCAGAAGCATCATGCCGCTGACGGCGGCGAGAAGAATTGTCGTGCCACGATCAGGCTCGACAAAAATCAAGCCAAGCGCCACCGCAATGATGAGGCCGGGGAAAACGACTCCGCGTTTGAACGTGTCCATTTTCCGCTGCGAGCGATCGCAATACCAAGCAAGCATGATGATGAGAGCTATCTTGACAAGTTCGGACGGCTGGAAAGATATACCGTGCCATTTGATCCAGCGATGAGCGCCGTTGAGGCTTATTCCAAAATGCGGGATGAATACGCAAGCTGCCAGAACCAGCGAGCCGATAAAAAACGGCAACGCGAGTTTTTTAAGCAACGCGTAGTCGAGAATGACCATCATCGCGCATGCTGCAAAACCAAGTGCGCACCAGACGAGTTGCATCTGGAGCAGATGCGCGCCGACTTCGGCATGGACATGGGTGCGATTATTCACCAGCACCAGCCCCAGACTCGCGCTGTAAATCATCACCAGCCCGAGCCCGAGCAGGGCGGCTACGCAAATTGCCAGAGTTGTGACGGCGACTTTCATTTCAAATTTTCAAAACAAACGCCGACCGTATTTTTACGCCGACGCTTAATGCGCAGGCGTCGGACTCGGTGCAGGCGTGGCTGTCGCGGGCGAAACCACCGGCGTAACTGGAGCAGGAGTCGGAGTTTCTGTTTCCGCCTTAGCCGGAATCTTCAATTTCTGGCCAACCTTGATCTTCGTCGTGGACAGGTTGTTTTCAGATTCAATCGCCTTGACGGTCACGCCATCATATCGCTTGGCGATTTTTGTCAGTGTGTCCCCTGACTTGACGGTGTAGGTTTCTTCGCTGGTGCCTGTCGCGGTTGTCATGTCAGTTGTCGCAAGCGCTGGCGCTCCACCGGCGGCGACGGGGATCACAAGCTTCTGGTTGACTTTCAATTTTGTGGGAACTACTCCGGGATTCGCATCCTCAAGCGACTTCACTGTTATGCCATTTTTCTTTGCGATCTTTCCAAGAGTGTCGCCTTTGGCAACGGTGTATTCGCTAGTCGTAGGCTCCGGCGCGAGCGGCGGCGGCACAACAACCTGATTCGTCGGAATTGGCGGAACAATGGCTGTCGAATTGGTGGCTTCCGTCGGCGATGTGTTTGTATCGCCAGAAGCCAAGTTATTCGTTTGATCGCTTATCTGCGTGGTATCAGGATTCTCGGCTTCGCGCTTGCATCCTTGGATGAGCATCGCGGTCAAACCGCAGACACCGACGGCGAGCACGCAAAAAACGGCGAGCTTCATGCGCGAGCGGCGTTTTTCTTGTTCGAGCAGGGAACCTTGGGGAACGAATGGATTCGGGTTGTTCATGAGTTTGGCGCTATTAGCGTCCTTTCTTCGAGGTCTGTTTTGTTTGTTTGATTTTTCCGCGACGAAACTTTCCCTCGAAAAATTTCGCGACGGTTTAAATTTATTCTGTTCATTTTCACTTGCACCAGGCCTCCGCAATAACTCCTGTCGGCGGGGAAAATTAAAAATGCCTCGCCGCCGACTGCGCGCCTTGCTGCTTCCGGCAGAATTTTTAACAGTCGCGCGACCCGCGCGCAAGACGCAAAACGCATTTTCTCCAATGACAATGTTGCTTTCATCTTAATTTCAAGGTGGCAAGCGCGACCACCGCGCACAACACGCACAAAATGTAAAACCGCATCACCACCTGCGATTCATACCAGCCCTTTTTTTCAAAATGATGGTGCAGCGGCGCCATCAAAAAAATCCGCCGACCGGTTCCGGTCCGCATCCGCGTGAAACGGAACCAACCAGTTTGCAGCAAAACCGAAAGCGCCTCCAGCACGAACACGCCGCCCGCAATGACGAGGACGAACGGCTGGTGAATAAGAACAGCGATAATCCCAAACGCGCCGCCAAGCGCAAGCGAACCCGTGTCGCCCATGAACACCTGCGCCGGATGACAATTATACCACAAAAATCCCAGTCCAGCACCAATCATCGCTGCGCAAAATACGGTCAACTCTCCCGCTCCGCTGACGTATGGAATTTGCAGATAACTTGCGATTTTTACGTTGCCCGCGACATATGTGAAAACCAGAAATACAAAGGCCGTGATAAGGGTGCAGCCGATGGCAAGGCCGTCGAGACCGTCCGTCAGGTTCACCGCGTTCGAGCTACCGACGATGGCGAGCAGCACAACGAGCACACCGACAATTGCGCCCGCTGCAATCGGAAATTTGCAAAACGGCAGCATCAAATCGCTGACCAAATTGCTGTGAATCACGTTTTTATTTCCCAACAATTCGCTCGTCGCCGGAAGCTTCAAAAGATATATTCCGACGAACAATCCAAGCCCGGTCTGAACCAGAAGTTTCACGCGAGGCGGAGTTCCGCCGCCACTTTGCTGTATTATTTTTGCGTAGTCGTCGTAAAACCCCAACCCCGACAAAACCAAGACCGCGAGCAACGCCAATTCCACCTGCGCGTTCCACTGCGTCCACAGCATCGTCGAGAAAACCAGCACCGCCACGATCAAAACGCCTCCCATTGTCGGAGTTCCTTTTTTGCTCAAAACGCGTGCGGCCAGACCGCCGGCTTCTTCCGCTCTGTCCTTGTAATCCTGCCCAAACTTTAGCGTCTTAAGCCAGTGAATGATTTTTGGCCCGAGCCACCAGCTTAACACCAGCGCCGTGACCGCCGCTCCCGCACTGCGAACAGTGATGTAGCGAAACAGGCGCAGGAACGAGAACCGGCTTTCCCAAGCCGTCCCGTGCGTCCAATCCAAAATTTGCTGGCTCAAATAATAGAGCATTTTTGTTTCACGATTTTTCCGACTTCAACGTCTCCGAAATTCTTTCCAGTCGCGACGCTCTTGACGCCTTCAGCAAAACCACGTCTCCAATTTTTAAAAATTTTCTGATCACAGTCACCGCCGCCTCGATATTTTCAAATTCAATTACGCGACTTAATCCCCCGTCTCGGGCGGCGTTGCCCGTGACTGCGGCCATTTTTCCAACGGTGAACAATTGACCGATCTTCAATTCCGCCGCGCGCCGGCCAACTTCAGTGTGCGCCACTTCGCTGTGCGCGCCTAGCTCTTCCATATCGCCCAGAACCGCCACGCGCCGGCCTTGCAGCGGCAAATCACACAACGTTTCCAGCGCGGCAATTGTCGAATCCGCATTCGCGTTGTAGGCATCGTCCAGCACGCGAACACCGTTCGCTTCCCAAAATTGCAGCCGCATTTTTGGCGGCTTGCAGTCGGCCAGACCTCTTTGAATTTCGTCGCAACTCAAGCCGAGTTCCTCGCCAACTGCAATCGCAAACAAAGCATTCGTTACCTGATGGCGGCCGAGCAAATTGATCCGGTATTCGCCGCAAAATTCCTCTTTCAATGTTTGCACTCGAAACGTAACGCCATTTTTGTCCAGCCGGATTTTATCCACTCGCCAATCATTGCCTTTTCCAAGCCCGACACGGATAACTTTCGCCTTCGTCCTCCGGGCGATTTTATCCGTCCATTCATTATCGCCGTTTACAAATAGTGTGCCATCCGCCGGCAACAGTTCCGAGATCCATCCTTCCTCGCGAGCTACGCCCGCAATGTTGCCAAAAAATTCCAGATGCTCGCGTCCGATATTTGTCAGCACGCCAAATTTTGGCCTGATCATATTCACAAGCGGAGCGAGTTCGCCCGGATGATTCGTTCCGGCTTCCACGACGGCAGCTTGATGCGATTTTTTCAGCCGCAACAGCGTCAGCGGGACGCCGATATTGTTATTGAAACTCGCCTCGCTCCACAGTGTCGAAAATTTCTGGCGCAAAACCGAAGCGAGCAATTCTTTCACCGTCGTTTTGCCATTTGAACCAACGACGCAAACAACCGGCAATTCAAATTGCCGCCTGTGAGCTGCCGCCAGTTTTCCGAGCGCGATTCTAGCATCGTCCACGAGTAAAATTGCAACGTCTGCCGCGACTTTGGACTTTGGATTTCGAACTTTGGATTTTTCCACGACGACTGCTGAAACATTTTTAGCCACAACTTCGGTCAAGAAATCATGGCCGTCGAATTTTTCGCCGCGAATGGCAAAGAACAAGTCGCCTGGGTGTGTCTGTCGCGAATCTATGGAGACATTTTTCACCATAGTTTCAGACTTGCCGCTCATGATTTCGGCGGCGCAAGCTTCAGCGACAAATTTCAAAGAGCGTTCTTCCACAAAATTTCAACGTGAAACGCCTGCAGCCACAAGTAGCGCTGGCGAATTTGGCGCCTGCATATGTTCATCCGCTGGAATGTTCAAGTAGCTCGCGCAGCGCTCGGCGACATTATGGAAAACCGGGCCGCAAAGCGCACCGCCGAACGCGCGTCCGCCTTCCTTCGGTGAATCCATCACGATTGAAATGCAAATCTTCGGATTGTCCGCCGGGAAAAAACCAATGAAAGAAACAACAAAGCGATCGTTCGCATATTTTCCGTCCTCGACTTTCTGCGCCGTGCCGGTTTTTCCGGCGACGACGTAATCCGCAAGGCGTGCCAGCGGAGCGGTGCCTTCATCCGACACGACGGTTTTCAAAGCCTCAACCATCTGCTTGGCGGTGTCTTCACTGACAACACGGCGGACGGCTTGCGGCTCGTATTTTTGCACGATATTTCCTTCGCTGTCCTGAAGTTGTTTCACGAGCATCGGACGCATTAGCACGCCGCCATTGGCGATCGCTGAAATGGCCATCGCCATCTGCAATCGCGTCACGGCCACGCCCTGCCCCATCGGAATTTGCGCAATGGAGTACTTTCCCCACTCATTTGCCGGACGAACAAAGCGGTGTGCGCTGACTTCACCGGGCAGCGGAATTCCCGTGGCCGCTCCAAATCCAAAATCGGTCATGTATTCATAAAGCCTCGGTGCCTGAAGTTTTATCCCAATTTTTGATGCGCCAATATTTGACGATTTTTCCAAAACCTCCCAGACAGGAATGTTGCCGAGATGATTGTGCTCCGCGTCGTGTAATGTGATTCCACCGTAATGAAAAAGCCCGTTCTCACAAAACACCGTGTCATTGAGCGAAACAATGCGGTCGTTCAACGCACCGGAAATGACAATTGTCTTGAACGTCGAACCGGGCTCCATCACGTCACTGATAACGCGGTTCGGCTCGTTGTTCGTATTAATGGATTGAAGATTGTTCGGGTCAAAATTTGGGAACGAAGCCATCGCAAGAATTTCCCCCGTGCCCGGACGTGTGATGATGCCGGTGATGCCTGCAGGCAAGTGCTCTCGCATCGCATCGGCAAGTTCCGTCTCCAAAATGTTCTGCACCGCCGTGTCAATCGTCAGCACGACGTTCAAACCATCGCGCGCCTGAACATCCTCGTCCCGATAGGCGGTCAACTCGTTTTTACGGCTGTCCATTCCCGTCACACGCCAGCCGGAAGCGCCTTCAAGCTTGTTGTCGAAAAAATTTTCGATGCCGTCGTAGCCAAAAAGTTCAGAGGTGTTGTTCGTGGTTTGTTTCGTGCCGACAAAGCCCAGAACATGCGCCGCTAGCGCTCCATTTTGATAAACTCGCAATTGATCATCCTCTCCAAAAATCGCGTGTTGCCGTAAATTGAAGGCGACGTTCCTGAAATCAACCCGCTCCGTTTTTGACATTTTGCTCAGGTCAATTGCCAGCGGCAGATTTGTCATGGTGCAATAGATTTTCTGCCACGTTTCGTCGGAAACTTTTCGCTGAAGCACGGCATATTGATTTGTGACCGTCTGGCCCTTTGAATTTTTCATCAGGCGCGGCTGCAATTTTTGAAGCAAATCCGCCTCATTCATCTGCAACAGTGGAGCGAGCGCGTGTGCGACGGCGGCCTGCTGGTTCCCCATGAGCAACGGATTCGCGCAAACGGTTTTAACCGGAACTGTCGTCGCCAGAAGATTTCCGTTCACGTCCAGTATGTCGCCACGACGCGCAGCCTGCGGAATTTTTTCCTGCGAGCCTTTTTCCGCGAGCGCACCGAGTTCAGCGTGGCGCCACAGTTGCAAATCCACGAGCCGTAAGCCCAGCCCGATGAACGCCAGCACCACTAGTGCCATCATCGCCACAGTCCGGGCGAGTTGTTGTCCGCGATTTTTCATACTAAAATGGCCAGCCGCCCGTGGCGATCGGTTCCTCAACCAACGGCGTCACGAGCGGCGGCCAAAATTTTGCTTTATTGAGACATTGCGTCAATTGGCCGCGCGGCGAATTGTCGCGTCATATTTTTAATCACCGGCATTGAAATCGCAGGCTCGGTCAGCCGGACAACCTGCATCGGCTGCGCGGGCGAAAGTCCCAAGTTTAATTCCTTCGCACGCTCGTCCAGTTTCACCGGCGAACGCAATTCCGCGAGATCTTTTACGCGCTGATCGTCGTCTTTCTGCAATTGCACCAGGCGGATTTCCTTGTCACGAATTTGTTTGCCGAGTTCATAAATCTGCCCTTTCTGCCAGACGTAACCGACCGCCGCGCCCGCGATGACAAAGCATGCAAAAAACGCCGCCAGCGCCGGACCGAACCGGATTGCCGCAGCCTGGTTTTTTTTGTTTTTCGCCATATCAGATTTTTTCCAAAATTCTCAACTGCGCGCTCCGGCTGCGCGGGTTTTCCCTCAATTCGTTTTCGCCGGGCAAAACCGCCTTGCGCAAAACCCATTTCAACTCCGGTTCATGCGGCTGGCGCAATTCCGGTACGTCCACTTCGCCGCTGAACGTGTAATCACGCGCTTTCTCGCGGCCAAAATCTTTCACCACGCGGTCTTCAAGCGAATGAAACGTGATGACCGCCAGCCGTCCGCCAGGCTTCAAAATTTTTACCGCCGCTTCCAACCCGCGTTTTAAAGAGCTGATTTCATCGTTCACTGCAATCCGCAGCGCTTGAAAAACCTTTGTCGCCGGATGCGCCTTTCTTCCGGCGCGCGGGGAAATTCTTTCAATCATCTCTGCCAATTGCAGCGTCGTCTCAAATTTTCTTTGTGCGCGGTCATGCATAATTGCCTTTGCGAATCGCCGCGAATCGCGTTCGCCTCCGAACTCCCAAAAAAATTTCGCCAGTGTCTCGGCGTCTTCGCCGTTCACCAAATCCGCCGCCGTCAGCGGCTGGCGGTTGTCCATCCGCATGTCCAGCGGGCCGTCAAGCTGAAAACTAAATCCACGTTCCGCCGAATCCAGTTGCGGCGAGCTGACGCCCAAATCCAGCAGCACACCGTCACAGCTTTTTTCCGCAATCCAGTCCGCCAGTTCCGCAAAATTTCCGCGACGCAAATCAAAGCGCCCGGCAAATTTTTCCGCCAACCGCTTTTTGGCGGCTTCAACCGCGACGCCATCGCGATCGCACCCAGACAGCCATCCAGTCGGCGAACTCTCCGCCAATATGCTCGCGGCGTGGCCAGCCCCACCGAGCGTGCCGTCGGCGTAGCACCCGCCCGCCTTCGGCTTCAGCGCGTCCAAGACCTCCGCCGCCATCACTGGTTTGTGAATGAATTCTGGCACTGCCCATTTTTTGTTTTGGTTAAAGCGCCGTCACCTTTAAAAGCCGTTCGCCCAAAATCTCCCAAGATTTTTTTGCGGGCTGCAAATCAGGCATGTCAATATTGGGTGCAGGACGTGATTTCATTGGAACAATTTCCACGTCTGCGTCGGTCAAATCGTTGTGGACGACTTTTACACTGTCCAAGGAAAGTTCGGCTTGCACAGCAGGGCGCGAAAAACATTTCACTTCTTCCTGCGAACCGCGTAGCATCGTCATCGGATTTAATTTCGTCGTCCAAGTCGCCAGGGATTTCGGCGACGAAGAAATTACGGGCATTTTTTGCGTCTTCGCCCACGTCGGCGTGGAGATTTTTCCCAAGGGAGCAACTGGATTTTCCAGCGGCAACTTCGGCGATTCAGTTTGCCCTAGAGTCGTAAAAGGATTTTTAGGCGAGACAAATTTCGGAAGATAAGCCTGTTTGCTTTCACGATACGCGACTGCGCCGCGTCCGCTGACCAGACTTTTTCCAGCTGCTAGTAGTTTTCCAAGTTTCATATTTTTATTCCATGAGTTTGAAGGCCTCGGACGCGAGAACCGCGTCTGCAGCCTTGACGTTTTCGTGACGGGACGGATTCCAAATCTCAAAGCGGTCGAGCAAGCCGACGAACACGGCTTCGTCCTTGATGCCCGCCGCACGCGCCATTTCTTCAGGCAGACAAATCCGCCCGGCTTTGTCCAAGGTCACCTGGACGGATTCGCTTCCGATAAATCGTTTCAGAACAACCTTGTTCGGGTTGCCGTTTGGCATCGCGTCAATGTCCGCCTTCAGCTTCGCCATTTCCGTCGGCGGCAAAACGCGCAGGCAGGTTCCGGCTTGATGCTGCGGCCAAAGAATCAGGGTCAGTTCGGTGCCCTCGCTTTCAGGCCGCCATTTTGCAGGAATCTGAACGCGCCGCTTCTCGTCCACTCCATGCCGATAGAGCGAATTGTAATAACTCGGCCCGTTTGTTTTCGCCGCACTCATTTATTCACCGAAATCTTAAAAACGGTCTTGTAACCCACAACACCCCACTGTTATCCACTTTAACCCACCCGATGTCAACTAAAATGTGACGGAAAAATGACGGTTTATTAGAAAGTTATTCACAATTCTGAAATGACCTGCATTTGCCACAAATCTCAATTATGTTTTCCAAATGCCTTTCTGCTATGTTTTCGCCCGATGCGAACCGCAGATTTCCATTTCGAACTGCCGCCAGAGCTGATTGCACAATATCCCGCGAACAAACGGGATGAATCACGGCTTCTTGTTTTGCACCGGAAGGAAAACCGCGTTGAACATCTTCATTTTCCTGATTTGACAGCCTTTTTCCGCGCGGGAGATGTGCTTGTGCTCAACAATTCCCGCGTAATCCCAGCGAGGCTGCGCGGAGTGAACGCAAAAAGCGGTGGAAAATTTGAAATTTTGCTGCTCGAAGAAAATGAAAAAAATGATTGGTGGGTGATGATCCGCCCTGGAAAAAAAGCAAGGATTGGGACACAAATCATTTTGAGCGATGCAAACAGTCAGCCGACAAAAATCGCCGCCACAGTTTTATGCGCCAATTCAGAATGTCACCGCCGTCTGAAATTTTCCGGCACAAACGATTTGCGTGACGAATTGGATTCGCTCGGTGAAATGCCTTTGCCACCCTACATTCATCGCGACAACAAACTTGCTGAGGATAAAAACCGTTATCAAACCGTCTTTGCCAAAACCGCCGGGTCAGTCGCCGCGCCGACGGCTGGTTTGCACTTCACGCCGGAATTGCTGGAAGAAATTCGGGCGCGTGGCGTGAAAATCTGTTTCGTGACATTGCACGTCGGACTCGGAACTTTCCTGCCGGTGAAATCCGAAACGCTCGCCAATCATAAAATGCACGAGGAAAGGTTTGAAGTCTGTGAAGATACGGTCTGCGCCGTGAACGAAGCAAAAAGGTCCTGCAATCGAGTGATTGCAGTTGGGACGACAACTGTTCGTGTTTTGGAAACCGTCGCCGCCCAAAATGGTGGAACACTCAATGTTTATAGAGGAAAAACAAACATATTCATTTTTCCGCCGTTCAATTTCAAAATCGTGGATGCGCTGTTGACAAACTTCCACCTGCCCTGCTCCACTTTGCTGATGCTCGTGAGCGCGTTTGCCACGCCGGATGAAATTGCCGGGCGTGAAATGGTTTTGTCCGCCTATGCCGGGGCAATCCGCGAACGTTACAGATTTTTCAGCTATGGCGACGCGATGCTGATTTTATGAAAAGGAAACTGCCGTTTGTTTTTTCCAATTTCGCGATGACAGCCGATGGCACCATCGCCTTTGCCAGAGACAATTTTGTTCCGTTTGGCAGTGCGCGCGACCACGAGCGAATGATGGAATTACGGGCTACGGCGGATGCCATCATTTGCGGTGCAACAACCGTGGCGGTGACAGAAACGATCTTGGGAACGGGTGGTGAAAAATTTCGAAGGCAGCGGTTGAATAATCGTTTGGCGGAATATCCCTTGCGAATTGTCGTGAGCGGGTCGGGTTCGATTGACGCGGGCGCGCCAATTTTCAAGAAACATTTTTCGCCGGTGATCGTTTTTACAACGGGTCGAATATCAAAACCCAAACTGAAGAATTTGTACATGGTTGCCGATCAAGTAAAAATCTGCGGTAGAGATGAAATTAATTTTCGGTCTGCCTTCATCTGGCTACGAGCAAATTGGAATGTGAGGCGTTTATTGTGTGAAGGCGGCGGCGAGCTTCACGGCGCATTGATCCGCGCCGGTTTGGTGGACGAATTGCACCTAACGTTTTGCCCAAAGATTTTTAGCGGGCGTGATGCGCCGACTATCGCGGATGGCAAAGGATTTTTAAATCTGTCGGATGCGGCGCAATTCAAATTGAAGTCGAAGAATCTTGTAGGCGACGAGTTATTTGCGGCTTTTTCACGTAAGAAATAGCAGTTTCTTCTGCCGAGTTATTCACAATGCGATTTTTTGAAAATTTAGCCGTGGCGAAAGTGTTTGTTTTAAACTATTGCAAATAAACGAATTAATAAAGGCAGGATGGCTTTCGCCATCCTGCCTTTTGACAGACTTTATTAATTATTGACTCTCTAGGATATAGAACTGCGCCGTATTGGTCGCATTCGGATCTGAGAACTGATACTGACCCGGCGAAACTTCAGTTGCCGTACCAAGATTCGACCATTGATTGATTGGAAGAGCTACGTTTGTCGTGGCCAGCACTGAAAAGCTCGCTCCAGGAGTGTTTGTGAAGTTGAGTTGGAATGGCACACTGCCGCCACCTGATATAATTCCCGATCCAGAACCAAACTGCGGAGGTGTGACTGTAAGCGTGCTAAAACTGATGTCACCACCGAGATTCGTTCCCGCACTGTTGGTGGCTACCAGCTCGTAGTGATACGTTCTTCCTTGCGACAAATTCACAACAGGAGCCGCAACCGAAGCTGTGATGCTAGTTGTATTTGTCGCGCTGAAGTTGCCGTAACTCGTGTCGACTCCATACTCAAACCAGTATGTGGTGGTACCGCCATTTGGATTAATCGAGCCTTCGAAAAGTGCTCCTCCTGCGGTGATGCTCTGTGGTGCCACCGTAGTTACTGTCGGAGCTGTCACCACAGGATTGACCGTGATGCTGGTGCCATCAACCGCACTTGTCAGACCGCTGCTGGTGAACGTCAACTTCAGACCATTTTGCGCCGTCGTCGGGGCTGCCAAACCGTTGAACGTGACCACACCATTGACAGCCGTGGCTGTCAAAGTACCGGTCAATGAACCCATCCCAGTACCCACAGCGGCCGTTACTACTATTGAACTGTTAGTTCCCAGCAAGTTACCATTGGCATCTTCGATATAAACCACCGGTTGAGTGGAGAACGTCGCGCCCTCAAGAACTGTCGAGGACGGCTCAGTGGTCACCACCAGCTTGCTGGCGGCACCTATTGTAACCGTCTGCGCAATCGAGTTGGTGCTGTAACCCGTGGCACTGATCACTATGGTCTTGGTGCCATTGGTCTGGAGCAGTTGCGATTTGGAAAGATTGAACACAATCTTGCCTGCCTGGGTCGTGTCATACGCAGCGCTCGGGAGCGTCTGACCGTTGACCGTGATGCCGGTGATGGCGGCACGCCAAGCCGGATCATCCGGTGTGTTTGTGACAGTGATGAGATTGTTCACCGGAGTTGCTGCCTGCGCCGTGAGAATCGGCGGCGGAATCAACTCGGTGGCATTCGGCGTCTGCTGTGGCACAAACGTGAGCCCCGCGATGTTTCCGTTGGTGGAGGTATATATCGTGTTAGTCGAGATGAGGTTGAGAGTCCCGCCAGCCGTCTGGTCAGTCAAGCGAATGATCTTGTTGTTGCCATTGACGTAGAACAGATAGACGCCACCGCTGCCGTTGGTGGTGGCGAACAACGTGTCGCCGCCATCCGTGTTGGTCCATGATCCAATGTTTATCCAGTTGAAATCACCAGCAATGGAACCGGAACCCGTCCCACTGGGTCCAGTCATTTGCCACTTGCTGATGACTCCCACACTACCAGATACCTGATCCAGAACGTAAAGGATGCTGTAATCATTTCCGTTTGTGGATACGATATAGAAATCCTGGGCAACGCTATCCGAAGGCGGTGTTTCATGCCCGATGTTGAAGACAGAATCAGGATTTTGGCTGGAAGGAGGGGTTGTGTAGTCCAAACCAGTCCCGTCGGCATTGTAACCACTCGAAAAGATAAACACGGATGCGGTGGGCGGGTTGGCCACTTTTGCCGTTTCCACCCAGCACACGCCGCCAAAGGATCTGGTGCTGATGTTGTTTTGCTGATAAAGATTATAGTTATAAGTGCCGTTATCAGCGATGTATAGTCCGCCTTTGTCATCAATGAGGTAGTGGCTGCTGTCGGGGCTGCACGCTGCACGAGCCTGGCTGCCACCATACGAGTTGGACACATATTTTGCACGCAAGGCGAAGCCGTTGGTGTAATCCAAGGTGCCCACCCCGCGGTTCAGATTGAAGCCTTCATCCGGGTTCGCCACCGAACTGCCATCCGTATAGCCTGGGAAGACTATTTCAGTGCCGTTGTCATTGAGAGTGAGGTGGCCTCCGGAACCGGCGTTGTCCGTGCGCAGCGCGTTTGTGCCGGTGGCACTGATGGGAACGATGTTGACCGGGCTGGTCTGGCTGGCGGCCGAGGGTTTGACTTCAATGAAGCTCATCGTCGAATTTTTCGCCGACGTGTCCGCTTGAAGAACCACCAGATTGCCAGGCGTGAACGGAACGGGCGGTTTGCCGATGACAAATGATGTTGAATTGGTCACTGCAATCGGGCCAGCGGTCACCGTGAAGGTGATGGCCGCATTTGCAACCGCCGTCGAGCCGCTGACTGTGGCGGTCAAATCGGTGTAGGTGCAGGCACCGTTGTAGATGGCTTGGGTCACAGAACCGCCCAACACCCACGTCGGCGGCGAATTGCTGACGGTGGCCACCACCTGCATATTGGGATAGGTGTTGGTGGTGGGATTGTAAAACTGGTCAATGCACGTGAACGAGGGTTGAACGGTCAAGGTGCCGGTGCTGGCCGACGGGCCGCCGGGCTGAACGTAGTTTAGCCTCACGAACGCACCGGGTGTGACCAATTGCGTGACCTTGGCACTGGTGTAGTTGGTGGCAAAGATGACAATGTAATCAGTTCCAGCCACCGTCAACGGCGCTTGATTCGTGTTCTCCCCAGGCTGTGCAGTCGGCGTAAAGACGATATTGGACGAAGTAATCGTAAAACTGGCATGATTGGTCAATTTAACACCATTGACATAGATGACACCGATGTTCTGGCTCCAAGCCAGATTGTTAGCAAAAGTATTCGTGAAGGAATGATCCACCGTGGCCGAGGCGGCGGGCGTGATGGCTGGCGCGATATTTCCGGTATATTTGCCGTTGACGGCCACGTTGTCCAAGCGACAGTTGCCGGAATTGTTGTTGTAGGGCTGATAAAGATAATTTACGCAATCCGCGCCGGTGGCGGCATTAACAATCCGAAAACCGAAGTGCGGATTGCCAGCCACGTTGGGAAAGCCAGTGAAATCAACGATGCAGTTGTTGAAAAAGATGGAACCATAGTTGTTGAAGAACATCGTTCCGTCTACTGTATTCGGGCTATAAATGCCACTCCCGCTCTGGGTCAATCCCGGGGATTGAAAGCCACTGGCGGACGAATTGGTCATGACGAATGTCGGATTCAGCGCGTAAGCCAGCGTATTGGCCACATTGGTTGTCGTCCAGCCGTTGGTGGTGTATTCCACGCACATTTTCGCCTCACCCTGGGTCGTAAAGTAAAGGTCGAACGACAGCATGATGTTGGTGTAACCCGTCGTGTCCACGTCAAACTCGCCACCCTGGCTACCAATCGGCTGTGTGGAAAGCCAGCCGTTGCCTTTCTGCCCACGCAGACGCCAGACATTTTGACCGGCGGCCCCGGTGGAGCTGTAAGGCACTCCGTTTGCAGTAATATCTGCGGCATTGGTGCTAAAATTACCTGTTGTAGCAAAAGTGGTGGAAACTAAATGGTTGGCTGGTGTCCCAAAGCCGAAGCATGCGGCGGTCGCCGAGAGGACGTTGGAGATTTCTGGAAAAGGATTGTTGTATGGAGCGATCACGCCTTCACTATCAAAGGTCCAATCCGCTGCGATGTCGAACGGCACGCCTTGGATGACAACGTTGTCAAACGTCCAGTCGCCGCCGCCGGAGTCCTGATAGTTGACGCCGGTCGTGTCGGGACAGTTCGTTCCGTTGGCTGCGTTCACAATGCGTATGGCAAAATTGGGGTTGTTGTCCGCCCAGGAAATGCCGCTCAAATCGACCGTGACATTGGTATTCCAGACAGCGACTCCGCTGCTATTGGTCAGAATCAGGTAGGTGCCAGCGACAATATGGTTGGTCGTAATGCTATTAGTGGCGAGCACACCCGAACTGCCCGGCGACGTGATATTGGCATTGAACCAGGTCAGGCCATCCGGCGAGTATTGCACTTGAAGATAGGCCTCGGCATTGGTCTGGGCGTAAACGTCAAAGGAAAGTTGAACCTGATAATAGCCCAGCGTGCCGACAGCGAACTGCGCACCTTGGGAGCCGATGGCACTATTGGTGGACCATCCGCCGGTGACTTCCCAGGCGTTGGTGCCATCCGTGGTGCCGGTGGAACTCCCCGGCAAGCCCACAACCGTCCCAGTGGACAGGCCGACAACACTGGCAGTGCCAGTGTTGGAGGTGGCGGCGGGGCTGTTTGTTATGGTGCCTGCTGTATAGTTATCAAACGTCCACCCGACGAGGGTGTTGGTTTGGGCTTGCACCGCCGTCAAGGTGGCGAGCAGCATTGAAGCGATGCAGGCGAGGTTTTTTATTTTCATTTTAAGTGTTGGTTGTTTTTTGTTGGACTCCTATTAAATCATTCGCACTACATTTTGTGCTGTGGGCATTATCCAGTTTCAGGTTACAAGAAAACGACTCGCGGGTGACTATTCAGTGACAATATTAAATGTGTGGCGAACCCAGCTTGTCATGTCTCCAACACGTAACTTTCCTGACATTCATTTGTAACGTACGGTTGCCAGAATGGTGGCAGTGAAGAGGCTTAATTATTCAAACACAAAGAACAAACACAACCGCGGGTTCACTCTCATTGAACTGCTGGTGGTCATTGCCATCATAG